>Ga0182021_10006403_pt1 | contig 13986 bp, 16 predicted proteins | sample 612E3MmetaG_FD_120493 | JGI IMG/M metagenome (GOLD analysis project Ga0182021, IMG submission 120493) | Permafrost microbial communities from Stordalen Mire, Sweden - 612E3M metaG (Illumina Assembly) | ecosystem: Environmental > Terrestrial > Soil > Wetlands > Permafrost | place: Sweden...
GCATGCCCGCTCACCTGGCTTCCCAGCAGCGTTGCCTTATAGCCGACGGTATACGGGGGCCAGGAGTCGTAAGGAATGGCAGTGTTGGCGAGGTTGAAAGCGGTCAACTCCTGTTTTAACTGCTTCCACTCACCGGTTTTCATGTTACCGATCACGCTTACATCAATCAATGTGGAATTTGTAAAATTGATGGACGGGAGTTTGGTCGTGACGAAAGCAAGGATCTGGTCATAAACAAAATTACTATCTGAACCGATCGGTAAACTTCCCCTTATCAGGACATTATTTCCCTGGACAGCCACCAGCCTTGTATATTCCGGCTGGTAGACCACGTTTGTCCATCCCAGGTTAGGAATCGGTGCAGTGCCATCGTTTTTTTTCGATGTGCAGGAAAACAGGATAACGAGTAGAAGGTATAAGATCACTTTCTTCATACGGTTGGGTTTAGTAATGCAGCTGGTAAATATAAAATGTTATTTGCAAACAGCCATTCGTTGTTGGGGATTTTGAACATACGCTTGGTTTTTCTATCTTTGCAGCTGGATGCTGGATGCTGGATGCTGGATGCTGGATGCTGGATACTGGATACTGAATACTGGATGGGTTGATGACTTTATAACTTTAAAAACTTTATGAACTTTATAAACTTTCTAAGCTGACGCATTTGTTCTTTACTCTTGGCCCCGTAGTTCAATGGATAGAACGGAAGTTTCCTAAACTTTAAATGCAGGTTCGATTCCTGCCGGGGCTACAAAGACTACTGTAAAACAATAATTTACAAGATTTTGAACCACATTTTGAATCGAAATGTAAATCCTGCTAGAATCTAGCAGGATTTTTTTATGGCTTTATTACCACAATCTGTTAAGTGGATAGAAATAAAAATGCCGCTTTTTAGGGCGGCATCTTTATTTAACAATGGCAAAGTTTTATTTGACTTTTTTTGTAAGTTCTGCGCCAGCCTTAAACTTTACAACTTTTTTGGCGGCAATTTTGATTGCTTTACCAGTCTGGGGATTACGTCCCATACGGGCAGCTCTTTTGGAAACGGAGAACGAACCAAAACCTACTAAGGCAACTCTGTCGCCTTTGCCTAATGCTTTTGTTGTAACGGTTATCACTGATCCCAGTGCTCTTTTGGCTTCTGCTTTGGTTAATTTTGCATCTTTTGCCATTGATTCGATTAATTGTGCCTTGTTCATTTTTTCAAATTTAAGTTAATACTTTAATAAAAACCCTGCAAAGATACGGCTTTAGGAAACAATTTCAAGGTTTTATTTTCTAAAAACCCTGATATTGTTGATAAATCAAAGGATTTGTTAATATCTGCACTCTCAAAACGATTAAATACCAAAGGTTTCAGGAAATATTCTTTTACAGGAGGTTAACTTAATGGCACATTACCCTGACTCGAAGAATATCTTCTGTCTGGGGTCAAAGGGTAAGTTGAAACAAGGAGATGGATTTATTAACCTACTTAATGTTTATAGTAAGTTTCAGGACGGGTATACCTCAGGTAATATTTATCAGGTTCCACATCCTTAAAGAAATTTCTTGTGATGTTGTCCTTCTCTCCACAAAATTCTTGATAATCCTTTTTAAACATTTTCTCCATTGATACACCCCGGCTGGTGCGCGTCACAGACGCGTGCCAACGGGGTTTTCAAACTCACTATCTCGTAAGCTCATCAGCTCTGGAGCTCATTAACTTGTCTTAAGGTGCAACGATAATCCTGTGAATATCCGTGTACCGGTTATCAAGGTACAACCGCATGAAATAGATCCCGGGAGGAATACCGGAGCGGTCAAAGGTGAATTCATCGCAGGTACCGCGCTCACTTTTTGAAATCAGTGAGCCCCGGCTGTCCAGGATCTCATAATGAACGTTGCCGTATGTCTTATACAGGGTAAAAGTGGCTGTTGTTGCAACAGGATTGGGGAAGAAATAAGAATGAGTCTTACCGGCCAGGTATTCCTGTATCCCTGATCCAAGGTCAATTGAATACAACCGTATCTGGTCGATCATCCAGCCTTCACGGTTTTTTTGGACATTGTCGGAGATGAAGTTGAAGCGCAGCCGCATGGTGTCAGGAACCAAATATGTCCTTTTATCCACTGGAAAAGTGAACCAGGCCATGGAGGAGTGGACCCAGCCTCCGGAGTGGCCCGTGAAACCTTGCTCACCATTAACCAAGACCGACCAGATGTCGTAAAGATTAATATTCCCGAATCCAAAGGAGTTATGTGGTGTCATCTCAAAAAAATGAGAGGTGTCATTGATTATATTTACCCAGGTAAGGCCGTTGTCCCAGGAGACAGTAATATAACCGCCATCTGACAAAGTATCGGAATCGTACTTATGATGGAAATCAATGAAGACATTCCAGGGATAAATGAGATCATTGAAATTTCCAACAATCAGCTCAAAAGTTGAAAGATTGTTCACCGGGTAATCGTTCATTGTATCGGTAACGATGGCGTTGGGAAGCGTGTAGGCTGCGTTAAAGTATGTTTTATGCGGAGCCCCGATCTGCCAGATATTCTGAGGAAGGGGCAGGATTGTAACATACGGCGAAGGTTCCTCAAACGAAATGACGGTAAACGGTCCCAGCGTATCGCCTGGAAACTTGAAGGGAGCAAACTGCCCGTTTGTTATAAGGGCGCTCAGCCCAAACAACATAAGAAACAGGTATTTATTCATGGCTGCTATTTTTGACTAAAATACAAAAAAATCAAAATAATTTGTAAGAGGGAGATATAATTTCCTGTTTTTCATTCTATTCCCCTCTGCTTTGCGAATCTGTGAATGATGTAACTTATTCCCAAAGTTGTGTAACAGTTCCCAAAATAAAGGGTCGCACCTTTGATGAATTATTTAATCGTTCCTAAAGGCCGCTTTTAGACGCAACAAACCTGTCATGAAAAAGAAAATCACAATCGCTCTAATTTTATTATTCTCCGGTGCTTCTTTATTTGCACAGAACCCGCATCATAAAAAAGATAAACATAAAGAATCAAAGAAAGAATATAAACATCATGACAATCACCACGACCATAATAGCAATACAACAGTTATAGTTCAACCATCAGCTCCAAGACCACCATCGGTCGAAATACAGGTATCTGCTCCAGCTCCTCCCAGACCACCATCGGTTGAAATCCAATTACCTTCTCCTCCGCCCCCGCCAAGACCTCCGAGATAAATTGAAAAAAACGCTCGTTTTGACCATCCTTGGCCGGCGCAAATTTACTACCTGACCTTGTTGATTGTTAAGAAGATTTTGTGGTCAATAAAAATCGGCCAGGGTGGTCATGAATTCCGGTTTTTCCAGGCTTCTGTTTTTTCGTCGATGGTTGTTCGATGTTTGTTTCATTTTGTTCAGTCTTTCTTCGATCCGGGGGCGGTCCGATCCGTCCAAAAAATGCAGCTTTTAGGTAAAAAGGTTTAGGAATAGCAATACCTCTAAAACATTAATGATATTCCTTAATTTTCTTATCAATTTTCATGAGGCGGGTCTTTTTCCTTGTAAAATTTCCGACAAATATCAGAAAAGAGTAATGCCTTCGGGTTTTCTGCGGAGTCCCCACCCGGCGAAGATTCCGTTAAGAGCCAGCCGGAGAAGTGAGGACCGGAATGAAGAAGTTGAATTTATAAAAGAAGATAAATACCGGGCCGAACGGCTTGGCTGGCTTAGGAATCGAGCCGATGGTGGGTCGCAGAAATCCCGAGGCGGTCCTTTTCTTTGGTTCATTTCTTTTGGACCAGCAAAAGAAATGAACAAGATTAACCAGAATGGCCTGAGCGCAAAACGAATGAAGTTGACCCTATACTCCTGCGGGATTGAAAATTTATCCCCCGTAGGTGGATTCCGCAAAGTTCCAAGCGGCATTACAAATTTATCCGCCAAAGGAGGATGCCGCTTTGCAGGGGAATATTCCTCTTCCAAGAGAAACCAAAATAGCCCTTCGGGCTTTAATTCAAATAATTTCCGGAGAAACCGTTGGATTGACAAACAACAAAAACAAAACCCTGAAAGGGGTCACTGTTTCATTTGCAGAATTACAAAATCTTTTACAAATCTTAAAACTATTTCGGTATATTTGCTTTCCCTAATTTCTATCCTTATTTACTCACTAAATCTTCAAACATCCCATGAAAAAAAATGTGATTATTTTACTGTTGGCCGTGATGACGGTAACATTTTTCAGTTGTAAAAAAAAATCATCAGATGACACTACTGATTCCACAACTGCGGGTTTTTCATTAAAATTCCAGGGATCAACATGGACAGGTTCCACTTACACCGCAATTCATTTAAATGTCATGAACACAACCCAGATCACTGCCTACAAAAGTGGCACTTCCGATCAGATCGTCCTTGCTTTTACCGGGGCAGCTACCGGAACCTACACTTTTGACGATAACAATATGGGTACAGCAGTGATTGGTAACTATTCATTCACGTCCATCTTCTCTGACACTCCCGTTGGTTCCATCGTTGTTACCAAATACGATGTTTCAAAGAAGCTGATCTCAGGCACCTTTTCATTTGATGGTCAGACTTACGGCGGGACTGTTTATCATATTACCGAGGGTAAATTTGACAATGTCCTCTTAACCGTTAATTAGATACGGTTTCAGCTGTTTACACCACCCTCACCCTGCCTCACACTGCAACCTCAACATAAATGCTGATCGGTTCAATCACTGTGTGCTTATCTTTAAGAGGTTTTATTGCAGGGTCATTAACCATTTCACCAAGCTTTTCCAGGTCAGTTACCTCCATGACCATCGCTATCGAATTGGGATCATTTGCCTCCTGAAATGTTTTAAAACTGGTAACCAGGGGAGAAAATGAATTTACCCTGTCCTGGTGTCCACTCAGCCAGGTATCAAAATTGCCAACTTTATGACGGATAATTATTGTTGCCATTGTTTAAGTTTTTTAAAATTTATAAAACACAAATCACCGGAGTTGATCTAGTAAAACAAATCCCCGGTACCACAAAGATAATCTTATTTGGACTAATTCCAAATACTATTGTTGAAATAATTTTCCGGAATGTCAATCCTGCACCGGTTGGCGCACATCCTCCAAAGGCGAATTAATCTGTGACATGTGCCGGGTCACAGTCCGTTTTACAAGCAGGAGTAGCTTTCTGTGTAGAAATTACAGCAAGTATTTTATCACTTCTGACCCGGTTCCAGTCAGATGATTTTATATGCCGTTTTATTTTATTTCTCCAAATGGAATATTCTGGATCCGGTAAGATCTCCAGTCCTTATAGTCAAAATGCCACCATTCATATTCATTCACAACGAAACCATTGGCTTCCATTTTACTTCGCAACAGATCCCTCATCCTGCGTTGTTCGTCTGTACCGCCTTTGTATCCGGGATAAGAGCGATCACTCATTTCATCATAATCTCCCGTCATCTTTACCTCATTCCCGGAAGCAATTTCATATAAGGTTAAATCTATTGCGCACCCCCTGTTGTGCATGGATCCCTTCCGCGGATCTGCAACAAATTTCCTGTTCTCTTTGGTCGTAATATCCCAGAATATCTTTGTTACGCTCCATGGCCGGTATCCATCAAATATCACCAGGCCATAACCAAGCTGTTTTAGTTCACTGTTTACTTTTACCAATGCATTCGCTGCGGGCCGCTGCAGAAAAGCTCTTGCTTCTGTATATACGGGCCGGCCCGCAAAGTTATTGGCTGAAGCGTACCTGATATCCAGTTTGAATGTTGAATCAAGTTTTATTAATTCTACTAAGTCAGATTTTTTAAAGTCGCCTTTTTCAGTTGGGAGTTTTACAACACAACTGTTCAGAAGTATAAGGCAGAAGATTGCAAGCTGTCCAAAATGCTGAGTTGTTTTTCTGAATTGATCCATATATATGATTTTTCTTTATATCGCTCGCTGTTCTTCCAATTCATTTCCGCCCTGAAGCTTTCAGGAATGTTTGACTGGAAGTAAAACCCTGGCTTTTTTATCTGAACTCACAGGAGGATTGATATCCTGCCATAAAAATAAAAACAAAAATCGATTTGGAGAAATCCGATAGAAAATAGAATAAAGATCTTCACCAGGAAGAAATAGCGAAACAGGAAACGCCAAATGACGAAATCAGGATTGCGTGATTTGTCCGGAGTATGATAGTCTGCGCGCGTCCGCCATAGGCGGATAAATCTGTGACGCGTGCCAGCTCAAAGATTAATCTGTCCCTGGCATATGCACCAACGGGCGTTTATAACTTATTTAGAAATAGTATATCATGGTATTAAAAAACCTTTAGCTTTACAAAACATTTAAAAAAAAACGTATGGCAAAATTAGTTAAAAAAGTAGTGAAGAAAGCCGCTCCCAAGGCAGCAGCTAAAAAAGCAGTGGTAGCCAAGAAAGCTGCACCAAAAAAAGTTGTTAAGAAAGTAGCACCTAAAAAGGTCGTCAAGAAAGCAGTTGCCAAAAAAGTTGTTAACAAGGCAGCACCAAAAAAAGTGGTCAAGAAAGTAGTTGCCAAAAAAGTGGTCAAGAAAGCTGCACCTAAAAAGGTCGTCAAGAAAGCAGCTGCCAAAAAGTAGGATAAAGATTGCTTTGCTTGGAAAAATAAGTTCTTTATCGTGTGATTTGAACCCGCCTGGTATGCGCCTGTGACGCGTGCCAGACTCCAGCTCGTTTATAACGGGCCGAAATTGTGTCACAAGCAAAATGGCTGGTGAGGGTTTTTGAATTGGCACGTGTCTTAGATTTATCCGCCTTTGTTGGTCGTATGCCGACGGGCGGATTATTTTTAAAAACCAAAGGGCCCCAAGGGATATAAATCAAATAACCTCCGGTGAAACCGCGGGATGGATAAACAATAAAACCAAAAGCCATGAAGACACCGTTTACAACAGAACAGTTTTTTTCTGTTTTTGAAAAGTACAACCATTCCATTTTCCCTGTCCAGATTATACTATTTCTTTTTGGCATTTGTGCCTTGATTGCAATCGGATCAAAGATTAAACAAAAGGATAAATTCGTTGCAGGGTTCATCGCATTTCTTTGGCTGTGGATTGGGATTGTTTACCATATTGCATTCTTTACTGGAATTAACAAACTTGCCTACGGATTTGGTGTGCTGTTTATCTTACAGGGTTTGTTTATCTTTTGGGAAGGTGTTTTATTGTATAATCTTAAATTTGTTTTTAAGATGTCGCTACAGGCATATTTCGGTTACTTTTTTATCCTCTATGGCCTGGTAATCTATCCTGTTGTTGGTTACCTGATTGAACAAAATTTATCCCGGACGATCTCCATAGGATTACCTTGCCCTACCACAATCTTAACCTTTGGCTTTTTTCTTCTCTGTGATAAAAAGTTTTCAAAATACCTGCTAATCATTCCCTCACTTTGGGCGGTAATCGGAATCAGTGCGGTAATAAAACTGGGCATCTACCAGGACGCCATGATGATAATAGCCGCCATTATTGCCGGTGTGTGGCTTTTAACAAGAAAATTCCAGGCTGAAATGCCGGATAAGGCTGACCAGATAAACTGATGGCAAGGATGGTGCTATAGGCTTGTTCTGAATATCCAAACCGCAACATACCATCAACCGCAAAAGAAAACCGCTATGGAAATCGAGAACCATAAAATTGCACGGTTAATAACCAAACAGCTTTCCTATGACAAGGAAGGAAAGTTCAGGTATAAAGAAATTGAGAAAGGATTTGATGACTTTCTGTCGAAAACATATCAAAAAATGCACTTTGATTTTGTCATTCTGCCTGGCGGGTTTTTATCATTCGGAGCCTATCCCGAAGAACTTTTGCATATTAATAGTGCCCAGATCCTGGAACAGGAGCATATCGACACGTTTTTTGATATGGCAATTCAAATTTCGGATCAGTTTTTCAACGATCTTTTTGGAAAGTCATTGGACAAAATCAAGGCAGTTACTGATTTTATTACTTATGGCATAGACACTTTTCACCCGGAAAACAAATTACATATTGAAATGGTGGGAATTTTTGATGTGAAGGAAAATATGTATCGTATGACGGGGAAATTTTATCCCCTGGAATCGCAAAAGCATTCTCTTATCAAGGTTCTTGATTTAAAGACTCATTTCTATCAATTAAACAAGCAAAAGGTTGTAGTTTTCGGAAGCCACGACTTAAATGCCTATAATCCACGCGGACAGGCAAAAGCACTTCCCGGTAGTTATAAAAAATTAATTTCCGGAAAGTTCAGAAATATGTGTAAGCAGTTCAAACCAGATGTTGTCTTACAGCATCCACATACCACTGATGCGCCCCATATCTGGAGCCTGGGCTGGAAGACCCTGGCAAAAGAATTACCCAGTGTAAAAAACTTTGCAAGTGGTATTTGTTATTATAAGGAACCTAAACCCCGCGGATCACTTGAAGAAGTCCTTGAAAAGACAAAAAAAGGTGACGTTGTGGATTTTATTTTAATGTGACCCCCCTCATCATATCTTTAAAAAAATAATCTTTATTATTACAATTGGAATATTATTCATGTTTTTCAACTGTTTTTAAAAACGATTCTTATGATTGAAAAATTAATTGAAGGAGTAACAGTAGCCTTGTCAGGAATCAGTGTTGGAGATCATTGTTCAATCAAAATTTCCATTAACGGAGCTCCAACAACAAAGAAAAAATGTTATAAATGGGTTAACGGGATGATGATTCAGGTTCCCTGCGATTCTGCTGATGTGGAAGGAACGATAGATTATTGAGGTTACGTAACTGATCCAAATCTTGTCCTGGCAGGTATATGGTTACTTTAATTTTCATATAGCAGGGAATTTAATATCAGGAGATGATATTTACGATTCGTCCATTTCACCCTGAAAAAAGCAAACACATCCACTTCCCGGAATTTCCTAAATTGCACCTTCAAATTTAACCGGAAGGTGAAAGACATCTTATACAATGGGCCAAGTCTCGTCATTAAGACGGATGGAATAAGGATCCGGAAAAGAAAGTTAAAACTAAGCTACCCGGAAATTACTTCCATCACAATTAAAAAAGCCCGGGTGACCCGTGGCTGGCTTGGACTGATCCTCTTTGGTGTTATCCTGGATATCGTTCTTGTTTACCTGTTGTGTCATTTCCTGGCTAATTTTTATAACCTTCCGGATATTCGCGGTGGTCTTTTTCATTATTCACGCAGAGGTTCCGGCATGCTGATCGGGATCCTGCTGGTGTTGCCGGTGGTTATTTCTTTCAGGATCAGCAGATATTTTACGAAGCCGGTCATGCTGATCATCAAATGGGATCGCGGTGAATTCAGGATGAAGTTCAGTGAACTTGGCATTTCCGTTGGAGAACTAAAACAATACCTGGAAGGGAAAGTGTTGTTCGTGACTCATGACATGTAAGGCGGACAAGTCAGAAAAGTTTAACAAGAGGACAAGAGGACAATTACCCTGAAATAAATATCTTTGTTAATCAGTTACTCCTCATACTTCTTAGATCTGATCAATGACGAATCCATACGGGCAGTTTCATTCAGCACTATTATTCAGACTTTCGTATTCCGGGTTATTTTCTTTTCTTCTTTTCATAATATTGTCATCCCCTGTAAGCGCCCAGGTTCCTGATTCCGTCACCTTATTTTCTGTGCTAAAGACAGGCAATGAATCTGATAAACTTAAAGCCCTTCAATCGATCTATGAAGAATATTATCTTTCTTCCATCACGAAGGGTCGCCCTTATGCACTTCAGGCCATCGCCCTTGCCCGGAAACTCAGGGATAAAAAAGCAGAGGTATTTGCCCTGAATGCTATTTCAATCTATTATTCGGTCAAAGGAGATAACGACTCCGCTTTGTATTTCGGACAGTGCGGGATGGAAATCAGCAAAGCCATCAACGAAAAAGTTTGCATCGCGAGATGTTATGGAAGACTGGGGGAAGTTTACCGGGCGACGGGCAACAAGGCCAGGGCCATTGATTATCTTAAAATGGCCATTAAAATGGACTCAACGAATAAAGGGTATGTTGCAGGCTGCAGTATGAACCTGGGCATCATATACGGGGATGCCGGCTGCCCGGAATGGTCGGTATTTTATTATCTGAAGGCCCTGAAAATACGAGAAGAGCAGCACCGCTGGATCGATGCAGGGTACCTCTACTGCAACCTGTCGGGGTTTTATTTCCAGCCTCCATACACCGACCAGGGATTCAAGAGCATTGAAAAGGCGATCACACTCTTCCGGGAGGCAAAGTTTCCCAAGGGTGAGAGCTATGCCGATAACATCCTGGGGATGACCTATTATGGCAGGATGGATTACCCGGCTGCATTGAAATACTACCGGAAATCCCTTGTCATCAATGCCATGGATACCCTTACGCTGCGTTCCGGCTATTCCTTTTGCCTCACCAACATCGGCGATGTCTGGATGAAACTCAACAATTATGACTCGGCCCGCTATTACTATACCTGTTCCCTGCGTTTTTCCAGTGTTGACCGGGATTACATCCCTATGGCCTGCACCTACCTTTCGCTTGGGGAACTTTGCACGAAAGAAAAGAATTTTGCACAAGCCATTGAATTCCTGAACAAGGGACTTTCCTATTCCAGGCTGGTCAATTACCGCGCACAATGGGTGGAGGCCTACAATCTGTTGTCGGAATGTTACGCGGCCCGGGGAGATCACCGCAATGCCCTCGTTTTCCTGAGAATGCGCAATGAAGTCAGAGACAGCATCCTGACGGTAAAAGCCCACGAGGACATAGCCAACATGATGATCAAATACGAAACGGGGAAGAAGGATGAACAGATCAGTTTACTGAGTGATGACTCCCGCACGAAACAGAAAAAAATACGGATCGCCGTGCTGATCATCCTTGCGATCCTTTCCTTTACCGGGCTGCTGGCCTATATTTCATGGCTCTATTACCGTAAAAAACTCAGGCCGAAAGTCAGGGCCCTGGATTTTATCGAAGAAAAGATCAGTATTGTAAAAGAAGGGGATAACCGGAAGATGAAAGCCCTGAACAAGATCCTTCCTCCAAAACTTAAAATGGTTCCGGCCACGCAGGCGGCAGAAACGGAAATCAATAAAGACCTGGCGACTACCCTGGAAGCCTTGCTTACAAGAGACAAGATCTACCTGGATGAAAATCTTACCCTTGCAGAAACGGCACGCCGGCTCGACACCAACACAACCTATCTTTCGCGGCTGATCAACGACTATTACCAGGTCAACTTCAGCGCTTTTTTAAACCGTTACCGTGTGGAAGAAGCTAAAATGATGATCCTGGATGATAAGTTCAATAATTTTTCGATGGAAGGGATTGCAAAAAGCTCGGGGTTCAGGTCAAAATCAACATTCAACCAGGCCTTTAAAAATTCAACCGGGTTCACGCCCACCGAATTCGCCATCAGGAACGGAAAAGTCAGGGAATAAAAAAAACTCACCCTCCATTCTCCCGCTCTCCTGTCAGGAGAGGGGGCCGGGGGGTGAGGTCATCTGATTTAAAAACTTGACCAAACTAATCCCTACATCTTGTCAAATTCATCTTTCGAAACAAACCTGATCTTTGCAAAATCTTCCATATTGTTCAGGGCATTTATGGTCCAGCAACCAGTGGCTTCGGTTTCCGTCCCGGCTTTGATATCCTGCATTTGTCCCTGGTTAATAAACGATTGAAGCTTTGTGCCCGGGATATCTTTCCCGTCCTTTCCAACAGCCACATAATAAAGGCAAAGATCCTTATATTCAAACTTGATATCCTTGTCAAACTTTATGGAAAGCTTAATCTGGAACCCATGCCGGTTGACCAGGCTTACTGCAATCTTTGTAACAGGAAACAACCGGTCTTTGGGTTGATCAAACGGAAGTCCGGCGGTTAATGGATTTGCTTTCATGCAGTCGGCAATTTTCGTTTCCCATTCCTGCTCCAACTGTTGTTCTTCCTTATCCAGTTTAAAAGCTTTGTTTATGTCGGTACAGGCTTTTAGCTCTTTGGATTTCTCATCCACTCTTGCGTGATAATATTTCTGGATCGAAGGTATTTCACCCAGGAATTCATTCTTCGAGGATTTCATCCCTCCGCCGCAGCTGGTCATTAGCAACACGCTGACGGTTGCCATTAATAAAAAAGTTTTTGTTTTCATAGGTTTTTGTTTTTAGGGTTAGTAATGCATTCTTTTAAACACTGATTTGTTTTTAGCCCGGGAAGTCAGCCCCTCCCCTAACTGGGGCTTTTCAATACGTCTGAATGATCACGAAATCAAATTTCGTGTTGATAAATCCTTTAATTTCTTTATTGTCGATCATCGCCGTTGCATAAGCCAAGCCATTGGAGAAGTCCCCGATTTCTCTAAAATATCCGGGAGCCAGGATATCCTTTCCATCCGGCGTCAGCACCCCAAAACCATACGAAGCGTTCGTTCCCAGGTCTTCCTTCCATAATATCCAGCCATTATTGAGCACCTTGACCACCGTGGTATTCAGCTTCCGTACAATCTTTCCTGTTTTATCAATGATTGCATATCCGCCGCCATTGTCGTTATAAACAACTGCACAACCGTTCCTGAATTCGCTGTTCAGCTGGTAATGGTTGTAGATGAAGGGAAGTGCAGTCTTGCCGGAAGGATCAATATAGCCCAGTTCCTCTTTTGAATTCATGGCGACAGCAAGGCCATCGGAAAAATTGCCCGGTTTCGATTTGTAATCAAAGGGTATCTTTACTTCTCCTTTGGTATTGATGTAGCCCCAGGTCCAGTTCACCTTGTTCTGAACCATGACGAGACCTTCGCTGAAGGTACCGGCTTCGGCGTAGTTTGAAGGCATGATCACCCATTTCCCCTGGGGATTGATAAAACCATAGGAACTGGTTTTGAAGTCGTAAAGTTTTGTAAGTCCTTCATGAAACGGTTCCAGGGCCGGAAGGGAGCCGAAGATAGCGCCAAAATTTATCGCCCCGGGAATATCCACGCCCTGTTTATTGATGAAATGGAACGAACGCGCCAGTGTGGAACTGGTTTTTTCAACAATGGCCAACCCGCTTTCGAAATTCGTTGCACCGGTAAACTTCTGCGTTTTAAAGAGTTGTTGCCCTGTCTTATCAATGAAGATGGGATGACGGTCCATGCCCTGAGCATTTGCTGTGCCTATCATGGCAATTCCAGAAGAAAATTTAGGGTTTTTGAACCCCAGCCAGGAAAAATACTTAAAGTCAATTACCACGTTTCCCACGGTGTCGATAAAACCCCAGAGATCGTTTTTCTTCAACGCGCATAATCCTTCGGTAAAGATGTAGTTATCCATGTTGTCGAACCTTACCTCTTTGGCATTGGCGGTTGATGGTGGTTTGGCAGCATTAGTGCTACTAACCTGTGCTGTTCCTGAATTTCTTCCCGGGGTATTTACGGATGCCGTTGCAACAGCCGTACTCACGACGCCCTCCTTTTTAATTTTCGCCACTTCTTCGGGATTGGCTGCAATGGCTTTGATCTTATCCGAGAAACCTGCGATGAGTTTATCGTCTGCTTTTTTTGACGGGATCATTGCATCTGCCCAGGCGTTTGAGCTCACCGTCTGCCTGTTTTTAAGCGTGATCGTAAGGTTTTCATTCTGATAGGTAAAAACCAGTTTTGCCCTGTTCTTGAACAGGCCTGCGGAATATTCTTTAAAATCCGTTTCGACAGAAACCGGCAAGTTGGATGTGACCACCGCCAGGTTGTTTTCGTTGAGTACTTTGTAAACAATGTTCCAGACATCGTCTGCCTTGACCCCCGTGACCTGGGGTCCCGACTGGGCCATGATACATTGTGCAATTACGATTGATGCAAACAGCATCCCGGTTCTGAGTAGTTTTTTCATAATAAGAAGTTTTGAAGTTGAACGATGAAAGAAATTGATTAGCGGACAAAACTATCTCAGCCTCATCCCTGAAGCAAACAATGCGTGGACGGATTTATAAATTCAGCCGGGGAAAGAGTAAGAATGAAAAATGAAAAA
>Ga0182021_10006404_pt1 | contig 13985 bp, 11 predicted proteins | sample 612E3MmetaG_FD_120493 | JGI IMG/M metagenome (GOLD analysis project Ga0182021, IMG submission 120493) | Permafrost microbial communities from Stordalen Mire, Sweden - 612E3M metaG (Illumina Assembly) | ecosystem: Environmental > Terrestrial > Soil > Wetlands > Permafrost | place: Sweden...
ACAAGTGCGTCCCGGTGTGCCCCAACGACGCCAATTTCGTGTACGAGGCGCCGCCGCTGGAAGTCGCGTACCAGGACGTCGAGATTGACGCGCACGGCCACTGGAGATCGGTGCAAGGGGACACGTTCCATATCGCCGAGCAGCATCAGCTGGCCAACTACGCAGACCTTTGCAACGACTGCGGCAACTGCGATGTGTTCTGCCCCGAGGACGGCGGCCCGTATGTGCTCAAGCCCCGGTTCTTCGGGAGCCTCGCCACCTACCGAAGGTACGCGGGCAGGAACGGCTTTTTCCTGTCCGGCGAGGGGGCCCGCCGCACGATCCACGGCACGATCGCGGGGCACGCTTACCAGCTCGACCTCGACCACGGCACCGGCCGCGCCAGCTTCGACGACGGCGTGGCAGTGGTGGAGATCGTGCTGGAGACGAACACCGTGACCGATTGCCGGCTGAAGCCCGATGGAGAGTCGTGGCTCCACCGGGTCGAGATGCCGGCGTACCTGACGTTGCGGCACCTGGCCGAGGCCGTGTCGGACCCCACGCACGTCCATTTCGTGAACATCGCCGGACTGTGAGGCTGGCAATCCCGTGACGACCAAGCACGCACTCTTCAAGGGCAAGGACTGGATCACCACCGAGGAGTGGAGCGACCAGGAGCTGCTGACCCTGCTCGACGAGTCGGGCGACTTGAAGCGGCGCTTCAAGGAGCATCGGCCGCACCGCTGGCTGCCCGACAAGACGATCTTCCTGATGTTCTTCGACAAGTCCACCCGGACCCGGAACTCGTTCGAGGCCGGGATCACGCAGCTCGGCGGGCACGGGCATTTCCTCACGGCCGACGCGATGCAGGTCTCCCACGGTGAGAGTCCCAAGGACACCGGCATCATCCTCTCGCGCTACGGCCACGCCATCGCGATCCGCCACGACCTGATCCCGGGCGAAGGCAACGCCTACATGCGCGAGGTCGCGAAGTGGGCGGACGTGCCCGTGATCAACATGCAGTGCGACGTGGATCACCCCTGCCAGACGCTGGCCGACCTGATGACGATCCGGGAGAAGCTCGGGAACGACCTCCGGGGCCGGAAGCTCGCGGTGAGCTGGGCGTACGCGCCGAGCTACGCCAAGCCGCTGTCGGTGCCGCAGGGGCTGATCATGCTGATGCCGCGCTTCGGCCTGGACGTCACGCTCGCCAATCCGCCGGAGTACTTCCTAATGCCGGAGACGCTGGAGGCGGCGCGCCGCAACGCCAAGCGGGCGGGGACGACGTTCGAGGTCGTGGACGACATGGACGCGGCGTTCGACGGCGCCGACGTGGTGATTCCGAAGAGCTGGGGGTGCCTGGAGACGATGGGTTCGAAGCCGGAGGAGTCGCTCCGCATCGCCAGGCAGTACACCAGCTGGATCTGCGACGCCCCGCGCTTGAAGCGCGCCAAGCCTGGCGCGCTCTACATGCATCCGCTGCCGGCAGACCGGGGCAACGAGGTGACCGACGAGGTGATTGACGGACCGCAGTCGGTGGTGTACGACGAGGCCGAGAACCGGCTCCACACGGCCAAGGCGATCATGGCGCTCACCATGGCGGACCAGCCGGTCGAGTACGAGGCGCCGTGATCATCAGGAACGCGCGGGTGGTGACGTTCGATGCCACCAATCGGGTGCTGGAGAATGCCGATGTGGAGGTTGGCAGCGACGGGGCGATCAGGAGGGTTGAAGCGGGGCTAGGGGCTAGGGGTAAGGGAAGAGGGACCCTATCCCCTGGTCCCCAGCCCCTAGCCCCTGCTGACATCGACGCCCACGGCCGCCTCCTCATGCCCGCGCTCATCAACTGTCACACGCATCTCTACTCCACCCTCGCCCGCGGGATCACGCTGCCGGGCCGCGCCCCGAAGAACTTCCCCGAGATCCTGAAGAAGCTGTGGTGGCGGCTCGACCGCGCCCTCAACCCCGACGACGTGTACTACAGCGCCCTGGTCGGCCTGGTGGACTGCGCCAAGAACGGCGTCGGAACGCTGGTGGACCACCACTCGAGCCCCAACGCGTGCGCCGGGAGCCTGGATCAGATCGAGCGCGCGTTCCGCGAGGTGGGCCTGAGGGGCGTGCTGTGCTACGAGACCTCCGATCGCGACGGGCCGGCGAAAGCGCAGGCCGCCCTCGACGAGAACGTGCGGTTCATCGAGCGGACCGGCCGGGCCGGCGACGGCCTGATCGCCGCGAGCTTCGGGCTGCACGCCTCGTTCACCCTGTCGGACCGGACGCTGCGGCAGGCCGTCGAGGCGGAAGAGAGCCTCGGGGCCGGCTTCCACATCCACGTGGCCGAAGACCGCTCCGACCTGGAGCACGCGCGGCGCCGCTTCAAGAAGACCGTGGTGGCCCGGCTCCGGGACTTGGGCGTGATGACCGACCGCACGCTCGCCGCGCACTGCGTCCACGTCACCGCGGGCGACATCACGGCGCTCGCGAAGCTCGGCGCCAACGTCGTGCACAACCCCCAATCCAACAGCAACAACGCCGTGGGGATCGCCAAGCTGCTCGAGCTGGTGAAGGCCGGCGTGCTCGTGGGCCTCGGTTCCGACGGCTACTCGCCCCGGATGTGGGAGGAGTTCAAGACTGCCTTCCACCTGCAGAAGGTGCGCACCGGCGATCCGCGCGTGGGATACGCGGAGGCGTATGCGGCCGCGCTCCTGAACAACCGCACCATCGCCAGGAAGCTCTGGGGGATGGATATCGGCCGCATCGAGGCGGGGGCCCGTGCGGACCTCATCCTGGTGGACTACTACCCGCCGACCCCGCTCGAGGCGACCAACCTGTTCGGACACTTCCTGTTCGGCATCGCCAACGCGCCCATTGACACGCTGATCGTGGACGGACGCGTGGTACTCAAGGACAAGCGCTGCGTTACCGTGGACGAAGCCGCGGTGGCCGAGCGCGCCACCCGACAAGCGAAGGCACTATGGCAACGGTTTTGACACCCGGCCCGACGTACGCGGAGATGCGCCATCCCTCCAAGCTCCCGCCGGAGCTGCGGCGCCGGGCGGTGCAGACGGCGCGAGGCAACGAGCTCGACCCGCTCAACCTGTTCAACATCACCTGGCGCAACCGGGAGGACCGGGTGCGTCACGTGGTGCTGCCCCACGAGTTGACGGGCGTCGCGGCGAACATCGTCGTGCTGCTGGGCAAGGACTTCCCCTCGGGCAGCCACAAGGTGGGGCCCGCCTACGCCACGCTGATGGAGGGCGAGCTGGCCGGCGAGATTCGGCCCGGCGAGAACACCATCATCGGCCCCTCGACCGGCAACTTCGGCATCGGGACGGCGTACATCGCGCATCTGATGGGGTACCGGTCCATCGTCATCATGCCGGACAGCATGAGCGCCGAGCGGTACGAGCGGATTCGCCGCTACGGCGGGGAGCTCGACCTCACCCCCGGCACCGAGAGCGACGTCATCCTCGTGCTCGAGCGGACCCGCGACCACTACAAGCGCGACCCGCACAACAAGGTGCTGGCGCAGTTCGAGCTGCTGCCCAACTACCGGTTTCACCGCTGCGTGACGGGCGAGGCCGCGCTCGAGGCCGCGAGCGGTGTCGGCAACGGGCGCGTCGCCGCGTTCGTCTCGGCGCCCGGCTCCGCCGGGACCCTGGCGGCCGGCGACGAGATCAAGGCCCGTTTCCCGGACAGCGTGGTGTGCGCGGTCGAGCCGGAGGAGTGCGCGACCCTCACGAACAACGGCCGGGGGACGCACCGCATCGAGGGGATCGGCGACAAGATGGTGACGCTGATCCACAACGTGCTCACCACCGACTACGTGGCGCGGGTCCACGACGACGACTGCGTGATGGGGCTCAAGGTCCTCGAGCATGGACGCCGGGTCGTGGAGCGGCAGCTGGGTCTCGCGAGCGGCGCGCTGGAGCCGCTGGCCGGTTGGTTCGGCATCTCCAGCGTCTGCAACATCCTCGGCGCCATCAAGACGGCAAAGCTGCTGAACCTCGCGCCGGACCAGAACGTCGTCACCATCGCGACGGACGGGTTCGACCGCTACCCGTCGGTGCTGAAGGACCTGGAGAAGCGCCGCGGCCCGATCGGCGACGACACGATGGCCGAGTGGTATGACACGATCTTCCGGGGCGCGACCTCCGGGGAGATCCTCGACGTGCGGCCCGCCCTCCAGAAGGAGCGGCTGTTCCGCCAGAAGCGGGAGGTCTGGAGCCAGTTCGGCTACAGCGACGCGTACCTCGAGCAGATGAAATCGCAGGGCTTCTGGGACGCGGAGTACGCCAGAATCGGGCAGATAGACGCGGGCGTGCTCGCCAACCGGAAGCTGCCCGGGGCATGAAGGAGTTACGCGAGATCGTCGCCGCGCTGGGCGCAGCGCCGGGGGGCAGCTCCGGCGTGCTCGTCACGCTCGTCAAGGTCGCGGGCTCCGCCTACTCGGGTCCGGGCGCGCGGATGCTCGCGCTGCCCGACGGCAAGATCGCCGGCACGTTCGGCGCCGGCTGCTTCGAGCAGGACCTCGTGGGCCACGCCGAGCGGGTGCGGGCGTCGGGCGCTCCGACCACCGTCACCTACGACCTGACGGTGGACGATGACAAGCCGTGGGGCCTGGGGATGGGCTGCCGCGGGAAGCTCGATCTTCTCCTGGAGCCCGTGCCGATGGGCTCGGTTCCCGAGGCTCTCGCCTTCCTCGTCGAGGCCGCGCGGATGCGGAAGGCGGCGGCAGTCGCAACCGTGTTCCGCACGGGAGACGACCCCACGGTGGCGCTCGGCGCCCGGCTGCTCGTCCGGGCGGATGGCGTGGTAGGGGGGGACTTCGGATCGGGCGCGCTGCGCACGGCGGCGAAGGCCGCGGCGAGGCAGGCACTGGCCAAGCGTCGGACGGAGTTCCTCGTCCACCCCGCGGCCGGCGGAGAGGCCGAGCTGCTGGTCGAGTACATCCCGCCACCGATCGCGCTCGTGGCGGGCGGTGCCGGGCGCGACACCGCGCCGCTCGCGCGGCTGGCCACCGAGCTGGGCTGGGACGTGCACCTGCTCGGCAAGGACGAGATGCCGGTCACGTTCGATGCCCGCACCGCGGCCGTGATCATGAGTCACAACCTCCAGCGCGACACGGCGCTGCTGGCGGCACTGCTCCCTTCCCCGTGCCGCTACATCGGTGTGCTCGGATCGCACAGCCGCACGCGGGAGATCCTGGCCGAGCTGGCGCGTCGTGGTCAGACCCCGACTGCACGCCAACTCGCCAAGATGTATTCGCCGGCCGGGCTCGACGTCGGCGCGGAGACGCCGGGCGAGGTCGCGCTGTCCATCGTCGCGGAGATCCAGGGGGTCTTCGCCGGGCGGCGCGGCGGCTCGCTGCGCAAGCGGAAGGGTCCCATCCACGACCGGCCCTGAGCGGCGCTCCGCGCCTCTCGTCGGTGTCGTCGTGCTCGCCGCCGGCGCCTCCCGGAGACTCCCCGGCCCCAAGCAACTGCTCCGCTACAAGGGCGTGATGCTGATCCGCCGCGCCGCCCAGACCGCGGTCGAAGCCGCGTGCGGGCCAGTGATCCTGGTGCTGGGTGCCGGCGCGGAGCAGATCCGCGCCGAGGTGGCGGACCTGGACGTGCGCATCGTGGAGAACCGCCAGGCGGCAAAGGGACTGAGCACGTCGGTCCGGGCCGGGCTCGACGCGCTCTGCGAGCCCGGGGAGCCCGAGGCCGTGCTATTCATGACCTGCGACCAACCCCTGGTGACTGCAGAGATCCTGCGGAACATCGTCGCCGCGTTCGCAGCGACCCGTCCGCCGGTCGTGGCGTGCGAGTATGCCGGGACAGTCGGCGTGCCGGCCCTGTTCGATCGTACGCTGTTCGGGGAGCTGCGGGCGCTGGAAGGCGACAGGGGCGCGAGACCGGTCCTGCAGCGACACGCGAGCGAGACCGTCCGGATGCCGTTCGAACCCGGCTCCCTGGACATTGACACGCCCGAGGACGCAGGCCGGCTGTCGTAGCCTTCAGCCGGACCCGGTCGTAGCCTTCAGCCGGACCCGACGGAACGCCCTTCCTTGCATGAGGCTCGCCCGCGCGTCGCTCCGCGGGTGGCCGAATGACGCTCCCCTGACAGCTCACGGCGGCGTCGCACGTGGATGCGGCACTGGCCCGGCATGGCGCCGGCCAGACGTGTGAACCGGGGATTCACCCCCGATCGCCGAACTCGGTGACCCGCCCGTTCGGTCGGAGTGCGGCCAGGTATTGATGCGGGCCGTGTTCGGTCATCGCGTAGCGTGACGCCTTGCGGTGCTTCGCGGTGGCGAAGAACGCCAGGAGCGAACCCGGGATCTCCCGCAGACCCTTGAGCTGAGCCACCGGCTTGTCCGATGCCTTCCACTCAGCGTTCACGCATCGAAACTCGTGTCCGAAATGGGCGAGACGCCCCCAGGCCAACGGGGGAAGCGCGGGGACGGGATCGCGGGCGTTGACGTGACGAAACACCTTCTGTGCGACCGCGCGCGCAACTTCAGGCAGCGGCTCGCCGACAGTCAAGGGCTGACCGAAGGTATAGACGGCGCGCAGTTTCTCGGCGATCGCACGCTGTTCGGCGTTCCCGGCTATCGAAAGTGCGAAGAGCGCCGCCATGGCGCCGCCGAAGCTGTGGCCCGTCACGTACAGGGCCTCCATCGGATGGTCGAGTTCCTGCGCCGGATTCGACAGCGATCTTCCTCGTAGCGCGAGATGCAGCTCGTTGATGACCGCCCATCGTGTGGCGCGGAAGTTCCGATAGAACCCGGCATGGACGTCGAGCACTTCGCCGCCGAGCGCGAGCGTGGAGGAGCCGACGTCGGCATCAGCCAGCCAGTTGCCGAGGGTCGTCGGCTCGGTGCCTCGATAGCCGAGGATCACCACCCGGCCGCAGCGGCTCTGCACGAGATACGCGGTCGAAAAGATGAACATGGCGTCGACTCTCTGCGCCACCCGGACACAGGAGTTGTCCTCGAGTCCGAGCCGGGACATGATCGTGGCCAGCGTCTCGATATCCGAGTACGCGTAGCCGGCAGCGGCAGCGAGGACATATGCGACCGTGGCGTCGCGACCGTCCCGACCCGGCTCGTGCGCGGCGAGAAGGTCCGCCACGAGGTTGTCGTAAACGGGGAACGGGCAGCCGCATCGTGCCCCCATCAGTCGCTCAAGATTCATCGGTGCAGCCCTTCCCATCATGGTGTGCCTAGGTGGACATTGTAGTCAATCATGTCGTGAGCCAAGCAGCAACGCTCGGTCTCACTCGGTGGCCCGCCCTGGCCGGCGAGGTAGCTCGAGGTCATGCCGGCGTCTGGCCGGCAGGTGTCGGCGGCGGCCGCCGCACGCTCGGAACCCCCGGAGCCGAATCGAGATTGGGGTATGCCACTGGACCGCAAGGCGCTGAGCCGCGAGTACAAGAACACGCCTCGGACGATGGGGATCGGCGTGGTCCGCAACACCGCGAATGGCAAGGTCCTGCTCCTTGCGGGCCGGGACATTCCCTCGCTTCTCAACCGGCATCTGGCGCAGCTGCGGCTCGGCGCACACCGCAATCAGGAGCTTCAGCAGGACTGGCTGGGCGGGGGCGAGAAGAGTTTCTCGTTCGAGGTCCTGGACACGCTCACGCCGAAGGACACGCCCGGCTACGATCCCGCGGACGACTTGCTTGCGCTTGAACAATTGTGGCTGGAGAAGCTCGCGCCGTTCGCGCCAGCCGGCTACAACCCACGCCCGACATCGTGAAGAAGAAGGAGATGAAAGCCATGTCCGCCAAGCCACGGACCATCAACGAGTACCTGGCCCGTTTGAGCCCGGAAAAGCGCGCGGCGCTCCAGAAGCTGCGCAGGGCCATCAAGGCCGCGGCGCCGGGGGCCGAGGAGTGTATCAGTTACCAGATCCCGGCCTTCCGCCTCGACGGCAGGGTGCTCGTGTGGTTCGGCGCGGCCACGAACCACTGCTCGTTCTACCCCGGTGCGTTCCCCATCACAGCCCTCAGGGACGAACTCGAGGCCTACACCACCAGCAAGGGCACCATCCGCTTTCCCGCGGACAGTCCCCTGCCGGCTGCGCTGGTGCGGAAACTGGTGCAGGCTCGGATCGCGGAGCGTTCATAGATCCGCCAGCACCTCGCCCGGAGCGCCGGCACCGCCCGGGCGCTCGCGGCTCACCTTCGCCCCGGCTACGGATTGACCTCGGCCGGCGCGTGGCTTGCGGGACGCGCCGTCAGGTCCCGCAAGTGATCCAGCGTGAAGACCGCCGGCCCCGGGCTGCCGTCTTCGTTCCACGCCTCGTACTCGGGCGCCCAGTACATCACACCCACTCCGCGCGGCGCCTTCCTCACCGTGTTAACCAGGTCCACCATGAATTGCAGGCGTCCCTCCGGGGTCTGCGGCCACATCATGTCCGGGTTGTCGGGAAGGTGTGAACGGCCATAGCCCGTCTCCGCCACCAGGAAGTCCTTGTGATAGCGCCGGGCGCACTCGTTCATGTTCTGCCACAGCTGCTCGAGCGTGCCGTGGCGCCACTCCGGATAGAAGCTCTGGGCGATGATATCGTAGGCGACGTGGGCCGCCTCGAGATGATCGAAGAACCATTGCGTGGTCGCCCAGTCTCCGCCCCGGTCAATGTGGATGGCGATGCGGGGAGGCGTGTCGCCGGCGCCCGCCCGCACCCCGCGAATACCGGCCTTGATCAAGCGCGTCAGATGATCCCACTGCGTCACCGAGTCGTAGGGCTGCGGGGGCAGGTACTGGTTGTTGCCCGGAATCTGGAGCTGCCCCAACGGCCACAGCGTGCCGCGCGTGATCTCGTTGCCAACCTGCACCCAGTCCGGCATGGCGCCGGCATCCTTGAGTGCCCGGATCACGTCCCGGCTGTAGGCCTCCACCTGCGCTTCGAGCGAGTCGAAGCCCAGGCCGCGCCACGCGACGGGGATCTCCTGGTGTTGCGGGTCGGCCCACGTGTCGGAGTAATGGATGTCGAGGAGAAAGAGCGCGCCCGCGGCCTTGATGCGCCTGGCCAGCGGGATCGTGTTCTCGAGCGAGTTGTCGGGAGCGTCCCTGACCGGCGCAACGAACACGCGCAGACGGAACGCGGTCCATCCGTGGGCCGTGAGGATGGTCAGCTCGTCGCTCGGCGTGCCGTTGTCCTGGTAGGTGCGGGAGGGCCTGAAGCGGTTGGGCGCGTCCAGCGCCGAGATGTCCGCTCCGAGAACCACGGGAGACGCCTGCGGCGCTTTCACCGCGCGTGTCGGGTCGGCACCGGTCGTCGTGGCGGCGGTCAGTGATACGAGCAGCAATGCGGCTGCGACGAATTCGGCGGCGCGAACCGGCCATCCGTGCGATACCCGCCTAGCGACGTTGAGCCTCGAGCGAAGCATGTTATGTTCTCCGGTCACGTTGACAGCGGCGCGCGCTTGAGGAACTGCCCCGCCCCGGCGCGGCCCACGAACTTGCCGGCCTCGATCACCGGCCGGCCTCTCGACAGCACCAACTCCGGTGCGCCTTTCGCCACCCGACCCTCGTAGGGGTTGTAATCCACCCGCATGTGGTGGGTCGCGGCGCTCCAGGTGATCTCCTGCTCGGGATCCCAGACGACCAGGTCGGCATCGGAGCCGGCCGCAATCACACCCTTCCGCGGATACAGGCCGAAGATCCTCGCCGGATTCGTGGCCGTCAGTTCGACGAAGCGGGTGAGCGAGATGCGCCCGGCCCTCACGCCCCCGTCGTACAGCAGGCTCATCCGCGTCTCGATACCCGGCGCTCCGCCAGGGATCTTCGAGAAATCATCCCGCCCCAGCGTCTTCTGGTCCTTCATCCGGAACGGGCAGTGGTCGGTGGCGACCACCTGCAGCTCGCCGGACGCGAGCGCACGCCACAGGCGCTCCTGCCCCGCGCGCGGCCTCAAAGGCGGGCTCATCACGTACTTGGCGCCCTCGAAGCCCGGCTCGTCGTAGCGCTCCTCGGAGAGGAAGAGGTACTGGGGACAGGTCTCTCCCTGCGCGGCCGCCCCACGCCCACGGGCCGCCGCCATCTCTTCCACCGCCTCCGCGCACGATACATGGACGATGTAGATCGGCGCTCCCGCCATCTCCGCCAGCGCGATGGCCCGGTGCGTCGCCTCCGCCTCGGTGCGCGGTGGACGCGTCAGGGCGTGGTACTTCGGCGCCCTCTTCCCCTCCGCGCGGGCCTGCCGCACCAGCTCGTCAATCACGCCGCCGTTCTCGGCGTGCATCAGCACCAGGCCGCCGTTCTCCACGCTGCGCCGCAGCGCGCGGAAGATCGTCTCGTCGTCCACCATCAGCCTGCCGGGATACGCCATGAACAGCTTGAAGGTGGTGACGCCCTCTGCCACGAGCGCATCCATCTCCTCGAGGCCGGCCAGGGGCAGGTCGGTGACGATCATGTGGAAGCCGTAGTCCACGGCGGCCTTGCCCTCGGCCTTCCGCATCCACGTCTCCCAGGCCTCGCGCATCGGGCGGCCCCGATCCTGCACGGCGAAGTCCACGATCGAGGTCGTGCCGCCGAACGCGGCGGCGATCGTGCCGGATTCGAAGTCGTCCGCCGTAACGATGTCACCCAGCGGCATATCGAGGTGGGTGTGCACGTCAATGCCGCCGGGGATCACGTACTTCCCCGAGGCATCGTGGGTCACGTCGGCCGTCGCGGCGAGCTGGGGGCCGATCTGCACGATCCGCTCCCCCTCGATCAGCACGTCGGCGATGGACGCGCCGGCGACGGTCACGACGGTGCCGTGACGTATGAGGGTACGCATATCGAGCGGAAGTTTCCCCGCCGGAAGGGGCGGGTCAAGGGAGGCCGGCTTCCCAGGCGTGGAAGGGTTAGGCCAGCCCCTACTCGCTGATGCGGTTGCGACCCGCGTTCTTGGCGCGGTAGAGCGCGGCGTCGGCAGCGCCGACCAATTGCTCCGAGGTCGGCCACTCCTCACCCCCATCGTAGCCGGCGAGGCCGGCCGAGAGGGTGACGGTGCGCGCGGTGCGGCCGCTGCCGATGGGGAGGGCCGACACCGCGGTCCGGAAGCGCTCCGCCGCCAGGTGGCCGCCGGGCCCGCCGCTCCCGGCGAGCACCGCGAGGAACTCCTCCCCCCCGTACCGCCCGAGCCAGTCCACCGCGCGTCCCGCGTCGGCCAAGCGGCGCCCCACCTCCGCCAGGACGCGGTCGCCCCCCTGGTGTCCGATCGAGTCGTTCACGGCCTTGAAGTGGTCAATGTCCATCATGATGACCGCGATGGGCTGGCGGACGCGCGCCGCGCGGCGGATCTCGCGGGTCAGGGCGTCCATCACGACCTCCCGCCGGTAGAGGCCGGTGAGCCGGTCGTACAGCGCCGTGGTCTGCGTGTCGGCGAACCGCCCGGCAGTGGTGTGCGCGACGCTGAGGACAAAACCCATCGCCCCGAATTGGAGGATGACGGTCGAGCCACCCCACCCCGGCATCCATCCCCAGGAGAGGGCCGTGTCGTGGAGCACCGCGAGCGCGAGCGCCACGCACCCCCAGAACAGTGTGGTGGCGTGGCGCAGGCCCCGTTGCCGCGCGGTGCCGGAGAGCACGACCAGCGCGGCGGCTCCGACCAGCAGGCCCGGGTTGTACAGGTACTGATCCACCCAGCGAACCTGGGTCCACTCGGGCAGCAGGAGTGCCAGGGGCGCGAGGAAGCCGAAGTAAAGCCCCAGAGCGCCCGCGGTCTGCGCCGCGAGGCTCTCCGCCTCTATTTCGAAGATCCCGTGAGCCCCGAGCGCCAGCGCCGTGGCCGACGCGGCCCCGAGCGCGACGTACAGGCGGAACCAGTCCAACGCCGGGGAGAGCGCGAGCTGCACCGACGGCATCCAGTTCACAAATAGGAGCGCGAGCGTCGTGCAGAACAGGAACACGTACAGGTGCTCGCGCGCCTCGCGGCGGCGCGCCCAGAAGAACAGCTGATAGACCGCGAGGCCGAGGAACAGCACCGCCGTCCCGAGCATGTAGAGATCGTCGCGGCGCGTTTGCGAGAGCAGGTGCCCCAGCGGCTCGATGACCGCGTCTTCCAGCGGTCCGGAGCCGGCCTCGGCCGAATACACGCGGATGGCGACCAGGTGCGTGCCGGGCGACAGGCTCGGCAGGGGTATGGCGAACGGGACGGGAATCGTGGTGCGGGCGCGGTAGTCGGGCGGGAAGTCGCCGACGCCCCCCAGGAGCGTACCGTCAACGTACACCTCGAACGCCATCCCGTTGGCGCGCAGCTCCAGCCCCAGCTGGGCCGCGGGCGCCTGGTCCAACGCGAATCGTCCGCGGTACCACGCGAAGCCACGGGCGCGGGCCGCGCCGGTGCGGCTCCAGCGCGCCGCCAGCGTCGCGGTCTCCCATTGCGCGTCGTCATAGACGGGGCTCGCGTACGCGATCGAGTCGCCGGCGCGGAACCGCCACGGTCCTTCGAGCGCCACGCCGCCCGCCGGCGGAACGAGCCAGCGCGCCTGGAGCAGCAGGGCCACGAGCAGCGGCGACATGGCCGGCTAAGCTACCACCAACGGCAGGCGCAGGCGAGCGCGCCCGCACCGCGCCAGGCCGGGGCGCCAGGCGGCGTTGCGGGCGCTATCTTACCCCCACCATGACCGCGCCCACAGTCGCTCCGCGGGTGACCGAACGGGAAGCACGCGACGTCGCCGAGGCCGCGCGCGAGACCGAGTGGCACGCCCCCAGTTTCCTGGCCGAGCTGTTCGCCGGCCGATTGCGGATGGACCTGATCCATCCCCACCCCGAGCCTACCGCCGACGACGAAGCCCGCGCGCGCCCCTTCCTGCAGACGCTCGAGAAGTTCCTGCGGGAGAAGGTGGACGGTGACGCCATTGACCGGAACGGCAAGGTCCCGCCCGACGTCGTGCAGGGCCTGAGGGAGATCGGCGCCTTCGGCATCAAGATCCCGCGTGAGTATGGGGGTCTCGGCCTCTCACAGCTGCACTACACGCGGGCCATCGCGATGGTCTCGAGCGTCTGCGGCTCGACCGTCGCGCTGCTGTCGGCGCACCAGTCCATCGGGGTCCCGGGCCCGCTCAAGGCCTTCGGCACGCCGGAGCAGAAGAAGAAGTACCTGCCGCGCCTCGCCGGGGGCGCCATCTCCGCCTTCGCCCTCACGGAGGTTGGCGTCGGCTCCGACCCGGCCGCGGTGGAGACGATGGCCGTGCCCACCGAGGACGGCCAGGCCTTCATCTTGAACGGCGAAAAGCTGTGGATCACCAACGGCACCATCGCCGAGTTGATGGTCGTGATGGCGCGGACGCCGTCGGTGGTCGTGAACGGGAAGGAGCGCCGGCAGATCACGGCGTTCATCGTGGAGGCCGCCTGGCCGGGCGTCGAGGTCGTCCGCCGCTGCGACTTCATGGGGCTGAAGGGGATCGAGAACGCGGTCCTGCGGTTCACCAACGTCCGGGTGCCGCGCGAGAACGTGTTGTGGGGCGAGGGCAAGGGGCTGAAGCTCGCCCTGATCACGCTCAACACCGGACGGCTCACGCTCCCGGCGTCGTCGGTCGCGGCGGCCAAGCGCTGCCTCGAGATCTCGCGCCAGTGGTCGAACCAGCGGGTGCAGTGGGGCCAGCCGATCGGCAAGCATGACGCCGTCGCGCAGATGATCGGCCGGATGGCCGCCGACACGTTCGCGCTCGAGGCGGTCTCCGAGCTGTGCTCGACCCTGGCCGACAAGGGCGGGTACGACATCCGGCTCGAGGCGGCGATCGCGAAGCTCTACAACTCGGAGCATGCCTGGCGGATCGTGGACGACACCGTCCAGATCCGCGGCGGGCGCGGCTACGAGACCGCGGCGTCGCTCAAGGCGCGCGGCGAAATCCCGTGGCCGGTCGAGCGGATCATGCGCGATTTCCGCATCAACCTGATCTTCGAGGGAAGCTCGGAGATCATGCACCTGTTCATCGCCCGCGAAGCGGTGGACCGGCACCTCAAGGTGGCGGGGCCGCTCTTGGACCCGCGCGCGCCCCTGAGGGCGAAAGCCGGCGCCTTGCTC
>Ga0182021_10006405_pt1 | contig 13981 bp, 11 predicted proteins | sample 612E3MmetaG_FD_120493 | JGI IMG/M metagenome (GOLD analysis project Ga0182021, IMG submission 120493) | Permafrost microbial communities from Stordalen Mire, Sweden - 612E3M metaG (Illumina Assembly) | ecosystem: Environmental > Terrestrial > Soil > Wetlands > Permafrost | place: Sweden...
CCGTGCAGTCCACCTGGGCCAACGACTTCAACGGCAACTCCGGTGGCTGCGAGATCGGGCACGCCACGAGCAGGTGACAAACGACCCACAAGGCAGGCTCTCGCGACAGCCTTATCCTCGGCCGGATGCGCCCGCGAAAGGCCCCTGAACGTCCAGGGAAGGGGAGGCAGTTGTCACGGTTAGGCCGTCGCCGGCAGGCAGGTGACTTGGTTCTTGACTGGTTCTTGGCTAGTCCCGATACTCACGCCGGCGGGACACCAGGCGAGCCTGCTCGGTGGCTCGAACGCGTGGTTGGACAGTGTGACGTTCGTCAAACTCGGGTCTGCGCGGGGTGAGGCGGTTGACCTGCCGGTGTTGAGAATCCCTCGAGCTGACGCCAGCCCCCGTGACGATAGGCGGGTGTGGCGGCCGCGAGGATCAGCAGCGCAGCGGTTGCGCTGGCAATCATGACCAGGCACATCGCGCGTGCATCGCCACCGAGCACGCCAACAAGCGGGCTGACGACCCCCGCAACGCCAGCCTGCATCGCGCCGATGAAGGCCGCGGCCGTGCCCGCGATGGAGCCGTGCCTGCTGAGCGCGATCGCGGAAGCGTTCGGCGGAATGAACTGGATCAGGCCCAGCGTCACCCATAGCGCCGCAAGCAGCCCGAACAGCCCGCCAGCCCCGGTCAGGGCCACTATCAAGAGCACGACGGCCGCAAGAAGGAGCAGAGGCAGTGCACAACGCATGATGCGGATCGGCGCGACCCGCCGTACCAGCGAGGCGTTGACCTGGGCGCCTCCCACCAACGCGATCCCGTTCATGGCGAACAGGAGCGCAAACTGGTTCGCTGAGAGCCCATAACCCTCCCGGAGCACGAACGGGGAGCCGATAACGTAACTCATCAACACTGCCATGCCGAGCCCTGGCAGCACCGCGATGGCGACGAAGTGCTGGTCGCGCAACAGAACCCGGTAGCCGAGCAGAGCGGCCCGCGGGCCCGCTGCACGACGTCGCTCGGGGGGCAGCGTCTCGGGTAACCGGCGCCATACCGCCAACCAGAGCGCCCCACCGAACACCGCGAGGGCGACGAACACACTGCGCCAACCCCACTGCCCAGCGATCAGGCCGCCGACGGTGGGTGCGAACAACGGAGCCACCCCGATCACCAGCATGAGTCGGGACAGCAGCCTGGATGCGTCGGAGCCGGTGAAACGGTCGCGAATCACCGCAATGGCGACCACGGTGGCCGCAGCGTTGAAGAACCCCTGCAGCACGCGAAGCGCGATCAGGGTCCCGATTCCGGGCGCCAGCGAACACAGCAGCGAGATGACAATGTGAAGGGCGATTCCGATGAGTACGGGGCGCCGCCGCCCGAACCGGTCCGAGAGCGGACCTACGACCAGCTGACCGACAGCGCCGCCCACCAGGACGCCGGTCATGGTGAGCTGGACCGCTGTGGTGGTGGTGTCTAGCTCGCGCGCGACTTCCGGCAGCGACGGCAGGTAGATGTCGCTGGTCACCGCCGGCAGCGCGCACATCAGGCCGAGCAACAGGACATATTTCACGTTCGGCTGGTATGCGCTCGTGTTCGCCTGCCCGTCAGTACTCATCGGGATGGATTCACCCGAGTCGTCTCACCAACCATGGGGGATGTCGGGCCGGTACGGCAGGAGAATCCTGCGTGCGGCCGTGATGCGCCGATGTTCACCATCGAAGCCTTTTGCGTCGTGGTCTTCCCGTTCCCACTCGAACTTCCTTCGTTTCCAGTCCGGCACGGTCAGGGCCGGGACCAGGTCATCGGGGTCTTGCGGTTTCGATCAGCTGATCGAAGGTCGCGTTCAGACCCTCGTCCACGAGCTGCTGATCGGGATTCGAGTCGTACCAGCTGAGAACCTGACGAGCGCCGAGTGCGAAGGGAACGGTGCAGACGAATTCCGGCACCAAAGCCTTGACCTTGCTGTTGTCGAAGACCACCGAATGGGACTTGTCTCCCAGCAGCGACGGCCCCATATCCGGCGCGAGCGCCGCAATGGTATCGGACGCGATGTGAACCAACTGGGGCGCTGGTGCCCCGGCCGCCTTGGCAAAGACCGCGTAGATCTCGTTCCACGGAAGGGACTCGTCGGAGGTGATCGTGAAGCTGTCCCCGACGGCCTGCGGTAGCCCAAGTAGCCCGACAAGAGCTTTGGCGACGTCGCTACTGTATGTCAGGGTCCACAGGGAGGTGCCATCACCATGGACCACCACCGGCTTTGCGGCGCGCATCCGCGCGATGTCCGTCCAGCCGCCGGTGAGGCCAATCCGGGTCCGGTCATAGGTGTGGGAGGGTCGGATTATCGTGACGGGAAAGCCGTTCTGACGATATGCGTTGACTAGCAGATCCTCGCAGGCGATCTTGTCCCGCGCATACTGCCAAAACGGATTCCGCAATGGCGTTGATTCCAGAATGGGCAACCGCGCTGGGGGTTTCTGGTAGGCGGAGGCGGAGCTAATGAAGACGTACTGTCCTGTTCTGCCGGCGAACAGCTCAATATCCGCCGCCACGTGATCCGCCGTGAAGGCGACAAAGTCCACGACAACGTCGAACATCCTGTTTCCCAGAGCGGCACGCACCGAGGCCGTGTTACGTATGTCGGCCTTGAGTAGCTCCGCGCCTTCCGGAGTGGGTCGCAGGGTGTGGCTGCCACGGTTGAGAATGGTTAGCCGGTGCCCGACGGCGACCGCTCGATGGGCGGCAGCGGCGCTGATGACGCCGGTGCCGCCGATGAACAAGACCTTCAGGGCAGTGTCGCCGCAGACGGTCGTGACACCGGGGCCCGCGCGCTCTACCACGCGTAGTCCTCGGGCGCGGTCTTGTGCCCAGGGAAGATCTCATCCAACCGCTTCAGTGCCTGGACGTCCAAGCTGACGTCCAGGGCGCGCAGGGCGGCGTCAAGCTGCTCCCGTGTTCGCGGGCCAACGATGGGTGCGGTCACGGCTGGCTGGGCAAGCAACCATGCAAGCCCGACATCTCCTGGCTGGTATCCCAGCTCGCGGGCCAGGTCTTCATACTGCTGGATCTGGGCCCGATGCGTCGTCAGCGTCTCACGTGCCCTGCCCTCGGCCCGACGCACACCTGAGGCCTCCTGGTGCAGCACTCCGCCGAGCAGCCCGCCATGCAGTGGCGACCACGGGATGATGCCCAGGCCGTACTCCTGCGCCGCCGGAATGACTTCCAGCTCAACGGAGCGGGTGAGCAGGTTATAGATGGACTGTTCGCTGACCAGGCCGGGGTAGTTCCGCTGGGCGGCGGCGGCCTGTGCCTGGGCGATGTGCCAGCCGGCGAAGTTACTGCTGCCCGAATACAGAACCTTGCCCTGCTGTACGGCCACCTCTACGGCCTGCCAGATCTCATCCCACGGGGTGTCCCGGTCGACGTGGTGGAACTGGTAGACGTCGATATGGTCCGTCTGGAGGCGCTTGAGGCTGGCGTCCAGTGCCCGGCGGATGTTCAGAGCCGAGAGTTTCCCCTCATTGGGCCGGTCCGTCATGCCACCGTACAGCTTGGTCGCCAGCACGGTCTTCTCTCGTCGCTCACCACCTTGGGCAAACCAGCGGCCGAGGATCTCCTCAGTCCAGCCACGGTGCTCAGTACCGCCGTACACGTTGGCTGTGTCAAAGAAGTTGATCCCCGCCTCCTGGGCGGCGTCCATGATGGAGCAGGCGGTCAGCTCATCGGTCTGTGGACCGAAATTCATGGTGCCCAGACAGAGGCGGGAAACAGACAGGCCGGAACGACCAAGGTGGGTGTACTCCATGTGAGAGTCCTTCTCAAAGCATTGGTGGGTTACTGCTGGGGGCTGTGCTTGGTCTCTCTGGACGTCGGTGTTGCCCCGATGTCCAGGTCCCCAGCCAGCGAATCAGCCGACCGTGGCTTGTCTTCGGTGGACTCGCTATGGGCCCAGCTGCTCAGAAGCCGCAGGGCGTCCTGGGAGGGAGACCCTGGCTTTGCAGAGTAGATCCGCAGGCTCTGGTCCCCATCATCGGGCAGAGCCAGAGTTTCGAAGTCCAGCTCGAGGTCGCCGACCGTCCGATGATGCAGGCGAACCGTCCCGGCAGACCGAGTCGTCACATGGTGGCCGGCCCACCATTGACGAAAGTCTTCGCTGGTAACTGCTAGTTCGCCCACCAGGTGATTTGCCAATGGATCGTTGGGATGACGCCCGACATCCACCCGCAACGCCGCCACCGTTTCGGCCGCGACGGCCTTCCAGTCCCGGAAGAGCTCCCTGGCGTCTGGTTCCAGGATGATCCAGCGGCTCAGGTTGCGCTCACGAACCGGCAGGTCAGAGAAGTCCGTGAAGAGCAGATTCGACATGCGGTTGCTGGACAACACATCGGTCCGGCGTCCCAGGACCAAAGCTGGGGTGTCGCCGATGGCGTCTAGTAACTGCCATAGGCCGGCGCGAACCCGTTGCACCGGGGCCGGTGACTTGGATGATGGTGGGCAGTGGTGCAGCAGATCTAACATGTGCGCGCGCTCGGTGACATCCAGTTGCAGGGCGCGGGCGACAGCGTCAACTACGCCCCGGGAGGGCCGGATCTGGCGGCCCTGTTCCAGTCGCGTGTAGTAGTCGGTGCTGACCCCTGCACGCTGGGCGACCTCCTCGCGGCGCAGCCCTGCCACGCGGCGTACGGTCGACGATGTCGCCAGCCCCATGGCTTCCGGTTGCATCCTGGCGCGCATGACCCGCAGGAACTGCCCAAACTCTGCGCTCTGACCCATGACTGCCATTCTGCCCCGAGCCACACCCGGGTTCTACGCCCAAGGTAGGTCAGCTGGTCCTAGGAAGAGCAGGAACCGGTGGGGAACCGCAACTAGCTTCCGCCGTGCCTACGCTGGAAATATCCCTGTCCACCAAGCAGACGGAGTTGGCATAACCATGGTTCCCTTCCTGACATTGAACAACGGTGTCAACGTCCCCCAGCTGGGTTTCGGCGTTTTCCAGGTTCCCCCGGAGCAGACGCAGCGCGTCGTGGAAGACGCGTTGGAAGTCGGCTACCGACACATCGATACGGCCGCCGGCTACGGCAACGAGGCAGGTGTGGGAGCCGCGATTGCCGCCTCGGGCATCCCCCGCGAGTACCTCTTCATCACCACCAAGCTGCGTAACGGGGAGCAGGGCAAAGCGGAGGAGGCCTTCGAGGCAAGCCGGCAAGCGCTTGGCCTTGATGTGATCGACCTGTACCTCATCCACTGGCCGGTCCCGTCACAGGGACTGTTCGTTGATGCCTGGCGGGCCTTGGAGAAGATCTACGCCGCGGACCGCGTTCGGGCCATCGGGGTGTCCAACTTCCTTCAGGACCATCTGGACACCCTGCTGGCCGAGACGACCGTCCTGCCCGCCGTGAACCAGATCGAGCTCCACCCGACCTTCCAACAGTCCGCTCTGTCCGCATGGTGCCGCGCCCTCGGGATCGCGGTTGAGGCATACAGCCCACTGGGTCGCGGCGCTGACCTGAACGTGGCGGCGGTGACCGCCCTGGCAACAAAACATGCGGTCACCCCTGCCCAGATTGTGCTCGCCTGGCACCTCGGCGCCGGCAACGTGGTGATCCCCAAAACCCAGCGCCTGCACCGGATGCACGAAAACCTCGCCGCTGCAGAGCTCACCATCAGTCGCGACGAGATGGACGCGATCACCGCGCTGGACTCCAGCGCCCGGATCGGCCCCGACCCGGCCAAGGCCGCCTTCACCCAGATGTAGAGCTGCCGGCCCCCGGCTGTGGCTCAAGGCCATCCCTAACGTCGGCCGTTCCGCACTCAGGATCTCCGGATCTACTGAAAACGTTCTTGACCGGTTCAGGCAGACAACGTGCTGTTACCGGCATAGGCACACAATGAGAATGGAGTTGACATGTATTCGCTGCCGATCGCGTTGATACTGGTTCGGGGGGCGACCCGGGAAGGGCTCAGCGCACTTCCCGGCGCCCCCGTCGTGCCCCACGTCGATAAGGTCCCCGTGGCCCCGCGCTCCCGAAAGGCTGTCGCGGGCGGCCTGCGCCACCTGGCCGACGTCCTCGCCCCAGCACGATCGGTAGGGCACGCCGCTGTGCCCTCAGGCGCGTGCAGGGACGCAGGCTGAGTGTCACCGTGTGACCAGTGTCGCTGCAGGACGTCGAAGCCAATGGCCGAGCCGCTGCCGCCACGCTCCTCACCGGGATCGGCCGCGCCGAAAACGCGCCCTGCCAGCCGCGGCCGGCACCTCGTGCTGCCCTCCGATCTCGCCACACGGGACAGCACGTCCTAGGTCGGGGCCGCACTGCGTGCGGGGGAGGGAATTCGTCTTGGGGCAGTCCGCCGGCAACGGGCAACTGCCCTTAAGACCACTGCGGCGATGTGCGCACAGCGCAAGACCGTCGACGGCGTGGGAGCCTCCTGGTTGACCCAAATTGGCTGCCCAAGAAGGCAGCTCATCTTCATGACCTCTATGGCCAAGGATGTGGCGGCGGCTCGTGTTGTCCATGAGGCAGTGGCTCCCGACCCGGGGTGCACTCGAGACCCTCCGATCGCCACGACGGACACGTTCTTGTGACTCGAGGGGCCCTTGACCTCGCCCGTGCGCCACAAGGATGCGAGTACGCTCCTGATGACGCCGAGCCGTGGAAGTGCCTAGCCGGGAGTGCTGATGTCCAACACCGCTGCCGCGAGACCTGGCCTGGACAAGAAGAAGTCGATCGTTCTCGGAGTGCTCGGGCTCGTGGTGATCGTGCTCATCTTTGTCCGGGTAATCCCGCAGATCGGGTCCTACCACGACGCTCTGACCTCGCTGAAGGCAATGACGGCGGGCGCGCTGGTATGCATCGTGGCCTCTGTTGTCCTTTACCTGGCCGCCTACGGGCTGCCGTTTATGGCCGCCACACCTGGTCTGCGGTACTGGCGCTCCCAGCAGCTCAACCAGGCCGCGTTCGCGATCAGCAACGGCGTCCCCGCGGGTGGGGCGTTCGGGCTCGGCGTCCAGTACGCCATGCTGTCGTCGTACGGAATCGAGCCGACTGCCAGCACTGCTGCGATCACGGCCGTCGGGGTATGGAGCATCTTTGTCACCTTGGGACTGCCCATCCTCGGTGTCGTTGCCATCCAGGCGTCCGGCCAGACGCCCACCTCGTACGTCTGGCCCGGGGTCCTGGGCCTGCTCGTACTGGCGGTCGCGGTCGTCGGCTTCGCGCTCATCGTGCGCAGCGAGAGCGCTGCGCGGCACATCGGGTCGGCCGGTGACCGGATCATCACCCCTCTCGCCCGCCGGTTCGCAAAGGCCCGCAGGATCGACCTCGTCCCGACGGCGCTGAAGTTCCGTTCGGACATAGCAGGTCTGGTCACCCGGCGCTGGTCGGTGATCACCGGGGCGCAACTGTCGGTGTCCGTCACCCAGTTCTTGATCTTCTACGTGGCACTTCGAGGGGTCGAGGGCTGGGGATCCGCAGGGACGCCACTGCTGGTGGCTTTCGGCTCGTTCGCAGTAGCCCAGATCGGTCTGATGATCCCGATCACCCCCGGAGGCCTCGGCACGGTGGACGCGACGATGATTGCGTTGCTGACCACACTCGGTGTCGAATCCGGTGCGGCCACTGCGGCAGACCTGGTTTGGCGCGCTGCCTCGTTCGTCCCGCAGATCATCATCGGGGTGATCGCGCTCATCACCTGGAGCCACAAGGGCGCCGCGGCGCTGGCCGAACGCGAGGCTGCCCGCCGTCAGCGCACCGGTGACGGCCCGACCTGAGCGTGCTCGCCCCGGCGATACGCACTCGAGAGTCACAGCATTCGCGTACCCGTGGCCAACCCCGGCGCCCACCCCCTGGACCCACACGCTCTTGACTCTCAGACCTCGGTCTCCGAGGAAGGCGCAGCTTGTTGACCCTGGTTCGCCGGTTCCAACTCGGCTCTGACACCCAGCAGCCGCACTGGCCGTCGTGAGGTGAACCTGTCCAGCGCGGCCAACGCGGCCCCCTCAATCGCCTCCACGTCCGCTGATGGCGCTGTCAGCGCCCGGCCGTGGGTGCTGGTGGTGAACGGCGCATAGCGCACTTTCACCACCACCCGGACGGCACGACGTTGCAGGTCGGCGACATCCTCAGCTACGCGCCGTACGAGGGTGGCGACCTCGTGGCGTACACGGTCCCAGTCCTCGAGGTCTTGCTGGAACGTGGTCTCGCGGCTATGCGAACGGGGAATGTGTGGTGCACTCACGACGGTCGAACTGCCCCGTCCCTGGGCCAACCGCACCAGCCACGGACCGGTCGTAGGGCCGAACGACGCGGCCAGAATCTGCGGGTCGGCTTGCGAAAGGTCGAGAACCGTAGAGATGCCCATCTCGCTCAAGCGTCTGGACGTCCTGGAGCCGATGCCCCACAGCACGTCAGTGGGCCGTTGCCCGAGCGTCGCGACCCATATCGCGTGGGTCAGCCGGAAGACACCGGCCGGCTTGGCGAACCCAGTCGCCATCTTGGCCTGCAGCTTGTTCTGGCCGATGCCCACACTGCAGTCGAGATCGGTGGCCTCATGAACGCGCTGCTGGATCTGCCTTGCACAAGCCTCTGGATCGTCTGTCTCGACAGCAAGAAAAGCCTCGTCCCAACCGAGCACCTCGACGAGGCCATCGACCTCGTGCAACGTCGCCATAACCTTGGCCGAGGCAGCGTCATAGAGGTCCCGATCAACGGCTAGGAAGACCGCACCCGGGCATCGCCGGGCTGCGGTCCGCAGCGGGACCCCGGAGTGCACACCGTATTTGCGGGCCTCGTATGACGCGGTGCTGACCACACCGCGCTTGGTCGGATCGCCATCACCGCCAACGACAACAGGTCGCCCACGCAGTTCGGGACGGCGCAGCATCTCAACAGCAGCGATGAACTGGTCCAGGTCAACGTGCAGCACCCAGTGGGTCACACCCCCCATCTTCACCCAGCATTCCCGCCGCGGCCAGGTACGGATCTTCGCTCTTGGTACTGGCAGCATGGCCGCCACCGGTGACGACCCATCTGCCAGTCTGGGTCCGTTCGTTGTTGACACCCGAACAGCGCACGTCAAGGCAGTCGAGCGGCTCCAGCCCATGAAGACAGTGAGGTCAGGGTGCGGGGTGCCCGTCGACCTCTGATGCCAACGGGCGGCTGGCCAATGGACACGAGCCGGGGCCTGGTAGAGGACCCCAGCAGCGATCACAACCTGGCACCGGATGGCCGGGCGGCTCTACGCATAGTCGTGGTCGTAGTTTGTACATGGACTGGTCACATCCACCCGGCACATCCATCCCGTTCCCGAAGGATCACCTTCATGCCCCTGTTCGACCTCGACCGGACTGCCCTCGAGACCTACCTGCCAGACGTCGACGAGCCAGCGGACTTCGACGCCTTCTGGGCCAAGACGCTCTCTGACACGCGGCACCACGACCTAGCCCTGAAACTGACACCGGTCGACTCGGGGCTGTGCCTGGTCGACGTGTTTGACGTTGAGTTCGCTGGCTTCGGTGGACACCCCATCAAGGGCTGGCTCACTCGGCCAGCCGGCCCAGCCCACACCGCGGATCTGCTCCCGGCCGTCGTTGAGTACAACGGCTACGGCGGAGGCCGCGGGCTCCCGCATGAACACCTCTCCTGGGCCGCCGCCGGCTATGTGCACCTGTTCATGGACACCCGCGGCCAGGGCAGCCGCTGGGGAGCCGGCGGTGACACCCCGGACCCTGTCGGCGCCGGTCCCGCGGCGCCGGGCTTCATGACCCGCGGACTCCTCGACCCCGCCGACCACTACTTCCGTCGCGTGTTTACCGACGCGGTACGCGCGGTCGAGGCCGTTCGGGCCGTCGACGGGGTCGACCCGGCTCGGGTCGCCGTCGCCGGCGGGAGCCAGGGGGGCGGTATCGCCCTCGCAGCGGCCGGACTGATCCCGGACCTGCTCGGCGTCCTAGCCGACGTACCGTTCCTGTGCCACATCCGACGCGCGGTCGACCTGTCGGACCGCGAGCCGTACACCGAGATCACTACCTACCTGTCCGTTCACCGCGCTCACGTCAGCGCCGCCTTCCGCACCCTGTCCTACCTTGACGGGGTGAACTTCGCGCGCCGAGCGAACGCGCCAGCGCTCTTCTCCGTCGCCTTGATGGACCCGATCTGCCCGCCTTCGACCGTCTACGCCGCCTATAACCACTACGGCTCGCGCGCACTGAAGATCGCCAAGGCAATCGACGTCTACGAGTTCAACGAACATGAAGGCGGCGCTGCCCACCAGTTCGCGCGCCAGTTACCGTGGCTCGCTGCACTGGCTGCGGGCACCGGTGGAGCGCGTCTAACCGAGGCGGTCACGCGATAGTCACCTGGACTGGGGCCACGAGCTCACCGGCTCTCGATGCTCGCCGACGCGCTGCGCCGGCACAGACGTCACGCTGGCCGTGCGGGTGAGGGCTCTAGGTGGACCGGGTGTCTGCACGCTTGACCGGTGCTCCCGCCACGGCTCAGCTTGCGACAAGCCAGGGTGACGTCAGGTAAGCCACCCCTGCGTCAGACCCGGCCGCCAGAGCGCGGTTCGCGCCCGCATCCGGACTCCCGAAGTGATACCTCTTGAGCCTTCTCACCGGCTTCAACGCTCTGCAGGTGAACGACGGTTCCCGGCACGATTTTCCCCAATGATGAGCCTGTCGTGTGTCATCGTGGTGTAGTGGAGGGGTGCTCCCACTTTCGACGAAGGTAGGCGAAATGAAGAACTCGATTCCGATGGTCGCGGGGCTGATAGTGCTCACCACGTCTTTCCTGTCCGGGTGCGCCTCGACGTCCAGCCCGACCGCAGCAACGTCATCCACGGTGCAGCCGACGAAGTCCAGCGTCCAGACTGCGACGACCTCAGCACTGGCGACGACCTCAGCCCAGCCGACCGCCCCAACCCAGCCGACCGCCCCAACCCAGCCGACCGCCAGCAATGGCCCGAACACTGGCGCAAACACCAGGGCCGCGACGTGCCAGACCCAGCACCTGACGCTCACCCAAGGCAGCGTCGGCGCGGCCGCTGGAAGCACCTACATCACTTACTACCTGCAGAATCGCGGTCCAGCTACCTGCTCGATGCTCGGATACCCGGGGTTCTCGTTGCTGTTCGCCAACGGGTCAGTCATCCAGCGCCCCGCTACCCGAGACAGGACAGCCGCCAGCCTGGTGCAGCTCAAGCCAGGACAACGGGCCAAGTTCGTCGTCCGCTCCGTGGACGCATCCATAGCCGGTAGCGGATGCTCAACCAACTGGAAGACAGCCCAGGTGCAGGTATACCCACCTAACCAGACCATCGCGATCCGACAGCCCAGCACTATTAGCGCATGTGACCTGTCGGTCGGCCCCATGTCGGCGGCCTAGCGCTCACCACGTTAGCCCGCTGCGCTGTCTAGCCGATCTGCCGAACCAGTGAACACCAGCGACGATCCGTAGGCGAGCAAGATCCCGACAGCCTGGTGTCGACCATCCCCAAGAAGCCGCTGAGGCGCCCGAGCGTCATTGGGTCTTCGACTCGCCGATCCCTACTCAGGGCGTCGCGATATTCCTCCCGCAGGGTGCGCGCTTTTCCAGGAACGGGGGCTGCTCCGGGGTCAGCCTTCACGTCAGCCCCGCACGCCCGCAAACCACTTTTCGCGTCCCCCCAGCACCGCCAGGCAATGGTGTAGCGGGCTTCTGTACCTGATCAGGTTGGTGCGCCGGGTCGCACCAAGACCACGAATGCTCCTCCCGGAGCCAGCAGTAAAGGCTTGCCCGCGCCGTCCTTGAATACCGTCCGGCCCCCGGCGCTTCGTCGCAACCATGTGCCGTCGATGCGTTTGCCGTTGCGAAACAGCGCCACACGACCACTTCCCACGGTCGTGGTGAACATCGAGGGGTTTCCGTTGACGTCGATGTCTGAGCGATCCGGATTGACCTGGCAGTACTGCACGAGCACGTTGGGCTTGGCCACTGGCGCACCGCTAGCAGCCAGGAGCGACTGACCACCGATGCTGCGGCTGTATCGCCCTAGCTGGGCATTCCAGACGAAGCTCACAGTCGTGGACCCGACCAACGTGTTCACGCTCACGGCGTCCTTAGCTGTGACAAGGCGCGGATCCTGGTTTGCCCAGGTAAACCCCACGTCTCGCGCGCGCTGCCCCTGCGGGAAAGCGGCACTGATCTTAGCAAGGTCCGCGACAACGTTGTACGGGGCAGAACGCGAAAGGTCGCGGTTGAAGCCGACCTGCCCACGATCGTTGATCGAACTCCACAAACCTGAGTGGTCCAACGTCGGCAGAGCGTTCCCGCCGCCGCCGCTGGCAACCAGGATGATTCTGCCATAAGCGCCGACGAGCTCCGGGTCGCTGGTGCGGACACTTCGCACCGCCTCCACCCGGGGCTTGGCGCTGGCGTACACGGCCAACATTCGGGAGAGCCCGCCCTCTGCCTCCTCGATATAGATCACATCGGCCTTCTCCAGACCCACCGAAGGCCGCCCCGCCGCCGTGTCGTCCAGCTTGACGGCGATCACAGGGCCCTTCGGCACTGCACCCACCCCTGTCAGGGGATTGGTGGCCACGACGTGGGGTGCCGGCAACTTATGGCTCGTGGTCGTCGGATGCATCACGGCCGTCGGTCGTACTACCGCCCTTGGCACCGCCTTTGACGCTGCGTGGCTCCACCCCAACGCGACGGTGAGCACCAGCGACGCCGCCACCACCCCTGCGGCCAGCCTGAAGGCCGTCGATCCTAAGACCTTCACGGCACCCCCACGCAACCCGTTGGTGCTCACGCGCCCCTGCCCAGCAGTGTCAACAATCGCGCCAGCTGTCCGCTGAGCCGCCGACAGAGCAGCCGGTCGCCCGCTGTCCGCCCGTGACGGAGACCGGCGTCGCGGTTCGCCCGACCCCCTCTCAGGCAGCCGCCTGGGGAGGTAAATTCAGGTGCTCGATCTCGCAGAGCTGTTCGTAAGCGACTTTGGGCCATGCGCCATCATCCACATGTCGTCTCCTCGGCTTCCATCCCGTGCCTGTCCAAACGTGCACCACGCTGCCCCGTGCGGTTCACCAAAAGCCCCGCAAGGTACTCGCGGGAGCGCATCGCAAGCACGGCCTCACAGACGGAGACATCGGCGTAGCGTGCGGGACGGTTAGCCGGCGAGGCAGCCCTGGCTGCGGCAGCCGAAGCACCACGCCCCTGCACCGGACAAGGACGTCGTTAGGCTGGAAACGTGGACCATGGCGAGAATTTGGCTGACGAGCCGCCGTTCGTCGGCGAACAGCGTCACGAGCTGGTGAACCAGCTGCTGTCGGAATTTGACCAGGTTTGCCAGTCCCGGACCCCTAGGTGGTGGTCCCTGGAGGGATACTCCGGCTGCGGCAAGACCAGAATCGTTCAAGAGCTGTACCGGCGACTTGCGGCAGAACGGCAGTCCGGTGCGCAGTTCTGGCCGCCGACGTTTCTTTCCGAAGCTCCTGCCAAGACTGCCGGGTCCTGGATGTCCATGCGCAAACGGGTGCGCCCCGACCAGGTCGGACACCCCCAGGAGGCCGTGCCTGCATGGTTCTGGTGGGGGATCTCGTGCGCGACGCGAAGCGGTACTCCAGTTCAGGCGCTGGCCGATGACTTGAGCCCGTTCGTAGAAGACCGGGTGGGCCTGGAGCAACGGTGGCGGCAGCTAGCCTCGCCAAGGGCCCGACAGGGGGCAGGACTGTCGTCCAAGAGGGGTGAAGTGCTCGAGACTGCGGCCGGAGAGATTCTCGGCGTCGCTGCCGGCCTGCAAAACCTCGCCGTTCCCAGCTTGCGGATACTCACGCTGGCAGCGAAGTGGAGCTTCCAGGCGAGCCAGGACCTGCATCTGGTCATGCAGCCGAGTCCCGTGGCGGACAAGCCGGAACCACCCAGGCAACGTCTTGTCGACGAACTTGCCCCTGCCTTGGAACGACTTGCTGCTGCAGGCCTACCGATTGTGGTCGCGATCGAGGATCTGCACCTCGCCGACGAGA
>Ga0182021_10006406_pt1 | contig 13981 bp, 14 predicted proteins | sample 612E3MmetaG_FD_120493 | JGI IMG/M metagenome (GOLD analysis project Ga0182021, IMG submission 120493) | Permafrost microbial communities from Stordalen Mire, Sweden - 612E3M metaG (Illumina Assembly) | ecosystem: Environmental > Terrestrial > Soil > Wetlands > Permafrost | place: Sweden...
ACCCGGGCCTGGTGATCACCGACATGTTGGGGCGCGTCACGTCACAGCCGGGGTACGAGCAGCGCCTCGGCGGGCTGCAGGTCGTCGTCGGTCTGTGGGGTCAGGCCCCGGAAGTCGCCGCACAACCCGTGCTGCGTTTGGTCACCTCCGATGCCGCCGAGTTCCGCGACCTCACCAAAGCGACTCTGGTGGGACGGGGCCTACGCAGCCTGCTGACCGGACGCCTCCGCCGCCGCAACCGAATGCCCATGAACGTCACCGTCCTTGACGCGCACCACTGAATGACCCCACCAGGTCACATAACGCAGGCGTGCATCAACCGGGATCTCCACCCGATCCGCGGCAATAGCGGACGTCCCGCGGGAAAGTGCAACCGGCGGCATGTGCCCGTGTCCGGGCGACTATCTACTTGTGCTGGTGAGTGCGCGGCGCTTAGGTGACCGGGTGACCGATCTCCATACACAGCGACTGCTCCTGCACCCCGTCGACGTCGCGGAGGGCGAACGCATCGCTGCCCGCGGACCCGGGAGTAGGGACCGATGGGCCGCGGACTTCCCCTTCGACGGCGACGTCATCGGCGTAACCGCCTACCTACGTGCCACAGCAGAGCACGGCGAGCAGCGCCCCTTCGGCTTCTACCGCATCACCCGCACCGCGGACGGACGGGCCATCGGAGGGATGGGCTTCAAGGGGCAACCCACGAACGGCAGCGTCGAAGTCGGCTACGGCTTGGTGCCCTCAGCCCGCGGCGCCGGCTATGCCGCCGAGGCTCTGACCGCCCTCCTTATCCTTTCCGTCAACCACGGCCTTGACCGCGTTCTCGCCGACACCGACCAGAGCAACATCGCCTCGCAACGGACTCTCGAACGAGCTGGCTTCACGCGCTGTCGCAGCGACGGCGGCATTCACTTCTACGAGGTAGTTCTTGACGGCAGCTGAGCTGAGCGAGAGCGCTGCACGGCCGGCGCGCCTGCGTCTCCGACGCCGCGCAACGACGACCGCACATCGCCATGAGCGGATGCTGATTCGTGTCTCGTGGGGTGTCACCGAGACAGCTCAGAACCGTTTGCGCAGCTCGGCGATGCGGGCTTCGACCTGTTGTGTCGTCGCGGCGGCCAGGGACGGCCCACCGCAGCGTCGGCGGAGGTCGGCATGGATGTGCGAATGGGGTACGCCGACAACCTTCGCGTACTGGGCGACCAGGCTGTTCAGCTCCTTGCGGCGGGTGTCGAGGGCACGCGCCAGGCTCTGCTCGTGCGGGAGCGGACCACGGTCGAGACGGTCCCGTCGCGCGATCTGGCGTCTCTGACGGTCACTCAGCAACCTCGACACCTGGTCAGGTTCCAGCAGCCCCGGAAGCCCGAGGTAGTCCTGCTCGTCGGCCGACATCGGCGCGGCGTGCATCCCGTACGCCTGTGAGTCGAACATGACGTGGTCGAACACGGCCTCTGACGCGAGCGCCGCGAACTGGTCCTCGAGGGCATCGGGTGCGTTCTCCTCCCGGTTCGCGGCGGCCAGCAGGTCCTCCTCCGGCGACCAGAGATCGTCGGAGGAGCCCGATCGGCCCAGCACGTGGTCACGCTCTCGCTCGAGCGTCGCCGCGTGGGCCAGCAGCACCGGCACGGTCGGCAGGAAGACCGTCGCCAGCTCACCCCGGCGTCTGGCCCGTACGAAGCGCCCGACCGCCTGCGCGAAGAAGAGGGGAGTGGAGGTGGCCGTCGCGTACACGCCCACCGCGAGCCGCGGCACGTCGACGCCCTCGGACACCATCCGTACCGCGACCATCCAGCGGGCCTCGCTGTCCCGGAAGTCCTCGATGCGCTTGCTCGCTCCGGCGTCGTCGCTGAGCACGAGCGCCGGCTTCTCACCGGTCAGGCCGGTCAGGAGCCGGGCGTACGCCCTCGCCTGGTTCTGGTTCGTGGCGATGACGAGGCCGGCCGCGTCGGGCAGGTGGCGGCGGACCTCGTCCAGCCTCCGGTCCGCCGAGCGCAGCACCGAGCTGATCCACTCGCCGTTCGGGTCCAGCGCAGTACGCCAGGCCTGGGCGGTGACGTCCGCCGTCAGCGGGTCGTTGAGCGAGGCGGCGATCTCGTCGCCGGCTCTCGTGCGCCACCGCATGGGGCCGCCGTAGGCCATGAACACGACGGGCCGTACGACGTGGTCGCGGAGCGCCTCGGCGTACCCGTACGAGTAGTCGGCGGTGCTCCGCGGGATCCCGTCCGGACCCGGTTCGTACGTGACGTAGGGGATCGGGTTCACGTCGGAGCGGAAGGGCGTGCCGGTGAGCAGCAGGCGGCGCGCGGCGGGCTCGAACGCGCTCCGGACGGCTTCGCCCCAGCTCAGCGAGTGGCCGGCGTGGTGGACCTCGTCGAGGATGACGAGCGTCTTCGAGTTCCGGCAGCGCGCCTCGATGCCGTACGCGTTCATCGCGACGCCCGCGTACGTGGTGCAGATCCCGTCGAACTGGCGCGACCTCGCGGTCCGGGTGTTCCCGACGCCCGGGTCGAGGTGGATCCCTACGCGTGCTGCCGCGTCAGCCCACTGCACCTTCAGGTGCTCAGTAGGGGTCACGACGAGGATGCGTTCGATGACCCGCCGCGACAGCAGCTCCGACGCGACGCGGAGCGCGAACGTGGTCTTGCCGGCACCGGGCGTCGCGACCGCCAGGAAGTCCTGTCGGTCACTGGAGAGGTACGCGTCGAGAGCCTCCTGCTGCCAGGCACGCAGGGCCGACGCGGTGCCCCACGGCGCGCGTCCGGGGTAGGCCGGGGAGATCGACTCCTGGGCCGTGGCGACCTTCACCATGGCGTGCGGGAGCGGTCGTGGGGGAGGGGCATGGGACCACGGAGGCTACCTGTCGGACGTCACCGACCTGCCCAGGACCCGCCGGGTCGCCCCGAATCGTCGCGTCACTTCTCGCCGAGTGAGATGACCGCGTCGGCGAGGCGTTCCGCGCTACCCGGTGCGTACGGACCGGGCATGCCGTAGTAGCGATGGGCGTCGCAGACCTCGTAGCCGCCGTGGGCGTACTCGTCGGCTGTCGGGAGGTAACCCGAGACGCCGTCGCAGTAACCGAGCACGATGGCCTGCTCGCCGAGGCCGGTGCGCACACGGTCCGCGACCGCGAGGAACGGCTCTCCGGGAAGGGTCGCGATGCGCAGGTCGCCCACGCGGACGAGGCCGACACGTCCGAGCCACCGGCTGGGCTCCGGCCGGTGCTCGAGCCAGCCGTCGGCCCACGCCGTCCACGCCTCGTACAGAGCGCTGCGCTCGGCGGGGAGCGCGAGGGCGAGCCGCGCCCACTCCTCGCGGTCTGCCGCGACGTCGGACGGATCGAGGGCTGTGATGTCGAGGGGCACCGTCGTCGTGGCCATGGTCGTACGTGTCGGCGCCACGACCGTGGCCCTGCTGAGCGCGTCGAGGGCCGCAGCGGCCACGAGCTCGCCCTTCGTGGCGGCAGCGCCGAAGTCGCGTCCGGGTGTCAGGGCGGAGCTGAAGTCGCCCTCGGCCGAGTGACGGTCGTCGTTGACGTCACCGGCGCATCCCTGCACGAACAGGCAGATCGAGCCGGGCAGCGCCGCCTCCACCATGTCGCGCAGCGGGGCGACGTAGTCGGCCGAGACGAGCGTGTTGGCGGCGCTGAGGACGACGGGGTGCATCGGGTACGTGACGAGCGTGGCGACCGTCCCGTGGGCGCCCTCGAACGCCACGATCTGTACGGGCGGGTCGATCTCGACGTCGTCGTGGCGGCGGTTGCGGCCGACCCCGACCCCACGGCGCTCGCCGTAGCGGACGGTCACCGGGGTCCGCTGGTGACGGGCGGTGGTGAGTGCCTCGACGAACGCCTTCTCCACGGCATGCAGGATGTCGGGTGCGAACGCGCCGAGCCCACCAGGCGTGATGCAGGGTCCTGAGTGCGTGTGGGTGGCGGCGATGACGACGTCGACGATGCCGGCGGGGCGTGTCGCCCGCAGCTCCCCGCACGTGGTCTTGCGCAGTGCGCAGCAGTCGACCACGACGATGCCGACGTCGTCGATCACCAGCGCCCGTACGGTCAAGGGGTCGTGGACGCCGGTGCTGGGGGAGAGGCGTGCGGCGTAGCCCGTCATCGGCGTTCCCGCGGGAACGTCCACCACGACCGTCGCGGCGCCTGCTGTCACGACGTGCGGTCCCCAGTCGTCGCTCATGACACCACCTCATCGCTCTTCGTTCACGGAGGCAAGCGTGCAACCATCTGGGGATGCGCGACGTGGGTACCCCCGAGAGGCCCGCCGTCTTGTTCGAGGACGCGGCGGAGTTCCGGGCCTGGCTGACCGAGAACCATGCGACGTCCGCCGGGCTGCTGGTGGCCTTGGCCAAGAAGCACGTACCGGAGCCGAAGCTGGACTGGCCTCGCGCTGTACGGGAGGTGCTGTGCTTCGGATGGATCGACTCCCAGGCCAGGCGGCTTGACGAGGACTACACGCTCCAGCGCTTCACGCCCCGGCGCCCCGGCAGTATCTGGTCCAACATCAACATCGCCGCGATCCAGGAGCTCGCAGAGCTGGGCCTGATGCATCCGGCGGGGCTGGCCGCGTTCGAGGCGCGGCGCCAGGACCGCATCGGCGTCTACTCGTTCGAGGCGGAAGCCACAGAGCTGCCGTCCGCCTATCTCGCGAGGCTCGAAGCCGACCCTCGAGCAGCCGCGTTCTGGGCCGCCGCGACGCCGAGCTACCGACACGTCGCGTCCCACTGGGTCGTCTCCGCGAAGCAGGAGGCCACCCGGGACCGCAGGATCGAGCAGCTGGTCGCCGACTCTGCGGCCGGACAGCTGATCCCGAGCCAGCGGTACGGCACGGAGCCCGTCTGGGTGACGAAGGCGCGCGCCGCTCTCGGCTGACGTCAGGCGAGCCGTGCTCGACGGGCAGCGCGGTGCAGCACGTCGAGGATGGGGCGCCCGAGGACGGCGAGAGCCACCGCGGTCCAGATCGCTCGGCCCGTGTCCCACCCGGCCGTCGACGTGAGGAGCGTGTACGCGCCGAACCGCCGCAGGTTGGCGAGCCAGGGAGCCCCGGGCACGTAGTCGAGGCCTCCGGACGGCCCGCTGTACCCCGGCGTCGCGATCCCCGTGATCGTGGGCCACGACCAGAGGTTCATGACCGCGCCGTAGAAGTAGGCAGCCACGATCGCGTACACGATGAGCATGGTGAGCTCTCCCAGGCCCGCGCGGCCGCGGGCACGTCCCGGCAGCAGGCCCGCCCCCAGCCCGATCCATCCGGCCGCGAGCATCTGGAACGGCAACCAGGGGCCGACCCCCGCCGTGAACAGCGCGGAGGCTGCCATGGACGTCGTCCCGAGGACGAACCCGAACCCCGGTCCGAACGCCCGGCCTCCGAGCACGAGCAGGAAGAAGACCGACTCGATGCCGGCCGTACCCGCGCCCAGGGCGGGACGCAGTGCCGCATTGATCGCCGTGAGGACGCCGAGGAGGGCCAGGGTCCTCGTGTCCATGCCGCCGTCGGAGAGCTGAGCGAGCACGAGGACGACGATGACGGGGACGAGCGCGGCGAAGACGATCGGCGCGTCCTGGCTGTGGGTCCAACCGGCCGGGACGGGAATCAGCAGTGGCCAGACGAACAGCAGCAGACCCGCCAGCGAGGCCACGGCGAGGACGGCTCCGCTCCGTGCCCCGATCCGTACCTCGACCTCGGGCAGCCGTACGTCGACGGCCGACAGCGTGCTCACGTCGCCTCCCTCGCGGCCAGCACTTCAGCCACCGTGAGCACCTCGACGGGCGCGTACACGCGAGCGCACTGCGTGGCCAGCATCGCCGAGGAGGTGATGATGTCGCGTGCCGGACCGGAGTCGACGAGCTCTCCCTCGGCCATGACGACCACCTGGTCGCACGTCGCCGCGATGAACTCCGCGTCATGAGTGGCGACCACGACCGTACGGCCCGCTTCGGCCTGCCCGCGCAGGATGCGCGTCAGCGCCCCCTTGCCGGCGTAGTCGAGGCCGCGAGTGGGCTCGTCGAGCAGCACGACCTCGGGGGACCTGGCGAGCTGGATGGCGAGCACGAGCGCGAGCTTCTGTCCCTCCGAGAGGTCACGCGGATGCTGGTCGCGGTCGATGCCCTGTACGAGCTGGTCGAGGATCGCCGCCGTGGATCCGGTCGGCAGCCCGGCATCGGCATCGGCAAGTTCCAGCTCCTCGGCGACGGTCGCGAGATAGAGCAGGTCGGATGCGGTCTGCGGCACCAACGCGATGTTGCCCGACGCGTACGGGCGCCCTGCGACCGTCACGCTTCCCGCCTTGCGGGTGCCGGCGCCGTGGCAGGCCCACAGCAGCGACGACTTGCCGCAGCCGTTGCGGCCTACGAGCGCCGTGACGTGTCCTGCGTGGGCCGTGAGGGTGGCCCCTCGTACGGCCACCAGCGACCCGTACGTGACGACGATCCCTTCGGCCACGAGGCCGTCGCCTGAGGCCTCCTGCGGCGCCGGCAGCGCCGGGGGACTCTCGCGCCAGCGGACTCGTTCCGCTTTGGCGGCCCTGCGACCGTCGCGGATCGTCAGGGGCAGCGGCGACCAGCCGGACCGCTGGCCGAGGTCGACCAACGGGGGAACGACCGGGGAGACGGCCAGTATCTCCTGAGGGGCACCGGACAGTACGGCGTGACCGGACACCAGCACGACGCTGTCGCAGAACTCGACGACCCGCTCCATGCGGTGCTCGGCCATGACGACGGTCAGCCCCAGGTCGTGGACGAGCCGGCTGAGGAGCGACACGACGTCCTCAGCGGCGACAGGGTCGAGCGCCGACGTCGGTTCGTCGAGCACGAGCACCCGGGGCCGGGCAGCGAGCACCGCGGCGATCGCGACGCGTTGCTGCTGGCCGCCCGACAGCGTGCGCAGCGCGCGACGCCTCAGCTCGGTGATCCCGAGCAGGTCCAGGACCTCCTCGACCCTGACGCGCATCCGGTTCGGGTCGATGCCGAGCTGCTCCATGCCGAAGGCCAGCTCCGACTCGACGGTGTCCGTGACGAAGCCCGCGAGCGGGTTCTGGCCGACGTAGCCGATGCGGTCCGCGAGCTCGCGCGGCGCGGTTGCTGTGATGTCGGTGCCGTCGAGCAGGACCTTCCCCGTGCGCCTCCCGCCGGTGAACCGTGGGACGAGGTTGGTGAGGCAGCCCAGCAGCGTCGACTTGCCGCACCCCGTCGGTCCCGCGACCAGGGCGAGGTCGCCCTCCGGGATGTGCAGGGACACGTCGTCGAGCACAGGCTGGGCGGCGTCGGGGTATGTCACGCTCACGTGCTGCAGCTCGATCACGCGGTCACCTCCGAGATGGCGGTGAGCGCGGGCGGGGTCAGCACCGAGGGCAGGAGGGCCACGAGGGCTGCGACGAGCATCGCCACGGGGAGCGTCGGGATGTCGGGGGTCGGGAGCACCGTCGGGTACAGCGCCGATGCGTCAGAGCCGGCACCTACGGCGATGATCGCGGCCACAGGCGCGAAACCGCAGGCCACGGTCACCAGCTCCGGGAGCAGCCAGCGGTCCGGCCTGTACCGGGAGCGCCGCACGCCGTGGCCGGACAGCCGGATGCTGAAGAACGCCGCGGCGACGCCCGCGACGACGAGGAGATCCCGAAGATGGAGGGTCACCACCGACCCGAGGGCAACGGTCGGTAGCGTGCCCGAGACGAGGTCGAACGCGAAGAGCATGAGGCATGCGACGGAGGCCAGGGCGGTGACCGCCGCGTAGATCCGGTGGCGACGGCTTCCTGAGGCGGACCTTCCGAAGCCGCGAGAGTCCATCGACGCCGCGAGCGCGATGGCCGAGTCGAGCGAGTCGGCGAGGACCGGTACGACGAGGCCGCGCACCACGCGAGCCCTTGCCCGCCACGTACGGGGGTTGGTGTTCGGGATCCGCAGTCGCCTGGCCCGCGCGACCCGCACGGTCGACTCGGCGAGCTGCGGGAAGACGGTCACCGCGACGACGAGGACCGTGCCGATCTCGTACAGGGCCGCGGGAAGGCTCCTGAGCAGGCGTCGCGGGCTGGCCAGCGAGTTCGCTGCACCGACGGCGACGATGATCGTGGCGAGGCGCAGGCCGTCGTACGCGCCGGACAGGATCGACTCGAGCGACACCGGCCCGAGCAGCCGTACGCCCGCGACGATGCTGGGCAGGGGGATCCTCGGCAGCGTGAACAGCACGTGGTCCCCGTCGGCGCCCCCGAACAGGATCCGGTACACGATCCGCAGCGCGAACACGGCGGCGCCGAGGAACGCGTACAGGCGGAACGACTTCGCCCATGGCCCGTCGTCTCGACGCGCGACCACCACGAAGGTCGTGGCCGCCAGCAGCAGTCCCTCGACGAGCGGGTTCGTGGTGAGGCTGGCCGCCGTCATGATGCCGAGGGCCCACAGCCACCACGCGACGGGATGGAGGGACCGGGGCAGCCGGTGCCGTACCCAGCCCGACTGTACGGAGGCGACGCTGAGGCTCATGGGCGTCCCCACATCAGGCCGGCGATGCCCGCCACGCCGCTCACCAGGACGATGGCGGCGGACGTCAAGATGTCGTCGATCTCGTTCTGCGAGGCCTCTTCGGCGCCCGGAAGTGAGGTGGCGCGGGGCGGCGCGGTCGCGGGGGCGGCAGGGAGCTGCGGAACGCCGGCGAGCGCGGGGCGCGGACCGATGATGATCATCAGCACGACAAGGGAGACGAATGCCATGGCCGCGGGGCGAACAGCCCTCATACGGAAAGCCTCTCCCAGTCCAGTGGCGGCGGCGAGAATGCGGTCTCAGCCGCCGATGCACCAGGTCTGTAGTCCTCGACAGATCACGTACCTCCCCTACGGCATTCCGGCTCGTGACGAGTGGTCACACACGGCTGCGGGTCAGCGCCGGGCTCTGACCGGCTTCCCCGCAGGGGAACTGCAATTGCGGCCTCAGGCTATCACTCAGCTCTGTCGGCCCCGCGGGGGCGGCGACGCTCAGGCCTCGCAGAGACGAGGCGTCGAGGACATGCCGTAGCGATAGTCGTACGTCCTCCCGCCGACGTGCACGACGACCTGGTAGCCCTCGGTGACCATCTGCGTGTACGCCATGCCCGGCTTGGGGCAGCCGAGCGCGCCGCTGGGCCAGGTCACCGCACGCGCCGTCACGACCTCGAGGCCGTCGGTGGACACGCCGCGGGACGCGAGGTCGCTGAGCAGGGCCGCCCAGTGGGTGGCCGGGATGCCGGTGGGCGCAGTCATGGGACCAGTCGTACCAGAGGCGGACGAGCTGGGGGAGGGGGCCGGTGTGAGGACAGACGTCACAGGGGCCGCTGGCTGGGGTGACGCCGACATTCCCGCATCGCACGCGGAGAGCAGCGCGACCATGACCACCATCGGTACGAGGACGCGTCGCATGCTTCAGCGTAGGCGTCCTCAGGGCGGCCACGACCCTCTTGACGGCGGCCGTCGTCGCCTTGTCGATCGTGGCGATTCCAGCGCTCCCGGTCTTGGTCGAGGTGACCAGGACGACACCGGCAGGAGGTGCCTAGTCGCCACCACGCGAATGTCGCAAGGAGTCACCCGGTCTCGGCGGTAACCTCACCGCGTGCCGACAACCGACGACGTGACGACGGAGCCTCGCTCTGTGGTTGGCCGCGCCGGACTCGGCGGACTGGGGTTCGCTCTTCTCAGCGCCTCGTCCTTCGGCCTGTCGGGCGTGCTGGGGAAGGGCCTGCTCGAGACGGGTTGGACAGCCGGGGCCGCCGTCCTGCTGCGCGTGACAGTGGCCGCGCTGGTGCTGGCGATCCCGACGGTCATGCGCCTGCGCGGTAGCTGGGGAGCGGTGCGTCGTCACGCGTGGCTCCTCCTCGCGTTCGGCCTCGTCCCCGTCGCAGGCACCCAGTTCTGCTTCTTCCAGGCTGTCACGACGCTGCCCGTGGGCATCGCGCTGCTCCTCGAGTACACGGCACCCGTCGTGATCATCGGATGGCTGTGGGTGCGGCACGGGCACCGTCCCAGCCGCCTGACCGTCATCGGAGCGGTGGTCGCCCTGGCCGGGCTGCTGCTCGTCCTGGACGTCGTGACCGGGCGGCCGATCAACCCCGTCGGTGCGATCTGGGCGCTGGTCGGAATGATCGGAGCCGCCACGTACTTCGTACTCGGCGCTCACGACGCGGAGGGCTTGCCCCCGATCGCCCTCGCCGGTGGCGGCATGGTGGTCGGGGCCATCGGACTGGCGCTGGGTGGCGTGCTGGGACTCATCCCCATGGCGTTCCGGGCGACCTCCGTGGCCCTCGGCGGGCGTCAGGTGCCCTGGTGGGTCGACGTGCTGGCGCTCGGCGTGCTGACTGCGGCGATCGCGTACGCCAGCGGTATCGCCGCCAGTCGGCGCCTCGGTTCCCGGCTCGCCTCGTTCGTGGCGCTCACAGAGGTGCTGTTCGCTCTCGTGTTCGCCTGGCTGCTGCTCGGCGAGCTGCCACGCCTCGTCCAGCTCCTCGGCGGGCTGGTCCTTCTCGGTGGGGTGGCCCTCGTCAAGCTCGGCGAGGGTCAGGCAGCCGACGTGTCTCCCGAGCCCCTCACCTGATGCCCGGGCTCACCCCGGCGACCCGCATGGGACTGTCGATCGCTGCGGCCGTCGGCGTGTACGGGGTGTCGTTCGGCGCCCTGTCGACAGGATCCGGCCTCTCGGTGCTCCAGACCTGCACGCTGAGTCTGCTGATGTTCACCGGCGGGTCGCAGTTCGCGTTCATCGGCGTCATCGGCGGCGGCGGAACCGGCGCCGCGGCGTGGGCGGCCGCGACCCTTCTGGGCGTCCGCAACGGCATCTACGCGGTGTCGCTCAAGACCCTGATCGAGCCGCCCGGCACCCTCGTACCGCTCATGGCCCACCTCACGATCGACGAGTCGACCGCCACCGCCACGGCGCAGACGGAACATGACGAGCGGGTCCGGGGCTTCTGGACCGCGGGCATCGGCATCTACATCCTCTGGAACGCCTCGACGCTCGTCGGTGCGCTGGCCGGCAACGCGATCGGCGACCCCAAGCGGTGGGGCCTGGACGGCGCGGCTGTTGCGGCGTTCCTGGGGCTGCTCTGGCCGCGGCTGAAGGGCCGTGACCCGATAGCCCTCGCCATCGTCTCCGCCCTGGTCACCGTGATCGCGCTGCCCATCGTCCCGCCCGGCATCCCGGTGCTCGTCGCCGCGGGCGCGACCGCGCTGTGGTGGGCCTGGCAGCAGCGACGGGTACGACCATGAGGCTGTGGTTCTGGGTCCTGCTGTCGGCTGCGGCGGCGTACGCGATCAAGCTCTCGGGCTACCTGCTGCCGCGCAAGCTGCTCGACCGACCGGTCATCATCCGGCTGGCCACCGGACTGACCGTCGGCTTGCTTGCCTCACTGACGATCCTCAACACCGTGGGCAGCGGGCAGAGGATCGTGCTCGACTCTCGTCTGCTCGCGTTGGGAGCCGCCGCGATCGCGCTCCGGCTGAAGGCGCCGTACCTGGTGGTCGTCCTCGTCGGAGCGATCGCCGCCGGCCTGGGTCGGCTCGCCGGTCTGCCCTGACCGGCCTTTCCGAAGATCCGGTGGCGACGCCGCTCTGCGTCACCACGACGGCGTGCTCCCGTACGGAGACGCTTCGATCAGCGGTGCCCCTTCGCGACCATGCGCATGATGCGCAGGTCGAACCGTACGAACCGGACGAACTGCAGGACGACGTTCTGGCGTCGCCGCAGGGTGACCCGGGTGGGGAGTGGCGACCTCGACAGGTCGGCGACTACTGCGGGTGTCTCGGACATCATCACTCCGGAATCAGCTGCCAGCCCGGAAGGGCCTTGGCCTTGTAGATGAACAGGTAGTGGAGCATGAGCTTCACCCAGTGACCGTGCAGGCCGAGCTCGCCCTGGGTCTCCCGGGCGTCACGACCGGTGGGGTAGCGGACGTAGTCGGGGACGACCGGCAGCATCGTCATCGCCGCGGCAGAGCCTTTCGTGAGTCCCGTACCGGCGGACGCCACGCAGGCGGCCCCCATCTGGGCCATCGACGCCGTGTGTGCCGGCGTGTCCTTGCCGTTCTTCAGCCGCCCTGCGATCGACAGGGCGGCAGTCTTCCCCATGACGCCCGAAGGCATGCCCGTACGGGGCGGGGACGGGGCGATGACCGTACCGTTCGGCGTCTTCCGTGGCTTCGAGATCTGGTGCGGCGGTGCGAACGCGATGCCGACCGCGAAGATGTTGTCGAAACCCGGGGCCAGGTACGTACTCGGCCAGTCCTCGGCCTTCCACTCCTCGTACGGCTTGGGGCTGTAGTCGGCGTCCACCTTCATGAAGCCGCTGGGGGCGAACATGTCGGCCGTGATGTCGGCACCGTCGCGGTCGTACGCCGTGAGCGGCTGGCCGCCGAAAGGAGGGATCAGCATCGCGAAGTCGAAGTCGAGCATGTGCTTCTCGCCGTCCAGCGACTCGAAGTGGATGACGCCCTCGTCGATCTGGAAGACGTGGGTCCCGAGGATGGCCTCGACGCCGCGCTCGCGGAACAGGGAACCGGTCCACAGCTCGCTCGTCGTCTGGAAGCCCTGTTGGTCGAAGATCATCCCGTCGACGCCGAAGTCGCCGAGCGCCGCCTCGTTGGTGAGGTAGACGACCCGCGCCAGGTCACGCACGCCGGCCTGGCGCAGCTCGTGGTCGACGTTGAAGACGTACTCGAATGCCGCCCCCTCACACGTACAGGTCCCATGCCCCGTACCGACGACCAGGGTCTGCGGGATGCCCGCCTTGAGCTTCTCGATGACTGCTCGCAGCTTGAGGTTGGCCTCGACGGCGTGGTCGGCGGTGCACACGGACACGGTGTGCCCGTCCGGGCCGAGTCCAGGCGTCGCCTCGAAGCGGAGCTTCGGGCCGGTCGCGTTGACGAGGTAGTCGTAGCGGAGCCGCTCGGTCTGGCCTGCCTTCTCGGGCAGCGTGTACTCGATGTCGACGGCGGGCCGGGGATCGTCGGCGTCGCCGTACGGACGGATCGCCACGCCCTTGGCCTGCCGGAAGTCGATGCCCTTGCGCTGGTAGACCGGCGCGAGGGGGAAGATCACGTGCTTCTTCTCCATCTCGCCGACGCCCACCCATATGTTCGACGGGATCCAGTTCCACTTCGAGTTGGGGGAGACCACCGTGATGGTGTGCCTCGATCCGAGGAGCCGTTTGAGGTGAAGGGCAGCGGTGTGTCCTGAGACCCCTGCACCGAGAATCACGATTCTTGCCATGAGACGTTCCTCCGCTGACGGCGCCACTGCCGCACGTCCATACCCTATGGGGTATGGAGACGGCCCGCAAATGTACCTCTCATCTGCCGGATCGCCTTACCTACGGTGGGGTAAGTTGGGAGTACTACGACGGAAAGGGGACCGCCATGGATGCAGGACACCTCGCCGTCAGGTTCGCCGGATCATCGGCCCACCACGCACACCTGCCCGCGACTCGCGTGGCCGCAGGGGACGCCTGGACTGTCCGATCGTACGGAGAGCTTGCTGCCGACGTCCGCCGTCTGGCCGCGCGGCTGATCGACCTGGGACTGGCGCCCGGCGACCGGGTCGCGATCTTCGCGCCGAACCTTCCGGAGTGGACGCTGACTGACCTCGCGTGCGCGTCGGCCGGTCTCGTCTCGGTGCCGCTGTACGACACGAGCACGGCCGATCAGGCCCGCCACATCCTCGCCGACTCCGGCTCGCGCGTGGTCTTCGTCGGGGGCGACGAGGAGCTCGCGAAGGTCGCCGACATCCGCGCCGACCTCCCTGCGCTCGAGCGCGTGGTGAGCTTCGCGGCGTTGTCCAGTCCCGGGGGCGCCACGACCCTGGCCGACGAGCTCGCCGCCGCTCCTGCCGACACCTCGGCCGTGATCGCACGGCTCGAGAACGCGTCAGCCGCTGACCTGGCCACGATCATCTACACCTCAGGCACCACGGGGGAGCCGAAAGGCGTGATGCTGACGCACCGGGGCTTCACCCACCAGATCAACGT
>Ga0182021_10006407_pt1 | contig 13981 bp, 8 predicted proteins | sample 612E3MmetaG_FD_120493 | JGI IMG/M metagenome (GOLD analysis project Ga0182021, IMG submission 120493) | Permafrost microbial communities from Stordalen Mire, Sweden - 612E3M metaG (Illumina Assembly) | ecosystem: Environmental > Terrestrial > Soil > Wetlands > Permafrost | place: Sweden...
CACCCGATGTTCCTCTCACTCGTCGTGCTGCCCGGGTTCTGGATGTTCGGGTACAAGGGCGCCGCGCTGACCATGATACTCATCACGTGCTTTGCGGCGGTCTTTGCTTTCCTGGTGGCCGACAGGTTCGTGTCCAGGCCCATCGCCGCCGGGACCACGCTGTTCCTTTTCTTCTCTTACCCGCTCCTCTTCTATTCGCGTCTGATCTACCCGGAGACCGCCGCCGTCTTCCTGGTGGCTCTCGGCCTCTGGAGCGGATGGAGGCTGCACGAATCCGGAAAGACGCTTCACGCTGCCCTGCTCGGGATGTCGAGCGGGTTGTTGCTGCTGTTCCATCCAAAATTCATAGCGATATCGATCTCCTTCTTCATACTCTTCCTTGTGGTCACCCGCGGAAAGAACCGCAAGTTGCTCGCGGCCTGGCTCGTGCCCGCCGCCATCGCCGTGGTCGTGCTGCTTGCCCTGACGGCGTGGGCGTTCGGACCCAGCCTCGTCAAAGGCCTCACGGCTTCCGGAGGAAGCAAGTTCCAGGGGGGATACTGGGGTACCAACTCCGGCTGGGGCATCCCGGGCATGTTCCTGGACAGGGCCTGGGGGCTCTTTCTGTTCGCGCCGCTGTTCCTCCTGTTCCTGCCGGGGCTCGGGCTCCCGAGCAACGCGTTCGAATGGGAGAGGTGGTGGGTCTTCTTCCCGATCTGCATCGGACTCCACACGCTCGTGCTGGGGTTCTTCCAATCGTGGAACGGAGGCGCCGCCCCGGTGCAACGGTACCTGGTCCCACTCGCGGCGCTGTTCCTCGTATGCATCGCCATGTTCATCGACAGGGTCAGGTCGAAAACAGCGTATGTCGTGGCCGCTGTGCTCGCCTTGCTACAGGTTGTCATCACCGTTTGGACGTTCAGGTTCTTCGTGGGGGTCTATGGCATGGAGAACACGGACAACATCTTCCTGCCGCACTTCCTCGACAACGGCTTCATCAAGAGGCTCCTCATGTTCTTCTTCCCCCTGTTCCACCCCGCAGGCGGACGCGCCGTGCTGTTGACCCTGGGCTGGATCGTCCTGGCCGCCGTTGCCGTATACCTGGCGAGACGCTATTACATGAAACACGGAGGCGGCAGGGTCTCACCCCTCGTCGACATCCGTCCCTTCACCCGAATAACCCCCTCCGACCACTAACTCCTCACAAAGCCTTCTTATTGTCTTTAAGTGCAGGGCGAGGGGTACTTTTTTCCGTCGAACTCCGCAGTGGACTTAAGTCTGAAACATATCGCTCTTTCCACGAGGACCTCGAGGAAAAAACGTACCCCGAGCCCCACGTTTGGCGAATGCGCCAAGGGCCAGGAAAACAGGCATGAGGGCGATGAAGAAGGCAGTCTGTACACGCTTCCACAGAAAGTGCCGATCGTCGTAGGTCAGTTCGTCGTAGTGGAGAGCGTCCCGGGCGAACCTCTTGAAGCTTTCGAACATTATCCGTGTGAATTCCACCGAGAGAGCCATCGAGATCATCCCTTCCACGCCGTTGCCAGGATCTCGTTCCCGTAGCCCATGCGGCTCGGGAACGCGTCCGCGGTGTCCAGGAGCGAGTTGATAGTATCGAGGAGCCGGGTTCCCAGCAGACGCGGCAGGAGCCCGGGGAACGCCTCATCGAACATGATGGTGTACATGGTATGTACAGCGTAAGTCCTGACGCGGTCGAGCCCGGCCACGCGGACCATCGACTCGAGCCCCTCCTGCTCGAAGAAGTTGCCCTGGTCGTGACCCACCCTGTCGTCGACCCCGAGCCCGTATCGGCCAAAAGAGGTCAGCCGCTGCCACCAGTGCCATGTCCAGCGGTTCTTTTTCGATGCGGTATGAAGCAACATCCTGCCGCCTGGCTTGAGCACCCTGCCTATCTCCGAGATCATACGTGCTGGATCCGATACATGTTCGAGCACGCTGAGTGCCGTCACAATATCGAAACTCCCGTCCCTGAACGGCAGTTGCAGCGCGTCCGCGGTGAAAAACTCGCTCTCGCCACGCCTGCAGGCGATGGCGCTCTCCACGGCCCCCCGGCTGAAGTCGACTCCGACCCCCCGGGTCCCGTAGACAGCCTCCATCATGGCAAGCATTGTCCCAGTGCCGCAGCCCACATCGAGGAGGAGTTCGCCGGGGCGGGGTTCGAGGGTGTCCATAACCTGCCGGCACTTGACACCGAGCCAACCAGGCATCAGAGGCCCGTACCTTCCAGCGACATCGACACAGTAATCGAGGTACAACGCGACGGCTTCCGGGCGCTTGTGATCGGGTATGCGGGCGCTTGTGATCAAGCCATCATAGACGGCGCGCTGCCACAGCGCGAACTCCTCGAGAGAGCGCACGTCCACGAAATCGACCAGGCCGCCTTCCGCTGGAAATGCGGAGCCGCACGACGAACATGACAGACCCAGTCCGTTACCGGGTAAGTCGAGTGAAGACCGGCACTGCGGGCAGCAAAGGTAATCCATGCCCAGAAATGATATAGATATCAACCCTGCCGGTCAAAAACCCGCACACCGGTGTGCGGGTTTGGATTCTATTATCTGTTGGTGATGGTTGTGTCAGTTACCGGTGTAGCCTTCGGCGAAGTACCATGTCTGAGATGGACCGTAAACGCCTATGGCGTCGTGACCGCCTGTCCAGCCGTTGTAGTCAAAGTACATGGGCCTCTCGGCGATGATCGTCGTCTTATTGGTTGTCTCGACCCTGCACGAGAAGTCGAAGGACGAGTCGTTGCCCTGCCCCATCACGTCTTTAACCCGTATGGTTCTGCGCGATTTCCCGGGCACGTCCAGGTTCTGTACCTGGTTGGCGCCGCTGGCTTTCATGTAGGTGATCCTGACCGCGGCAAGCGAGCTGCCCGGGTTCTGCAAACACAGGTAAGATTCGAAATTCGGCCGGCACGTGCCTTCGGCGAAGTAGAAGCTCCCAGATGGTGCGAGCGCGCCCATCACGTCGTGGCCGCCTGTCCAGTTGCCGCTGTAGTTGAAGTACATCGGGCGCTCGACGATTATGTTCTGGCCGTTCGTGGTCTCGACCTTGCAGGAGAAATCGTATGCGGGCGTGTCGCCCTCGCCAAGCACTCCCTTGACCCTCACGGTCGACCGCGACCTTTTGCCGACAGTGAGCGTCTGGACCACGGTCTTGCCATCACCTTTCATGTAGGTGATCTTCACGGACGAGGCCGCCGAGCCCGGGTTCTGTATGCACAGGTACGGCTCGAAATTCGGCCTGCAGGTACCCTCAGCGAAGTACCACGAGCCCGACGGGTCGAGCGCGCCCATCACGTCGTGGCCGCCTGTCCAGTTGCCGCCGTAGTTGAAGTACATCGGGCGCTCGACGATTATGTTCTGGCCGTTCGTGGTCTCGACCTTGCAGGAGAAGTCGAACGCCGCTGAGTCGCCCTCGCCCAGGACGTCCTTGACGCGAACGGTGGACCGGGATTTCTCGCCCACCGTCAGCGACTGCTCCCGGGTCGTTCCATCGCCCCTCATGTAAGTTATCCTGATCGCCGCATCGTACGCCTGGGGGTTCTGGATGCACAGGTATGCATCGAAGCCGGGGCGGCACGACCCCTCGGCGAAGTAGAACCTGGGCTGCGGAGAAAGCGCTCCCATGACGTCATGACCACCGGTCCAGACCCCCTTGTAGTTGAAGTACATGGGGCGCTCGCAGATGATGGGGACGTCCGAGGTCACCTTGGCGCTGATGCCTACACCGGACAGCACGCTGTTGACCCACAGCGTCCCTCTCGACCTCGGTGCGACAGTCCGCTTCACAGTTGTCTTCTTGCCTTTTTCGCCCATGAACTGGATCGTTACGTTCGCCTTCCGGCTACCTGGGTTCATCATGAGTATGTACTCGTGGAAGTTGGTTAAGGGCGGCGGAGGCGGCGGCTCGTTGCCTGTCGGGATCGCCCCCGTCAGGTCAATGGTGCGGTGGAAGTGGGACCATGGGAACAGGGTGCTCGCGTCACCGGTCCTCTTCGTCCCGCAGTCGAAGACGAAGAAGCTGCCTCCTCCACTGTCAGCGCCCGTGCCTACCGCACACTCTACCCGGCCGTCATTGTCGAAGTCGCCCACGGCCGGGGTCGTCAGCACGAAGTTGTCCAGCACCTGGTTCCAGACACAGTTCCCCCAGAGGTCCCAGGCGCCGATCGCCTGCCCGGAACCTTCGATGACCTCGGGACGCCCGTCGCTGTTTATATCCGCGAAGACCGGTGATCCCCTGTCGGGGCCTCCGAACGTTCCCGTGCTCCACATCGGTGAACCGTTATTGCCCTTGATCAGCATGAGGCTGTTGCTCCCACCGTTCACCGGGTAGCTGGCGATAGCGATTTCCTTGATGCCATCACCGTCGATATCGGCGATGGCGGGAGATGCCATGGTGCACCCCGGCGTGACTACCGGGTACCCGCCAACCATGGACCCGTCGTGGTTGTACGCGTACAGCCTGTAACCCTGGGTCGAGAGGTGGCCGGTCGCCGTGTAGTAATGCCCCGTTCCTATGACAATCTCGTAGTATCCGTCGTTGTTGATGTCAGCGCACGCGGGCGACGACCACAGGACCTCGGGCGTGCTCTGCGGAAACCCCGGCTGGACCGTGCCGTTACCCTTTAGCACCCACAGCAGCCCCCCCGACGGATAAGGCCAGCCACTACCCCCCGTGCAATCTCCACCGATCACGACCTCTTTCAGCCCGTCACGGTCGATATCCGCCAACGCCGGGGACGACCAGATCGTATCCTTAGTGTCGAACGGCCAGCCCGGCAGCGAGCCGCCCGTGTAGCTCCAGGCGTACACGTAGTGGCCCCAGCTGCCTACGACTATGTCCGCTGCGCCGTCTCCGTTTATGTCGCCGATCGCGGGCGCTCCGTATACGCCCACGAAACCGCCGGTCTTGGCCGTCTGCTTGGGCCATCCCCACTGGCTGAGGTTCCAGCCGTTACAGGCCACGCCCCACACCACGCCGTTCATGTCTCCCCAGAAAACCTCTTTCTTGCCGTCGCCGTCGACGTCCCAGCATGCGGCCCCGCCCCTAATTGCTGCGCCGCAATATTTTGCCCAGAGAATCGAACCGTCAGGGTGGAAGCAGTACATGTAACCATTCGTATTGCCCGCCAGGATCTCTTCGATGCCGTCGCCGTTGATGTCACACGCCGTTATCTTTGAGTCGTTGAACGTGGACTGTACGCCGACCTGAGCCTTTACGGGCTTCACGAGGCCCGCGCCCTGGGCATATGCCGGAAGCCACGCGAGCGTCGTCGCCAGCAACGCCAGCATCGACAGCACTATGACGACCCTGCCCGTCATACGATGTACGGAAACGGTCATGCAATCCACCTCAATCAATGACGTTCACTCGCCCGGATACGAGCATTCCTGTGGAACCAACCGATGCTCTAACCCGATTATCGGCGTCCCGGCGCCAACCACTTAACTTGCTTTACAGTCATTACAACGGGTATCCGGTGGGAATGGCAATGGTAAAAGTCAGAATTCTGGGGCTTGAACGGGTCATGCGGGCTCAAAATGGCGCCGACGGACCATCTCGCGCCACCCATTCGGGTCAAATATCGTGAATGGTCGCTATTGCACGGTAGGCGGATCGTCGGGCGAGGTGCGGGTTCATGAGCCGAGGGCGGCCTTGAGAGGTTCCCACCAGGCGCGGTTGTCGACATACCACTTGACGGTCTCTTCGAGCATCGCCTTGAAATCGGTGCGCGGGCTGTATCCAAGCTTTGCGACCTTCGAGAAATCGAGCGAATATCGCCTGTCGTGTCCGGGACGGTCGTCCACGTACCTGATGAGGGACTCAGGCTTACCGAGGATACCCAGTATCCCTCGTGTTATCTCGGTGTTGGTCCTCTCCTGGCCTCCGCCTATGTTGTATGCCTCGCCGGGCACGCCGTCGCGAAGGACCAGGTCGATAGCCGCGCAGTTATCAGTCACGAACAGCCAGTCGCGAACGTTCATGCCGTCGCCGTACAGCGGAAGCTGCTTATCGTCCATTGCGTTCGTTATGAAAAGCGGCATTAGCTTCTCGGGGTACTGGAACGGGCCAAAGTTGTTGCTGGACCGGGTCACAAGCACGGGCATTCCGTAGGTCTTGTTGTAAGCGCGCACCAGCAAGTCACCGCCCGCCTTGCTGGCCGAGTACGGACTGTTCGGCGCGATGATGGATTCCTCGGAGAACGAGCCGTCCTCTATGCTTCCGTAGACTTCGTCGGTGGAAATCTGCAGGTATCTCGGCACCTCGTACTTCCTGCACGCCTCGAGCAACGTGAAGGTGCCGAACACGTCGGTCTGTATAAACTCCGCGGGGCCCGTTATCGAGCGGTCGACGTGGCTCTCGGCGGCGAAATTGACGATCGCGTCGAAACCTTTCGCGATGAGCCCGTCGACGACCGCCGCGTCACAGATGTCGCCATGCACGAACGTGTACGCGAAAGAGCTCTCGACGTCTGACAGGTTCTCCGGGTTGCCCGCATAGGTAAGCCTGTCAAGGTTGGTGATCGATATGCCCGGGCGGGCGTTGAACATGTACCTGATGAAGTTGGAGCCAATAAATCCGCAGCCGCCGGTGACGAGTACTCTCAATGCCAACCTCTCTATCCCATCTTTATGGACCAGTCGTATGGTATCTCATCCGTATCAAACGGGAGGCGATGCTCGTCGGGCTCATCATAGTCGTAGAGCTCGTTCGGCATATTTACGATGAACGCCTCTTCGACGCTGATGCACTTCCATCCGTGGTAGACTTCTCTCGGGATATGGACCAGTATCGGCTTGTGCTCGCCCAGGAAGATCTCCTGCACCTCGCCATGTGTGGCCGAACCCTCGCGGCCGTCGTACAGGGCAAGCTTTATCATCCCCTTGACGCAGACCACGTTGTCGTCCTGCCTGACGTGCATGTGCCAGCCCTTGATGACACCCGGGTACGTGGTGGTCATGTATGTCTGGCCGAATTTCTCAAAAATGTCGTCATCGCTACGGAGCATCTCCATGAGATGGCCGCGCTCGTCCGGGACTACCCTTAACGGCTTAACGACTACACCCTCTATCATCTCTCCTCCTCAGGTCGGCTGCCCGACCCCGGTCTGGCTATCAGAGTATGCCGACCCGGCTGTTGTCACCGAGCATGAAGCGGTAGGCATTCGGTTTCAGGGGCGAGCGGCCAACCTCGACGTTCTGGCCGATGAGGCTGTCCTCGATGCGCCCGGGAATGTCTGTGACGGAGCTTTTCTCGAGAATGATACTGTGCTCGATCTCGGAGCCGGTGATGGTGACGTCGAAGTATATCGAAGTGTAAGGTCCAACATAGGAGTTCACAATCTTTGTGCCCTCCCCGATTATCGCGGGACCCCTGATCGTGCTGCAGATAACCTCGGCACCCTTCTCAATGACAACCATGCCCTCGGTCCTTGACTCGCTGTCAACATGGCCCTCTACGCGAGGTTCCATCGTCTCGAGCATTATGCGATTCGCCTCGAGCATGTCGTCGAGGCGGCCGGTGTCCTTCCACCACCCGCCTATGATGTGCGGGTCGACGACGCGCCCCTGATCTATGAGCCACTGTATGGCGTCAGTTATCTCGAGCTCGCCGCGGCTGGAAGGCTTGATCGCCTTGCAAGCGTCCATGATGTTGCCGTCGAACATGTATACCCCTACCAGCGCAAGGTCGCTCGCCGGCTTTTCGGGCTTTTCAACGAGGCGCACGACCTTGCCTCCTGCCAGCTCGGCCACGCCGAAGCGCTGAGGTTCCGGGACGCGCGCAAGCAGTATCTGGCTGTTCGGCTTGTTTTGCCGGAACTCGTCGACCAGTCCCTTGATGCCGTCCTTTATCAGGTTATCACCCAGGTACATGACAAACTCATCGGTACCGAGATAATCCTCGGCGGTAAGCACCGCGTGCGCGAGACCCAGGGGCTGTTCCTGGTGAATATACTCGACCCGGAGCCCCCACGGGGAGCCGTCGCCCACTGCCTGGATGATCTCTTTGGCCGTCTCGCCGACAACGATGCCCACGTCTTCGACGCCGGCCTCCTTGATCGCTTCGAGCCCGTAGAACAGCACGGGCTTGTTCGCGATAGGCACGAGCTGCTTGGCCATCGTATGGGTGATCGGGCGCAACCTCGTTCCGGAACCGCCGCAAAGGATCAACGCTTTCATTGACTTTCTCCTCCAGGGGTGTCAAACGACTTCAGCATGTTATCACCAGCCCAACCGTTTTCTCAAGCCGCCCTCTCTCGGACCCCCGCTCACTTCCACCCGGGTTCCATGCCAGTATGCGTATGCCTGAGAAGGTGGGGGTGATGGCACTAAACCCTGCACGCCGTATGGCCCATGCGCATACGGGTCATGTACGCGCACTGGCCTCGTCTGCCCTCCGGTATCTTTCGCCCAGAGGACGATGTAGACGATGAATGCGAAGATGCCGCACATCACTCCCCAGACAACCGCCAGGGCTTCATTCCTGCCGGACATCCTCGCGAAGTACCAGCAACCGTAAGTCAGCGCTCCCGTCATGATGATAGTTAATACGAGTGAGACGGAGGTGAACTGTGCGGCCACCGGGAGCCCTGGCGCCGGGATCAAGGTTCCATCACACCCGTCAGGGTCGTGAGCTCGAAGCCCCCCGCGCGCAGGTTGTTAACAACCTCGACGAGCGCATCCCTCGTGTACTTCCCGAGTGTGTGCATGAGAACGATAGCCCCACCCCTCGTCCCGACCGTGGCACGGTCACGGATCTGCTCCCGAATCGTGGAGGGTTCCCAGTCGAGCGTATCGACACTCCAGAGCACCGTGGCGTACCCACAGTCGGCCGCGACCTGTTCGACCCTGGCGTCGGTGGCCCCGTACGGGGGGCGGAAGTATGCCGCGCCGGAGACGCCGGTGATATCCTTTATCGCCTTCTCGGTCCCTTTGATCTCGCTCGTTATGACCTCGTTCGGGAACTTCGTGCAATCAGGGTGCGTCGAGGAGTGGTTGCCGATCTCGAAGCCGAGGCTGACCGCCAGTCGGAGCAGATCCGGGTTGCTGTAGCACCAGGCGCCACACACGAAGATTGTTGCGGGCACCCGCAAACGGGCCAGCTCTTCAAAGAGCGCCTTTGTCGCCTTCGGTTCGGCCACTTCGCTCGTATCGAAAGTCAGGGCGACTTTCTTCTTGGTGCGCGTCCCATGGCTCACCAGCACCGGTTCGCGGGGTGCCGAGGGCAACGGCGAGGTCGGCAGGATGATCGCTCCACCACCAGGCTCGAACGCGAGGCGTCTTGGTGGAACGCTGTATCCCCTGAGCCGGCCGCTGTCCCTCGCGGCGTCCAGGCGTCCACGCCCCGCCCCTGCGGTCAGGCCCGCTTTGCGCTGATGAGGCACCTCGTAGTCGAGCCCCAGCACCTGGACGTCTCCCTTTGCGGAGACCGCGGGAAGCACCTTCACCCCGGAGCTTCCCTCATCGAGCGCTTCCACCACGTCCTGCCCGGGTCCGACGACCCTGGGCGCTGTTCTTCGTGAGAAGTTCATGGATACCAGTGCGAGTGACAAAACCAGGATAAGAACGAGCGCTTTACCGGCTACGTCATCGTGGACAATGCCGGTATCGAGCCTGCGCTTGCCGTGTCTTGAGCCGGAGCGTCTCATCCCACCACCATCAGAACCGCTCTGCACCTAGAAGCCCGTGTATCCTTCGGCGAAGTACCATGTCCTGGACGCGCTGTTGACGCCGATCGTGTTATGTCCGCCGTCCCTCGAGGAGTAACCGTCAGAGTAGATGAAATACATCGACCTCTCCGCGATGACGTTCACGCCGTTGAGCGATTCGACTGTCGAGCTGACCTCCGAGTTGGACAGACCCTCGACGGCGTTGACCTTCAACGTGAATCGCGAATGCGCTTTTATGCCGTATTCCTTCACCACGCTGCCGCCCCCGGGAGTGTTGAACGTGACGCGCACGTCCGCTTTCTTACCTTCAGGGTTCTGGATAAGCAGCCAGGTGTCAAAGTTGCCACCCGTGTAGCCTTCGGCGAAATACCACTTGGCCGCGGGTGCTGTAACTCCGACGCTGTCGTTCCCATCGTCAAGTCCGCACCCGTTATAGTCGAAGTACATCGTACGCTCGGTTATGAATCCCACATTGTTCCTCGAGACAAGCCGCGTCGAGAACCCGGCACTCTCGAGCCCCCTGACGGCATCTGCGTGTATCGTGTATCGCGAGTGAGGCTCCACGGTGTAGGTGGCCCTAATATTGACGCCATCCTCCCGCATGTAGGTCGCGTCTACCGTCGAGGCTGTATCGTTGGGGTTTTGCAGCAGTATGTAAGTATCGAACTTCTGCGCGGTGTACCCCTCGGCCAGGTACCACTGGTTGGAGGCGGCGTTTACTCCGGGCGCATTCGAACCGCCATCACAACCGTAGTAGTCGAAGTATGATGAGCGCTCGGCTATGATGCCGTCACCGCTGACAGACTCGACCATCGTCGACACGTCGGTGTTCTCGAGTCCCGGCACATCGTTGAGCTTCACTGTCACACGCGATGACGGCCCGGCGGTGAGTGTCTTCTCGACAGTCTTACCGCCGGGCAGCATGAAAGTATACTTCAGTTTCTCGGGCTTCAACTGCGGGTTCTGAACGAGAACGTAAGACTCGAAAGTGCCTCCCGTATAGCCCTCCGCGAGGTACCACCTCGGCTTCGGGCTCGGGATGCCCATGCTGTCGCTCCCGCCTACGAAGCGGTCCCTCATGTTGAAGTACATTGCACGCTCGGCAATGACGGGAAGGTCCGATATGACACGCGTCGATACCTCCTGCAGCTGGAGATAATCGTTGACCTTCAGCGTGTAGCGAGAGTGCGCACCGACCTGCTCGATGCAGTCGGACGTCGTGCCGTTCGGTTGCATGAAAGTGAACGTGACCGCCGTCGATTGCGCGTTGGGATTGTACACCAGGATGTACTCATCGAAGTTCGAGCGCGACAGATCGTACTTGGTGCTCGGAAATCCCAGCAGTGCCTGTATGGTACTGCCGGGCACGCGCTTGATCGCAGCAGACCCGACCAGCCGCGCCGTCCTCACCCGCCCCCCGGGAGTCCGGTCCGAGAGGTCCATAACGTTAAGGCTGCCGACGGCCGTGTCGCTTCGCGAGTTTAGCCTCGCTTCAAGCTCGGATTTCCTGAAAGCAAAGCCCCAGGAGTACCGTGGCGAATACTTGCAAAAGTCGTCGGGCTTGCCGCGGAGATACGGTATGGCGCTTCCACCCCAGACGTCCTCGTTGTTCTCCGTGTGCCCCCCACAGGAACCGCAGTAGGCCGCCGTGATCGGCTGGCCGTTGTAGGTCATAATCTCGCCTCTGGTCGCGTCGACCGCGGCGTTGTTGTTAGGATATGCCGCGATGTTCTTGTTCTCATCGCAGGCCTGGCAGCAATCTCCACTCGAACATATATCGAAACCCTGCGCCGCGTGCTTGCCGCGTGCTATTACGTTGATCGCGTATGTCCTCGCCGCGACGTAGAGGCACTTGAGCTCCTCCATGGGGGAATCGTTCGGTTCTTCCTGGAGGTGGTAGAGGTAGTCGTGCATGCTCCAGGTACGTATCTGGCCGTCACGGCCTTTGACCCTGATCGGCCGGTTGTCGTCTGTGCTCGAGAATGAGATGCCCGTGTAGTAGTAGTTGAGTATCTGGTGATAACCCTGGCCTGCCAGCGCCCTGTAGTGCACGCCGTCCATGCACATGCCGACGCCGTGAGCCCGCCCTGTTCCGGTGAAATAGAAGTACGGGTCGCCACCGGCGCCGCTCGCCCGGCCCGCGGAAACAGTCGTCATCTGACCAAGCGTGAGTACGAGCAAGAGCGCGACGCATGGACCAGCGGTGCGAATGAGTCGAGTTCTCGCTCTCATGAAAAGCCCCTTGTGTTCAGTATTGTAAATTACAGTACACTTCTGTTAATTATTAGATGCCTGCGTGTGGGCTACCTTCCCGTATAGCCCTCGGCGAAATACCACCTTGCCGAAGGCCCGGGCACGGCATTCGAACACGAGCCGCCCGGGCGGCCCATGTAACGGAAGTACATCGAGCGCTCAACAACGACCGGCCTGTTGCTGTTGACCAGGGTGGAGACCTCGGCATCGGCCAGGCCCGCCACCTTGTCCACCTGGATTGTGAAACGCGAATGGGCCGCGACAGTATACGTGCGGTCCGTGAATTTTCCGCCGTTCAGCATGAACCGAACCGAGAGATCCGCCGGCTCGTCGTTCGGGTTCGACACGAGCACGTAAGTGTCAAAATCGCCGCCGGTGTATCCCTCCGCCAGGAACCACCGTGTCCCGGGCGACGGTGTTCCGACCGCGTCGTGGCCTCCGGTTATCCCGTTGTACGTGAAATACATGGCCCGCTCCGCCGCGGTGGGCAGGTCCGAATGTACGGTCATCGAGAACGCACGCTTACCCCAACCCTTGATCTGGTTTATGGGAACGGTCTTTCGAGCATGCGCCGGTATCACGAGATGCACGTCGGAGCTCTTCCCGTCGTCGCCCAGCAGCCTCAGCACGGCGTTCGTGGCGGTATCGTTTGGGTTCGCCAGCAGGACATATGTATCGAAGGTACTGCTGGTGTAACCCTCCGCGAAGTACCAGTCGTTCGAGAGCTGGGTCAGGCCCTGAGCGTTGGACCCCTCCTTGATGATCCCCTTGTAGTCGAAATACATCGAACGCTCGACGACCACCTGGCGCGTCGATGATACAGCGGTGGAGAACTGTGCCTTCTCCATTCCGGGCACAGTGTCGACGGCGACGGTGTAACGCGCGTGCGGCGCGACCTGGCAGTGGAGATCGACGGTCTGACCACCCTCCTTCATGAACGTGAGGGTCACGTCCGCCGTCTCGCCACCGGGGTTCTGTATCAGGATGTAGGTGTCGAATCCAAAGTCCGTGCACCCCTCGGCAAGGAACCAGTTGGTAGCGGTCTGGGTCGACCCGGGGCTGGTGTGCCCGCCCGGGTACTTGCCCAGATACTTGAAGTACATCGCGCGCTCGGCAACCACCTGGCCCGTGGGTGAGTCGACGGTGGTGGAGACCTCCTCGTTAACGAGCGTGTCGTCGACCTTGACCGTCTTGCGGCTGTAAGGCTGCAGCGTCCGCGACTCGGTCACCTGCCGCCCGTCCCTGAGCATGTAAGTGAGGTTGGCCTGCGCCTGCGTGGCGGTCGGGTTCGCGAGCAGGATATAGGTATCAAACGAATCGGGCTCGGCTTCGGCTATAACCCTTTTGCCACAGGCGAAGTTATCGCTCCAGTACCCGGTGAGGTAGTCGACACTCACCCCGGCGTTGCTGCCCGTGGAGTGTATGAACATTCCCCTGCCGATGTACATGCCTGCGTGTCCGACGTACGTTGAGGTCTTGGGGTCTTTATAGAAAAAGATCGGGTCCCCGGGGAGGAGCTGCTCCCGCGGCACTGTCGCGTAACGCCCGTCCCTTGCCTGGTCGTCCGCCACTCTCTGCATTGGATACCCGAGCACGCTATTCAAGACGTAATACGTGAGACCGGAACAGTCGTACCCGCCCTCGGCATCTGACTCTCCGCCCCAGACGTACGGATAACCCACCTTCGAAAATGCGGCGTCCAGGGCTCTTGTCCTCTGGGGGCCCGTGAGAGGGCTCTGGCACGACAGCCTGTTGAACGTCGTCTTAATGTACTCCATCCGCCACTGGTCGTACTGTTCCGAGACCTGGATGCTGTACGCAAGCTCGCAACGGGGATAAGTTCCGGTAGGTTTCGCGTGTGTGTCCCGGTATCGCATGTGCAGGTCGCTCGCGACGATCGACTGGCCGCTGTACGCGGGGGCCCTTGGCCACAGCCCATGGAGGCAATAAGCGGGGCTGTCTGTACCGCCGTCCAGGCCGAGCCCTTTGTCGAGGCCTGCCATGCAGCTCTCCGTAGAGTGCGTCTCGTTGGGCTCGAAAGAGCCGTCGGGG
>Ga0182021_10006408_pt1 | contig 13980 bp, 16 predicted proteins | sample 612E3MmetaG_FD_120493 | JGI IMG/M metagenome (GOLD analysis project Ga0182021, IMG submission 120493) | Permafrost microbial communities from Stordalen Mire, Sweden - 612E3M metaG (Illumina Assembly) | ecosystem: Environmental > Terrestrial > Soil > Wetlands > Permafrost | place: Sweden...
CTTGGAGGTTTAAGTGATGTCAGAGGAAAATGTCGTATACATTGGAAACAAACCAGTAATGAACTATGTATTAGCTGTAGTTACTCAAATGAATAGTGGAGTTCCCGAAGTTATGTTGAAGGCTAGAGGAAGAGCAATAAGCAGGGCAGTGGATGTTGCAGAGATTGTGAGGAACAGATTTATGACAGATTTAGAGGTTGGTTCCATAGATATTTGCACTGAAGAAATGACAAGCAGAGAAGGATCAAACAGCAATGTGTCAGCCATTGAAATTCAACTCTGCAAGACAGTATAGATAAAAATCCATTTAATCCCACTTTCATTTTTTTAATAATCATCATTGATTTTTTGTCTGCGAACTTTATCTATTCCACTAATTCATAATTCTTTAATTCTACTAAGTTAGTTCATAATCAAATAGATTATATCATCTAAAAAGAGCTACTCCCAACCTAAATATTATTTAAAATAACGATATTTATTATTTAATCTTTAAAATTAAATATATTCATATTTTTTATTGATTTAAATAAAAAGGGAGGGGGTTTAATTTGAAATGTTCTGAATGCGTTAAGGAAAATCCTGAAAATGCAGAGTTTTGCCTGGAATGTGGCTATAGTTACAATCTATATAATTAACGGCTACGCAGATATTAAAAACATTATAAACGCTCCGTGTAGTAACAATAAGAAATGTGATAACAACAGAAAGAAATGTGACAACAACAATGGGAAAAAAAATAGAGGGGATAGCTAAATAATACTTCTCTATATTTTTTATTTAGAACTTTTTGATTTAACCAAAAATTATAAGCACTTTAAGTTCAGGAGAAACATTTTAAGGTTGTTTTTTAAATTTCTCCAATTCAGACCTGCAGTGACGTAGTTCTGTCTGATATTTTATTAACTCTCTTTTTAGCAGATAATTTCTCGTCCACAGATAAATGGAAATTATAATAAACAGAATTAGAAGCAGAAATAATAATCCCGTAATTATTCCTGCTGCTATGGCCTGCCAGACTAGTGCTAAACCATAAATTAGATAAAGGACGGCCCCTACCACAGCTATTATTAAGGCAATAATCAAAACTATCTTCAAATTTTTGATTAATTCACTGCTATCCATAATAATTCACCCATATCATTTTTTTCCAGCCATTTTATCAACAGTACTTTTAATAGACTTTAACCAGGGAGTTAGAGTATTTTCAGAATCATCGGATTCTTTCTGGTTGGAATTCCCCATTACCCTTGCTTTGATTAACATAATCTTGAAGGCAGTCAGCAAGTTCATAATCAGAAAGGGTTTCAATAATCACCCAAGCATAGCCTTCATGTTCAATACTCAGGTTAAGTTCACCTTCAATTATTTTACCGGACATTATTATATGAACAGCCCTTATGATATGTAAATTCTGTTCAGAAGCTCCAACCACATGTTCTAGGGCTATTTTCAGATTAGTTCTTCATAAACTTCTCTAATCAATGCATGGTCGAATGATTCATCCTGATTGACTTTTCCACCAGGAAGCTCCCATTTGCCTGGATTGGTTTTAGAATCCGTTGATCTCTTTAATATGAGAATTTTACCGTCTTGATCAGTGAGAAATACCTCACAGCAAGCCCATAAACATGGGTTATCATAGTATCATTACCTAAAATTTGTTATTAATTATTTCACTAAGGCTATTTATAAAGATCATTTGATGAATTATAGAAAAACCAACTCATACCGTGTTAAAATGGTTGGTAATTAAAATATCTTCCTTTAAGATTAATAGCTACAATAATATTTAAAAATTTGATCGGCCAATATATATTTATCATTATTTCTTAAAAGATTCTATACAGAAGAAATGTATTATATCCACTATTTACTTTCAAATAGTTAATATTGCTCAATTTAGTTTTTTTATAGAGTTATTCTCCAATTATTGTACTCATAAGTCATTAATTGATAGTCAATTTTTAATGGAAGAATATAATTTATTTGTTAAAACACATTTGTTGATCAAAGGTTTGGAGTAAAAAATCCAAAAAAAATAATTATCAAATAATCTAATATAATAATAATTAAAACATTAGGAGATGTAACATGAAGAAATATCAGTGTTCCCCTTGCCAATATATATACGACCCCAAAGAAGGAGACCCAGATGCAGGTGTAGCTCCTGGAACAGCCTTTGAGGATCTACCAGATGACTGGATTTGTCCTTTATGCGGGGTTAGTAAGGAGTTATTCGAAGAAAAATAACTTCTTTTTTTTCTTCAGATAATTCAAATATTAAATCTGAATTTACTCCAGATAATTTACAATAATTTGTACTTTTTTTAGAAATTATTCAAATTATTATAACCAATCTATCAAATCTAAATATTATTATCTAATTATTGTTGTAAAAAAATTCCAATCGAATTTAGTTCAAATTGATTTTGCTAAAATATTGAATATTCAAAGATATTTCAATATTTGGAATCAATAAAACAAAAATATGAGTTTAATCCTAAATATCGGTGAAATTAGCGAGTTTATGGTTAAATTTGGGTGAAATTTGGGAAAAGGGTTATATCCAACTCAAATTAATTTTAATACGTAAAATTTAATTTGAGAAGATTATTTAATAATAATAACCTTTTAGGAAGAATTTCATGGCAGTTATCACCTTTATAAAAGAAAAATCATCTATTATCCTCCTTTTCTCCATATTTCTATTCTCATTTATCCTTGATATCTATATATTAACTCGCTACAATTTATCCTATGGAATGGATGGTCCTTTCTACGATCTTAAAGTTTTAAGTATCCTTCAAACAGGGTTTCCAGCAAGTAATGATCCACCTCTTGTATATTACATGTTAACCCCATTTGTGGCATTAACAGGGAATTCATTTTTGGGTATTAAAATTGGTATGTCATTAATTGGATCATTAATGGTATTTCCTGCTTATTTTCTTACAGAAACCTTCAGTAATAAATTGGATTTTAAAAGCAAAGTTCCGGCTCTTTTAAGCGCATTTTTAATCGCGATCAGCGTATCTTATTTCCAGATGATAGGAGATTTCATGCAGAACTTAGCAGGTGTATTCTTTTTACTTTTATTGATATATTTCAATGTGAAATGGCTTGAAAATACTAAAAAATGGCATAAATATGGTGTAATAACACTTATTCTGCTACTGTGCAATATTTTAACGCATATTTACACGGGAATGCTGGCCATTGTGATTTTCGTATCTCTATTAATTTTTAACATCACAATAATTAAATATAAAACAGGCAGATTACCTATTTTTGACTTGAAAGTATTTGGGATAATGGGTTTATTAATCATTGGTGCGCTTTTTGCAATGTTCACAATATATCCAATAATGTTATCTAAATTTACTACTGTAATATCATTTTTTAGTGGTACTACCAGCTCAAATACGGGTATTGAAAATTCTGTTAACCTTACCCTACTTTTGACTATTCCATTCTTGTTGGGGATTTATGCAACAATGAAAACGCTCTTTAGCGGGATAAAGGATAGAAATACGATTCAAAATATTGTTAAAAACAAAAAGACGCTTTTATCATGGGTGTATCTCGTAATGACAGCGGTTTTGATTGTATTATCGATTGTGCCATCGGATTATCAGAGTCGATTTGTTGCTATGGTATTTGTTCCTATAGCTCTAATAACTCCTATAGGATTGAAATTAATTAAAAGCTGGCTTTCAAATAATTCCCAGGAAATAATATCTTTAAAATTGGATTAATCAATATAATTGCAATTATATTTGCAATGTCCAGTTTTTATTCTGCAGCAGGTGCTTTTTCAGGTCTTGGCCCAAGTATAAGCTCAGATGAGTACAACAACCTGTTGCATATTAAAACCAGCTACATATCCAATAAGATTGACCCCAATGGTATAATAATGGTAGACGATTACCATACAGGTTACTGGGTACAGTACGTATTGGGGATGCAAGTAGAAACAGGAAATTTAACAGAATTAAAGGCAAGATATCCTGATCGGAAGATATACGGAATTTCATTGAACCATGCCCAAATCAACATTCCAAAAACCGGTTCTCAAGAACTATGGTACCCATTCCTTCCCTATTCGTTCCCATTTGGGGGAGTTGATCTTTTATCAAACCTTAGATCATCTGGGCTTCCAGTGGGTAATATTACAAATTTGAACAATAGCCCTCCGGGATTCGGAAATAAAAATTTGTCATTTAATGATTCAAATGGACTTTTAAACCCTCAAAATAGAACAAATCCCATAAATGCATCTAATCAAATGCCACCTGATTCTGGAAATAGATTCAATGGTGGTATAGGTTCAATTAATGCTCAAAACACGTTTAGCACAGGAACCATCATATTTAACGGAGGATCTGTTAAGATTTACGAACTTTCTTGATTGTTTAAAATTCTGATTAGATATATTTCTGATCTTAAAATTGAAATGAGTAACAAAATATGGGAAGTTGTAAAATTTCTACTTAAAAACTTGAACAGAATTTCATCATATTGGGAATGGCTTAAATGGGTTGTATTCTATGATAAAACATCAATGTTGGCCTATAAAGAAAATCAAATGAATAAAAGATTTAATCAATATTACAAATTCCTTGAGGCTTTAAAAAATTATAAGATAATAAATATTGAGGAATACCGTAAATCTATTGAGGAATTATTGATGGAACAAATTCTCCAGCATAAAAAATTGGTTAAATCTACTTACTCTGATAAATTAGAAGATATGTCAATAAAAAAGGTGAATTAATTGGTTAAACGTAAAATTATCATTTTAGGAACTTTTTTAATTCTTTTAATCGTAATTTTAAATATATCAAATCTCATGGCATCAAATAGCTCTGATAAAAATGATAATTCAACGATTAAAGTGATGATATACGATGGGGATGGGGTAATGGATAGCAGTGTTGAAGGCATAGAGGACTGTCTAAATGATAGTAATAACCAAAATATCAGCCAGCATAAATTCGAATATTCAACCACTGATACAATCGATAAAAACACTTTGAACGGTTATGATGTATTAATAATGCCTGGAGGGGATGCCTCAACTTATATTGAAAATGATGATATTAATGGAAGTATCATAAAACAATTTGTACAAAATGGAAATGGATATATGGGAATTTGTGCAGGTGCTTACGCTGCATCAAACAGTGTTGATGGATATTATTCTGGATGGGGGATAACACCTGATGTTAATACTATAAATGAAAACTATACGGGTTTATTATCAATATCTACCACTTCATATGGAAATAAGTTGATCAATGGATCATTAATATATATTCATATGGAAAACGGCCCTGCAATGTACACGAACAATTCTCAGATTGTAATGGCAAATTTTGCTGATAATAACACAGGTTACCAAAATTTTGCAGCAATAATAGCAGAAACTGTAGGGTCTGGAAGAGTTATTTTAAGCGGGCCACATCCCGAATTATATCCAGAAAACCCGCGACTCTTGACTAATATGGTTTTATGGTGTTCTAATAAAATATGATAATATAAAAATTTTAGACTAAAAAAATAAATATCAAAATTAACAGATGATATATTGATTTATATGAACTTAGAGCTGGATAATGTAGTTGAAATTCCTGAACTAAGAAATATTACTAGAATATTTAGAGATAGGATTTATGCTGGAGAAGTTCTAGCAGATATGTTAATAAGTTTTAAGAATTCAAAATCTATTGTATTAGGAATTCCTGCAGGAGGTGTACCCGTTGCAGCCCCTATAGCTTCAAAACTTAATCTGGTTTTGGACGTGGCTGTGGTGAGTAAAATTACACTGCCGTGGAACACAGAGGCTGGTTATGGTGCGGTTGCCTTTGATGGAACAGTGAAATTAAACACTGATGTTGTTTCACAAATCGGACTCTCAGATGATCAGATCAGGAATGGTATCGAAAAAGCTTTGAATAAAGTTCAGAGACGGTTTAAAAAATTTAGAGGAGCTAAACCTTTCCCTGTTACCAGAAAGCATAATATAATTTTAGTCGATGACGGCGTTGCATCAGGGTTTACAATGCTAGTGGCTGTTGAAGCACTCAAAAAAATTGGTACAAATAAGTTAATAGTAGCTGTACCAACGGCACATCTCCAATCATTAGACCTACTGGCTCCAGAAGTAGACAGGATTTTTTGTGCCAATATACGCGGTGGATGGGGTTTTGCTGTTGCCGAGGCCTATAAAAACTGGTACGATGTAGATGAACAAGATGTAATTGAAATATTAAAGGATGATATTTTTTAAATTTTTAATTATAAATGTTTTAAATCTTATATTTCGACAAAATTCAAGAGTAGCTAAAATGGTAGATAAAACAGTTTTTGTTGAAGGTATAACAAATTATAACAGTATTAATTCTCTTAAATCCTCTATCACAGACATATTTTTGAAATCAACTGATAATTTAGACTGGCTCTCCTCTAAAGATACTATTTTGTTAAAACCTGCCTTGAATTCATATGATCCTTATCCTTCAACTACACATCCCCTCGCAATCCATGTTATATCAAAGATACTTTCTAAAAAATGCGCCAAGGTTTTAATAGGTGATCAATCAGGACTGGGACACGTAGTCCATGATCCTACAGGTGTAGTTCGAGGAAACACTCGCGATAACTATGTTAAATCTGGGATGGGCACTACTGAAGATAATTTTATAAATTTTGAATCTGAAGGATGGAAGGAAGGATTTATCCACTACCAGTCTGATCATACCCCTTCCTGGCCAAACGGATTTTATATTACTAAATGGATCGAACAAGTTGATCATATCATTAATTTACCACGTTTAAGTACTCATAGTCAGGCCGGTGTAACTCTTGGTTTTAAAAATATGGTTGGAATACTTAGGGATGATAGTAGAATGGAGTTCCATGCAAATGGCCCATTCAACTATTTCATAAAAAATGAGGCACGTGGCAGTGCACTTAAATCTATTGATGATAGATCAGGAACTTTCATAGAGAAAATTGTGGAAATAAATGATGCAATTAAAGAAAAACTTCGTTTAACTTTTTTCGTGGCAACAAAAGCTCAGGCAACATTCGGACCAAACCAAAGCGAAGTAAAACTTGGAAAATTCGGAATTGCGAAGGCAAATATTGTTGATCTAGTACCGGGAATGGTATTTGCGAGTGCTGATCCTGTTGCAGCAGAATCATTTGCATTTGCATTATTAAAGGATATAATTAAGAACCTTCCATTTTTATCCAAGATATATCAAAATTTGTTACTATTTTCAAATGATAACGTAACTAAATTTGATAAAATCCCAATTCGTGAACAACCATTTATTCGCCACGCAATTGATATTGGATTGGGGGAAATGTCTGATCATATCATTTACAACAATGTTCCAGAAACTTTCCAGCATCGTTTAAGAAAATATCTCGATGAAAATTAGTATATACACTATAAATATTCTATTCGTCCTTTAAATTTGGATTTGATAATATAATCGTTAACTAAGTGATTTTAAAACTATAAAAAACCTATAAAGAGTATCTTCAACAATATATACAAATCTAAATGTTCTTTTCTTTTTTGCACTGGGCATTTTGATTAACTTATTCATTTACCTTATTAGAACAGATATTTATAATAGTATTAAATCTAATATAAAGTAAGAGATTAAACAGGTGTTAATGGATGGATCTACTTTATTTATTTATTCAGAGATTGATTGGTGCAATAATTGGAATTTTTTTGTTTATATCAGTTTATAGGTTATTTAAAACACTTGAAAATAAGGAAATTGCTCTTTCAATGGTTTTTTTACAAAAAAAAGGAATCATAAATCTTTTTGGAGTCCTGATTATTGCTGGTTTATTAACCTTTTTAACTGGTTTAGTTTTCGTATTTTTTGGTAACAGTATAATTGTAGAAATATTGTTAGATCTAAATGCTTTAACACTTTTAATATTTACATTTCTACTTCAAAAACTAATGAAGGGGGATGATAACAAATGGAAATAACATCAGTTTTAAATTTAACAATAGGATTAATTATATTAATATTAACATTTTTTACCCTTTATTTCCCTGTGGTAATCTATTTAAATCTGCGAAAGTATAAAGAAGCTTCTTTAGGTTTGATATTCACCAATTTAAAAGGAAGTATATTGGCATTGAAGGTGTTGGGTGGTGCTGTTTTGATCTTCGCCATAGGCAGAATAATAGATCTTCTTAATTTAATTTCATTCTCAAGTACAGTAGATAATCTGGCTACAATTTTATATTTAATAACAGATATCCTGCTAATATATGCTTTTTACAGATTATTGGTGATAATCCGCATCGAAAAATTTATGGACAAAAAACTCAATGTTCCGTAAAAATTATCATTCTGTTTTATTCATATGATACTATTAGCGTAATTATCTGACATTATATCCTATAAATTCTTATTTTAAAACTTAAAAGGTTTCAAGGGACACAGGTAATAATTTAACATGATTATTGGAATATAATGATTATCAATAGATCAATATAGAATAATAATTCAGTAATTTATTGGAGGACTTTGATGGGACATAAACAAATAGAAGTAGAAATAGACGATAATTTCCATATCTTTGTGGACGAAGGGTTGGAAGATATAATAAAAAACTTCTTTCATTGGGATATTGAAACATGTAACTGTTGTATTGATTATAAAGGATCTATTTGGATAGAATTTTGTGATTACAATGATTGGAAACAATTTTTGCAATTAACATTAAGAAATAACTTGGAGATTAATGGTTTAAATCATGTACGTGAAACTCTTTGGGAGTTCCTCCAAGAAAAAGCAAAAGTTAATCTTGTTTTTGATGAACAGGTGGTAGAAGATCCGAATAATGAGGAAAATTTTTTGGGGACAGGCGTTCTTGTGATTTGTGTCGGTTTGACTTTTCCTAAAGAATATTTAAAGGATTTTGAAGGACTTTTCTATGATGTTTTTCCAAAGGACTAGTTCTAATTTTTTATAGCACAGATTTATGTTATAAAGAATAGAAAAAAATATATAATGATTGGTATTAACCGAACATTTATATATGATAAGTACACTATTTTATGATGATAACATTTGAAGATGAATGGAAAGATCGTGGATTTCATAACATCTTCAGTGGTATTAACCATTTCGATTTAATGTTGATTAAATCGGATTGAAGTCTAAATTTAAGTTGAACATTGAAAATATAAACAAAAAGTGGTGAAAAAATGCTAGCAAAATTCGATTTACAACATTTCTGTTGTGGGCCTAAAGGCTGTGAACTAGAAATAGTTTACGGTGAAATGATAGATGCAGAAGAATAAATTTATTCACTTTTTATTATTTTTTTTAGATTCTTATTTCTTACATTAAATTATTTTTTAAAAAAACCTAGAATTAGAAATTTTTTTTTTTTAAGACTATTATATTTTATTCCTAACGCTATTGCATGCTGTGCACGATTCAAACATCTTTTATAAATATAACTATCGGATACATATTTAAATAAGAATTTATAGTATCTTAATTAGAAAAAAAATTAATAAATATCTTTGAACTATCTGAAGTTTATCGAAATTATCACAGACAAGAATAAGGTTATTATGGATAAACCTATAATATCTGTTAAAAATGCTTTTATATTGGCCTTTATTACTGTAATTAGTTTTGCAGTTATTTCTGTATTATTAAGAAATTATACTTACCCTCGATTGGTTTTTGGAGATATTGTATCACCAGTTATAGAGTTATTAGTTGTTATAGCACTGTTCTATGCTACAATCTATCTATCACCTCAAGGCAAACGAATCCAGAGGGGTTGGTTGTTAATTGCTGTAGCGTTTTCATTTTATGTGATTGGAGATATATTATGGGCTAATATGAGATTGGATTCCATCAAAACCCATCTGTATCCCTAAGTGACTTTTTCTATATAATATTTTATCCTATTTTTGCAATTGGTATCTATTATTTACCAAAATTTTCATTCAACCGTAGTGAGAAATTTAAAATATTTATAGACATGGGAATTGTAATTATTACTGTTGGGCTTATATTCTGGACCTTCTTAATCATACCCACACTCTCAAGCCAAGAAAACTTCTATCTAATTATTATATCTTTAATTTACATATTAGGAGATTTTCTCCTTCTTTTTGTATCATTAAGATTGTTATATAGCAAGTTTGAAGAGAATTATGGTCCAATAATTTTCTTAGCCATGGGGATTTTGGTTTTGATATGCACAGATTCGGTTTTTGCATACCAAACATTACAAGATATTTATGTATCCGGCGGTTTATTGGATACTGGATGGATATTAAGTTTTGTTTTAGTTGGATTGGCTGTATTTTTACAATATACACAAAAAGAATTAAATTTTAAGAGATTTTCCCAAATTAGATTATCTATAAAGAGATCTAATATAACTTCATATATCCCCCTTATATGGGTATTAATCGCATTTACATTACTCGCATGGGCAAATCAAAATTTAACAACTCTAAATATGGAAATAATTGAATTAGGAGTAGGATTTATAATTTTTTTTGTGATTATTTGTCAGGTGATAACCTTAAATGAGAATGAAAGACTGTATCAAGCAGCTGAAAAGGAGATTTTAAATCGTAAAAAAGCAGATGAGTTAGCTCGCGAGAGTGAGATTTATTACAGGGCAATTTTTGAAAATACAGGAACAGCCATTATTTTAATTGATGAAGACATGAAAATTTCCAGATTGAATTCTGAGTTCGAAAGACTTACTGGTTTTAAAAGACAAGAAATTGAGGGAAGAAAAAAATGGACAGAATTTATTGTTGAATCAGACATTGATAAGTCAAAAAGATTTTTTGTTTTAAGAAATAATCCAGATGCACATCCACGAGAATACGAAACAAGTGTTAAATATAAGACAGGAAAAATAAAGGATGTTTTAATTACCGTTGTGACTATTCCAGGCACCAAAAATCAATTAGCATCAATTTTAGACATAACGAAACGTAAATTTGCTGAAAAAACACTTTTAAAAAGTGAAGAACGATTGAAACTTACCCTTGATGCTGTTAACGAGGGGGTGTGGGATTGGAGTATACCGACAGGAGAGACGGTTTTCAGCCCAAGTTTTTACACTATGTTAGGATATGAACCATATGAGTTCCTTCAGAATTATAAATCTTGGAGAAGTTTGATACATCCTGAAGATATTGATCTGGCAGAAGAGGAGATCAACAAACACCTTAAAACAGGAGAAGAATTTTCAATTGAGTTGAGAGTGAGGACAAAATCTGATAAATGGATTTGGATTCTGACTAAAGGGCGCGTTGTTGAGAGAAATGTACACGGAATGCCTATACGGATGGTAGGTACACAATCTGATATCACAGTACGTAGAAATGCTGAGAATAAATTGATAGAAAGTGAAAAAAGATTCTGGTCTTTAATTTACAATTCAACTGAAATTATTCGGATTCTTGATGAACATGGTTCCATTGTTTTCGATTCCCCTTCCTCAGTACATATTCTCGGTTATCCTGAAGGTTCTTTCGTTGGTAAAAATCCAATTGACTTCGTACATCCAGATGATCAGGAGAGGGTTAAAAGGGATTTAAAGGAAGTTTATGATAATAAAAATCCGGGAATCCCAACAGAATTCAGAATTAGAAAAGCAGATGGTACATACCTTCCAGTCGAGTTTACATCCCAGAATTTGACCGACGTTCCAGGTATAGCAGGAATTGTGGTTACAACACATCCTATAAAGGAACGTAAGGAAATGGAAGATGCTTTAAGGGATAGTGAAGAGAAGTATAAAATGCTTTTTGAATCGGATCCGGCCTACACAGTACTCCTTGATAGAGAAGGTAAAATTTTGGAGATCAACAATGCAGCAGCGAGTTTTACAGGTACAACTCGAGATAATCTGATAAATAAAAGGTTTATAGAACTGGGTTTGTTTCCTGAGGAGGATATACCATTTCAGAGAGAAATATTTTCCAAAGTTCTACGTGGTCAAAGATTGAAACCGTTTCCATACGGGATCATTGACAAAAATGGTATTAAACGGTGGGTAGAATCACAGTTAATACCTTTAAAACAGAATGAAAATGTTTATGCTGTTATGATAATTGCCACTGATGTAACAGAGAAAAAAATCGCCACAGATAAGTTAAAAGCTTCTGTTAGAGAAAAGGAAATTTTAATCCAGGAAATACATCATCGTGTTAAAAACAATATGCAAATCATTTCAAGTTTATTGAACCTTCAAAGCCGTTATGTGGAAGATGAGGAAGCAGTGGATGTTCTAAAAGAAAGCCAGAATAGAGTAAAATCTATGGCTATGATCCATGAAAAACTGTATCAATCAGAAGATTTAACTCAAATCAATTTTGCTGATTATATCCAAAGTCTGGTTTCTAACCTATTGTATTCCTATAATATTAAAAGCGGACATATTAAACCAGTACTTGAAGTGGATGATGTGAATTTGAATATAGAAACTGCAGTTCCTTGTGGTTTGATTATTAGCGAATTAGTGTCTAATAGTCTAAAATATGCTTTCCCGGATGGTATGAAGGGAGAAATTTTCGTATCACTTAAACTAGTTGAAGAAATGTATGAGCTGATCATCAGCGACAACGGTATTGGATTACCCGACAACCTCGATTTAAAACACATAGAATCCCTTGGACTTCTACTGGTTACAAGTTTAACAGAACAAATTGACGGTGAAATCACAATTAAAAGTATCAAGGGTGCTGAATTTAAGATCAGATTCAAGGAGTTGAAATATAAAGAAAGAACATAAAATCATTCCCTCTAAATAATTCATCTTTTTCATTTTTTGTTTATTCTAATACTGGCATGAGATAATTAAGCCCATTTTATCCTTTGAAGAATCATATTTTAAACAATTTCGATCTTATCTTTTAAAATGATATAAGATAGGGACATAACCCATATCATGAACAGAAATATAGTTATTCTCTCAAATAGTCCACCATATGTACCATTATTGGCTAATGAAGCAGCACCAATTCCTCCTGAAATAAAAATCAATGCTGCTGTGATATAAGAATACCAGGAGAAACCTTTTAAATTAGAATATTTTTTAAAACTGAGCCCAACAAGTACTACTGAGATTATAGTTAACGCAGCAGTTAAGCCGGATAGTAGTATGTGTAAAGTACCATGAAGTGTAGCTGCTGATCCTCGGGGATCTTGTGTGAAAATTAGAACCAATAAGCCCAGAACACCTATAATTACCAGAATAATTGTGGCAGCGTCATATTTTTTGCTGTTTATACTAGAATCAAGATAAGCTCCCAGTCCGAAAATCAAGAGGAATACATTATAAATACCAAATAATATATCTAATAACAGTTTATTCGGGGCATTTGCCATTGTAAGTTCGCTTACAGCATTATAAAGAGCACTGTAATCATGTCTAATTGCCCCACCAATGAAAACTGCCAGAATATATATCAAAGGTCCAATAATCCCGAATAATTTGTAAACTTTTTTCATATTTACTCCTATGAACTTTCTTTTTCTGAATCTCAATTATTTTCCCAATAGACAGAGAAATATTTCATGTTCTTTAATACTTTGGCTTCGTTTATTTTAACCTTTATCATTATTTATAAGAAAGATTACTATTGAATAAAAAAATATTACTCACAAAATAAGTAGGTAGGAAGTATAGAAATCTAAAAATAATTATTTTAATTGAATAGTAATTTTATAGATCTCGTATTATTAATTCAAACCTGCTATCTGCATTTTTAGTTTCAATTGTCTGTTTTTCCCATTTTTGGTCATAATTCGAAATTTGAAGATAGCCATAGCTAACCTATATAAAAATTAAAAAATAGGTAGCAAATTCGCTTCTTCTAGCGATTTTTTATAATAATCTAATTTAAAGTTATTTCAGCGATTCTTTTATTTTTTTAATTCTTTC
>Ga0182021_10006411_pt1 | contig 13975 bp, 14 predicted proteins | sample 612E3MmetaG_FD_120493 | JGI IMG/M metagenome (GOLD analysis project Ga0182021, IMG submission 120493) | Permafrost microbial communities from Stordalen Mire, Sweden - 612E3M metaG (Illumina Assembly) | ecosystem: Environmental > Terrestrial > Soil > Wetlands > Permafrost | place: Sweden...
ATCAGCCTTGAGACGCCCATCGGCGACGAGGAGGACAGCCACCTCGGCGACTTCATCGAGGACAAGAACGCGATCCTGCCCATCGACGCGGCGATCCAGTCGAACCTGCGCGAGACCACCACGCGGGTGCTTGCGAGCCTGACGCCGCGCGAAGAGCGCGTGCTGCGCATGCGCTTCGGCATCGGCATGAACACCGACCACACGCTGGAGGAAGTCGGCCAGCAGTTCTCGGTGACGCGCGAACGCATCCGCCAAATCGAGGCAAAGGCTCTGCGCAAGCTGAAGCACCCCAGCCGCAGCAGGAAGCTGCGTAGCTTTTTGGATAATTAGCAGTTAAGCCCAACCGGCGCCGGTTAAGAGTTAATCTTAATACGGCGTTTCTTAGGGCTTTGCTAAGGTTCAGGAAAGGCAACAACTGTGCGCCGCTCTTAAAGCCTTGATAAGCTTAACGCAGTGACCATTAAGCCATAGTTGTCTTGGCCCTTACGCTCCATAACGGGAACGCCGGGCTGCGAAAACTTCTGCTTGTTTGCATATGGGGCGGGCGTCGTCTTCTACGTCCAGGAACGTCCATCCGGCTGCTATTGAGCGAGGAAAGGTTGCCTTTGCCTTGGCGCCTCCGAGACCGGCAGCAGGAATGTTTTCAACCTTCCAATGACCTCAGGCAATGGTGGAGGGCTGACTGAAGGATTTGCGCGGCGCACGAAACTCGACCACTGCGCTGCTTTCTGCCGGTCTTCCGCGAACGTGGCCGTCATGGCCATGGGAATTTCCGGCGGTAAAGCGGTCTGCCGCCGCGAAAAGGTTGCGTCTATGGCCGCCGCCAGAACGGCTCCTTCAAAGGCAAAGGTCGTGGACATCACCCAAAGATCATAGAAATCCTTCATCCGGCTGTTGGCCATGCCGAGCGAAACAAGCGCTTCGTATTTTTCCGCGACGACGGTTTCTTTGGGATTGGCACGTTACGCGGCGCCGGAAACGCCAAGAGGGCCGGATAAGAAATCTCCTGGGGCTCAGGCGTCACAGCATCGCCGAATCCGATGTCGATCTGAAGCGATAGCCGAGTTCCGGCGATCGTCGCCGTCAGCCGGACGCGTCCGCCCGCGCATTCCCGATCTTCCCGCACGGGCTCGGCCTCCACGCTTCCCGCATCGAACGTTACCCCGTCGTCGTCCACGTCCAGCGTACACAGCGACCGGAACGTTTCCTCGAGGTCATTTACGTCATTCGGACCAAAGCCCAGGCCTCTTTGCGCTACTTCGTCCTCGACGCCCTGCGTGTCAAAGGCATTCGTATCAACGACGCCGACATGGTCGAGGACGGGCGGCGGTTCCGGGACTGAGCAGTTGGGTAATGGGCCAAATGGTCATTTGCCAATGTGTTGGCGGCGTGCTGCAGATCCAAAGGCAAAAGGCACCTCATGACCAACGATCCTGTCCTCATCGCCTACGCAGTCCGGCGGAGCAAAAAAGCAGGCGCGTGCAGTATGAGCGCATCGGCCACGCCTATCCACACAATGTGGGCGAGGGGCTGACCGTCATATTTTATGCTTGGCCGCTCAAGGGATCGGAGATCGTCCTTCTCGAACTCGACGAGGGACCGGCGGTTGCTGGTCGAGGCAAGACACCGCGCGCTCAAAAAAAAGGCAAAGGCCGCCAAAAGGGAGAAAAGCTAACAGTCGCCCCCGTCGCCGCTACAGTCGACACTTGGCAAGCTGGCGCGAGGAGGGGGAAACTTGCGTTTAGCGCTAGTTTGCGATAACAATATAGCGTTAGAGCGAAATACATTCGATTTAACGCTAGGTTATGAACAGAAACAACCTCATACCGTCCCTCAGAGATCGCTTAAGGCGTTTTCCCCCGCCGCTCGAAAACTATTTCGGGGTGGTGCCTTTTCCGCCGACCGAAGAACCGATCCTCCTTGGCGATGCCTCACCGGACCATCATGCCGCAATGCAAGCGCTCGGAAGGGCCGATGCGCTGTTCCAGCCATATCCTTATCATTTTCTGCTCAGCAGGGTTCTCGTAAGAAAAGAGGCCGTAGCCTCCTCCGGCATCGAAGGTACCCACTCGACACTCGACGCCCTCCTTGAAACCGAGGAAACAAACGAGGAAGACGCCCCTGAAGCGGATATCTTGGTTCGAGATTATGCCATTGCTCTTGAGGACGCCATCGCCGATGTCGAGGCCAATGGGTACAACGCTTTTACGATTCACACGATTGAAAAACTTCACCGCGCCTTGATGCGCAACGACAAGAACTTTTTGGAGAAACACGGCCCTCCCGGAGAGTTCCGACGAAAACAGGTCAGGATTGGGGGCAGGGATTTCAACGACTCAACTTACAATCCACCGCCCCATGCCGACGTATTGGCGTGCATGGCAGAACACATCGTCTACTTACGATGCGAGGGCATGCAGCAGATCCATCAAAGCGTCATCGTCCAGATGGCCGTGGCTCATGCTCATTTTGAAGCCGTTCACCCCTTTGCGGACGGAAACGGCCGCGCCGGAAGATTGCTTCTTCCGCTGATGTTGCGCGCTGCCGGCCACACCCCCCTCTATCTCGCGTCCTATATTGCAGCGTTCAAACCGGACTATAGCGCTGCCTTGCGCGCCGCCCAGCAGCGCCTGGATTTTGTCCCCCTTATCTTGCACCTCGCCCGCGCCATAACGAGCACGGTAGCTGACGCCGAAACGGCCGTGCACCGGCTGGCTGAATTGCAATCGGACTGGGCAAGCCGGAAGAAGTTCAGGAACAAGTCGGCGGCGCAGAAAATGCTCGACAAACTGTTATGGCATCCCGTCGTTACGGCAAAATCGGTCGAGCGCTTGGCGGGTTGCAGTCCCGCAGCAGCTCGAACAGCGCTTGTGCAGTTGTCCGAAGCGGGCGTGTTATTCGAACGTACCGGGAAAATGCGCTACCGAATTTTCCAGGCGCGGGAAGTGTTGAGGATATACAAAAACCCCAGTGGAGAGCCTTCGGATTAAGCCGTTGTCCGGTCAAATCGCAAAATCAAACAGTTCCGGACAATCGCTTTGCGATCAGTCACTTCCCAGCGCATGCACCTGATCCGAGGGCGACGCCTTAAGACAGCCCGTTCCTTGCATTTAGATGCCTATATAAAAGGGCTTGCCATACTGACTAATTCGTGATACAAAATAGCGATAGAGTACTATATTGTATGATATATGAGACAATCAACTCTAAGCTCCATCGGACAAACGGTGCGCCAAACGCGCCGTAAAGAACGGCTTTCCCAGGATCGGCTCTCGGAGCTGTCTGGCGTCAGCCGCGCGCGCATCGCTGCGCTCGAAGGCGAAAAAATCACCGATATCACTTTCGGCAATCTGTTGAGCCTTCTGCATGCTCTCGATCTCGATCTTCGCGTTGTTCCACTAAACCGGCAAAGGCCCACGCTTGAGGACTTGCAGGCGGAACATGGAGACGAAACGTGATCCGGGTCTGGTCCGACAACAACTCCGCCGGAGTTCTCGACCGTCTTGGCGCCAAAGGCTCGACCTTCGCCTACGATCCGCTGGCGCTGCCGGAACGGGCGGTATCGATGACCATGCCCGTGCGCGTTCAGTCCTGGGACACGCGATTTGGATTGGCTCCTATTTTCGAAATGAATTTGCCGGAAGGCGCACTCCGGGAAAGGCTCGTGCGGCGCTTCGCCAAGGCCACGGGCCGCTTCGACGACATCGACCTTTTGAGCGTTACCGGCCGCACCCAGATCGGCCGTTTGCGCTTCTCCGCCATCGATGCGGCGCTCGATGAAGACGTACCCTTCCAGTCCATCGATGAAATCCTGCGCGCGCGCCGCGGCGGCGGGCTGTTCGACTATCTCCTCGACACCTTTGCCGTGCATTCAGGCCTCTCCGGCGTGCAGCCAAAAGTCATGATCCGCGCGGAGCAGGGGGGCGGAAAACGAAAAACAAGCGGCCGGGAATCCAGCAGCCTCAAGAGCGCCACGCATATCGTCAAGCTCTGGGACGAACGCGAATTTCCCGAACTCGCCGCCAACGAATTCTTCTGCCTCGGCGCCGCCCGCCGCGCCGGACTTGCCGTGCCGCATTTTCAGCTTTCGGAGGATGGTGCGGCGCTCGTCCTCGACCGCTTCGATCGGGAGGACGGTGTTTACCTGGGCTTTGAGGATTTTTGCGTGCTGAACGGCCTGCAAACAGCCGGCAAATATAGCGGCAGCTACGAATCCCGGCTCTTCAAGCGCTTGGCCGATTACACGGGGCCGAAGACCAGCGCCCGTTCGGCGCGCGATCTCTTCCGGCTCTTCGTGCTCAATTGCGCCCTTCGCAATGGCGATGCGCATTTGAAGAATTTCGGCATTCTCTATCGCGACGTGAACGGCGACGCGGAACTTGCGCCTGTCTACGATCTCGTCACGACGACGGCTTATTTGCCTGCCGACGCCATGGCGCTGACGCTGGATGGCACGACGCGCTGGCCGGATCGCCGCAAGCTTTTGCAACTGGGACAGGTGCGAGCAGGGCTTTCCAAAAAGGACGTCGACGCCATTCTCGAAGCCACAGCCGATGCGCTGGCTGAAATTCGGCAACCGATGCGGAAATATTTTGACGCAAGCGATTTTCCAGAGATCGGCGAGCGCATAGCCAAAGCATGGGAGCAGGGGATCAGCGAAACGCTTCAAGAAACGACGGCCGCCGTATCCGCCCAGAAGCCCGCAAGAGCAGGGAGAAAACGCCCGCTCGCCGCCAGCGAAGCCCTTATTCTTGACGTCCTGCGGAAAAGGCAGGGCCGCTTTTCCGGTTCGCAGCGCGAGCTTGCCGAACACCTCAAAATACCGCTCAGCACGCTGAATGCCGCGTTGCGGCGGCTTGAACGCCGGAAGATGATACGCCGCGAGAAAAAAACACTGGTGCTTTCTGCAACCCGTAGCCAAACCTGCGATTGACCCCAGCGAGCGCCGTGGTTACGGGCAGCCCTATTCAGAGGAGCCAACCACTTTTCCGCTTCGCAAACCGGGCGTTGTCCGGTAAAATGGCGAAATCGAATATTTCCGGACAACCGGCTTATTATCCGTAACTTGCATGGCTATCGCCGAACTCACCAACGAACAACGACGCCAGCTTATCGACGTCAAGCAGGCCTTCGAGTTTTGGCGCGCGGCCCAGCTCCAGTTCAGAAACAGCTATCGGGGCACGCTACGCTGGAAGAAATCCAAGGGCCACGAATATCTCTACCGCACCGTTATAATATTTGAGCAAGAGAGGATAAGGGTGACTGGTATTTTCAGGCCAGGGAGGCGCCCGATAGGAGCCCCGATGCCAGCCAACCCTGCAAATAGCCAGCCGCACGCGGCGCGGCTTCGTCCGGATCGTCGTAAGCCGCGGCCATTTCGCATAGCACACCGAAGCGGACGCCGTTCGCGGCCTCATCCCAGAGCATGGCTTCCTCTCCGGCCAGCGCCCGGAACTTGGGCACATCCTGGCGCCAGGCCAGAATGCGTTGCAGCCCGTTCGCTTCGGTGGAGGGCGGCTCGCTGCCGTGCTTGAGAGCGCGCCAAATCTCCGCCGCGTTGGTGCTGAAATTCAGCCGCCGCGCGGAAGCATGGGGCGAGAAGCGCAAGGCAGCCCAATCGCCGGCCGCAAAGCCCGCCACTCCCGCAACGCCAAGGGCGGCTTCGTCGCTCGCGTAGAATGCGTCGTTCAGGGTCTTTTCCAGCGCCGCAAGCTCCCGAAGCGCCGCATGCCCGCAATAGGGCTCCGTTTCCGCAAGATACTGCGGCAGGTGCGCGCAGAAGTCCTTGGCGTTGCGATAGCGCGACGGATGGGCGGCCGCGTACCCCCGCGCCATTTCCTCGAAAGCGTCATCGCCGAGATAGGCGCGGAGCTGCTCGTGATCGTTCTGCGCGAACTCGATCAGCCGCAGAATGTAATCGTCGCGGTAGATGCCGAGCAGCATCTCCTTCGGGTGGCGAGGGCCATCCGCAAGCCCGGCCAGGATGCCATCGCACCCAGCCAGAAGCGCGCTCTGGAAACCGTCTTGTACTTCCGAAAGCGTCATCACTCCGCCGCGCATAGTTTGGTCTCCTTCCTTCCGGCTAGAACGTTCGCGGCAATCGCCCGCGCCCGGTCGAGTTCTGCCACCACCTCGGCAAGCGGCGGAATATTGGCGTCGCGCTCGATCATGGTTGAGACCGGGCCGAAGCGTTCCACCGCCGCCGCGTAAAGATCCCAGACCTCGGCGCGGATGGGATGGTCGTGCGTGTCGACGACGTACGTGCCCATATCGGTGTGGCCGGCCAGATGGAACTGCACCACGGCTTCTACCGGCACGCCATGGATGAACTCCAGCGGGTCGTAGCCGTGATTGAACGCGCCGACGAAGACGTTGTTGACGTCGAACAAGAGCCAGCAGCCGGTGCGGCGCGTCAGCTCCGTCAGAAACTCCCACTCCGTCATGTCCGCGTGGGCGTAACGCACGTAGCTCGATACGTTTTCGATGGTGAGCGGGCGGCCAAGCAGTTCCTGCACCTTGTGCACGCGGGGCACCACGTGTTCGAGCGCTTCCCGCGTATAAGGTATGGGCAGCAGGCCGTGGAGATTGTAGCCGTGCACGCCGGTCCAGCAGAGATGGTCCGAAACCCATTCAGGCTGCACGCGGGCGGTGAGTTTCTTGAGTCCGGCCAGATAGTCCAAGTCCAAGGGCGCGGTGGAGGCGATGGAAAGCGACACGCCGTGCATCACGATGGGATAGCGGGCACGGATTTTTTCGAGCACGGCGAGCGGCCGTCCGCCCGCAACCATGTAGTTCTCGGAGATAATCTCGAACCAGTCCACGCTGGGATTGCCATCGAGGATTTCCTGGTAATGCTGGGTCCGCAAGCCCAGGCCGAAGCCGAGATAGGGCGGTTTTCGATGCGTGCCGGCAGGCATTGAAGTTCTCCCCTGAGCGTGAGTCCGGTGTCATTGCGAGGGGCGAAGCCCCGAAGCGATCCAGGACTAACGCGCGAAGCGCAGTTTCCCTGGATCGCCACAGCGGCAAAGCCGCCTCGCGATGACGGTTTGGCCTGGATTACATCTTCGGCATTTCGAACTTCGCGCCAGGAACCTTCGCGCACTCGGACTTGGTCAGCGTGACAAAGCCCTTGCCCTTACATGCATTCTGGCCCTTGCAAGAGTTGCTGGCGCTCTTGCATGCGCCCTGTCCCTTGCAGGAGTTGGCGCCGATGCACTGCCCCATGGCCTCTTCGGCTTGGGCGGCGGGAGCGAGAGCGGCGCCAGCGAGCAGAAGTGCGGCGGCAGCGGCGGCGATGGTTGCTCCGGAGCGATTGGCGAGCTTCATAAAGTGTTCCTTTCGTTTGTAGCCGGATTGGCTAATGACTATACTGGGCTGCCGCCGATCTCTTGAAACTTATCGCCAGCATCGATAATGAATACGCGTGAACCGATGGAAACGTTACGCTACGCGGCATTCACATTTTGTTGAATGCAGCTACGAAGAGACGGGATGAAATTGTCAAGAGACAGCACGCCGGCGCCGTATTTCATGAGGTAGAGCAGAGACACGGCCCATACGCCATGTGTGTCGAAGGCGTTGGGGTAGACGAAAATCTCGATCGCCAGTGTCATGCCGAGGAGGACCAGCGCGGCGAAGCGGGTAAGAAACCCTGCAAGAATAAGAACCGGCATCGACAGCTCCGCCGCCGTCGCCATGTAGGCGGCGATCTCAGGCGGAATGACCGGCAGCTTGTATTCGTATGTGAACAGCGCCAGCGTGTTGCCGCTGCTCCAGCCGTCGAGTTTGAGAAGCCCCGAGCGCAAGAACGTCGTGGCGATGCCTATACGCGCGATGATGGCGATGAGATCGCCTGGGATGCGCTCGAACAAGGCCGTGGTTTTGCCGGTAAGGCTAAACATGGTGTGGATCTCCTGCTTGGATGGGGGTGGCGGCGAAACCGCTGAAAGCGCCGGCGGCGATGAGTTTTGCGAGCGTGGGGCCAAGATCGAAGCCTTCATTGGCGGCGGCCCTGGCAGCGGCTTGGCCAAGCGTTTCGCCAGCGGCCAATGCGGCAGTGAAAGCGTGCCCGGCCGCGTCGAGGCGCAGCACGTTCACCTGAAGCTGCGGGCGTATGACGAGCGCTGCCTCGCTTGGAAGCGCTGGGCCGATGGGACGGACCCGTTCGTCGAGCGTGTTGGTCTCCCAAATGCTGACGATGGGGTACGGCGACGCGATAAGGCCGGCGGATGGGTGAAACGCGAAGGTCAGGCCGCCAGCCCGCTCCGGAGACACGCTGGCGAGGCTTGAAGCGATCGGCGCCGGCGTCCGGTCCGCCGCGTGATAGGCCACGTGCCGCAGCCACTCCAGGCGTGCCACGTCCGCGAGATAGGGCAGCCCGCGCGCCGGCTCGAAGCTTTCGAGAAACGCGGGGAAGTCCTCACCGTATTCGATGAGAACCGGCGTGGACGGAGGGTGGGCCGAAACGAACAGGCTTGCGGCCGGCTTGAAGAAGTCCCCGCCCACAAGACGCTCGATCACGGGATAGCGGGCGCGCAAAACCTCGATAAGGCTTGCGTAGAGGTTGTTGCGATGGACGGTAAAGCGGCGGGCGTGGATCAGGCCAGGCGGCGGCGCCGGCGGGGTTTTAAACAGGGCGCGAGAAAACCCGGCTTGTAGCGCCAGGAGGCGTTCGCAAGCATCGTCATGCGATGTGCGCATCGTGCAGCCCTTCTTGCGCGGCCGCCAGCGCATCGGCCGTTTCAGCCTGCGCAACGAGCGTGCCCAGCGGAGGAATTTCGTTGTCCCATTCGATCAGCGAGGGCACCGCGCCAATGCGTCCGATGGCATGTGCATAAAGCGCCCAGACGGCATCCCGCACGGGGCTATCGTGTGCGTCGATCAGGAACCGCTCGCCCGCGCTGTCCCAAGCCTCGAAGAATCCGGCGAGATGGATTTCCCGCACGTGGGCGGCCGGGAAAGCGCGGATATAGGCGCCGGCGTCGAAGCCGTGGTTTTGGGAGGAGACATGAACGTTGTTCACGTCGAGCAGGAGCGCGCAGCCCGTGCGGCGCGCAAGCGCGGACAAGAACTCCGTTTCGGCCAGTTCGCTGGCTTCGAAAGCAACATAGGTTGACGGGTTCTCGATCAGGATTTGGCGCCCGAGCGCGTCCTGCGCCTCGTCCACATGCGCCGCGACGTGCGCGAGCGTCTCCACCGTGTAGGGCAGCGGCAGGAGATCGTTCAGGTAGGCGCCGTCATGCGTGGACCAGGCCAAGTGTTCGGAAAACAGCGCTGGCTCATAGCGGTCCATCAGCGCTTTGAGGCGGCGAAGGTGCGGCCGGTTCAGCGGGCCGGCGCCGCCTATCGAAAGCCCGACGCCATGCACCGAAAGCGGATAGCGCTCGCGTATCCATTCGAGGAAGCGATGCGGCGCTCCGCCCGCGCCCATGTAGTTCTCGGCGTGGACCTCGAACCAGCCGACGGCGGGCAGGCTCCGCATGATGTCCGCCCTATGTTCGGGTTTGAGCCCAATCCCGGCCCGCGCCGGAATGTCGGCCGCCACGCGTTTTCCCACTGGATTTGCGCTATGCATGATGCGATCCCTTGCTTCGGTCCCCGGCGCTTAGCGCTACGCGCATCACCCCCTCACCCTGTCCCTTGGGAGAGGGAACGCCTTCTCAACGGGCACGCCGGGACTCCCTCTCCCATCGGGAGAGGGCTGGGGTGAGGGGTGATGCGCTATGCATTATGTTCGATCCTTCAGGCTAGCCCTTACTCGCTTCAAGCGTGCCGTGCTGTTTGGCGCCATTCTTGAGCGTTACTTCCGTCGCAAGGCAGGTTCCGTTCGGTACGAGCACCCAGGCGGCTTTGTCGTAGTCTGCCTTCGCCGTGCCGGCGCAGCTATTGCCGCCCGCGGAGGCGCAGTCGTTCTGCCCGGCCTTCGCGACGCCGTAGCACTTTTCCTTGGCGGCGCCGTCATCGGCCGCCTGGGCAGGAACGGCGGCAAGCGCCAGGGCCGCCGCGAAGGCGCCTGCCCGCGCCGCACTGTAAGAGGGGGCACTCATGGGTATTACTCCTTTCGGCAAGAAGAGCTTGAAGGGCTCATACCGGGCATTACGGTGCGGCAGGCGTTTGCGTTACATGGCTAAAGACAGCTTTTTCGTTTGCCTGCGCTGAAGCCGGGAACTGAAATGCTGCCGCCATGTCTCCAGACTGCGGTCTCCGGACTGCTTTGCGGGACGGCTCAATTCAGGTAGACTGGCATCATGGCGACGATGATCCTGACACAGAAGCCAGTTGAACGGACGACGCAGGCAGCGGAGGGCTTGGTGCGGCGGCGCTTTAGCGTGGCCGAGCTTGAGGCCATGGTCGCGGCCGGCATCATCGATGAGGACGAGCGGATCGAGCTGATCGGCGGGGAGGTGGTGCCGATGCCGGCCAAGGGCGATGATCATGAGATTTTGAAGCATGCGTTGATGCACTATTGGGCAAAACGGGTGCCGGATCACCTGACCTTTACCTCGGAAACAACGTTTCGTCTGACGCCAGATACCTATCTTGAACCAGACTTCGTTTTCTACGATAAGGCAGCGGGCATCCGCGGCCTGAAACCGGAAACGGCCCATCTCGTCGTCGAGATCGCGGATACGAGCTTTTTCTATGACATCGGGCGCAAGGCAGCGCTTTACGCGAGCTTCGGCATCCCTGAGCTTTGGGTCGTGCACGCGGTGCGGCTGGAGACGCGCATCCATCGCAGTCCGTCGCTCACGGGCTACCTGTCGATGATCGACCTGCCCGCCGGCCAACTTCTGGCGCCGGCGTTCGCTTCTGAGCTGGCGGTCACGCTGTCGGAGCTTGAGCTTAACTAAAGTTCATCTAACAGGGGCAAAACTCCGGGCAGGTGCCTATTCCGCATACAGCCCCAGCGTCGCTGCCGCGAAAGCGCATATGCGCTAAAATAACGAAAATCGGCGTTGGGTTATACTCAGCGATGTAAGCGTGAATTTCAGCGATATCGGCGCGCGCACGCGGCGCGTACCTGAGCCTCACAGGCCGCACTTCTTCCAAAGTGCGTCCATCTCCTCATCGGTCGCGAACTCGCCGCGCCGCATCTGCGCCAGCCCCTCCAGCACGCCGGGCAGGTGATCGTCCGGGATGCGGAACGGCTCGTCATCCGTGGCGGCGTAGCAGGGCAGGGCGCTGGATCCGCCTTCAGGCGATCCATGTGGCGCGAACATGGTCCGGCCCCGATTTTTAACGCGGCGAAGAGGGGGCTGCATGGTTACGGTGTGTGCAAATGCAGCTTATCTTGTATACACACCTATTTTTGAAAAAATCTTCGTCACAATGAACACTTACTTCGGACCCTCCGGGTAATGCTGGGCTGAGGCAAAACGCCGCGTACCGCCGGTTCTTACCGGCGCTGGCGGCCGGCCCTTTCACAGGGAGGATTCCAAATCATGTTTTTCCGCACCGTTCTTATTGTCTTGAGCGCCGCCGCGTTCAGCGCCGCCGCGCAAGCCGCCGCCCCCTGCACCGCACACGGCAAGGCGAACTGCCATAAGCCCGCCGGCGGCGCCACAGCGCCCGCGGCCCAGCACGCCCTGCACGAGGATGCGCGCCAAACCAGCCAGAGCAAGCCATCCTATGCGCCAGCCGAGGCGCTGCTCGCCCGCAACCTCGCGGAGCGGCGGAGTAAGCTTGGCGAGGAGCATCCCTACACGCTTACGACCGCGAATAGTCTGGCAACGGTTTACAAAGCGCAGGGCCGCTACCGCGACGCCGAGGCGCTTTACCGCCAGTCGCTCGATGCAAGCAGGCGCACGCTGGGCGAGGCGCACCCGCTGACGCTGGCCAGTGCCAGCGGCTTGGCGTCGCTTTATAGAGCCGAGGGTCGTCCAGCGGAGACAGCACCGCTCTACCAGCCTGCCGGCATGGCAGGTGCGGCCCAATACAGTTACTGACGCATGGGCTTGGAAGGGGCGCGCGCCCCGCAAAAATGCCAGCTTGCCCAGGGCGCGCCGGCTGCAAGCGCGGTGCGCCCGAATCTATTGCGTCAGCGGTTCCTGCAGGTTTCGCCCGGCGCCCGGCATTGAGACTTGAGAAGCCGGTTTGCGCGGCGAATGGCGTGTTCTCAAGTCTAGCAAAATTTCTCTGCCGGCCTAAACGCTTGCTTCAAGGCCCGTGACTTAAGCTCCTCCTCCGAGAGGAGTCCAGGCCATGTTTTTGCGTACCGTTTTGACTCTTGTAAGCGCCGCGGCACTCAGCACCGCGGTCCAGGCGGCCAGCCCATGCGCCACACCCGGCGGTGCCGGCTGCGACCGGCCTGCCGCAACCGTTGCCGGCCGCGATCGTGCGCCGTCCACATTTCTCGCGAAGGTGCTTGCGGACAGGAAGCGCAGCTTGGGCGAGGAGCACCCCACGACGATTACCACCGCCAACGCGCTTGCCGTGATGTATAAGGTTCAGGGCCGCTACGACGAGGCGGAGGCGCTCTACCTCAATTCGCTCGCGGCGTGCCAGCGCACGCTCGGCGACAGGCATCCGCTCACCCTGGGGACGATCAAGGGCTTGGCGTCGCTTTATAAAGCGGAAGGGCGCCTTGGCGAGGTTGCGCTGCTGGCCAAGCGGGCCGGAGCAGCCGGCACCGGGGAATATAGCTACTGATAGTGTGAGGGGTGGAGTTCCATACGGGCGGCGCAACCCCTCACCCTGTCCCTCTCCCTATGGGAGAGGGTTGGGTTGAGGGGTTGTGCGCTTTGTTCAAGGCACACCCCCACAACACAGCCCTACAAAATGAACTTCGACAAATCCGCGTTCTTCGCCAGATCGCCGACATGCTTCTGCACATAGGGCGCGTCGATGGTGAACTTGGTGTTCGCCCGGTCGGCGGCGTCGAAGCTGATCTCGTCGAGCACGCGCTCCATCACGGTCGAAAGCCGCCGCGCGCCGATGTTCTCGACCGCCGAGTTGACCTCGACGGCGACATCGGCGATGGCGTCGATGGCGTCCTCCGTGAACTCCAGCTCCAGGCCCTCGGTCGCCATCAGCGCGATATACTGCTTGATGAGGCTCGACTGCGGCTCGCGCAGGATACGGCGGAAGTCGTCGCCTGTGAGCGCGCGCAGTTCGACGCGGATGGGCAGGCGCCCTTGCAACTCGGGCAGGAGATCGGAAGGCTTGGACACATGGAACGCGCCCGAGGCGATGAACAGGATGTGGTCGGTCTTCACCGGCCCGTATTTGGTGCCGACCGTGGTGCCCTCGATCAGCGGCAGGAGGTCGCGCTGCACGCCTTCGCGGCTGACATCGGCGCCGATGCGCTCGGAGCGGGCGCAAATCTTGTCGATCTCGTCCAAGAACACGATGCCGTTGTTCTCGACCACCTTGATCGCCTCCTGCACGATCTGCTCGTTGTCCAGGAGCTTGTCGGACTCGTCCTCGATCAGGATCGCGTAGGACTCGCGCACGGTGACGCGGCGCGTCTTGGTGCGCTGGCCGCCGAAGGCCTTGCCCAGCATGTCGTTGAGGTTAATCATGCCGATTTGGGCGCCGGGCATGCCGGGGATATCGAAACCGGGCATTCCGCCGCCGGAGTCGGAGACCTGGATTTCGATCTCCTTGTCATCGAGTTCGCCGTCGCGGAGGCGCTTGCGGAAGGCGTCCTTGGTGGCGGGGCTGGCGCCGGCGCCCACCAGGGCGTTCAGCACGCGCTCCTCCGCCTGCAGATGTGCCTTGGCGCTGACCTCCTTGCGCTTGCTCGCCCGGACCAGGCCGATGCTGGTCTCCACAAGATCGCGGACGATCTGATCCACGTCGCGGCCGACATAGCCGACCTCGGTGAACTTGGTGGCCTCCACTTTCAGGAAGGGCGCGTTGGCGAGCTTGGCGAGGCGGCGCGAGATCTCGGTCTTGCCGACGCCGGTCGGGCCGATCATGAGGATGTTCTTCGGCAGAACCTCCTCGCGCATGACCTCGTCGAGCTGCTGCCTGC
>Ga0182021_10006413_pt1 | contig 13972 bp, 12 predicted proteins | sample 612E3MmetaG_FD_120493 | JGI IMG/M metagenome (GOLD analysis project Ga0182021, IMG submission 120493) | Permafrost microbial communities from Stordalen Mire, Sweden - 612E3M metaG (Illumina Assembly) | ecosystem: Environmental > Terrestrial > Soil > Wetlands > Permafrost | place: Sweden...
ACCGGCACCGATGACCATATCCCGATCACAAGATGCAGCCCCGGTGAACGTTGGATCTATGCAGGCCTCATTCTGATCTTTTTTGCGGTGCTTTACCTGATGCTGAGGAGATTCACCGACAGTACAGTCCCTGTCTGGGATTCAGTTACAACCTCAATTTATATTATTGCGATGTGGCTGATGGCCCGGAAAAGGATTGAACACTGGTTACTATGGATCATAGGGGATCTGATCTCAATCTGGCTCTTCGCTTATGAGCAACTGTTTCTCAGCAGTTTTCAGTATATGGTTTTTACCGTTATTGCCTTCCTCGGATGGCTTGAATGGAAAAAGAAAATAAGGGTATTAATTCCCGGTTAATGGAATCTGGTAAATTAAGAAAAGTTGCGATAACCGGCCCTGAATCGACAGGGAAATCAATACTTGCGGAACAGCTTGCAAATTATTACCAGACATGTTGGGTACCTGAATTTGCACGTGAATACCTTGACCGCCATGGTCCCGCTTATGACGAAAAAGACATTCTGCTGATTGCGAAAGGCCAGCTGCTGAAAGAAAAGGAAGCTGAAAAACAAGCGAATGGCTATCTGTTTTGCGATACTGAATTTATCGTGACCAAGATATGGAGCGAAGTCCGCTATAAACGATGTGATCCATGGATACTACTTATGATAGACCAGCATCAGTATGATCTTTACCTGTTATGCGATATCGGTCTGCCCTGGGAACCCGATCCCCTGAGAGAACATCCCCAAATGAGAGAAAAACTCTTTGACCTGTATCACAATGAGTTAATATCCGGAAATTTGCCTTATGCAATCATCAGGGGCCTGGGGAAAGAAAGACTGGGCAATGCAGTGCGGCTGATAGAGGAACATTTTAATAAAAGTAAGTAATTTAGTACTCTTGAATTCTTCCTTGAACATCCTGTTTGTCCCGCGCTGGTATCCCAGCCGGGTCGATCCGATGCCGGGATTATTTGTCCTGCGGCAGGCTGAAGCATTGGCAAAATCCCATGTGGTTCAGGTGCTCTCGGTCCATCCGGATCCTTCCTGCCGGGTAAAATTTGAAGTTGTACAAACTGTTGAAAAGGATGTCAGGACCTGCCGTGTCTATTATAAAACGCATCAGGAAGGAAACCGGCTTATAACCAAGGTGTTGGATATTTCCAGGTTTGTAAAGGCCCATTTTAAAGGTGTAAAAGCTTTGAAGGGTTTCAGACCGGACATTATCCATGGTCATGTGCTGACCCGGGAAATATTGTTTGCTTTTTACCTGGCACATAAATGGCATATCCCGTATCTTATTTCCGAACATTGGTCAAGGTATTTACCTGAAAACGGAACATATAAAGGGATGACCAGGAAATGGCTCACCCAATTCCTGGTGCGGCGATCGGCGGGTGTGACCGCCGTCAGCGGGACACTGAAACAGGCAATGCTGGCACATAAACTCGGGCATAAACGATTTTATATTGTCCCCAATACAATCGATACATCTGCCTATCTTCCATTGGGCAACTGGGATGTCAGCAATAAAGCATCAATACTGCATGTCTCCTGTTTTGAGGATAAATCGAAAAACATCAGGGGATTTTTAGATTCCGTCGCCCTGGTGTTTTCCTCACGGACAGATTTTATTGTAAGGCTGTTAGGGGAGGGGCCTGATCTTGCATCAATGAAGGAATATGCTGCAAGCCTTGGCCTGGGCCCCGACAAGGTCCGCTTTACCGGCCTCATCCGGGGTGATGATCTGATAAAATTGTATCAGACATCCTCCTTTCTGGTTCAGTCAAGCCGCTATGAAACTTTCGGAACAGTTGTTGCTGAAGCCTTGTCCTGCGGATTGCCTGTAATCTCAACCCCAACCGGAATTGCCCCGGAAATAATTGACAGGAGCAACGGAATCCTTCTTCAACAGCATGGTGTTAATGAAATGGCGGATGCCATTAACATAATGCTCGATAATTATACTACTTTTGACCGGCAAAAACTTCATGAATCAATATCCGGTGTTTATGCTGAACGGAAGGTTACGGACCAGTTAACAGGGATTTACCGGGAAACCATTTCACTATGTCAGAAGGCTTGAAATTCGGGATCATATGCACAGCCGGGGTGCTGCAAAAATGGCAGGCCTCCGCGATCCGGTTGCTGGCTGAGAACGGGCATGAGCTGAAACTCGCGATAATCGACGGCCGAAATACCCCCGGGCACCTGAAGGATGCATCCTCCCCGGGCTCTGAGCGGGATCTTTTTATCTGGAGAATCTGCAACCGCTTCTTTTTTAAACCTCCGCAGAGAAAACCTGTAAAAATTGAGAAGGATATTGAACCATCCAGGAAAATGCTGTGCTTGGTTTCAGAGAAAAACAATGGGGAATATTTCAGCGAACAGGATATCAGGGAAATAACATCAGCAGAACTTGATTTTATTTTACAATTCGGGTTTAATAATCTGCGCGGAGGGATCCTTGATACGGCAAAGTACGGGATCTGGTCCTTCCATCATGGTGATGAGGAAAAATACAGGACCGGCCCTCCCGGATTCTGGGAAATATTCAACAATGACCCGGTCAGCGCCGTCGTCATGCATCGTCTCACTGAACAACCAGGTACAGCTATCATCCTCAAAAAAGCCTGGTGCCATACCCTTCTCCATTCCTTTCAGACAAACCTGGATGTCATGTTATGGGTTTCGGCCCCATTTCCGGTATACCTGGCGAATGAAATCTCGCTTAAGGGATTTATATTCCCTCCTCCGGCCGTGAACTCCGGTACTGAAAGCGGGCTGCCCCGGAACCTGAAGATAACCTCATTCCTTTTCAGGTTGTTGAAAAACAGGATAAAATTTTATTGGAATGATCTTTTCCGTGCCGAGAGATGGAATATAGGAATAATAAACCGTTCAATCCAGGAGCTTGCCATAAATCACTATGAAATAAGGCGGGAAGATGTTTTATGGATGCGTGAACGAGGTTCCCGTCATTATTTTGCCGATCCTTCAGGGTTTATGGATGAGAACAAGGTACATATCCTTATGGAGGACTATTCCTATTCTGAGAACAAAGCGCATATTTCGGAGGCTGTTTTTGACCCTTCCTCCAAAAGCTTCTCTATACCCCTGATATCCATCGAAAGCAAGGAGCACCTTTCATATCCTTTTGTGTTTGTTTACGGAGAGGATATCTATTGCCTGCCCTCTTCGCATCGTTATGGATATATAGGATTGTATAAAAGGAATTATTCGGAAGGGGCATTTGTGGAAGATCAGATTTTAATCGATCATATCGATGCCGTTGATCCCACCCTGATCAATTTTAATGATAAATGGTGGCTGTTCTTTACCTTGCGTAAATATTGCAACACGCATCTTTATCTGTATTCGGCTGATGAAATGTACGGCGAATACAAACCGCACCCGATGAATCCGGTTAAAATGGACATCCGTTCCGCCAGGCCTGCCGGTTTACCTTTCATTCATGAAGGGCAGCTTTACCGGCCGGCACAGGATTGTTCCGAATCATACGGAAAGAGGATCGCGATAAACAAAGTCACCAGGTTATCGGAACTGGAGTATGAAGAAGAAGTTGAAAGCTATTTCGGCCCAATAAAACAATCAAAGTATCCAAAGGGTGTGCATACCGTGTTTGGATTGGGCAAATATACCCTTGTCGATGCCAAACGGTATAAATTCGATTTTCACCATTTTGGCCGCCGGGCCGGGAACAGATTCAAAAAACACTAAGCAGCCCGATGTTCAGAAAGATCATCGGAACCATCGGCACGCGCCTTATAGGGGCTGTCCTGTCTTTTTTAATAAGCGTTGTCAATGCCAGGTACCTTGGGGCCACAAATGTAGGGACCATATACCTGATCATCCTTTCGGTCACATATATCCTGTTGTTTAATACATTTATCGGGGGAGGGGCTCTTGTCTACATGACCCCCAGGGCCGATTTCTTTAAATTATTCTTTTCTGCTTATGCGTGGACCCTGCTTATCACCGGGATCAGCACTTATTTTTTTGAGCTGGCCGGATATCTGGGAAAACATTTTGAGATCATACCCAAAGGGTATTTTTACCATGTGTTGTTCCTTGCACTCCTCATGTCCCTCAATTCAGTTAATTATATGCTTCTTCTCGGTAAAGAGAAAGTAAGGATATTCAATATTCTTAACCTGGCCCAGATCATGATCCTGCTGGTAATCCTTCTTTCGGGTATTTTTTTATTTCATATAAGGAATGTAAGTACTTATTACTGGGCTATCTTTATTTCCTATGTCATTGTCTACCTGGTCAGCCTGTACTATATTTTCCCATATTTAGGCCTTAGTTCACTGAAGGGATTAAAACCGATTTTCAAAACGATGTTCCGGTTCGGCACATTTGCTTTTTTCGCGAATATCTTCCAGCAGATGAATTACCGCCTGGGCATGTATATCGTCGATGTTTGGTATGGCCGTGCCAGTGTCGGGGTGCTCGGGACAGGTTTCAGCCTTGCGGAAGGTTTATGGATTATCAGCCGCAGCCTGGCCGTTGTGCAGTTTACAAGGATATCAAATTCAAAAGACATAGGTTATTCAGTAAAGCTCACCCTCACCTTGTCAAAGATCGCCATGGTCGTTACAACCCTGTCGGTCCTTTGCCTGGTAGCAATTCCTTCAGTTGTTTACCGGAAGATCTTCGGCCCTGAGTTCGGGATGATCCGCCTGGTGATAGCTTCACTGGGACTGGGGATAATCTCTTTAAGTTTTTCCCTTGTTCTGAGCCCTTTTTTCTCGGGAATCAACAAGGTTTATCATAATATGATCAGTTCTGCATTAGGGCTGGTATTCACTTTAGTCCTGGGGTTTTTGCTGATACCCCGTTTCGGGATCATCGGCGCTTCGGTCACTGCAAGCATATCCTACACTGCATCAACGATATACCAGTTTATCATTTTCATAAGGATGTCGCATCTTGGGATTAAGGATTTTATGCTGACCAGGGGAGAGATCAAGCTGCTGATCTCTGAAAGCAGGAATTTTCTTAAGTTGGAGAAATCCTGATCTTAATTGATGATGAGTGATCTTTCCCCCAGGAGATGTCTGTCAGATTTCACTATCACCCGGTAATTTCCGGCTGCCAGTTTACCTTTTGAAAACCGGATAGTGAACTCGCCCCGTGGATGGTCTGTTTCGGCCAGTAACAGGATGTTACGCCCGTTCATGTCGACAAGCTCTGTGACCAGTTTTTCGTCGCTGGAAATATTCATTGCAATGATTGCCTGGTCCCTGACAGGATTAGGGATTATCCTGATATCGGGCGAGGGCCCCAGGTTGGTTTCTTTCCCGCTGCCGGTCCAGATCGTATTCAATGAGGACAGCAGAGTACAAAAAGGTCCCCCGTATGCTCCCATGTCATTCCTCAGGGTTCCCTTTGAAGGAAATTTCGCATTTCCCGGGTTTGCAGTATCATCAAGGTCATTATAGACAGAGGATGAATCACCTTTGTCGATGCAGGGAGAGGATTGTGAAAGATAATAATTTGTGGCATCAAAGTCCGGGTTAAGGTTGATATTCCCTTCCCCGGTATATCCTCCCTGGACATCGTTATACCATACGGTGGATGTACTTTGGCCGGAAAAGATCTGGGGACCGTTTGATGCAGTGTTCCCCCAGAGGATGTTATTCATAACCGTCATACTGGTGCTCCATGCCCTTATACCCCCGCCGGGGCCACCTGCATAATTGTAAATAACCGTATTATTGGTTATAATCCTGGGCGAACTTTGGGCATTTACCCCGTAAATCCAGATCCCGCTTCCACCAAAATCCTGTCCCCCTGTGTTATGTGCGATCAGGTTGTTCCTTATGACCCCGCCGCAAAAGTTAAACACGATTCCTGCGCCATATCTTCCCTGGTTGTTATCGATCACATTATTCTGGATCAAAGGGTCGCTGTCCCCGCAACGGATCGCACCTCCCCCGGCACTTGCCATTCCTCCGCTGAGGTCGGTAGCCGTGTTGAATGTAATATGGTTATGAAGAATTCGGGGAGAAAGGTACTGGACCAGTATGCCTCCTCCTTCACGGTAGATATTCCCGGGATTATGTTCATCATTCCATTTGGTCCCTGTTCCTCCGGTGATCCTGAACCCAATGATCATTGCACTGCTGTCCATGGCTGCGGAAGGAACTTTGCCGGCAATAATCACACAGCTTGCCGAATCCGGGATTGCCGGCTGACTCCCGTTAATCGTGGTAGAATCAATATCAGCAGTGTCATGCGATAAGATATAATGACTGGCTAAAACAATGCCCTTTGCCCTGAAGTTTATATTCTCATAATAGGTCCCGGGTGAGACAAGGACAGTGTCATGTAAAGCAGCCGCATTGATTGCCGCCTGTATGCTTGAATACTGTTGCGGTACAAGTAACCTGGCAGCATTTCCCATCACGGGGCATATGGCGCAGATAATAAAAATCAGATGGATGGACTTTTTCATATAAAAAGTTTTTCCAAATATACTGACCCGGACCCTGAATAGAAACCGGGATCGCTCAAAAATTGAAAAAAGTCGCTCACTCCCCCTTAAACATCGGCTTCCTCTTTTCATAAAATGCCGACAGGCCCTCAAGGTAGTCATTGCTTGTACCGGCAATCCTCCTTAACATATCGATATGCTCGAATACATTAGGGGCAATGGGGAGCGAATTCCCGAGGATATTCAGCTGTTCTTTGATGACCTGGATGCTGAGGGGGGAATTTGCAATGATTTTTTTGCAGAGATTGAGAGTAAATTCCTCAATCTCATCCGACGGAACAATGTGGTTGATGATCCCAAGGCTATGAGCTCTTTCCGCACTGATTGGCTCAGCAGTAAAGAACATCTCCTTTACAATATGCGATCCGATGATATCGAGAAACTGAAGTATCCCGGATGTATTGTAAGGGACCCCGATCTTGGCCGGGGTTATTGCAAGGCAGGTATCTTTTGTCCCGATCACAATGTCGCAGACAAATGCAATATTGCAGGCCCCGCCCCAGATACTGCCTTCAGCCATGGTAATAACGGGAGCAGGAATGCGTATTATGGCCCTGATGAGTTTTTGAAGTGGATTGTCATAAGCGAGAGGATCACTTCCATCACGCGGCAGCTCATCAATGTTAAATCCTGATGACCAGACCCTTACGCCTTTATTTGCACGAATGACGACCACCCGGACTTTTTTCTTTTCCAGCTCGTTGAGCGCAGCAAGAAGCTGGTTCAGCAGTTCAAAACTCAGTGCATTACGCTTGGCATCGTGGTTGAGAGTGATCCAGCCAACCGAATCTTTTATTTCATGACGGATAAGTTCCATAGCCTGTTCCCGGTTTGTTAATTTATCACGCAAAATAAAGGAAATATAAATTATTGTGAATAACTTTCCCATAATATTTGGTTAATCCGTCAAAGAAGGCCTTAAGTTTCCTTTATATTTGCGGCAATTAAAAAAATCACAGCAATAGAAGCGCTTTCGCAAATCCATGCGGAAGATGCTGTTTGTGATTTTTTCTGAGTCACGGTGCCATGTTCAAAGAAGAAACATATAACGAGGAAAGCATACGCTCCCTGGAATGGAAGGAACATATCCGTCTCAGACCGGGAATGTATATAGGAAAACTTGGGGATGGCTCCTCTCCGGATGACGGTATTTATGTGCTGATCAAAGAGATCGTTGACAATTCCATAGATGAATACGTCATGGGATTTGGAAAAACCATTGAGATAACGATCAAGGACCAGCATGTTTGCGTAAGAGATTATGGCAGGGGGATCCCGCTTGGAAAACTGGTTGAATGTGTTTCAAGGATCAATACCGGTGCAAAATACGATTCAAGGGTATTTAAAAAGGCTGTCGGACTTAACGGGGTAGGCGCCAAAGCAGTAAACGGGCTTTCCTCGTACTTCAAAGTACAGTCCATCAGGGACGGGAGGACACGGATAATTGAATTCTGCCGGGGTGACCTGATTAACGAGGAACCGGAAAAGCCTTGTGACCTGAGGACCGGGACTATCGTGACTTTTATGCCCGACGAAGAACTGTTTGGCAAATATCACTACATCCCTGAGTATGTCCAGAAAATGCTCTGGAACTATGCATTCCTCAACAACGGTCTGACCCTGATATTCAACGGGGACCGGTATTATTCCCAGAACGGCCTGCTCGACCTGCTTAATTCCAATATCGACACACCGATTCTGTATCCGATTGTACGTTTACAGGAAGGGGATTTTGAATTTGCATTCACTCATTGTGAAATGTACGGGGAGGAGTATTATTCGTTTGTGAACGGACAGCATACAACACAGGGCGGCACGCACCAGGCTGCCTTCAGGGAAGGGCTGGTTAAAACCATCCGCGAATTTTATAAAAAGGATTTTGATACAAATGATATCAAAGCCTCCTTGATCGCCGCATTGAGCATCAAAGTCCAGGATCCCGTTTTTGAATCCCAGACTAAAACGAAACTGGGTTCGCTTTATGTTGAACCTGAAGGTCAGACTGTGAGGAATTACATCATGGACATTGTCAAAAAACATCTTGACAATTACCTCTATATAAATACGGAAACCGCCGAGGCGCTCCTCAGGAAGATACTTCAGTCGGAAAAAGAGCGGAAAGAATGGGCAAGCATTAAAAAGATTGCCAAGGAAAGTGTCAAGAAAGTCAGCCTGCACAACAAAAAACTGAGAGACTGCCGGATCCATTATAATAACCATGATGACAGGAAATTTGAATCCACTATATTCATCACTGAAGGGGATTCTGCCAGCGGGTCCATTACCAAAGCAAGGGATGTCAACACCCAGGCTGTCTTCAGCCTTAAAGGCAAGCCATTGAATTGCTTTGGGTTGAGCAAAAGGGTGGTTTATGAGAACGAGGAATTCAATCTCCTTCAATCGGCCCTGAACATAGAGGATGGCCCTGAATTCCTCAGGTATAATTATGTTGTCATTGCCACGGATGCCGATGTGGACGGGATGCATATCCGTCTTCTCCTGCTTACTTTCTTTCTCCAGTTCTATCCTGACCTGGTAAGGAATAACCATCTTTTCATTCTCCAGACCCCTTTATTCAGGGTGAGGAACAAGCAGAAGACCATTTATTGCTACTCCGGGGAAGAAAAATCCGCTGCCATTGAAAAGCTGGGTACAAACCCGGAGATCACAAGGTTTAAAGGCCTGGGCGAGATATCCCCGGATGAGTTCAAGCATTTCATCGGGCAGAATATGAGGCTGGATCCTGTAATTCTTACAAAAGATTCCTCATTCCAGGAGCTGCTCAATTTTTACATGGGAAAGAACACCCCTGAACGTCAAAGCTTCATTATCGACAATCTGAAGGTCGAGATGGATGTTCTGGAAAAGGAACGATTGAATTAATCCTTATCCTTCTTTTTAACTGCCCACAGCAGGCCGCTGATCTCCAGCAGAGCTTCCCTCCTGGCAAGAAGGTCCCTGAGTTCGTAAAGCATATTCGGATTTACCTGCTCAGCCATGGGAATGACCCATTTTTTTGTCTCATCAAGATACCTACTGATGAATACTTTATCGAAGACATCGGGGTGAAGGTCAGTCAGATTACTGATCCTGTCAGCACATTTCAAAGTCTTTGCATTTATACTGCCCCTCTCAAGGAGCCTTTTAAGATAATCCTCCTTGGTCTCTTCGTTCTTCTTGGTAACTTCCAGTACGAGAAGTAAAACTTCCGGCCCATCCTGGTCAAGGTTCGCGATTTCGTCGTATGATACGCATTTTACATCCTCGAACAGATCATGGATCACCGAGGCCTTTAAAAGTACATGATCAACATAATGATAGTCGATAAGGATCGCGTAAGTACTCAGAGCGTGGCGGAACTGGTTGCCGCCTACATATCTTTTAATACCGCGCAAAGCCGTGGCTTTCTGAACATATGGGGCTACCACCATATTCACCAGTTGTTCTCTCTCAAAATTTTCCATATAACGATTGAAATGCTTTTCCAATATTGGATATGATATCTCCGGCGATCAGGGCTTCCTGCCCTGTTTGCACAGCTGCAAAGTCACCGGCTTTTCCATGAAGCCAGACACCCAGCAAACAGGCTTCCAGTGGAGAATAACCCTGGGCCCTCAGTCCTGTAATCATTCCCGTGAGCACATCCCCGCTTCCTCCGGTTGCCATTCCGGGATTTCCGCTGCTGTTGAAATAGCACAGGCCACCCGGTGTCGTAATGGCTGTATAAGCCCCTTTGCAGACAACATACGCCTGAAAGCGGAAAGAAAAATCCTTTTGCATGCGGAGACGGTCAAAATCATCGGCTGGTTTGCCGATCAGCCTCTGGAATTCTTTGGGGTGGGGAGTGAATATACAATCTTTCGGGAGGAAACCCAGCCATGTTTTATTTTCTCCCAGGATGTTTATTGCATCCGCGTCAAAAATGACCGGAAGAGGTGTGTTCTGGATCAGCAGCTTGAGGGCTGAACGGGTCTCGTTGCCGAGACCAATTCCGCAGCCTGTCCCTATTGCTGAATATTTCGAAAGGTCAGGGATTTCGGAAATGAAACTGTTGTCCTTGTCTATGCTCATCATTGCTTCCGGAACTGCCGACTGAAGAATGGGAACCCCGGAGGAGGGGGAATGTACAGTAACAAGCCCGGCGCCGGAACGCAAAGCAGCATGCGAAGCAAGAATTGCCGCTCCCATTTTCCCATATCCTCCGCATATCAGCAACGCATGTCCGAATATACCTTTATGATCGAACTTGTTCCGTTTTTTGAGCAGGGGAATAAGCATTGACTCTTCAATCATAAAATTCTTTACGTCAGTCTTACCGATGAACTCTTCCGAAATACCTATATCCAGCAGTTGCCAGTTCCCGGTATACCGACCGTTCTCAGGTAAAAAGAAAGCAAGTTTCGGGGGGGCAAAAGTCAGGGTGTAGTCTGCATGAATTATGTCGGGCTGTGCTGCTTTTACTGAAGGAATGTCACAGAAAAGGCCCGAAGGCACATCGATTGAGATCGTCAGGGCTTTGCAGGCATTGATATGACGTATCACGGTGGCCGGAAACCCTTCAGGGGCGCGTGTCAGGCCACTGCCGAACAGGCTGTCGACGATCACCTCCCCGTCACGGACCACCGGCAGTTGTTTCTCATCGTCCGGCAACCACAGGTATTGGCCACCGGTCTCTTTATACCTGTCAAAGTTGATCCGGCAGGAAGGAGATAAATTCTTTTCCTTTCCGATGAGATAAACGTGAACCCTGAATTGCTCCTGACGGAGCATTCTGGCAAGGGCAAGGCCATCGCCCCCATTATTCCCTGTACCCGCAAAAATATGTATGGCTTCAGCTGATGCGAGCCTCCCTGTAATCCATGAAAAACAGGCATTGGCCGCCCGTTCCATCAGGTCGATGTCGGCTATAGGCTCATTCGCGATGGTATATGCATCAGCCTCACGGATCTTTTCAACGGGAAGTATTTTCATATGCTATCTGAGCATCCCCCAAAAGGGCAATGTGGCAAGAAATCCGATAAGGAAAAGACTTACCAGAAGGAAAACAATGATTGATATGATCAGTCCTATTATTGCACAAATCCGGCCGGTTTTAACATTATTCAGGGAACTTATGGTGAACTGATTAGGATTTGCATTGAAAAGTGAAATTTCCTTTTTGGAGAGTATAATGGTAACAATGCCCAATACTATCCCTACGAAGGATATCAGGTGCCACCAGCAGAACACAATCGACAGTATACCCAGGACAAGGATGGTGTTTGAGTTGGGCAGACTCTGCTGGAAAACCGGATTGTAAGGCGGGCCGGGCGCGGATTGTGAATGAAGCGGTTGCTCTTCCATATGAAGCTTTATTTATCAGATAGTAAAGTTAAAGAAAATTTCAATCAGTAGTACAATGGATAGAACCTGAATTTTCCAAGTGTTTTGTATTCAATGGCAGGCGCAGGTATTTTGATGAAGCTCAGGACGGTGAAGACACCTTTCAGGAACCTGGAACGGGTCGGTATCCTGGTCAGGTCAACATCCACAGATAATAAAAACCTGCGGTACCGGTCCTGAGTGGGTATATCCTGCCCTTTGTAGCACGCTGAATTTGATGTAGCACCCGTCATTCCTGATGCCGCGTAACCAAAAGCGATGTTGAGCCATTTTGGGAAACGGACACTTTCCGGTAGAAACGAACTTATATTTCCTGAAAGCCAGTAACTTTGCCCATTGTAATCTTTAAGCATCTGCTGGATCAGGTTGTCACCCAGCAAATCAGGCCTGTAAACGGGATAGGTCGTCTGATGAAATGAAAATTTAAGCCTGAACTTTTGTTCTTTCCAGGCCAGCTGCTGGGTCACAAATAAGGCAACCCCGATTGTGTTGGCAGTGAGGTCGCCCAGCGAAAATCCCCATTCGGATGAGAATCCATCCAGGATCTCTATGTTCAGCATATATGAAAATGCCAGCAAACCCCCGTACCAGGTGGATTGTTTATTGTTCAGGCCCGACCAGCGGTATGACCAGTAGCCGACCATGCTGATATAATATGCGGTTGTGGAATGACCGCATTTATCCATCTGGAGCCATTCATTGTTATCATTAAAAAAATGGAATGAGGACTGAGGATAGTTATTGTACCATAAAAAGTACAATCCTGCCAGGCTGCCGAAATAAAGCCCTCCCTGGACAGACAAAACGCCAATAAGCCTTCCTTTGTGAACTGCTGAGCTGTCTGTGTTTAAAGCCTGGTATGATGTGCTGTCCTGTGAGCAAACAGCCGCTGACAGAAAAAGCCCTAAAAACAATAATTGAAAACGCATTTCCGGGATTGCTTAAGGGCTGTTAATTGATATTCAGTTTGTCCAGGGCCTTCTGATAATTCCTCGCATTTTTCGAGTGTTCAGTAATAGTCACCGAGAAATTATGGTATCCTGAAAGATCTTCTTTAGCACAGAAATACATGAATTTATGTTTCTTATAATGCAGCACCGCATTAATGGAACTGACCGACGGGATACAGACCGGTCCCGGAGGCAGACCGGTGAAGAGATAGGTGTTATACCTGGACTTAATTTTTAAGTGCCTGGCAGTAAGTCTCTTAATGCTGAAATCATTCCAGGCATAGATCACGGTAGGATCCGCCTGCAGGGGCCATTTCCTTTGGAGCCTGTTGATATACACTCCAGCGATGGTTGATTTCTCCTCATCCTTATTGGTTTCTTTTTCGATGATGGAAGCCAGGGTCACAGCCTGGGGAATATTCATTCCCAGTGAATCAAGCAGCCGCCTTCGTGACGGTGTCCAGAAACCCTGCTGTTCAATCTTCATTCTCAGGAGGAACTGTTGTGCTGATGTATTCCACAGGAATTGGTATGTATCGGGGATGAACAAAGCAAAGATATTATCAGGATCCAGCCCTAAGGTCCGTAAAAAAGCGGTATTGGTGAACAGGCGCATTAAACTGGCCGAATCAGCCTCAATCTGCCGGGCAATCCTGCCTGCAAGTTCAGCAGGTGTCCTGGCATTCTGAAAGAACAGCCTGACCGGTTCCTGCCGTCCCGATCGTAGCATATTCACCAGTCTGTTATTGTCAAGACCTTCACTTATCTTATATTTTCCTGCCCTGACCCGGTTTGTATAGTGCTTCCTTTGGGCTGTAAAAACAAAGGCTTTTTCATTTTTCAGGACCGGTCTTAGAATTCTCCTTACACCCTGAAAATCAGTACCGGTGGGAATGTAAATATAAATCCAGGGACTCCCTTTGAGATCAGTGTTCGGAGATTTTATATAATACCAGAACCTGCAAAATGAGAGGGTTACAAGAATCAACGTAAAGCTCAAAACCACCACTGGCGCCAGGTAGCTCAGCCTGTTGGAAGCATTTTTTATAACCCTGCAGCTCATTACCGTCTTTTAATATCAACAGGTCTATTCAGGCTGGCGGATCAGCTGG
>Ga0182021_10006414_pt1 | contig 13972 bp, 11 predicted proteins | sample 612E3MmetaG_FD_120493 | JGI IMG/M metagenome (GOLD analysis project Ga0182021, IMG submission 120493) | Permafrost microbial communities from Stordalen Mire, Sweden - 612E3M metaG (Illumina Assembly) | ecosystem: Environmental > Terrestrial > Soil > Wetlands > Permafrost | place: Sweden...
ATGTTCAGCAAGGACAACAATCACCGGTACCTGCAACTCCGGCTGGAGACCTACAACACGTTCAACCATCACGACTACAACGGCTATAATCTGACAGGTACGTTCAACAGCCCGGCGAACCTCACCCTGGTTAACCTGCCCTACGGCATCGGCCCCGCTAACGCCAACGGCGGCCGGTATGGGTTCGGAGCTAAGACCGGGACCAACGCCACGCGCACCATGCAGGCTGCGGTCAAGATTTACTTCTAGAAGTTCTTGCAGTTTGGCTGGCGGGGACCAAGCGTTCCCGCCGGCTTTTCTTTCTCAGTACCGTTCGGCCAGGGGACGCCTTGCCGCGGAGAAGTTGCGCCCGCCCGATGGCGGGCTGGAGAGTTCAAGTGAGGGGAGTCGCCATGCAGCGTATTCTAGCCGTAGCCGTGTTCGCCGGTCTTGCCGTTGCTCAGCAACCGAGTGCGCCGAAAACGAAAACGATGGAGCTTACTATCGTCGCAACCGGCAAGGACGAAGCTCCGGTGCAAGATCTGAAACAGGACGACATCACCGTCAAGGACGACAATAGGAAACAGGAAATCGTCTCTTTCGAGAAAATCTCCGGCGGCGTGCCGGCCGAGCCCGGCAAGCCTGCCATCCACAACCTGGTCCTGATCGATTCCCTGAATACCCCCTTCAGCGATGCGCCCGAGAACCGCTTGGCGATCCTGAAGGTTCTCAATGAGCTGTCCAGAGCCGACAAAGTTACCATCCTTGTGCAACGGCAGGATTTGAAAGTACTCAGCGACGTTTCCCAGGGCGCCGACTCGATGCTGGGCAGGTTCGCCAAACAAGGTTTCGACCCGTCGAAGGCCGAGGCTTTCAACTGGGTGTTTGCGGACGATAGTGCCCTGGGCCGGCTATTCACGCCGGTCCTGGTCAACGGCCGTACCCGGATGGAGGCCTGGATCCACTGCTTGCAGGTCGTCGCTTCGAACATGCAAACCCGTCCCGGACGCAGAAACCTGTTCTGGATCAGCCAGTACTTCCCGCCGCTGATCTTCGGAGAAACCGGCGCCGGTTACATCGAGCAGGTGGCAGGCACGGATAACCGGACCGACAGCGCGGCGCAGATCGGAACAAAAAAGGGAGCCACCCCGGCGAACGCGGCGCGGAGCGAGGAGGCGCAACTCCTCTCCGCCTACGCCAAAGACATCCAGAACACTGCCCGCATGCTGCAGAACGCCAACGTCGCAATCTACCCGCTGGATGCCCGTTACCTGTGCAGGAACAGCGCGGCGGTGGCGGACAAGGCCAGGATGGACGATATGGCCAGATCTACCGGAGGGCTTTCCTTCCCCGGCCCCAAGGACCTCGCCGCCGCCCTCCACGATGCGATTCAGGATACGCAGACGGTATATATCGCCCGCTATGTGATGTCCGATTCCATGTTCAACGGCAAGGACCACGCTCTCAAGGTCGAGACCAGGCGCAAGGATGTGAAACTGCGCATGCGTAGCGGATACTTCCCTCCCCAGCAGCCCCGGTAGTTCCGCACTTCCTCCCTGGCGCGCCTCCGCGAAAACGCGGGGACTGACGACTCCGTCCCAAGGCGCCCACCGTCCCCAGCGGAAGCCCCGAGCCCCTCCGCGCCGCAAGCACGGAGCCGTCTGTTCCGCCGCCCTTCGCCCAGGCGCTAAACGTCTCCACCCTCGCGCCGCATCATCGGCAACGCCGTGCCAGGCCACCCAAATCGCGCACCGCTCCGCGGGAGGCGCTGGTCGCCAGCGCCGCATATGCCTGCAGTGCGGCGGAGACCGTGCGCTCGCGCGCCGCGGGCTTCCAGGCACCTGGCCCCCTCGATTCCATGGCCACCCGGCGGCGGTTGAGTTCCGCCTCGCCGATTGCCAGGCGAATCGACCGCTGGGGAATATCGATCTCTATCCGATCGCCGTCCTCCACCAGCGCCAGTGCCCCGCCTTCCGCCGCTTCCGGCGACACGTGCCCAATCGACAGACCCGAAGTCCCGCCCGAGAAACGCCCGTCCGTAATCAGCGCGCAACGCTTTCCAAGGCCTTTCGACTTCAAGTAGCTCGTCGGGTACAGCATTTCCTGCATGCCCGGCCCACCCTTCGGGCCTTCATACCGGATGACGAGTACGTCGCCTGCCTGAACCCGATCGCCGAGAATGCCCTCCACCGCGTCCTCCTGGCTTTCGAAGATACGCGCCGGGCCGGAAAAGACCAGGTTCGCGGAATCCACTCCCGCCGTCTTCACGATGCAGCCGTCCTCGGCCAGGTTGCCGTACAGTACGGCAAGCCCGCCATCCCTACTGAAGGCGTGTTCGGCGTCGCGCACGGCTCCAAGTTCGCGGTCCAGGTCCAGGCTCTCGTAGCGCGCTTCCTGGCTGAACGGAAGCGTGGTCCGGACGCCACCGGGCGCCGCGCGGTAGAACCGCTCCACCTCCGGGTCCCGGCTGCGGCGGACGTCCCAGCGCTCGATGGCGTCGCCCAGCGTGCGCGCATGAACCGTGTACGCACTCCGATGGATCAACCCGAGCCGGTCGAGTTCCCCAAGAATGCCAAAAATGCCGCCCGCGCGATGCACGTCTTCCACATGCACGGCCGCCGAGGACGGAGCCACCTTGCACAGATTCGGAACGCGGCGCGACAGCTTGTCGATATCCGCCATCGTAAATGGCACCCCCGCTTCCTGGGCCGCCGCCAGCAGGTGCAGCACCGTGTTGGTCGAGCCGCCCATGGCGATGTCCAGAGTCATGGCGTTCTCGAACGCCTCCAGCGTGGCGATGGCGCGCGGAAGCACCGAACTGTCGTCCCGCTCGTAGAAGCGGCGCGCCATTTCCACGATTGTGCGGCCCGCCTGGCGGAACAGGATTTCCCGGTCCGCATGGGTGGCGACCAGCGTGCCGTTCCCCGGAAGGGCCAAGCCGAGCGCCTCCATCAGGCAATTCATCGAATTCGCCGTGAACATCCCCGAGCAGGACCCGCACGTGGGACACGCCGAGCGCTCCATTTCCGCGGTCGCTTCATCGCTGACGGTGGGATCGGCGGCGGCCACCATCGCGTCCACCAGGTCGATGTACCGCACGGCGTCCCCCTGGCGGATCTTCCCCGCCTCCATGGGGCCGCCGGATACGAAGATCGCCGGGATGTTCAGCCGCAGCGAAGCCATCAGCATGCCGGGCGTGATCTTGTCGCAGTTCGAAATGCAGACCAGCGCGTCGGCGCAATGGGCGTTCGCCATGTACTCGACGCTGTCGGCGATCAACTCCCGCGACGGAAGGCTGTAGAGCATGCCGCTGTGTCCCATGGCGATGCCGTCGTCGATGGCGATGGTGTTGAACTCCTTCGCAACACCGCCCGCACGCTCGATCTCCCCGCCAACCAGCCGTCCCAGATCCCTAAGGTGAACGTGTCCGGGAACGAACTCCGTGAAGGAATTCACGACCGCGATAATCGGCTTTCCGAAATCGCCGTCCTTCATTCCGGTTGCGCGCCAGAGGCTGCGTGCCCCGGCCATGTTCCGGCCGTGCGTGGTGGTTCTTGAACGATAAGCAGGCATCACCTTCCAGTGTACGCGGGTCAGGCCGCAGCGGGCTAGCGGGAGTCTGCCGTCGGCTTGATGTTTCGCAAGCCGCTTTCCCGGATAGCCGGACGAACGGTAGCACATGACGCCGGGCGCACCCGCTACTCGTCCTGGGTGTGAATCAAGGCGAGGTCGGCGGTGGCCTTGCTCTTCTCCTCCACGGAGATCGTCTTGCCTTTGTTCCGGTAGGCTTTCAGGCCTTCGGGATCGGCGCTGAATCCGTCCGTCCGGTCGTCGCAGGCGTAGAGTGTGTAGCCGCCGGGCGCGAGGCCGTGGACGCTGTAGTGCCCGCTCGAGTCGGTGCGCCCAACCCTGACCATATCGTCCCGGCCGGAGTCCGGAACGGCCGCCACCAGCGCGCCGGCCACGGGTTTGTCGCCATCGGTCACCGTGCCTTCCGCCTCCCCGGCGCCCACCCCCAGCGTCACTTCCAGCTTCCCCGGAGCCTCTCCCACGGTCAGCGGATACCGGGTGGTGTCCGCGCCGCCGTACATCACGGTCTTGATGTAGGCGCCCTCGGCCATCGGATTGATCTTCACCCGGTAGTCGCCTTCCGTTACATGGCGGAGATTGAAGGCGCCTTCGGCGTCCACCGGGGCGCTGATGGCGCCGGCGAACCCCATCGTAGCCTGCGCCGGCATGAGGTTGATCGTCAGGCCGGCCAGTTTCGGATTCGACTGCGAATCGTCATCGAACCGCACTTTCCCTTTTACCTCGACGCCCGCCTTCAGTGCCAACTCGATACCCTCGATGTCGACCGTGCCGGCCTCCACCGGCAGGTTCGCCGTTAAGGGATTCCCGTCCCTCATCGACATCGCCGTGAGCGTGTAGGACCCGGGCATCACGCCGCGTATCTCGAACCCGCCCCTGGGGTCGACCATCGCGGGGGGCCGCGGCCCCATGCCGAACGTGACCGCACCCCCGTCGCCGCGCGGCGTGAGCGTCACCAGGACTTGCCGCGGCTGTTCGGAAAGCGGCGCCAGGCGGCCGCGAATACGGATGCTGCGCACCGGCGCGAGCCGGAAATCCACGCCGCGGCGTTCCTCGCCGGCGCGAAGCTGGATGGGAGTCGCCTGGCTGGGGCTCGCCACGCCAGGGAAGAATACCGAAGGGTAGGTCTCCTCGGGGGTGGCGGGCGCGATGGGGTCGAACGCCATCGGGCTCCGCCCGGCCCCGCTGTACGTAGCGCTGACGTAGTAGCGCCCCGGATCCAGGCCGAATATCCGGTAGCCCCCCTGGTCGTCGGTGGAGGCGGATCCCCCGGCCGGGCTGAGTTGCCGCGTGCCTTGAACGCTGACGTAGCGGAACGGCAGAAGCTGCACATTCGCCAGCGGCTCGCCATCCTGATCCACCACCCGCCCGGCGATGACGGCGGCCGGGGCCAGTTCCAGGGTGAGATCCTTCAGGGCCTGCTTGGGCGCCAGCGTCAGTGTCGGAGGCGCGTTCCCGGAGATCGCGACCTGCCGGGAAAAGCCGTTGTGCGTCACGGCCACAAGGTAGGGGCCCGGCGGGATGCCGGTCAGCTTGAACCGGCCCGAGGCGTCCGTGGTGGTTGCGGCCGGCGCACCGGCCGACCGGTCCATCCTCATCAACCCAACACGCGCTTTCCCGAGGGGCTGTTTGGTCTTGGCGTTCAGAACCATGCCCTCGACCGAGCACTGATCCTCGGCTCTCGCTTCCGGCTGAGCCGTGGGCGAGGGCACACCCGGCGGGATGGGCGGCCCCTGCGCCGCCAGCGTAAACAGAAAAGAGAAGCTCAACAACCAGACGCCGATTCTCATGCGACACTCCTTCGCCCTGTGCGGTTGCCCGCCACTTGTCACAGTTACCTAGCTGCCGCGGGCGAGCCGGGCATCCCCGCATGGAAACGGGCGCCGGCTTCGCTGGCGCGGCTTGCTAATCCCAGAGGTAGCCGGACGGGACCGCGCCGCCCTTCCACTGATAACCCGTCGAGCTGGTACTTACCCATACGTTAGCGTTCATCTGGTAGTTGCCCGCGCCGCACGGCTCCGAACCCCAGGAAGGGCCGGAGACGCCAAAGGTATGAGCCGGGGCGGTGTTGTTCGTGAAATACCCGGTATATCTGCAGAGCACCGGCGTAGAACTGCCAGGCGCCTGATAGTAGAGCGTCTCAAAGATGAGGAACTCCGCCATGGGAACTAGCAGCCAGGTAGGGTTCTGGCACGAATTGAATGCATACCCAGTGGAAGTCGGAAAGAGACCGACGCTCCAACTGGGGGTAGCCCAGTCGTGCCGCGTGAGCGACGCAAAGCCGGACACGCAAGGCTGGGGCTGGATCACATATGCGCCGTTTTGGACGGTCTGGTCCGCGTGCGCCGGCAGCGCCGCCAGTAGAAAGACACCCAGTGCCGCGAAAACCAGCGCGGCGCGGGAAGCCGCGGAACGAGTCCGCGGAACCGCTGGCACATTTCGATTGCTAGTTAGTCGATTCACGTTTCCAGTTCCTTTCTCCAATTCCCGGCCACACAGATCGGCGGCCGCCGATCATGGACCGCCGGCCGCCGGGCCGCGCGGCTCTATTGCGAATACAGATAGCCGGACCAGAGCCAGCCGCCCTGCCACTTGTATCCGTCCCACGCGAAAAAACCGCCCTGTAGTCCGTAGTAGCCCACGCCGCACGGATGCGGCGGCAATCCATTCCAGACCTGCAGGTCCTGCGAAGCAAGCGGCTCGCCGTTAGAGGCCCAGCCGAAGTCCTGGCACACCGTCCACGCGTTGCCGCTCCAATACCACAGTTGCCTGCCAATCGCCGTCCACCCGGTGGGCTCGTTCATGTAGTAGGTTGTCGACAAGGTGTTGCAGGTAGAGAATGTAGCCAAGATGACTTCCGGATAGAGCCCTTTGTTCCATTCGGTGGCCACCGTAGTGTCGCGCCGGGTGAGAATCGACTGGCCATGCACGCAGAGGCTGGGTGAGATGTACAGCAGCGCGTGCGTAGCGGCGGTCTCGTCCGCGCGCGCCGGCAGCGCTGCCAGAAGAAAGGCAACCAAGGCGGCGAAAACCGTCACGGCGCGCCAAACCGCCGGGCCATTCCGCGGAACGGCTTGCGCACTTCCATTACTAACTGATCGAATCATGTTTCCAAATCCCTTCTGAATCTCGGGTTGAACCAATCGCCATCGGCACCGCGTTGGCTATCGGTCTCCATAGGCGGCGGGGGCCGCCAACTATCCCGGGAGACCCCGAAACCAGCCGCCGGGAGCGGCAGCGCCGGTTCCGATGTTTCATGTTCTCGCCGGGGTGTCAACGGCAGCGCCCCGGTTCGAAATCGCGGGATACACCAGGCTTTTCAAATTTCTTCGGCCTGTTTACATACTTGAAACCGAAGCGGCGGGCGTTGTCAAGAATCTGTTGGCGGTTTCCCGGCTTCAACTGGCGCGCGCCAACCCGCGGAACTCTAACCATGGGGCCGTGCCCCGGCCCCGGATCCCACCGCGCGGCGCGCTAGTCCACAATATAGCCGGTCGAGACCGTTCCATCCATCCACGGCTGATCCAATTCTCCGACAGTCACGGTTATCCTTGAGTCCAGCCTGTAGAAGCCCAGGCCGCATGGCTCCTGTCCCCAGGCAGGGCCGGTCACTTCGAGGGTATGAGCCGGGATGGGGCCGTTTGTGAACCAGCCAATATTCCTGCAAAGCATCGGCGTGCCACCGGTCAGGCCGACATAATAGAGTTCCAGGTAGATACCCAAATGGTACGGGGCCATTGTCTTGTATTTCCACGGAATGCTCTGGCACGACTCGAATGCGGACACAATGGCATCCGGGACGATACCGACGTTCCAGTTGGCGGTTGCAGTGTCGTGCCGAATGAGCTGCGCCCAGCCCCACGAGCAAGGGGAGTAAGGGGACACAGTTTTGCTGGCCTGGATCTGCTGGTCCGCGCGTGCCGGCAGCGCAGGTAAGAGAAGAACAACCAATGCCGCGAAAAGCGGCACGGCGCGCCGAACGGCCCGCACAATTCCAATACTAACTGGTTGAGTCATGTTTTCGAATTCCTTCCGAACTCTTGTTGAGCCAATCGCCATCAGCGGCGTGTTGGCAATTGGCTGCCACTGGCGGCGGGGGCCGCCAACTATCCCGGGAAACCCCGAAACCAGCCAGTGCCGGGCAGGGGCACCCGTTCCAAGGTTCCATTCCCCGCCGCGGCGTCAACGGCGGCGCCTCGGTGCGAAATCGCGGGATGGACCAGGCAGTTCAAACCTCGAGCGCCTGTTCACATGATTTAAACCGAAGCGGTGGCCTATTGTCAAGAATTCTTTTAAGTTTTTCAGGCTGCGGCGCGCATCTTCTTGTAAACAAATCAAAAGATGCGCGCCGCAAACTATTCTCGGGTGCCTGCTAGAGCAGCCGCTGAGCGGAAGCACCGCCGCCGGCCGACTCCAAGTTTCTGCCAGCCGGCCACTCGGTGCGGCGGGCTGGCAATCGAATTTTGCGACAGCCGCCTACTCGTCCTGGGTGTGGATCAGAGCGAGGCCGGCCGTAGCTTGGCTGTTGCCCTCCACGGTTATCTTCTGGCCCTTGTCCCGGTATGCCTTCATACCGTCCGAGTCCGCGCCGGACAGCTCCGGCACGTCGTCGAAGGCGTAGAGGGTATACTCGCCAGGCGCGAGCCCGCGGACGATGTAGCGCCCGTCCTGACCGGACTGGCCCGCCTTCACCAAGTCCTCGCGGCCGGATTCGGGAACCGCCACCACCAACGCACCGGCGACGGGTTTGCCGCCGTCCGTGACCGCGCCGTCCACGCGCCCGCCCGCCATCCCCAGCACCACTTCAAGCGCACCCCGCGCTTCTCCCACGCTCAGCGGCTTCCCAGTGGCATCGGCGCCGCCATAGGTCACGGTCTGGATGTATGCGCCTTCGGCCGGAGGATCGATCATTACCCGGTAGTCGCCTTCGATCACATCGCGGAGGGTGAAGGCCCCTTCGGCATCCAGCGGAAAACCGATCGATCCGCCGAACCCCGCCGTTCCCTGCACCGGCGTCAGGGTGAACTTTAGCTTCGCCAGGTCCAGGCCCGCATGGGCGCCGCTCGCGAACCGCACGCGCCCCTTAAGTTCGACTCCTGGCCGGAGCGGCAGTTCGAGGCCGTCAATATCTTCCGTGGAGGCCCACACCGGCAAGCGCCCCCGAAACGGGTTCCCACCGCGGCTCCATGCCGCCGTGAGCATGTAAGACCCCGGCATCACGCCGCGGAACTCGAAGGCGCCGCCGGCATCGATGCGGGCGGGTGGACAGGGACCCGAAGCGAACGAGGCTGCGGCTCCGCCACCGAACGGCGCCAACGCGATCGTCACTTCCTGCGGCCGTTCGGGAGGCGGCGCAAGCCGGCCGCGAACGCGGATGCCGTGCGCGGGCGCGAGGCGGAAATCCACGCCGCTTCGTTCCTCGCCCGCGCGGAGTTGGATGGGAGCGGCTTGGCCGGGGTCCGCAACTCCCGGATAGAACGCCAGCGCGGCGCTTTCTCCGGCCGGGCCGGCTTTTCCCGAGTACGCAGCGCTGATGTAGTACCGCCCGGCATCGAGATCGAACAGCCGGTAGGCGCCCTGATCGTCGGTGGAGGCGGGTCGCCCGGTTGGCATGAGCTGCGGCGAGCCCTGGGAACTGACGTAGCGGAACGGCTGAAGGTGCACTCCAGCCAGCGGCTCGCCATCTTCGTTTACCACGCGCCCGGCGATGACGGCGGCCGGCGACAGCTCCAGGGTGAGGTCCGTCAGGGTCTGTTTCGGCGCCAGCGTCAGCGACGTGGGAATCTTCCCGGAGCCGAAGACCTGGCGCACGAAGCCGTTGCGCGACGCCAGCGCGCGATACTCGCCCGGTTGGACAGCGTTCAGCTTGAACCTGCCGGAGGCGTCCGAGGTGGTCGAGGCGGACGCCGGGGCGGGTCCGTCCAATCTCATCAGCCTGACCTGGGCTTTCGCGAGGGGCGCCTTGGTTCTGGCGTTGAGAACCATCCCCTCTACCGAACACTGGTCCTCAGGCTTCGCGCCGGCCTCAGGCGAAGGCGAGGGCGCACCCGGCGGGAGCGGCAGTTCCTGCGCCGCCAGCAACGAAAAGCCCAACAACCAGACGCCAATTCTCATATGACACTCCTGCGGGCAGGCGATTTTCGAGCGCGCGGCCGACTCCCGGCCCAGCCGCGCGCGGCCACTCAGTTCCGCCGGGTTCTAGAACAAGAACAGGTCGCCGGTCCAGAACCAGGCACCCTGCCATGTTGTTCCGTCCCACGCGAACACCCCGGTACTCACTCCGTAGGTGCCAAAGCCGCAAGAGCCTGCCGCACCTCCAAAGTAGCTCATCGAAGCCTCCGCAACGTTGTTGGTCTGCCAGCCCACGATCATCGAACAGAACTGCTTCGTCCCATTCACATCCAGGTACAAGGCCTGGGTGATGGCCAGCGACCCGACGGGCATCGACCTGGCAACCCAAGGCTTCGCGGGCGCGGGCGCAGGCGGAACCGGATTCCCGAGGCAGCCGTCGTCCAGCATGCGAATGCAGGGCATGTACTGTTTTGGGCCAACAGCTTTGGGACAACTAGAGTACGTCGACACGACAGTGTTCGCGTAGAGGCCAAACGGAATCAGGTAACCGTACGGGGAGATTTGGGTCTTTCCGGAAACGCACAGGCCGGAGCCGATGTACGCCATTTCCCCGCCGGAGACGATTTGAGCGCGGGCGGGCGCCGGCATTGCCACCAAAACAACGGCAGCCAGTGCCGCTAATACCAGAGCGGGGCGGAGAGCCGCGAGACCAGTCCGCAGGACGGAGTACCGTTGCCTATCTAAGCTAACTCGATTCATGGTTTCGATTCCCTTCATAAATTGTTGTGGGATGAATCGCCATCCGCATCGCGTTGGCAATTCAAGCGTGCGTGCAGTTCAATACACGCAAGGAGTTTCCTTCCGCCAGATGCGGGGCCGGAAGGGCGAGGGAGCCGGCGAACGCTCCGAAAACTCGGGCGGCCGGCAATTCCGGGCAATCTCCGGAACCACTCTCACCGAGGCTGGCGCGTCGTTCGGCGATGTCCCCCGCCGCTCACCGATCCGTTTGAAGCCGCGCTTCGATTGGAAACCCTGGGGCCGATCAGGCTCTTTCTTATTTCCGCGTTCCGCCTGAGCAGATAGTTTTAGCTCAATGATAGGCCGGGTGTCAAGGGCATTCAATCGCGCCGCGATCTTCCCGCGCCGGCTGGCCGCCGGTTCGCGCTCCTATTCCCAGACGCGCTTCGGCACGCCGCGGTCGCGGTCTTCCAGCCGGTCGTAGGGATGATAGGTCGAGGTGGTTCCCAGCGATTGGTTGTAGTAACTGGCCTGCCCGAGGGCTTCGGCGAGATCCTCTTCGAAATCGTGGAGAACCTGCAACTCGTCCGCCAGGGCGGGCTTCTGAAGGCCCGAGGGGGTGCGGAAGAACTTCTGGAATCCGCCATCCACCAGCGCGCCGATCGCGCCGCTCATGGCGATGCCCGCCGGCCCCAAGGCGCGGACACTATCGCCCGCTTCCAGCAGGTCGATGGCGCAGGCGCCGCGGGTCGCGCGCACCCCGCCGCCCGGCAGGGGCGCGACCGCGAAGCCCGCCTGCCGGAGGGTTTCGAGACGCTCGGCGAAGGACGGCGTCTCCGGGCGCGCTCTGCGGAAGAACATGAGTCCATTATACCGGCGGAGTTACTCGACCAGCTCCGCGGCCGCGGTATCGAGAAACCAGGTCACCGCGCGGCCGTGATGCGAGGCGATCTGCGCGGGGTACCTGGTTGGGTCGTATTCGTCTTGGAAGACGGCGCGCACGGCTTCCTTTTTGTCGGCGCCGGTTACCAGGAAGACCGTGTGGCTGGCGGCCAGCAGCACGCCCGGCAGCAGCGTCACGCGCCACTGGTGGAACTTTTCGACGAAGGTGGCGGCGGCGATGTTCTCACGGTCGGCAATCAGCGGATCGCCCGGAAACAGGCTGGCCGAGTGAGCATCGGGTCCCATGCCGCGGTGGACGGCGTCGAAGTGCGGAAACTCGCCCGGTTCCAATCCGAAAAACTCGCGGATTTCCTCGACGTAGCGGCGGGCGGCCGTTTGCGGCGTCAGTTCGCCGCAGATGCGGTGTACCTGCCGCTGCGGAATGTGCCCGGGCGCGATCAGCGTCTCGAGCGCCAGCTTATAGTTGCTGGCCGCGTCGGTGGGAGGGACGCAGCGCTCGTCCACCCAGAACAGGTGGATGCGGTCCCAGGGGAAGCGCGCCGCGGCAAGCTGCCGGTACATGGGCTTGGGCGTGGAACCGCCGGAGATCGCCAGCGTGGCGAACTGGTTGCCGGAAAGCGCTTCCTCCAGAAGCGCGACAAGCTGATGCGCGCAGGCCTCGGCCGCCGCCGCCGCATCCGGGTAGGTATGCCAATGGGCGCTCATTACCCGCTAGCATACGCAAGCTGGAGGGCGCGCGCCAGTGCCACAGCAAAAACCGGGTCGCGCCGCACGATGCCCAACTCCTCGCGCATCTGGGAATAGTCGTCGAGCAGCGGCAGATTGGCGCAGTGCGGGAGGCCGTCGACGGTCACCACCAGGCGGTCCGCGTGCCGCTCCAACTCCACGCGGAAGGCGGGGCCCGTGAGCGTCACGCGCAGCGAATCGCATTGCGTATCGGGCACGAGGGCGACCTTCAGGTTGGGCAGCGCGTTCACAATCCACGCGGCCATGTAGAGGGCGGTGCTCGCCATGGGCGCGGAGTGAGCCACCGAGAGATCCGTCAGCGCCGCCATCCGCGCCAGGTTGTAGCGGTTCTCGAAGACCTGCGAGAGCGTTTCGCGCCAGCGGGTGATGCGGGTCCAGGCGAGATCGCCCACGGGCGTGCCGCGGGCGGCCAGGCGGGCCACCTCAGAAAGCGGGAGCGACTGGCTATCGACAATCACCTTCCCCGCGCCGGCCGCCAGCCCCGCGAACTCCGGCATGCCCGCCAGGCGCGGGCTGCGGCACCATAGGATCAGCGGCAGATCGGCGACGGCCAGCGGGCGCACCACCGAGGGCAGGTCTGCGAGGGCGGCGTCCGATGCGGCGATCTCCACCTGCTCGCAGCAGACCTGGCGATGCTGGCCGAAGGGCATCCAGCACTGCGAGAAAACGCGGCTGGCGACCGCGCGGTCGCCCGCGCCGGTGAGGCGAATGAGGATGGCGCGCGCGGGGTGCTCGGGCATCAGCGCGGCGACGGTTTCGCCCAGGGCGGGCCAATCGGGGCCATCCTCGGCGGCCACCAGCAGCGTCATGGTGCAGGCGCGCAGCACGCCCGCATGGGTTTCGCCCGGTTCGGCGCCGCCGGGTTTGCCGTGCGACTCCCACAGCGCGGCCAGTTCCTGCAACACGCGCTCCGGGTTGACGGTGGCGGTCACGGGCGCCTCCAGGCGTGGCCGCGGCGCGCCAGCATTTCGTCGGCGACCGCCGGGCCCCAGGAGCCCGCATCGTAATTGGGGAAATCGAAGTGCGTCTCGCGCCATACGTTGCGGATGGGCTCGACCACGCTCCAGCTTGCCTCCACCATGTCCTGCCGAGTGTAGAGCGTGGCGTCGCCGATCATGGCGTCCAGCAGCAGCGTTTCGTAGGCCGAGGGCGAGCGCTCGCCGAAACTGGAGCCGTAGTTGAAATCCATGGAGACGGGCCGCAGGTCCATGCCGGCGCCGGGCCGCTTGGAGAGGAACTTGAGCGAGATGCCCTCCTCGGGCTGAATGCGCACGATGAGCAGGTTGGGCGAGCGGTCGCCATTGCCCGCGCCAAAAATGGCCAGGGGCGCGGGGTTGAAGCGGATGGCGATTTCCGTAACGCGCTTGGGCAGCCGCTTCCCGGTGCGCACGTAGAACGGCACGCCGGCCCAGCGCCAGTTATCCACGAAGAAAGTGGCCGCGGCATACGTGTCTGTTTGCGAATCGGGCCGCACGCCGGGTTCGGTGCGGAAGCCCGCCACGTCCTGGCCGCCGATGCGCGCAGGGCCGTACTGCCCCGCCACGGAATCGCGGCGGATCTCGTCGCGCGTCATGGGGCGGATGGAGCGCAGCAGCTTCGACCGCTCGTCGCGCACTGAAGCGGCGCGGAAGCTGGCGCAGGGCTCCATGGCGATGGTGGCCATCACCTGCAAGAGGTGATTCTGGATCATGTCCGCCAGCGCGCCGGCCTCCTGATAGTACGCGCCGCGCCCTTCCACGCCGATGGATTCGGCCGCCGTGATTTGGACGTGCTCCACGTAGCGGCGGTTCCACAGCGGCTCGAAGATGCCGTTGCCGAAGCGGAAGGCCAGAATATTCTGGACGGTTTCCTTACCCAGGTAATGGTCGATGCGGTAGACGTCGGATTCGTCAAAGACTTCGTGCAGGTGGCCGCTCAGCTCGCGCGCGCTGGCGAGGCCATCGCC
>Ga0182021_10006415_pt1 | contig 13970 bp, 11 predicted proteins | sample 612E3MmetaG_FD_120493 | JGI IMG/M metagenome (GOLD analysis project Ga0182021, IMG submission 120493) | Permafrost microbial communities from Stordalen Mire, Sweden - 612E3M metaG (Illumina Assembly) | ecosystem: Environmental > Terrestrial > Soil > Wetlands > Permafrost | place: Sweden...
GTGGTTGAAGACGGCACCAAAATCCTTTCCAATGAAATTGCCTCTCAGGTGGAAATCCATGCCCGCTATGGGGGCATTGTCCCGGAAGTCGCTTCCCGGCAGCACACGTTAAGCATCATCCCGATCATTAAATCGGCGATGAAGAAGGCCGGCGTCGGTTGGCAGGATTTAGGCGCCATTGCCGTGACAAACGGCCCCGGTTTGGCCGGCTCTCTGCTCACCGGCGTCAACACTGCCAAAGCCATCAGTCTGGCGCAAAACCTCCCGCTCATCGGGGTCAATCACCTTGAAGGCCATATTTACGCCAACTTGCTTAACGGGCCTCTACCGGAATTTCCGCTGGTCTGCCTGATCGTCTCCGGAGGTCATAGCGACCTCGTGCTGATGAAGGGAGATGGCGATTACACGTTACTGGGACGTACCCGTGACGATGCCGCCGGTGAAGCCTTCGATAAAGCGGCGCGATTGCTGGATTTAGGTTATCCCGGCGGTCCGGCAATTCAGAAAGCCGCGGTCGGCGGTAAAACGAACATTCCGCTGCCTAAATCATGGATTAAGGGTACCAACGATTTCAGTTTTAGCGGCATCAAATCATCTCTCTTGCGACTGGTTACGGAAGATAAAACCATCAATAAAGTCGATGCCGCCGCCAGTTTTCAGTCGGCTGTCGTCGATGTTCTGGTGACGAAAGCGATTTCCACGGCCCAGGATTACAATGCCCGGCAAATCCTGCTCGCCGGTGGCGTGGCCGCGAACAAACATCTGCGCGAGACATTGGTCTCCCGCTCGCCACTACCTGTCCTTATCCCGCCGTTTATCCTCTGTACGGACAACGCCGCCATGATCGCCTCTTGCGGTTATTTCCGCTTTCAGTCCGGCAAAACCAGCGAACTGTTTCTGGACGTCATTCCGAATATGAAACTGGTCTAACGGCTGAAAAGTTCCAAGCAACAATATTCAATAATCAAGTAATTGATTCTGCTTGCACCGCACTTGAATCTGCTTTATACTGACAATACACAAAAGGGGAGCGGCTGAGTCCCGGTGGGCTCCGCGGACTTCAAATCCGTTGAGGGGCATGAATATGTCTCAGGTGGGTTCGACCCCCATACGCTCCCGCCAAATTACTTCACATCGTTACTTCACCATTCCTCCCATTTATTTCTTCAAATTCATTAGTATTTGCAAGAAACAGAGAGCTTGAGTGAGCGAGCGTAAGCATTACTTGCTTGTACCTTGTATCATAATTAATACTAAATCATCATTACTTCATCTTCAATTCATTTTTCCTATGCAATTAATAAACTTGCATAACTTACGGTAACTTGCCGACAACTTACTTGCTTATTACTTCATTACTTGCTATAATACAATATGCAAGTAAAAACCGGAGGCAACCAATGAAGCAAGTAATATCCATCCAGGGAAAAGCAAAAAATGTTTTCAAGTATACTGCCCTCTTAGCTAAACGGCAAGGTAACGTAAAAATCAAAGATATCAAGCAGCAACATAATCAGTCGCTCCCCTAGCAAGTAATACAACATTAACGAATTCTGATTTTGGAGACAATACATGATAAACGGAATTCCTTCAATTCTTATCATCGATCATGAGCAAAACCTCTGCTGGGTCGTGCAGCGGATATTGGAAAGAGAGGGTTACCTTTGCAGAATTGCTAAGGATGGCGCTAGCGCGCTGGATCTCATCTGTGCATCCCAGCCGGATATAGCGCTGGTTGATTTGATGTTGCCCGATATGAGCGGACAGGAATTGTGCCGCAGGATTCGTGATATTTCCGACTGCCGCATCATCTACTTTTCATCGGTCGCCGACTTGAAACTGGCCGGGCCGATCGATAAAATCACGAATGGATTCATCAATAAACCCGCAAGTATGAAGCGCATTGTACACGCAGTTGGAAATGCTCTTAAGTAAAATGAGTTACTATAAAAGTCGAATTGATTTATTGCTTGACACTAGCTTGACTGTCTGCTAGTATGATAAAAAATAACTGACAAGGAAATTACTGTGGCAAGAAAAGCCATCGTTGATCGCAATATAGTATTGCAACTTTTGAAGGAAGGTAAAACATCCCAGAGTATTGCCAGCCAATTCGGCGTCAGCCGCCAGGCGATTGACCTGTATCGCAAGGAATTTATTCGTGCCGGCCTTTTACAAGGCACCATTGCTCCCCCACCGCCGCTTGCTTCCCCGATTGCAATTGTGCCCGCCGCCCCAAGACATGCGCCCGTAATCACCACACAAGATCTTTCGCTCGACCAGATGATCGATCTGATGATAAAAGCTTTCGATGCGCTGAAACACACCCCGGAACTTGAAGCCGAAGTAACCAGGTACCGCCGCGACTATGAAGACCTGTTAAAAAAGATCGAACAGTTAGAAGAAAGCGAAAAGAAACGCCAGGAACAGGAAACTCGCTGGATTCAATCCCAGAATCAGGAAACTCTAAATCCGAAAAACTAAATTATAGATATAATTTATCTGGATTCCTATACATTTACTTCGTAAAGTACCTACGGTCAAGTATGGAATGACAAGTATATTTAGTATTTGACCCGCTCGTCCCCCACCCTTCTCGTCATTTTCTCACTATCCAGATGCTCCAGGAAGGCCTGAATATACTTGCGACTCGTCTGGAACATATCCCGGACTTCCGCCAGTGTTATTTTCCCGTTTACAGCCAGCCGGCCCATCACTTTTTCTACCATTTCGTTGTAGGCTTTCGTCGAAAATACAATCCCTTCGCTTAGTTTAACCGCTTGCTTGCGTTCAATGAGCAGATTCAAAAGGCCTGGCTCCGGAATCAACTCCGAAGGCGGCGAATAAGGATGTTCGGCTATCGCTTTTAGAAAAACATCGATCTTGGCTTGTTGTTCTGGAGATATTTTGACTCTAAATTCGGCAAGCCTTAGCGCTGTCCCCTCATCTATCAGCATTTTTTCGAATACCAGTTTCTCCATTACCAGCGGCGCATATTTGCCCAACTTTAATTTGTTCGTTAATTCTAATCTGGTAATTCCTGAGCGGATAGGAAACTTGCTATGATATTCCTGCAAGTTTTGCTTTATTTCCAACGTCAGACTGTTCCAGACAGGAAGAGTCATTAAAAGGCTGTGTTCGCCCTGACCCAATCGTAAAACTTCCCCGCGACTCACCATTCCTTCCACCAGCAGTTTCACATCATCGGGCGGTAAGGGAATCGACGGCATCAGATCGTTCAATTCCAACCATCGTTTAGCTTCCAGGCGAGCCACGACCAACTCTTCCGGCGACCCCCTTTCTCTGATTCTCAACGCCTCGATCGTTTCTGGTTTGAAACGCGGTACCCGACGGGCGTGGGAATCGACAATTACTCCTCCGCCTAATGTGTCGGTAGTTGAACGTATAATAAAATGGTCGCCATCGACAATTGCCATGGGTCTGTCCAACGTCATTTGCACCCAACCGCTTTCGCCAGGTTTGATGTCATCCGATTCCAATAGTCGGATCTTAGCCACGGCTTCTGCTGCTAAAACGTATAAATTACGTTCGGCATTATGCTTTAATTGGGATCGGGCGTCCTTTAACATCCGTAACCGGGCGCTTACCAGCGTCGTAGTCGTTAACCAACCGGGTTTAGTCAGGATCTCCCCGCGTTGTATTTGAGTCGTAGTAATACCGGCTAAATTCGCTGCCACCCTGCTACCCGGCGAGGCGGTATTCTCGGCCGTTTTATGAGTCTGTAAACCGCGCAAACGCGATTTCTGTCCGCCAGGGACGATTTCTACTTCCTGTCCCACATTTAACGAGCCGTCAATCAGCGTCCCCGTTACTACAGTACCGGAGCCGGAAATTGTAAAAATACGGTCGATGGGCAACCGCGGCTTTCCTTTGTCCTTTTTCGGTTGGGTATTCGAAAGCATTTTATCAATTATGTCAAGTAATTCCGGCAACCCTTCCCGTGTTATTGCCGAAACCGGAACGATCGGCGATCCGGTGAGCGTTGTCGATTTCAGCAATTCTTCGATATCCAGCTTAACCAAATCGAGCCATTCATTATCCACCAGGTCTTTTTTAGTCAGCGCTACCACGCCTTTTGAAATTCCCAGCAGGTCTAAAATTGCCAGATGCTCTCTGGTCTGGGGCATTACACCTTCATTAGCTGCAATAACCAGCATCGCGATATCGATGCCCCCCGCCCCTGCCAGCATGTTCCTGACGAAACGCTCGTGACCGGGCACATCCACAATACCTATCTCCCGTCCTCCCGGTAATTTCAACCAGGCAAAGCCTAGGTCGATAGTCATTCCCCGCTCTTTCTCTTGCTCAAGTCTGTCGGGGTTGATGCCTGTCAGTGCCTGCACTAATGCCGATTTGCCGTGGTCGATATGTCCGGCAGTTCCCAGAACAAACAAGGTTTTCTCCTGCAATGTGGGGGTAATTATTTGAGGCGGCTGGTAATTTCGCGCAGTGTTTTTAAGACTTTCTTATCGTCTTCGGGCAAAACGGACCGCGGATCGAGTAGTAAAACATCATCGCTGATCCTGCCGATGATCGGAATTGTACTATTTCTCAAAACCTGGCTCAATTTCAAAACGAAGGCGGCGCTTTGCCTGCCTTTGCCACCGATACCTACTAGTCTGGTGGGTAACGTACCACCCGGCAGACTGCCTCCCCCGACCATACTTTCACCGTCTATCACCTGTCCCAATCCGTTGGTGGCAACCGCCCACGACTTTGCTCTGGAATGGATCTCTTCCAAATCGGCGGAAATCATTTGCCACACCGGTATGTGACTGGTAGCTTCTCCCTTGAAGTAATGAATCAAAGTGGCGATCAACCCTGCCATTCTTATTTTGTCAATCCTGACGGCGCGCGCCAGCGGATGCCGTTTTAATTTTTCGATATATTCTTTTTTACCGACGATAATGCCCGCCTGAGGTCCGCCCACCAGTTTGTCACCCGAAAAGAAAGCTAATCCTACTCCGGCCGAGATACTCCTCTGCACTGTAGGCTCTCCCGCCAGACCGTAAACGGTTGTATCCAGAAAACAACCGCTGCCCAGGTCGTCGAATACCGGCAAGTTATACTTCTTTCCGACCGCCGCTAATTCTTCGATGGAAGTTTCACTGGTAAACCCAACCACTTTGAAATTGCTGGAGTGTACACGCAACAGCGCTGCGGTGGAATCCGTAATGGCGCTTTCATAATCTCTGGCGTAGGTACAATTGGTCGTTCCCACTTCCACCAGTTTCGCGCCGCTCTGGCGCATCACATCGGGAATACGGAAACTATCGCCGATCTCTACCGCCTGACCGCGGGATACAATGATTTCTTTTCTTTTTGCCAGAGCGCTCAGCCCCAGCAATACCGCCGAGGCGTTATTATTGACCACCAACCCTGCCTCAGCGCCCGTCACTTCGCATAGAAGCCGTTCGATGTGTGTCTGGCGCGAACCCCGAAGACCTTTTTCAACATCGAATTCCAAATTACTATATCCCCCGGAAATCTTGTCCATCTCGGCAATTGCTTTTTTGCTCAAAGGCGCCCTGCCGAGGTTGGTATGTAATATCACACCTGTGGCGTTGATGAGAGGACATAGAGCGGGCTTGGCTAGTTCATTGATGTACTTATACATTGCCGCCGCTATTTCAGCGACTAACGGGCATTTCTTCCCGGCTTCAATTGAACGTCTCGCCAGTTCCAATTGTTTGCGTGCCAGATTTACGATCTGCTCACGCGGATATTTATCTGTGAGCGCGGCTATTTCAGGATGCGACAGCAACAGGTCGACCCCTGGTAATTTCCGAAATTCTGTGTTCATTGTATTGACTATTGTACTATAGAGCAACCATTTCTTCCAACGCCGCATTCTCTTACTATTCCGGTAAAAACCGGAGTTCCCCCACGCTACCAGGAAAGAATACGAAGGGACTTACCAGAACCTACATTTTGTTCTTCTCATCAATACTTGGATTTGCTATACTAGGTAATACTATTGACAGGCTAAATTCACAGACGTGAAAAACAACAGCAACATGATCGAAACAACAAAACGAGAAAAAATCATCGTCGTTAGCAATGAAGCCGGCGTTGCCGATCTGGTAAAAGCAGCAGTCGGTGACTCTTTTGATATCATTTCCATCCCTGACCCGGCGAGAGTACCGGACGCCGTCAGAAAAGAAAGACCGTCTCTGATTGTCCTGAATTATCTTGAACCGCCGGGCGCTGCTTCTCAGCTTTATTTTAAACTCAAAGAAGGCTGGAGCACGCGAAATACCCCCGTTTTAGTTATCGAAACCAAGCCTCGTGATTCGTCCGAACGCGCCTTGATCGCAGAAGTCCGGAACATCGCCGCCAGCGATTATTTGGAATTGCCGCAAAGCAGCAGCAACTTTCTAAAAGAAGCTCTGGAGAAACGGTTGAAACAGAGTGCTAACAAATTTAAAGATGCTCTTCTCGACCCGGACGTCTTTTGTATTACCTGGGAACAAATCCCAAGCCGGGGCGCATTTGAAGTTACCCAGGAAGAAGTTATTGATAATGCCTATAAAGCCGCGGGGAAAGGCAAGATCCATGCCATCAGCATGACCGATAATCCGAGCGGCATTCCGGCAATATCTCCGGAGATGCTCTCCACAGAAATTAAAAAGGCTGGCATCGAACCGCTGGTGCATTTCGCTTTGCGCGACAAAAACCGGAATGAATGTGAGAGCCTGCTGCATGGGCTGTCCACTCTGAATGTGAAAAACCTGTTAATACTGACCGGCGACCATACCTCGCCTACCGGCTTTAAAGGTAAAGGCAAACCGGTGTTCGACCTCGATTCGGTACAAGGTTTACAGCTGGTTGAAGCTCTGAACGCGGGTTTGGAATATGACACCCTTGGGAAAAAAGCTTTTTTGGCGCATACCGACTTTTTTGCGGGGGCAGCCATGTCGCCTTTCAAGCAAACCGAAGAAGAGCTGATGGGTCAATACTATAAATTGAAAAAGAAAATCGAAGCCGGAGCAAAATTCATTATTAATCAGGTTGGCTATGACGCCCGGAAACTGGATGAGCAGATACGATGGCTGAAAATCAATAACTACCGCATTCCTTTGATGGCCAACATCTATATTCTGTCCCCCGGTCCTGCCCGGACGATGAATGCCAATAAGATTCCCGGTTGCGTGGTCACCGATAAATTACTGACCCTGCTGGAAGAAGAAAGAAAGGAAAATGACAAAGGCAAATCTACCCGTTTAGATAGAGCCGCCAAAATGTATGCTATCGCCCAAGGCATGGGGTGTAGCGGTGCCCACATCGGAGGATACGGGGTCAACTACGAAATGGTGGAATATGTCATAAATAAGGGCGAAGAATTAGCTCCAAAATGGCAGGAATTAGTATCGGAATTCGATTTCCCGCAAAAAGATGGGTTTTACCTTTTTAAGAAAGATGATAAAACCGGCTTGAATACATCTGATTTAGCACCCCGGCCATCCAAACCTTCCAATCCGCCTATTTATACCATGTCCGATCGGGCTCATAAGACTCTCTTCAATCCAGCCAGCATTATTTTTAGAGGACTCCTGCCTGTTGCGAAAAGTGTAGATAAAGGACCGAAAATGAAGCGGGCTTTTGGAAAATTCGAACATGTCACCAAGGTGGTGCTTTTCGATTGTATGGATTGCGGGGACTGCGCATTATTTGATGTCGCTTATCTTTGCCCGATGTCGCAATGCCCGAAAGGACAACGGAACGGTCCCTGCGGCGGCAGCTTTGCAGGTTGGTGCGAGGTCTATCCCGGTGAGAAGAAATGTATCTGGGTCAGAGCCTATCAGCGTCTGAAGAAGCACCAAAAGGAAAACTCCATTGTGGAAAACATTGTACCGCCCTGCGATTGGGAATTGGAACATACGTCTTCATGGTTAAATTATTACCTGGGGCGGGACCATGCGGCAAAAAGGCTGGGCATCAAACCTCCGGAAAAGAAAGTCGCAGACAAGTCGCCGAAGGTCTCTTAGCTTGTCTAAGGGATAAAGACCCTCTTAGATAAATCAAGTTTCTCTCTTTGATACTGAAAACCCCAGTTTTTAACCGATGCATGATAACTTAAATAAAGGAAAAATAAAATGCCCGTAAAATACACCACAGTTGATCCCCAAAAATTAATGGCATTTTCCGCTACAGTCCTGGAAAATGCCGGTGTGCCGACCGGAGACGCGGCTATCACTGCCCGGTTGTTGGTTAACACCGACCTCCGTGGTATCTCATCCCATGGCGTAGCGCATCTTAAGCCCTTCTATATCAAACGTATTAAAGATGGTTTGATAAACGTCAAACCCGATATAAAAACCTGGAGCACTGCTCCGGCTAACGCTCTAATCGATGGCGACCGCGGGCTGGGATTCGTAGTCGCTTATCTGGCAATGCAAGAAGCCATCGCCAGGGCTAAAGTCACCGGTATGGGCGCCGTTTCTGTTCGCAACTCAACTCATTACGGCGCCTGTTCTGCCTATTCCCTGCTACCTGTTACCGAGAGTATGATTGGTTTTTCTTGCACTACCGGCGGTCTAAATGCCGCCGCCCCGGGGGCTTCAGGACCGCTGATCGGAATGAACGCCTTCAGTTTCGCGGCGCCTTCAGGCAAAGAGTTCCCATTTTGCCTTGATATGTCGACCACTATGGCTGCCCACGGAAAAGTCGAGGTCGCTCTAAGAACCGGTAAAAAGCTCCCTGAAGGTTGGACAATCGACCCGGAAGGCAAACCCATCACCGACCCAAAAGAGGATGCCCCTAAACATGGCGCGATGGTCCTGCTGGGCGGGACGCCGCAACTTGGAGTTTACAAAGGATTCGGAATGAATATCATGGTTGATATCTTGTGCAGTATATTGGCCGGTTCGATCTGTCTTCCTGAGGCACATAACCAGCCGGGCAACACCGCCTGTACTCATTTCTGTTGTGCTATAAATATTTCCGGTTTCATGTCGCCGGAGGAATTTAAGAAAGGTATGGACAGGATGATCGAAGTCTATCACGGCCTGCCGAAAGCTAAAGGCGTTACCAGAATTACTATCCCGGGAGAATTGGAGTGGGAACTGGAACAGGAACGCCGCAAGAACGGCATCCCCCTTGATAATGAGGTTATGCGGAATTTAAAAGACCTGTCAAAAGAGTTTCAAGTCCCCTACGACCTGGAATAGTCTGTCAACGGATCATTTTGCCAGCGTACTTTTCAGCAATATCCCATTCGCCCAATAGAAGCCGGTTCCTCCATCGGGGAGAATATCATAAGTGGCGCCATTGTAAAACGTGGGTGTCACCGAAACTACCGATCCTCCGTCAAGCATATCTCCGGCCTTCAGTTCTCCGACGATCCGTTCATCCGTTGTCGGATGACTGGGCGATGCAGAAACCCGACGCCCGTCGTTCAGCGCTACGTCTATTATTTGGAACGACTCCGGCACAGGCACTGACATCGTCGTTAAAATCGTTCCGTTAATCCTTTTTCCGGTCTTGTCGACTGTATAGATAACCATTCCCTGTCGTAAACGCTCTACCGCGATAAGTCCTTCAGGACTATCTATCAGGGTTCCCGCTGCCAGACAAATCGGGCATGTATTGAAACTGGTCGTCTCGCTGGTCACTTTTATCACGCCTGCCTTGGATATCGTACCATCGTACTTTTTCCCTTGGTTTTGTCCCGCACGGATACTGAATGTATAGCCGGTAATTGTAGATACCAACTGAACAGCGTCATTCAATTTCTTGTATTCGCGGTAAATCTGTAGTTTTTCGTCATTGGTATAACTGGTCTTATCCGACATATTCAGATGACCCAAAATTGCGGAAAACTCCTCTTGGTTTGTCTGAATAGCAGCAAATTGGTCGATAGCATTCTGTTGCTCTACACCAGCACGAGCGACAGGATAGAAATCAGGGTCACACCAGAAGAAGTCGGGATAAACAGCGAGTAATTTGTATCTCAGTTCGTACGAAGAATAGACGGTCAGTTGGGAGGTGGTCGAACTTGTAGTAGATGTACTGTTTTTACAGGATACTGCTGAAATTAAAATAACCGCAATCATAGAAAACATCCATAGTTTTAATTTCATATATATCCTCAATACTTTTTATTTTGAAGCTTATTTTTGTTATTTGAATATCGATTATTTATTATCGGATTTCGTATCTCATCCTTTTATCTTTAGCAACCTTCCGTAGGCTTCATCCCAGTATCCGCTATGCTTTGGTTCGTATGCCGTCAGCGGGAAAGAGCGTTTGACCACATCACGCAATTCCCGATGCGAACCTATTTTTTTCAGCGCCATCGCCTGTACCAGCAGATTGCCAATGGCGGTGGCTTCGACCGGACCCGCGTAGACCGGCAATCCTGTAGCGTCGGCGGCAAACTGGCACAGCATCTGATTTTGAGAACCCCCACCGATGATATTGATTTGCGTCAGCTTTCTTCCGCTGATCTCTTCTATCTGACCAAGGGTGTACCTGTACGACAATGCCAAACTCTCCATTATTGTGCGGACAAATTCCCCAACGCTCTGCGGCACCGTCTGACCTTTCACCCGGCAATAGTCTGCAATAGCCTGCGGCATCGATTCCGGTTTTATGAATTCTTTGGCATTGGGGTCAATTACCGCGCCGATAGAAGAAGCCTCCGTTCCGAGTTTGCTCAATTCGGCATAGGTGTATTCCTTTGTTTTCAGCCATTCCCGACGGCATTCCTGCAACAGCCACAGTCCGGTGAGATTCTTCAAAACACGGAATGTGCCGCAGATGCCGCCTTCATTGGTAAAATTGTATTCGAAAGCCTTGTTGCTAATGATCGGCTTCTTGGATTCGATTCCCATCAGCGACCATGTTCCCGAACTGATATATGCCGCGTTATCCCCGGGAATCGGGCAAGCCGCGACCGCGGAGGCAGTGTCGTGACTTCCCACTGTCAATACCGGTATGGCTTTTATGCCGGTCTCCATACAGATTTCATCGGTTAAGTTTCCCACCACAGTACCATGCGGCACCACTTTCTGCATGATATTGCTGTTTATCCCGAGTTGCGCGAATATTTCTTTTTCCCAGGACATCGTACGCAGATTATAGAGTTGCGAAGTGGTCGCAAAAGTAAATTCGGTAGCTTTCCTGCCTGTTAGAAAATAATTCAAAATGTCCGGAATAAAAAGCAGATCTTTGGTGATCTTGAGTTGCGGATTGTTTTCGCGCCCAAACGCGTATAACTGAAAGATTGAATTGATGTAATTTATCTGACCGGCAGTCAATTCGTACAGTCGCTCTCGCGGCATTTTCGTCAGGAATTCATCCATCGCCAGGAGTCTGTGGTGGTCTCGATACGCAACCGGCTCGCTTAATAGCATCCCTTTTTCATCAAAAAGTCCGAAATCAACACCCCACGTGTCAATGCCGATACTGTCGATATTATCCCCGCATTCAGTAGCACAAGCGGCAATGCTATTCACCATCTCGCGGTATATACCCATGATATCCCAATGAAGCGCCCCAAGGACATTGATCATTCCGGTAGGCCATCTGTGCAACACTTTCATCTGGAGTTTTCCACTGTCATCCAGACTGCCGAGCACCGCCCGCCCGCTCTCCGCTCCAAGATCGATTGCCAGATGATTTCCCATGTTTATCTCCCGGAGTTACATTAATGGTTCAAGTTGATATTATATCATGAGTCTCAGTCTATTAATTGGAAAAGCGCCAGAGAAACCAAGACTACCATTTTTTCAAACGGCGAAAGCCGATATCCAGCCTCAAAAACCTTACTATTCTGACTCTTTTGCTTAAAAAAAGTCCCCTCTATTAGAGGGGACTTTACCTTCGATCAATAAGGGGATGAAACCTGATTACTGACTGCTGAAATCCGGTTACTACCCCAAAATATATCTCTTCACCACATTGATCGTAGAAATCGCATCGCCTTTCGCCCGCGCCTTTTGTAATTCATCCTTATGCGCATAGATCAGCAGAGCTTTCTTCATGATGTTCGCGAATATTTCCCGGGATAATGCCATCGACTTTACAGGATCGGTGCGATATGTAAATTGGTCTTCTCCGAACCAGCCCTTATAATTAGTATCGATGGTGGCATAGCAAAAATCAGTAAATCTCCAGATATCTCCGGTGCCAGCGATTCTATCTTCGTCATTTGAGTGGGTTTTTGAATCATTCAGGTGGAAATTAATTACTTCCACACCGGCTTTTTTAGCCGTATACAACATCGAAGCAGGTTCAACGGCATACATCTGTTCGTGGCCGTAATCAACCGCGATGCCCATGTTATTGCCGCCGCAAGCTTCGTTGACCAGTTTCGAAACCAGTATGGTCATATGGGAAGTAGGCGTGATCATATTGCCTTCCCTCGGTTCATGCAGTTTCGCTTCAATACCGAAGCGCAGACCTAATGATTTGGCCTTTTTATTTATGGCAATACAACCGTCGATAAATTTATCCAGCAATTGTCCGTAGTTGACCTCGAAGTTATAATCCCAACCGTCCGAACCGGGCCATAAGGCGACGGTCGTACAGCCGAGCTCTTTAGCGACATCACACCCCATCAGGGCAAAGGCCAAGGCGTCTTCGCGGATTGATTTATTGGCGTTGGTGATGCCGCCGAGTTTCCATTTGGCATCCGAGAAAAGGTCGGTATTCATATTAGTCGGAGTAAGCTTGTATTTTTTCAAAGCAGCCTTGATTTCGACAATTTTGTTTTTATCTATCACAAGTTCAGTGCTGATAAACTGGGAATCGTGAAATTCACAACCTTTTATGCCGGCTTTAGTCACCCGGTCCATTTTAGCAACCAGATTATCATCCAGGCCGGGGTTGTAGCCGTTGCCCACAAACCGGTCATTGAAACTGCCTGCTGCCCACAAACCGGCGGCAAATCTGATTCCAAATTCATTAAATAACGAATCGATGATATCTCCTGTGAGATACCCTTTGTAGGTAGTTTCCAGTTTGTTAAGCCCGACTTTTGTTACCTTCATGCGTTTTCTCCTGCAAAAACTTGTCAGCGATTTAATTAAATATCTACCACTTCTTATACTGGTCGGCATTTTTACGGAATTCTTTGGTCTGGCCGCCCAACGTACGGGAGTAATAAATCACCAATGCGGACTCCTCCAGGCAGGACACCCACTGGTAAGCTTCCTCAAGTACCTGGCCTATGGCAAAACAGCCGTGACCGCGTACCATGGTTATCTTGTATTTTTGTAGAGATTCGGCGACGATTCCTGCCATCGCCGTTCCGGAAGCAATTTCCGATGAGATAACCGGCACTTTATGTAATAGATATGAACCTTCATTATCAATCGGAACAATCTCATCCTCGATCAAGGACAATGCCACCGCCACTTTGGGATGGGCGTGCACGATTGCCAAACCGGAGGTCTGCAGATATATCGTCCGGTGTACAGGGGTCTCCGAGGAAGCAAGCATAATACCGCTGTCATCGTCAAACAGTCCTGTCTCCACCACGTCTTCAGCGGTAATTTGGCCTAATTGGGAACCACGATGAGTGATAAGAACCCGGTCTCCCATACGCACGCTCATATTTCCGCCGTGCGAGCTCACCAGACCTGTAAGGAAAAGATCACGCCCGATGCGTTGAAATTCTTCTAACATTCTATGCCTCCAATCCCAGCTGTTTCAGTTTTTCTTTCTTCGGTACACCGTTCGAGTCCCAGCTGCGATAGCGGTAATATTCTTCCAGTTGAGGAGCCAGGTTAACCACTCGCCCCTTGGCAGTACCGCTTTTCAATGGTTCAGTCATTAATCTAACAGGTAAGGTATCATCCTTATTGGTAAAACCTTCTCTCAAATTATATAGTCTTTCCAGGTTCCAGATGCGTTCGCCGGCGGCGTGCAGATTCTGGGGAACAAATTCCGTCCCGGTTATGGCAGTCATCATGCGGGCGAGGAGTTCATCACTCACAGCAAAA
>Ga0182021_10006416_pt1 | contig 13969 bp, 13 predicted proteins | sample 612E3MmetaG_FD_120493 | JGI IMG/M metagenome (GOLD analysis project Ga0182021, IMG submission 120493) | Permafrost microbial communities from Stordalen Mire, Sweden - 612E3M metaG (Illumina Assembly) | ecosystem: Environmental > Terrestrial > Soil > Wetlands > Permafrost | place: Sweden...
AATAACGAGGGGATATTTGCGCAATGTGTCATAATCGGGATAAAGCAACCGGTAATTCAGCGTATCACCTCCTGCATCAATGTATTTGTTGAAACTGAAGCGGGACGTCTGGGCCGTAACAGGGTGAATACCGGTACAGCATAAAAAATAAAGGATTATGATGGAGAATTTTACTTCTGCAATTTTCGTCATATATCTTTAATTTTTAGATCGCTCTCCCATACACAAAAAGGGTATGAAGTATCACAAATGTACGTAAGAATAGTAAATTTGAGGAATAATTGGCAATTAAGGGCCGGGTTTCTGCAATCCTTAATTCCATTGCGGACTTATAAAGAAAATCCATGCCATCACCATGTCAGGCCCGTTCTTTCCAGGGGGTTGATCTGACAAGCTTTTACAGGGTCAGTGTTTTTGTAGGATTCATACCAGTTGGCATAAGCTTCATAGGCGATCTCGATCATCTCATAATTGATAAAGAAGGATGAAAACACACTTTCGCCCCTGCTCTTTTCAATGATCACCGGGTTTAATGACGGAAACCGTTTGACCGGCTCCGGGTATGATTTTCCTTCCGAGATCCGGATGGATTCGATGAGCCACATCGCGAAAACACCCAGGTAGCATTTCTCAAGCTTTATGGATGAGTAAGGATTTTCGGTGAACCTGGTTATCTTCGAGGTGTCTTTTGCAATTTTCAGAAGTTTCGGGATCTCCTCCCATTTCAGGTCAGGAAGGTAAAACATGGTGCTCGGTGAAAACCGGTCATTTTTCAGTTGTGCGACCAGGGTATCAACAGGCATGTGAGGCGTTATGGAATAATAATAATCCATCAGATGGGCTGAATCGGCAGTGAGATAAAGCGTGACTAAGGAACTGATGACCGACATAAAACTTTTACCTGAGACCAGCGGGCTTTCGGGATCTTTGGTGAAACAGTTAAAATACCCGTCTTTTCTTGCAGTGAGGGTATACCCGATGTCCATCCCTGTATCGACACTAAAAATGCATTGCCCGTGCTTATCAGTCAGGCTTTTCCTTGTTACAACATCTGCGACGCCTGCTTTGACTATATCTACAGAGACAGTAGCGTTTTCAACCGGTTTCCTGGTTTTCAGATCCAGAACTTTCACCGTTATCTTCTTACCGGCCGGTGAACCGGCAAGGGCAACCGGTAAAGCAATAACACATAGAAATATAAGTAGGATGAACCTGTTCATTTTCCCAAGTTTTATTTTGATAATAATAAACTAAAGCCTGGCTTGACCTCTCTTGCCTGAAACTTTGCTGGTCATTGTCCTTTCGCCAGCCCGATCACGCCGCAGCCTATCCTTGCGCCGGCGTTACCCGTGGGCTGGGTTTTCATGTCATCTTCTTTGGCATGGACAATGACCGACCTTCCGAGTATGGAATTCGGGCCATTAAAGCTCATATGCGGATCGATATAGTCCAGATGGGCTTTCCCTGAAGCATCGGCTTCGATATTTCCCATATCGCCTGCATGCCTGACCTGGTCTGCAGGGGCGCCATGCATTGACCCGGAAGGATTGAAATGTCCGCCTGTAGACAAGCCGTCGGGAGAACTGCAGTCACCGAACTCATGGATATGAAAGCCATGTTTACCGGGAGTGAGCCCGCTGAGGTCGGCAACAACCCTCACTCCTTCAGGAACTCCTGTAAACGTAACTGTCCCACTGACCGAATTACCCTGGGTTGGGTAAATCACACAGATTGCTTTCCGTGCAGGCACGGAAGACACCGGGGGCATGCTCATTTGCTGATGGTCCTGGGCAATCGAAGTTAAACCGCAAGCCAGGAGCAAACATGTTATTGCGAACAATCTTTTTGTTTTCATAATTTCAGAATTTAGAGTGCAAAGATAAACATAAGAAGCAAAGGGGGCGAAACCCGGACCGGGTTTCGCCCCCTGCAAGTGATTATTTCACAAGCAATGAAAATTTTTCTTTAGTACACCACCAGTTTGGTTCTTGAAATGCCATCTGCAGTCCTCACCGAAACCAGGTAGAACCCGGCCGGGAGGGATGAAATATCGATGACCGAAATACCGGCCTGCATTGGTTTCACGGGCAGGGCCAGCATGCTTCCGGCCTGGTTGAACAGGCTGATCTCTTCCGGCTGAAGCCCGGTCTTAACGAACAGCCTTCCATGTGCCGGGTTGGGGTAAAGGGCCAGTGAAGGCTGGCTGCCCGGCGGGGCGATACCTAATGCAACATCCACGGTCCTGCAGCTGTCGGGTGATTCACCGATATCATAATGTGCCGAGACGCAATAGGTATATTGTCCCGAAGGCACCAACATATCTGTGTATGAAAGGCCAGTGATGAGGCTGGTGTTCAGCCTGATCCCGTTCCTGCTGATATTATAACCCCGGAGGGTCATGATCGTGCTGTCATAAACAGGTTTGACCCAGGTAGTAGTAACATTGTGGAGGCTGGCCTGTGACTGCACATTGAACGGCGCAGGCAAAGCCGGCCTTAGCAGTCCGATGAACCTGTAGGCCCCGTCCTCGGTAGCATTTGTGTTAACTCCACCTGCCCATCCGCAATGGTTATTGATCCAGGTCATCTGGTAGTATTTTGCGCCGGTCGTCCCGATGAAATCGTACCAGTCATGGCCACCGTTGAAGGAATAAGCGCAACCCAGGCTGTTCGTATAACCTGAACGCACCCAGGTGTTCTGGGTCCCGGGAATATAGGAAAGGTCGGCGGAATAATTCGGCCCGGTATAATTAACCTATTTCCAGGTTGCACCGCCGTCGGAGGATTCACACAGAAGCCCTATCCCCGAGCTTTCATCCTGCAGGAGTCCATGGGAACCGTCACGGAAAACAGGCTTAACATAGGCCCCGCTCATGGCGCTTATTGACGAAGCAACGGTCCAGTTCTGCCCTTTGTCGACCGACCGGTAAACACGGCCTTTACTGGTGCCGAACCAAACTGTATCATTAACCGCGGAATAGTACCCGACCACGCCAGCTTCACCTGACTGGGGGTTGGGTATGCTGGATCCTGAAACCAGTGTCCAGTTTGTTCCGCCGTTCGTCGTTGTATAGATCTCGAATTCAGTGGGGTTGGGATCGCCTATCGCAACACCTTCATTGGTATTGAAGAAATGAACGATATCGGGAAAGGATGCCGAGTTGCTGAACGAAGCGGTGGTCTGGCGGGCCCAGGTAGCTCCCCCATCCGAAGTCATATAAATACCCATTGGCTTGCTTCCCGAGACCTTGAACATGGCCACATAAGCGGTGAGGGAGTCCATCCCGAATACCATGGAAGATGCCAGGCCGGTGGTATTGGTGATCACGCCCGGGGTCCAGGTAGTACCCCCGTTTGTGGTGCGTGTGAAGTCGGAACATGCACCTGTTGGGTTGCTTGCATCGGCGGCGGTGGCCCAGACAATGTTGCTGTCGACGGCCGACATGTATGTGAGCGCCCTGTTGGCAGTCGTGAACCCGCTGGCCTGCGAGATCCATTCGGCCACATTGACGGTTATTTTATAATAGACCGTATCGGTAGCGCTGTAGGCATAAGCTTTCACAACATGGACCCCCAGGTCGGAGGACGAGGTATTCCACGTAAAATCAAGAGAATCGGCTGAAGTTGAAAACTTCTCGATGCTGTCGATAAAAAGTTTCAACATGGTGGATGTGCCCCTGACCACGGAGGCATGGAGTTGCACAGGGTAACCGACACCGATGACCACTTTATCCACAGGATGGGTAATCCTTACGATGAGATTGGGATTATAAGGTTTTATATGGACCACCACAGTATTATTGTTATTGAATGTGTACCCGCCCGGGTTCAGGTTGCCGATCGCATAATAGCCGTTTGATGAACCTGACCAACCCCAGTTAAAATGGAATTTCCCGTCGCTCATGCGGTAGCCGTCGCAAACAAAGGCATGGCCTTCGGTGCCCGAGCCGCTGTAATAGATCGGGAGGCTCTGGTCCAGATCGGCCCTCAGAAGGTTTTTAAAATCCTCAACATTCGGGTAATTATCCTTGTATTTGATATCAATCTCGGGACTGTAGTTGAAATAATTCAGAAGAGCGCCCGGGACGTCTTCGCTTTGAGCGCCTGAGCCGCTGGTTCCGTATTGCATGTCGACTGAAACACCATTATGGTACATGAGTGTTGCGACGGCAGAATTATTGCCTGCCAGCTGGTTCGGCATGGAGGACCAATTATAGGTGGTATTTCCAAAATCTGCCGTTTGCTGTCCATAGGGCGGGTCAGTATATGTATGCTGGCCGACGCCCTGGGGAGGGTAATTATGATATTTCATGATCTGCGCCATGCAGGTTGCCACGCAGCCTGTCCACACGTGCCCGCATTGTCCTCCCCCGTCGGCAGGGCATAAGGCATTGTAATAACATCCCTGGTCCCAAAGTGTACTGATCAATGGCTGCACATCATGGCCCGACTTCAGAGTATGTTCTTCGCGGATGGAATTCCATTCCTTCAGGGTTTCCTTATTATCCATACCCTTGCTGATAATAAAGGTGATTTCGCGGCTGTATGCATCCAGCCATTCTTTGGTAGCAGGATTTTCAATGGTTTCCGGCATATCATTTTCAAAAGAATACCCGAGGATGGGGATGGAAGCATCGTCGGCAGCAACAAGAACGAAGCCACCGGAAACAAAACGGAAGATATAAAATGCGGGAATATTATCCCGGGTTTTAACCGTCGTTGAAAGCACCTTCGGGTCCTGGATATTGGAAGAACTGTTGATGCGGTAAAATGTGACAGCTAGTTGCTGTGCATCGGGCTGGGTGACATGTTTAGCCCATACTGCCGGCATAAGGAGTATCAGGCAGAGAAGAGTGAAAATCTGCTTCATCTGGAATTTGTTTTAGAATATGGAATTTGTTATTTAGTTTACAAAAGTATGGATTTTCCTTTTCCATAACCGTTTAATCCATAAAGAAAATCTAATAGTTTATCAGGGTGGGGGGAGCGGTATGCCTGATAGGGACGAAGTGTTATTTTTCCGGCTTATTCCGGGCAGAGGCCTCATCCTGTTTATTCATCCTCATGTTTGATTTCTGAGCGGAGGAAAAGGAAATAAAAGAAAATATTATAAAGGACCAGGTAGAGAACCAGGTTGAGTGTCATGACCATCAGAAATCCCCAGCCATAGATTAAAATGAAGCAGAAGATCAGGAAAATGGTATTCGTATAAAATGACCAGATTAAAGCCCTGGTCCTGATATTCCAGACCTCATCCGATTCGGTCCTCATTTTTGAAAAAGCCATGAAAAAAAGCCCGAGCAGAAGGACTATGCCACAGATCTCTTCACTGATATTATTCGTGATCAGGGCAAATTCATGGGTTTCAAGGTAGGCGGAATAAAGCACAAAAACCTTCATTTCAAGAAAATCCGGTTTGATCCCGACCCAGAACCTGAGGATAGTCATGACGATCCCGGCAAAGGTCAGGATGATGCCGATGAAACGGAAAAAACGGGGTAGAAGCCAGGGAGGGTTTTTCATAAAGTTCGTGTTAAATTATTGCAGGATTTTTAGCCATTCGTCCATTCCTTCACCTGTCTTTGCCGATAACGCGATAAATTCTATCTTCGGACTGGCTTTTCTTGCATTGTCCATGAATACTTCCATGGAAAAATCAACATAAGGCAGCAGGTCTGTTTTATTGATGATGCAAAGCCGGGAAGACGCGAACATATAAGGATATTTCAGGGGTTTGTCGTCTCCCTCGGTCACGCTGATCACCACCACGCGTTTACTTTCACCGAGGTCGAACAAAGCGGGGCAAACCAGGTTGCCGACATTTTCTATGAAAAGCAGGGAATTTCTTTCGGGGTTAAGCTTTTGCAGAGCCGAGTTCACCATATGTGCATCCAGGTGGCAGCCTGTCCCCGTGTTCACCTGGACTGCCGGAGCCCCTGACTTTTCTATTCTTTCCGCATCACGTGAGGTTTGCTGGTCCCCTTCGATCACGTATATTTTTTTCATTCCCGACAAAAGGCCTATTGTTTTTTCAAGGATGGTCGTTTTCCCGGAGCCGGGACTGCTGACCATGTTGAAGCAGTAAACTCCGCGCCCGGCAAAAAACCCCCGGTTTCGCTCGGCCAGCCTGTTGTTTTCAGATAAAATATCCCGGTTCACATTGATGACCCTGCCGGATTTGAGCCCGGGCCCGGCAGGATGGCCATGGGAATGTGCTGCATCTTCCCCTGGCGAATGATCGTGCCCGTATTCAGGTCCCGCGTCTCCATGTTCATGTTCATGTTCTCCATGGGCATGAGAATGCAGATAGGGATTTCCATTCTCATCGAGATGGGTATGGATCCCGGTATCTTCTGTTTGTCCGCAACCGCAAGTTTCACACATCGTATTCTTTTTTATTCCGCGATCAATGATTTAACCCTGAATTCTTTCCCGCTCAGAATCTCAGCTGCATAGCCGCCGCATTGTGTGCAGGCCTCAAGCAGATCATGCATTTCAAATTCCTGTCTGCACAGTCCGCATCTTGCCCTTCCCGTTATCCTGTGAATTTTAATTTCCGCATGGCTGAGAATGGATTCCTTAGCAAGCATCTCCAGTGAAAACTGAAACGCCTCCGTCTCCACCCCGCTCAATTCACCCACTTCGATTTCGATTTCATAGATATGACTTGAATTGTTTTTCAAGGCCTCTTCTGAAGCCAGGTCAATAACATCCATTGCCAGGGAGAGTTCATGCATCTATCAGTGATTGGATTTCAAAATTCAAAATTATTCATGAACTTGTTTATTTTATTTTGGTATTTGTGATTACTTCGTAATTCGTTATTCGAATATGATTCACTTAATTGTTTATTTCAATGGTATTCATTATGGCTTCGCCGAACGATTATTCAATTTGATACTTATAATATGTGGCGCAGGTTCCTTCTCCTGACACCATGCATGCTCCGACCGGATTTTCGGGAGTGCAGGTTATCCTGAAGAGGCTGCAGTCGGCCGGGCTTTTCCTTCCCCTCAGTATTTCCCCGCAGATGCACCCTTTGGGTTCCTTTGCGTCCCCGGCTTTCAGGTTAAACTTTTTTTCCGCATCGAATCCTGAAAAGGCCTCACTGATCCGCAACCCGCTCATGGGGATCATCCCTATCCCACGCCAGATGTCATCTTTCAGGGTAAACACTTCTTTCAGCATTTTCAGGGCAACAGTATTCCCCTGTGGTTTCACCACCCTTTGATACTGGATTTCAACTGCCGGTTTGCCGGTTTCAATCTGTTTCACGAGCATCAGCACAGACTGCATGATGTCGGCCGGTTCGAACCCGGATACGACCACTCCCAGGCCATATTTCTCGGCCAGGAAATTATACATGTCAGTCCCTGTAATGGCGCTGACGTGTCCGGGTGCGATGAAGCCATCGAGTTTGAGCCCTTCTTCCACCAGGGCCTGCATAACGGGAGGCATTATCTTATGGGCGCTGAGCACAAAAAAGTTATCTATGCCTTCCTGTTTTGCCTGGATCAGCGCTGCGGCAGTGGCAGGGGCAGTGGTTTCAAAACCTATGCCTAAAAAAATGACCGGCCGTGTAAGATCGGATTTTGCCGAATCCAGCGCTTCCAGCACCGAATAAACGATCTGTACATCACGTCCGGAGGCTTTTTCTTTTTCCAGCGATGAGCCGGTGCCGGGAACCCTGACCAGGTCGCCGTATGTCATCACCCTGGCTCCCGGGATACGGCAGCATTCGATGGAAAGGTCAATAAAACCCTGGCTTGATACACAGACCGGGCATCCCGGACCTGAGATCAGCCGGATACTACGAGGGAGAAGTGAATGCAGCCCAAACCTGTGGATGGCCATGGTATGCCCCCCGCAGACCTCCATCAGGGTGATCTCCTTCCGTGAAAGCTTTTTCACTTCCGCGGCAAGGGCCCGGATCCTGGCCTTATCCCGGTATTCGTCTACAAACTTCATTCTTCGGAATATCCTGCGATCTCATTAAGAAGCCTGAGTGTTTCGGCGGCTTCTTCCGGATCAACTTTTTCAATTGCAAAACCTGCATGCAGCATCACAAAGTCCCCTTCCTTCACATCTTCCAGCAGCTGGAGACCCGCTTTATATTCCACACCTTCGATGGAGACCAGGGCAAGCTGTCCTTCGATCTTCAATACTTTGGCAGGTATGGCAAGGCACATAAAATACCCGTTAAAATAATAAACCAATTTATGAATTCCGCGGCAGGCCGGATAAGCAAGGCCTGGATCACGATGCCGGGAACCCTTATAGAGAATGAACCAAAGATAGTTTATTTTTTTTCAACCTGATAAAAGTTTATATCTTTAATGATGAATTTTATCCCATGCTGATCTTTCTTAGCGGATTCTTTGCAAGTGTGGCTCATGTCGTCACAGGCCCTGATCATATGGCCGCCGTGACACCGCTGGCCATCGACAGCCGGAAAAGATCCTGGCAGGTCGGGCTGGCATGGGGAATCGGCCATACCACGGGCATGCTGCTTCTGGGACTTCTTTTCATATTCCTTAAAGAGCTTCTGCCCGTTGAAGCCATTTCAAAACACAGCGACAAGATCATCGGCGTTATGCTGATCCTTGTCGGCATATGGGCAATAGCCCGGCTGTATGTCCATCATTCCCACGGGAATATCCCGCATACCCATTTCCATACCCGTCCGTTTTTATACGCCCACATCCACAGTCATTCCCATGATCATATCCCAAGTCATAATCATGAGCACCCCCCCCAGGCATCGGCAGGTAAAATTGTACTGACCGCATTACTGATAGGCACAATACACGGACTGGCAGGCTTCAGCCACCTGCTGGCGCTCCTGCCTTCTCTTGCTTTGCCTTCCGTCATGGATTCGGTGATCTATATTTCGGCTTTTGCCATAGGCACTATCCTTACAATGGTGGTATTTGCCTTCATGATGGGTTTCGTAGCACACAGGACTTTCATCTCAAACCGTGAAAAACTTCTGAAAGCCCTGACCCTGACCGGCGGACTGGCGGCAATCATCATAGGTATCTTCTGGATTTTCCTGCCCTGATCCATATTACTGATCTTTCAGGAGCATGGGCTGCATTTGACTTTCACATTGAAATTTCTTATATTTACAGGGTATAATACGTCACTATGGAAACGAATGGTCTACTGAAATCCGGCCAGATGATGAGAACATTTTCCGTCATTCCGGCAGTTATCCTACTTATTTTTTGCGGTATCAATACCAGTGCCCAAACATCCAAATACAAATACCAGGAAACCATTAACCTGGTGAACCTGGTCAATGATGCAGCCTCACTCATCGGACAGAAAGGCGAAAATGCATTCAAAGATTTTATGGCCAATGGAAGCCGTTGGCGGTCAGGCGAAACCTACGTCTTCGTTTGCGGGCTCAAAGGAGAAATTTATGTCCACGAAGATGCTTCCCTGATCGGAAAAACGGAGATAGACCTCAAGGATAAGAACGGCAAGCCTATCATCCAGTGGTTCATACGGAAAGCCCTCGGAGTGGGCCAGTGCGGCTGGACTCATTACTTATGGGTCAAACCGGGAAAGACCACACCTTCATGGAAATCCTCTTATGTTAAACTGGCCAAAGCCCCGTCAGGAACAATTTACGTGGCAGGTTCGGGATTGTACGACATGAAAATGGAAAAGGAATTTGCAGTTGATGCAGTCGGCGATGCCCTGAGCCTGATCCGGACCATGGGGAAAGACGCTTTCAGGATACTGAAGGATACCGCTTCGGAATTCGTATATAAAGACACTTATGTATTCGTCCTGGATACCCTTGGCAATACTCTTGTGAATCCCGCAGATCCCTCGCTGGAAGGGAAAAACCAGATGGATATGAAAGACGCAAACGGGAAGTTTTTTATCAGGGACATGATAAAAACAGCAATGAACAATGGCTACGGATGGGTGGATTACCAGTGGCCGAAGCCAGGTACGACAAAACCCGTCAGGAAATCATCTTTCGTCAAAAAAATCATTATCAGGGGAGATGTCCTCATAGTCGGGACAGGTGTATATCTTGACTAGCAGCAGAAAGCAGCCCGGTTCCGGGTAGTTTTCCCGGATTTTATTTCCAGGCTTAAATCCCGGAAACTACGGATCTATTTCGTTCCCATGGTCCAGATCTTATTCTGGAAATAGCCATTCTGGAAAAGGATTGAATCGTTGTTGGCCGACTTCATCCAGCCCGCGAAATATCCTTTTCCCCAGCCTCCCTGTCCATCCCACTGGGTGAAGACCACTGAAAAAAGCGATGAGTCTGAAGTTGTCAGATCATACCTGGTGCCTGAAGGATCAATATAGAAGCAGGAAAAACGGCGCAAGCCGGAATAATAGACATAACCGACCAATGGGTCACCGGGAATGCCTATTTTCAGCGTTTCTTTGAGGGCCGTATCAGTAGAAGAAGCCATGAACCTGCCGCAGAAAGTGGATGTGCTGCATAAATCTTTGGAAAAATTGGTGGCATAATTGAGAGTTTTCTTTACACCTTTTACGGTGTAAGTGGCATAGGGTGCCGGGACCGGCTCATCGGAGTTTTTCTTGCAGGAAATACCTGCAAGAAAAAGGACAGCTAAAATCAGGGAAATTTTTTTCATAACGTAGCTTTTATATGGTTAAATCCATTGGTGTTAAACCTGGGGCAGGAACAGGATTCCGGCCCTGAAATGTGGAGTTATCTCCAAAAGATCAGATAACCATGACAAGTCTTTAAAATTATTTCAAAGATAAGCAAAATCTCCCGGAAATTGTGAATTTTTTATCTAAGGAATTTGGAAATTTTCAAATTTCTGATCCCGGAATACTTTTATCTTTTAATCACAATTTTTTCAGAAAGAATCCTGTTACACTTGATAATCCCAGTGATATAATTTCCTTCACAGGCAAGCTGACAGATATTTCCATTTCATCCAGGTTCCGGTCAGTCCTTTAACAGCCAATCTATGGCATCTTCTCTGTATGCGAAGAATTGTTCAGTGTAATTTTTACAAATTGTTTTTGAACTAACGATCAAAGAATACTCAGTTTCTTTTGGTGTTTTATGTATTACGGCAGTTTTAACCAATTCAAAGCTACTGCATAAATCCATTATCGGTTCATCAAACATCTGTAGTTGTGCGGGTTGAAATACATATTCTCCTTCTGATACATCCATTAGTATTTTTAACTTTTTTATTGGGAATCTTTCAGGGCTGATAATTCTTAGCCACCGGATGATCTCTTCTGCAGTGAATTTGCCTGAAATGCTCCTGGTGTTTGGAATATAGATAATCAACTGATCGTTGAATACGTTTATTATTGAATTGTGGATTAAAATACCAGAGAAAAAACGGGAAGAATTTTCTTCCTGTTTTTTTTTATAAGAAAACACGATTATCCGGTCTGTTCATATGCCATTGTCATTCAAAAAGTTCGTTAAACTTTGAGCATAGTTGAACAGTATGAAAAAAAATATCTCCTCCTTTAGAAAATAAGACTTTTTCAGTAACTTTGAAATTGGTTTTCACGGTATATACAACTGAAGAATAATCGTATTGTCTTTAAGAGCGATAGAAGGAAATTTGACTTTCCAGGTAAAAGAATTTCCTGATGCAATGAAAAAGCAAACGACATATTTTTTAATATGCAGCTTATCTTTCTGGCTTTCATTAAGTGCCCTATCCATATCCATCCCGGTCTTTTCACATAGCATTAATTTCCTGCCAGCCTCCGGGTCCGGTAAAATAACATATACGGATAAGCCAGCCGATACGCTGTATTGTCTTAATGAAATCCCCGATTCCGTTTTAAAGTTTGTCAGGTATGATCATTATGAGGGGGGAAATTCGTTTTACAATTTGAAATTATCCATGCTGGGTCTTGGATTTGAGCGGTATTATTTTTACCAGAAAGCCTGGGAAAATGAATTGTACATAACCGATAAAAGTGAATTTTTCAATGACTCTGCATCGTTTATAACAAGTATCCCTGAAAAAGAACGGGTTTTATCACTGATCTCCGAGCTTTACCTTTCCTCAAAAAATGCAAACCATTCCTTTAGTGATGGGGAAAAAAATGAGATCCTCGAAAGCAGTCCTTTCCATATAATGATTGAATTTCAAGGTTCTCATCCTCCGCTTATACCGCCATATATTGGGTGTGATTCAGCAAAGGTGGCCTGCTCCTCGAATGTCTACACTTTTCCTGCAGGGATCAAAGGACAGGCACCACCTCCTGTGGACGGATATCCTAATTACGGTTGTCTTGTAACTTATCCTGCTCCTGCCTGGTATTATATGCAAGTTGGTCAGGCAGGAGATATTATCATAAATATGCAGAAAACAGGAGGGACGCAAAATGATATTGACTTTATTTGCTGGGGGCCGTTCAGCAGCCTCAGCGATGGCTGTTCATCAGGACTTACAGGAACATGCGGGAACGGGAAACCTCCCAACTGCTGCAATAACAACTCACCGGGATGTACCAATTTTTATCCCAGGGGAAATATCGTAGATTGCAGTTATTCCATAGCACCAGTTGAGAATTGCCATATCCTGAATGCCCAGGTGGGAGATATTTATATACTGCTGATAACAAACTTCAGCATGCAGAACGGGACGATCACTTTCTCCCAGACAGGAGGATCCGGCGTGACGAACTGCAATATAGTCTATCACTGTTCAATTATTTCAATCACTGCTGATACTTCCTCATGTGACCCTCTCACCGGTACTTTTTCAGTATCAGGGAACATTGAATTCACTAATCCCCCGCCAACAGGAACACTGACCATAACAGATCATACGGCTTCCCCGCCCGTTTCTCAGACTTTAAGCAGCCCTTTCACAAGTCCGCTGCCTTATAGTCTCTCCAATATTCCCTGCGATGGTCTTATCCATTCCCTTACCGCTTTATTCTCCGATAGTCTTAACTGCATTCTTAGCAGGCAATACTCCTCCCCGTCAGTAGTTTGCCCCCAGGCACATATCTCAGGTGGAGGAATTATTTGTGAAGGAACAGAAATGGCCTCGGTCTCGGTTGATTTCCCTGTAGGTGTACCACCTTTTACTTTTACCTATGCAATAGACGGAATAACCCGGCCTGCTGTCAATAACTACAATGGGCCTTTCCCTTATATTCTGACAACGAATACACCAGGAACTTACACCCTGGTCAGCCTCTCAAATGCTTCATGTACAAGCGGCATGGTCTCAGGCACAGCAACAGTGACAGTAAAACCCGTTCCTGTTATAACCAATCCGGCCATCTATTCCATATGTTCCGGCATACCCCTTACCATTCCTCTGACCTCTTCGCCCCCCGATATAACCACCACTTATACCTATACCGTAGCATGCAATAATATTTTTTCAGGTTGTCCGTCCAATGGATCCGGTTCCACACTTTCTCTAAACCCCATTGTCAACGGTACATCACCGGGTACGGTAACCTATTATGTAATTCCGGTTCTGAATGGCTGCACGGGCAGTACAGATACCATTACCATAACAGTAAACCCCGATCCAACCCCGGTTGTATCCGGGGATAACCCTGTATGTTCCGGCTCATCCGGCCATACCTATCATACGGCCGATATAAGCGGGGATACCTATTCCTGGGTGATCAGCGGCGGGACTATTACTGCAGGTTCTGCAAGCAGTACAGTAACTGTAAACTGGGGTACCGGTCCTTCGGGATGGGTGAAGGTGACCGAAACCACCGCAAATTCCTGCTCTGTCACTACCAACGCATATAACGTGACCATCAACCCCAATCCTTCTCCCGTTATAACAGGGCCTGCCACACCCTGCGGGCAATCCACAAGCACTTATACCGTGGGAACACCCCAGGCAAATTATTCTTACCTGTGGACGGTGACCGGAGGAACACCAGTTACAGGAACGAGCTCCAGCATTAATGTCACCTGGGGGAACACAAACCCGGTCAGCATCAGCATG
>Ga0182021_10006417_pt1 | contig 13968 bp, 8 predicted proteins | sample 612E3MmetaG_FD_120493 | JGI IMG/M metagenome (GOLD analysis project Ga0182021, IMG submission 120493) | Permafrost microbial communities from Stordalen Mire, Sweden - 612E3M metaG (Illumina Assembly) | ecosystem: Environmental > Terrestrial > Soil > Wetlands > Permafrost | place: Sweden...
CTGCTTTCTGAACGGGAAACGCAGAGCTTTTGCATACAGGGCGAGCACCATCACACCGGCGGCGAGGGCAATCAGCCCCGGGAGGCCGTCAAGCTTGTGCACCGTGCCGAGGTAGACCATCACGATGGAGAGGACCAGGGCACTCAGATAGACGGAGGGGATGATCCATGTCCGGGCCAGGATCTCGGGCCGTTCCTGAGGGAAGTAGAGACGCGCATGCCAGCCGGTGGCAAACCCGAAGAAAATGCTGAAGATCCAGGCGATACCCCGCGCGCCGACAAAAAAGGTGACATCCGGTTCCCGGCGTATCATGGCCACGGCGATCACGAAGCCCAGGAGAATGAGATGTAGTCCGAGAAGCCTCGCCGCCTTGAGTTTCGGTTTGCTGAGGGAGATGAAGGCACCGGTCCCGAGGAAAACGATGCCCGACAGACTGAGGAAGAGAATGGAGACCGGGAAGCCGAACCTCGCAAGAACGACCGTCAGCGTGAGACGCTCGGTCCCGCGGATCACCTCATAGGTGAACTCGCGGCCGATCTGAGCCCGCCGGAGGATCTTGTCCGCCTCAAACGCCCCGGTAAAGCTCTGTCCGTTGATGCGCACAATGACATCCCCGGGACGCATGCCGGCCCGGTCGGATGCCCCCCCTTCCGTCACCGACGTGACGACGACCGCGTCCCCCTGCTCCATCAGGAATCTGTCGGGCAGGAGGCTGTCGGGGATCTCGCGGCGCCGCACATGGAATTCCCCCGAAGCTTGTTCGGCGGGACGATCGGTGTGGAGCACGAGGGTGGAATCCGGAGGAGTGCGGCGCAGGATTCTCGTGAAATCCGCGAGATGCTCAAGTGCGAGGCCGTTGACATCATGGATCAGATCCCCCGCACGGAGCCAGTCCCGCCAGGTTTTTCCGAGCCTTACACTTTCCTTGCCTTCCGGTTTCCAGACCCCTTCAATGTCTGAATGGGTTTGCAGGACATACAGCTTGCCCGGGAGGTCGGTGAAGATGTTCTCATCGGTCGGAGAACTCGCAAAATTGTAGAAGGTGAGGATGGCCCCCACAAACAAGCATAGAGCGACTCCACCCAGCAACAAGCGCATCCTCATGGCGTTCCCGGACTATCTATAGTATGTACGGATCATCGCCGAGAAAGTAACAGAAAAAGATGAAACAGGTCATCTACGGCATCCTGCCGGCAAAAGGAGGCCCAGACTCCCCGGGATCTCCTCAGCCGCCTGACCAGACAGTGCCTGCCTTTCCAATCACCGTATGAGGATCATCGCCTTTGAAGCCGACCTCCCGGCGCTCTCCATCCGGTACAGGTAAACTCCTGAGGGAAGGCTCGACCCGTCGAACGTGACCCGGTAGCGCCCCGCCGGCTGAATTCCATCCAGCAGCACTGCCACCGTTCTGCCAAGCATGTCGACGACCGTGAGCCTGACACGCCCGGCGGCCGGGAGCATCCCGCCAAGCACAGTAGTGGGATTGAACGGGTTGGGGTAATTCTGATCGAGCACAAACCGGTCCGGATACACGGACGCTGAGGTTGCCGGGAGAGAGGCAATCAATCCGGCATTCACCCATGCTGTGTACCAGAGCGATGCCAGGTCGCGGGTCGACTCCTGGAGGAGTGCCAGCGTCAGATTCCCTGTCCGGGCCCAGAGCGCGTCATAGTACGCCTGCGGAACGGTGCCTGACCCGCTCCATCCCGATGAGGCCTTCGCCGCGATATCCGCCTGCAGAATGGAGTCCGCGAGGGAATTCGAGCGCAGGAGATAGGCCAGGACAAAGGAGTAAGGGTCCGCGACATAATGGATGGAGTCCCGCGTTGCCGAGAGCAGGCTCTGGTGCTCGTAAATCATTTCGCTCTCATACCGCGAATGGATCCCGTTCCTGACCGGGGAATATCCGTCGTAGTTCACCGTGCAATGCAGCGGCTGGTGCCCGTCCCCCAGATAGTGCCCTATATCCGCGGCCGACTGGTACGCCTTGTTCCAGTCCCCTCTGCGGAGCTGTGCGGCAAGCGAATCAAGTGTCCAGACGGTCGCCCATGGAAGGATCCCAATATCGGTCACCCTCGATTGTCCGTACATAGTGACAAGCGAGGAGAGATCCGGGCTCAGATGCCGGTAGTCAGGGTAGGATTCGAGATCGATGAAGTGCTTCGGGGCCTCGGTGGGATCCGACCCCTTCCGGGTGTCGGCATCGCTCGCGTGCAGCCCGAGAAAATCCTGCTGGGCGGCGAGCTGGCCCATCGACGGGGGAAGGTTTATGACGGCGTTCCTGTTGATGAACCGGTGGGCTACCGACCCCCATCCCCATGCTTTCCCGCTGAAAGCAACCAGGACCAGCAGGCATACCGCGCAGAATCGATGCATCGCTCTCCCCGCTTTCCTTTAATGTATCCGGGAAAGAGGGAAGAAGCAACGGCTTTCAGGCGGCCTCTGACGGCGGTCACCTCTGGATAACGTGGATGTCACAGGGGGGGACTTGGGACCTGGCGTTGCCGGAGGCCGTGTCCGCACCCTACAGTCCGCTCTTCGGACGCTTCTTGTTCCAGACGACACCTGGAATCAGATCTTCACGGGCGCAATAGCGGATCAGCGCCGCGAGCACACTGGTTGCATAGGGATCGATGCCGCATTGGGCTGCCAGTGGCAGCGTGCAGAGAAGAAGCTTCCCTTCCCCGACCTTCATCTGCACGACATAAGCGGAGTTCAGGCGCAGCCATCCGACAAACATCCCTGCCAGCACATCGTCGAAATCATCGGGAGCTATTCCGCTGATGACCAGGGGAAGTCCCATCACCGATGTCTCCATTCCCAGCACGGGCCCGAAATTCACCTCACTGAACGGTCCGTGATCCCTGCGGACCCAGTTCAGGCTCGACGCCCAGTTCCCGTCATACCACCCCGTGTCCCTGCGGACCAGCGCATACGGGAAGTCCGCGGGCATCCTGGTTGTGCTGTCGATGAGACAGAGGATAGTTTCCCCACGGACGAGCCTTTCCTGAATCTGATTGTCAAGCTCCGCGGTGATCCTGAGCTTTGATTCCGCCCCCTTCTGAGGGCCGGAGAGCCGGAGCAACCTTTCGACCGCACCGAGCCTGTTTGAGGGATCATGCAGGATGGCCGGAACGAGAGACGACGAGTCGGGATGGGGATAGACATAGACGTCGCAGGAATTCTCGGCCGCAGTCAAGCCGTTCCGGGTTATGCACTGAAACGAGATGCGCATCGACTGCGAAATGGAGGTGGGGAATGCCGGGACACGGATCGTCAACAACTCACGGACGGCACCCCGGTCCATGCGCCCGAGAGGAGTTATTCCATGCTCCCCGGTCGAAGTCGACCAGGTCAGCGTCGATCCCTCGAGATCGACGGAACTGTAGTGGGAAAACCAGAGATGGACCTGAATGGGCTCGTCCGCCCAGTAGTTGTACTTGACAGGACGCGGGATGATGACGTCGGGCTGCTGCACCTGACCAAGCTCCCTCCCCGCCGACTTCACTTTCCGCCACATGTCGAGAAGCCCGTTGCATTCCCACTGGACGTCTGTGAATTCCGTGATGACGTACCCCCCTATCTGGGGCGTCATCCGCAATTGCTCGATCTCGTATTTCAGTGCCGCCTGCTGGGCGCTCTGGCTGCGGTCGGCGAACAGTTCCATGTTCCCGAAGACCGACTCGAGGCCGTGCTGGGCAAAGCGTTTGGCAAAACCCTCCGGCAGCACCACTTCCGCATTGCCGAACTTTCTGTTCAGCCACCAGGGCGGAGGAGATGGGATTTCGGGCATTCCCCAGTTGCCGAACTCAGACAGGACAAGAGGCTCCTGACCGCTCTCCTCGGCATCCCCGAACGGGCTGAAAAGCCAGGAGGGGCGTTTGGCATACTCCCCAATGGCGCGGTCGAACTTGAGCCGGTTTTCGGGGAACGCCCAGTAGGTGTGATAGTCGCAGATGTCGGTCTTCAGGTGGAAGTTGCCCCAGCAAGCGCTGTTATCCACAACGAGCCGCCCCTTTGCAAGCGCCCTGGCCTCGTCAAAGGTGGATTTCAGCCAGGACCGCTGATACTGCTGCTTCATGTCGAGACCCCAGCCCTCGTTGATCAGGCTGATCACGACAAGCGAAGGGTGATTCCAGTCCCGCTCAAGCATGGCCTGCAGGGTTGCCTCCGCCCTCTTCCCGGCTTCCGGGGTGAACTGATCCCAGTTCGGAATCTCGTACCAGATCAGCAGGCCAAGCTCATCGGCCAGCTTCAGGTACATGGGATCAGGCACCTTCATGTGGCAGCGGAGGGTATTGAGCCCGATCCTCTTCGCCTTGACCATCTCGTCGCGAAGGTACTCTTCTGAAGGAGGCGTGTACCCCGTCGCCGGGAAAAAGTCCTGGTCCAGCGCCCCGATCATGTAGAAGGGCTCCCCGTTCAACAGCAGCTGCTTGTTCTTTGCTTCGAAGGAGCGGAACCCGAATCGGTCGGTCACCGGGCCGCCCCTTTCCAGCGTCACCTCCGCTACATAGAGATTCGGCACGGTGGGAGACCATGGCATGGGATTCCTGACATGAACCTGGAGCGTCACGTACTCGGCATTGGAGGGAACAGTCCGCTGGACAACACCCACTTCCCACACGTGAGGGTCGAGGACGCGCGCTGTCAGCCTTGCCCCGCCGCTGCCGCCCATCCCGGCCAGCCGGATCGAAAACGTAACCGTCCCGTCAGGCGACGGAGTGATCTTGACACCCGCGACACGGCGCCTGGAGACGACATCCGCGTGGACGCTCTGCCAGATTCCGGAAGTCTGCACGTACCAGCTCTGCTTGCCGTGAGGGATCTGCCGGTAATTGAGGTCCCCTACCGCCTTCGAATCGCTGCCGGGATCGGTGACGCGGACGAGAATCTCGTTCTCGCCGGACCGGAGCAGCCGTCCTACGTCGAACTCAAAAGGTGTGTAACCTCCCTCGTGTGTCCCCACCCGGACGCCGTTGAACCAGACCTCTGCGAGATAGTCCACGGCCCCAAAACGGAGCATGAGGGTCTCGTCGTGCTGGAGCGGCACGTTCGGGAAGGTCTTCCTGTACCAGGCAACTCCCTGAAAATCACGGAGGTCTTCAAACTGAATCGTCCAGGAGAGCGGGACCTGGGTTACCCTCCATCTTGCCACATCCTTCACATCCGTCGCACGGTACACGCCGGCGCTGTCCACGGCAAATTGCCATGTGCCGTCGAGCCGGATTCTTGCCCCGTTCGGGCTGTTGCTGAGCGAGTAGACGGGAGCCGCAGGGAGCAAAACGAGAAGGAAAACCGCAAGGAACAGGTGGCGCGTCCGTCCGGGGTCGTGCACGGTCTGAGCATGTGACGGGTGCGGGGTAGCGGGGGACGGGGGGGGGAAATCGCGGACGTCGGGAGATTTCGGAGAGAATAGGTTCATCAGGGTTTCCAGTGAGTACATTTCTTCCAGCCACGGCTCCGTGAGGATTCAGGCGCCGGCATGTTTTCCGGCCCCAGGGCTGCCCGGCGGGAGGTATCCAGGACGGGGGAGGGGGACTTCCGGGTACGGAAATTGATGAAAGGCCGCAAGCATTTCGTGAGATTGCCTGCTGCCAGCTCCTCAATTGGATATAAAGTACGTCTTTCCGGAAACATGCGCCACTTCCAAACAACGCCGCGTTACTCAAAGGCACGTGACACAAAACCGGATCACGCAACACCACATTACGCAAATCCACATTACGCAACACCATTTCACACTACACCACATCAAGCAACACTGCATTGCACCACAGCACTCACCCCACACCGCATCGCACATCGCTCCTCACTTGCCCACCAGGGGCCATCTCCCTCCTCTGTATCCGCCGCCTACTTTCCGTCGGTGAGGAACCGTTCGTACCGCATCCGGTATTCCTGCTTGTACAGGTTCACGGCGCGTTCATAGCTCGACGCGGGAATGTCTGGCCTCGGCGTCCATGTCATTTCGACCCTCTTCGTATCCGCCGGCAACCTCACTTCCCCATCGCGAACACCCATCGGCTTCCCATCGGCAACAACCGTCTTCACGTTGAGGAACCATGGCAGATGGAGCACAATCGCCTCCGGAGCGGATCGGAATTCGGTTTTCAGGACAAGTGTCCCTCTTCTTGCCGAGCACGCAAGGTCGGCATCGATAATCCCGAAGTTCGTTGGCGCCCGATGTACGGAAATATCCCCCTTGATCCACGCGGGTGAAAGGCAGGAGAAGAGATGAAGGTCGTTCCCCTGTTCCCGGACCATCATGTCACGCAGCAGCGTCCGGTACTTCGCTGCAAACCAGCCGTGAGGTGAAAGGTTCATCCCGAAGTCGCGTGTGCCCCAGGGACGGATCGCAAACTCGAACCCGGCATGCGTCGCGCTGGTATGGACCAGGAGTGCATACAGCTCGTCAATGGCCGTCTGCTGCTCGCCCCGGATCACCTCCGTTTCCGTGTTCGAGATCGTCAGGTAATGGTGGAGGAAGAATCCGTCACCGTAGGTCATGATCCCCTCCTGGTACTTGGCCCGGGTGGCCTTCAGCGTCGCACCCACCATTGGATCGGAAGGCTCCAGCACCATCTCAGGATAGACCGACTCCATGTTCCCCCAGTCCTGGCCCCCCGCCCTGTCGAGGCCCGGAGGGATGTACCCGCCCGTCTTTCCGGTAACTTCGCTTAAGGTTGTCCTCAAGGCGCTCAGATAGTCGTCATACTCAGCTTTGAACGTCCCGGCATCGGAGCTTTTGCCAAGGCCTTCTGCGAGAGCGATGGCGTTTTTCAGCCCCCCGAGCGCCGCGAAGTTGTGGCCCGTGACATGCCCCGTGATGCTTTCGTTGTCGCCGGGCGTCGTTGACGGCATGAGATGAAGAGGGTCGTCCCTCCTGGCCTGTTTCAGCCATGCAACCGCCTTCTGGAGGCTCGGGAAAACTTCGGCGGCAAAATCCCTGTCGCGGGTGAGCCGGAAGTGCTGTCCGTACGCCCACAACGTCTGCCCCCACCCGTCGAACTGGCCTCCCTGGGAAACGAAGTTTCCGTCGGGCTGCTGCCAGCGCCCGAAAAAGGCCAGGCACTGGCGCGCGATATCATGGTATCCTGAAACGTCGTACATCCTGACAATATACGATGCATCGCGCAGCCAGAATGCATCGTAATGGAACTCGTTGACCTTCTGGATGTACCATCCCTCCTGTTTGTTGCGCGCGATGAGGTCGTACACCAGGTTGGCCTTGAAGGTATTGACGACCTTCTCCTCCGGGACTTGGATATCGATCCCGCGTGAGAATATCCCCTCCCAAAAAGAAACCGTGCTCTGCAGGTATGCGTCGAACCCCGCCGATCTCAGCGCGCCGAGGGCAGGATCATGCCGGGACATCGGTTCGTAGGGCATCTTGAACTCGAGCGCGCGCGAGGCACCTGGTTCCAGCGTCAGGGCATACTGAACGATGCCGGCCGGGGTGGCCGGCTGGATGTTCAGCTTCCGCAGATTGGTGTCCTGGGTTCCGTTGTAGGCGGTCTTCCAGGTCATGAGGCGCGCCGGCTCGGGTTCGACGGTGTACAGATAGACCACCGAACTGTCCCGCAGGACCGCGTCTTTCTCGAAGCCGTACACCCAGTCGCGACTGAACTCGGCCCCCGCCTGCTCGTATTGCCCCAGGACATTTGCCTTTGCCGGCCTCGTGAACCGATTGTCAGCCGCGCCCCATGTCGTGTTGACTTCCCCCTGGTAACGGACAGCCGCGGAGAAGAAAGCCGTGCGCCGAAGACGGCTTGTATTGCTGACGTTCACCCTCACGAAATTTACCAGTGGACTCTCCGGCCTCCCGTCGAGCGTCGCGGCAAACGCCGTCACCTCGTACCGGATCTCCCCGCGCGTACACCGGTACTCGATCACCGGCAGATAGCCCTTGAACAGCGTCTTCACCCTCTGGTTCACCGGCTCAGGCGGGTTGCCGGTGAAGAACATCAGTTCCCCCCACCCCGTGTACAGATATCCTTCCGGAGAGACAAGCGTGCCTTCTTTCCCATCCATCACCCCGATGACGTCGGTCGGCTTGCTGAAATAGCTGAATGGCTCGTCGGGCCGGTCCATGGCGGGCGATACCATCTGACCCGGTGAGGGAAGGGACCAGAGGCAAACAAGGATGAGAAGGATTATGCGGCTGAAGAGTGAGGGGTGTTCAACTTGCAGCCATGAGTTCGGGGCCATACTCTGACAGCCCCGGCCGTTCAAGTGGAGTGAGGATGTCTTCATCATGGGAGCCTTCTGGTCTGGTGACCTGACGCGCGGGAAGCATCATGCGAACTGGGACAGGAACTCACGGCCATGGCGAAGGCCGGATTTCACCCTCTCCTCGCTCCCCTCCCAGTCCGGATCTTCAAGCTCAATCGACAGGACGTCGTTGTACCCGCACTCCCGCAGCGTGGAGATCAGCGATTTCCAATCCACCTGCCCCTGTCCCGGCAGCCGGTACCTCCACCATCCTGTTTTCCCGGGAGCAGGCGAAAGCCTGCGTCCAAGGATCCCGAACCGGTACACCCCCCCGGCAACAATCTCAACGTCCTTGGCGTGGACATGAAGAATCTTGCCGGCGAAATCCCTGGCTGCCTGGCTGTAGTCGATGCCAAGCCAGCAAAGGTGAGAGGGATCGAAGTTGAGGCCGAAGTTACCGGCGGGGACCTCGTTGAAGAGTGCGTCCCAGAGCTCAGGAGAATACGCGAGGTTGCCCGGCAGGCCTTGCTGCTGCCATCCCTCCATCGGGCAGTTTTCTATCATGAGGCTCACCCCTTTGTCGGCGGAGTAGGCAGTCAGATCCCGGAAGAGCCGGCCGATTTCCTTCATGTTCTGGTCGTCGGTCCTGTCTGGCCGTGCGCCCACGAATGTCCCTACGAGCTTCACGCCGAGCATGGAAGCCGCATCGATCACCTTCCTGAGATGGTTGAGGATTATCGCGTGCTTCGCGGGGTCAGGCTCCAGGTTATTCTCATAGTACGCCAGGGAGGAGATGCTCATCCCGTGCTTCGCAAAAAGATCATTCACCCGCGCGGCGTCGCACGTAGTGAACGCCTCCGCATCGATCTGATGGGCCTGGCGGTCGCGGCCGGAGCACACGGGCCAGGCCGCAAGCTCCAGGGTCTGGAACCCCTGGCCGGAAGCCCAGGAGACGAGGGGATCCAGATCGATATTCGGAAGGCAGGCGGTCAGAAATCCCAGTTTCATGAAGTGAGCCTTTCAAGGAAGGGTGGACATGGCGCTCAGGCCTGTCATGCGGAAAGCTCCTCGTCTATGATTGCAGGGTAGACAGCACGACGCCCCGCACGGAGTGTTTATCTGACGTCAACCCACTGTCTCGTCCTGGTGCTGGTCAGCACCGCCTCCACAATCTTATTTGCCCAGTGACCGTCTTCGAATGTTGGGAAGGGGATCGGTCCGCTCCGCGGGTCCCGGCCGCTCCTGATAAACTCGTAAAACTGGAGAAAGAGGTTCTTCGGACCGTCGGGATACCCTTCGGGGTGTCCTCCGGGATAGTGGGCATAGGGACGAGCTTCCTGACGGAGAAGCGACGGATCCTTGATCAGCAGCTCGTTTGGACGGTCGCGGTGACCGATCCAGAGCGTATTCGGCTCTTCCTGATCCCATGCCATCGCCATGGCGCTCCCGTCAATTTCGAACCACTCCCGGTTCTTGCGGCCCGCGCTGACTTGCGACAGGGTGCAGGCGCCCCGTGCGCCATTCTCGAGCCTGAACATGATCACCCCGGCATCCTCCGTCGTGACCTCGACCGATTCCGTGATGCCGCTCTGTCCCTGGTCCGCGCCGAATGTCTCCGAAGATGCGGGAGGCCGCTTGCGGTTCTTGTGGATGGTCACAAGATCTGCGCAGATGCTCCGGATTCTCAAACCTGTGATGAACTGGATCAGGTCGCACCAATGTGAACCGATATCGGCGGTCGCGCGGGAGGCGCCGCCGATGTCCGGTTCAAGCCGCCAGTTGTAGTCGGTGTCGTAGTAGAGCCAGTCCTGCAGATAGTGCCCGTGGACCAGGTAGATGCTGCCGAGCTCCCCGCCGCGGACGAGCGCGCGCGCATGCTGCACGAGCGGATAGAACCGGTATGTGAAGTTGACCCCGTTGACCACACCCCGTTCTCTTGCAAGGCGGACCAGCTCCGCGGATTCCGCCGCTGTGAGGCTCAGGGGTTTCTCGGAAAGCACATGCTTTCCCGCAGCGATCGCAGCGCTGTTGATGGGAAAATGCAAGTTGTTCGGCGTGCAGGTGTGGATGACCTGGACCTCCGGGTCTGCGACCGCATCCTCCCATCTGTCGTAGACGCGAGGGATGGAGAACCGGGAGGCGAGAGACCGGGCCTTCTCCGGCTCGTTTGATGCAATCGCGGCAATCCTGACGCCGCCGATGCGCATCAGGGCCTCGAGGTGAACAGGCCCGATGAACCCCGTCCCGATGATCGCCGCATTGAGCAAGGGGCAGCTCCTTTTCGAATGCACCATGACACCGGGACCGGGTCAGCACGCCTGGACGGTCGACCCCGTCACCGGCTGGGGTGCCACGGCATTGGTCTGATGGGGTCCACAGGGTGCTGTGAAAGGTCAGCGGGTAATTTACAAAAGAAACAACCCAGGAAGCAACCCGAAGCAGCGCCGCCAGGGCGATTTTGTATTTGCCCGGGATTTTGTATTTTGAGGCATTGTCGCATAAGCACACCAGGAGGCTTGCCCTGATGGCCGATCTGCAGAAGCTTTATGATGCAATCCTGAACGGCAGCCACAAGACCGCAAGGGAGATCACGCAGGAGGCGCTCGCCGAAGGGAATGATCCTCAGGCACTCGTCAACGATGTGATGATCCCGGCCATGAATGAGGTCGGCAGACGATACGAGGCCGGCGACTACTTTGTTCCCGAAATCCTCATCGCCGCCCGGGCGATGAAAGCATCGCTCGAGCTGATCCGTCCTCTTCTTACCGAACGAGGGGCGGAACCGGTAGGCCGCGTCGTGATCGGGACGGTGCAGGGAGACCTGCATGACATAGGCAAGAATATCGTGTCGGCCATGCTCGAGGGAGCCGGTTATGTTGTGACCGATCTGGGCGTGGACGTCTCGCCGGACAGATTCGTCTCCGCGGCAAGAGAAAACAATGCGTCACTCGTCGCCCTCTCCGCCCTGCTCACGACGACCATGGGATCCATGAAGAACGTGATTGCGGCGCTCGAAGCCTCCGGCCTCCGGGGCACAGTGAAGGTCATGATCGGCGGGGCACCGACGACACAAAAATACGCCCTGGACATCGGCGCCGACGGCTACGGAGCAAATGCGAATTCGGCTGTTGCGCTCGCCCACCAACTCCTCGGGACATAGGCATGCATCCGACACTGGCATCCCTTCTCTCCTCCGGACCCGTCGTCACCGACGGCGCATGGGGGACTCAGCTCCAGGCGCTGGGGCTCGAAGCGGGCCTTCGCCCGGACACGTGGAATTTCACGCATCCGGACCGTGTGCGGGAGGTGGCCGCCCGATATGTCAGGGCCGGGAGCCGGGTGATCCTCACCAACACCTTTCGTTCAAACCGGATTGCCTTCACTTCGCCGGAAGGGAGCATCGACATCGCCGCACTCAATGCCGCCGGGGTGGCTCTCTCGCGCGAAGCGGCCGGCGGACAGGCCAAAGTCTTCGCATCCATCGGACCAAGCGGCAAGATGCTGATGTCGGGTGATGTGACCGAAAGTGACCTTGAAGCAGCGTTCAGCGAACAGGCCCGGGCGCTTGCCGCGGCAGGGGCCGACGGGCTGGTCGTGGAGACGATGTCCGATCTCTTCGAAGCCCTCATCGCCCTGAAGGCGGCGAAGGGCACCGGACTCCCGGTTGTCGTGAGCATGGTGTTCGATTCGGGGAAGGAAAAAGACCGCACGATGATGGGAGCCACCCCCGAAAAAGTCGCCGAGACACTCACCGGAGCAGGGGCGGATGTGATCGGCGCGAACTGCGGCCTCGGCATCGAAGGCTACATTCCGGTCTGCGAACGCCTCAAGAAGGCCACCGCGCTCCCGATCTGGATCAAGCCGAATGCGGGTCTTCCTCAGATTGAAGACGGAAGAGTCAGCTACCGCACAACTGCGGAGGAGTTCGCGTCGATGGTTCCGGCCCTTCGGAGCGCGGGGGCGGATTTTATCGGTGGATGCTGCGGCACGACACCGGATTTCATTACTAAAGTCGCGGCCGCTCTCTCAAAACCACAGTAAGTCTAACCAAACGGTCAGACGAGACGGCCAGATCCCGCGAAGCGGGACCTAACCAAACGGTCAGACGAGACGGCCAGATCCCGCGAAGCGGGACCAGACCGAACTGTCAGACCTTCTGCCCCACCTCAGGTAATGCGGCCGGCCCTCATCCACCCGCAACTTCGGTTCGCTTTCAATGCGATTGAAACTCCTCTGCTGCGATGTCCTGTACCGTGAGATGTGCGACACGATCGCCCGCTCGCCCCACCAGGTCGATGGTGAATTCCTCCCGAAAGGCCTCCACGATATCGGCTGCGCCCTCATGCAGCAGCGGCTCCAGTCGGCCGTCGATGCCGTACCGGACGGCCGCTACGACATGATCCTCCTGGGATACGGCCTCTGCAACAACGGAATCGCCGGGCTCACGGCAAGATCCACTCCCGTCGTCGTCCCGAGAGCCCACGACTGCATGACCCTCTTCTTTGGGAGCCTGCGGCGCTACGAGGAGCATTTCAGAAACCATCCCGGAACATACTACCTTACCACGGGCTGGATTGAACGGGGAGAGGCGGAAGGTGAGCTCAGGCAGCTCTCAATCCAGCATGCCTATGGCATGGACCTAACCTATCCGCAGCTTGTGGAGAAATACGGCGAGGACAATGCGCAGTATCTCTACGACCAGCTTTGCGACCAGACAAGCCACTACAGCCGGCTGACATTCCTGAGGATGGGCGTCGAACCGGATGATGGGTTTGAGGGGCGCGCAAGTGCCCGTGCAGAGGAAAAGGGCCTCGAGTTCACTGTGGAGAACGGCGATCTCCGCCTCGTCCGACTGCTTGTCAACGGCCCATGGAACGACGATGAGTTCCTCACACTCCCCCCGGGCCACAGGATTGCGGTTCATTACGGGTCCGGCCTCATCGCGGCGGAGAAGATCGCCTCATGAGTGACACGGTCACGATTCGTTTGAAACCCCTGGGCGCTTCAATCGAGGCGGAGCGGGGAACGCCGCTGCAGGATCTTCTCTTTCCCCACGGCGTCGAGTTCCCTTGCGGGGGACGGGGACAGTGCAAGGGTTGCCGCGTCAAGGTGCTCAAGGGCTCTCTCCCTGTAACTTCGGAGCAGTCCCGGATGCTCTCGAAGGCAGAGCTGGAAGCCGGATGGCGTCTCTCCTGCCAGTGCTGCGCCGGTTCGGACCTGACACTGGAACTCGCCCAGTGGGAAGCGGCGATTCTCTCCGACAATGCTCCCTTCCCGTTCACGCCGCGCGACGGGCTCGGCATTGCCGTTGACGTCGGCACGACTACTGTTGTCGCCCAGCTCCTGGATCTCCGAACTGCGAGCGTGCTCGGCGTGAGGACGGCGCTGAACAGCCAGGCGAAACACGGGGCAGACGTGATGAGCAGAATCGGTTTCGCGCTGCGGAGCGAGGCCGCTCTCACCGAGCTGATCCGGCGGCAAATCGGCACCATGATCGGAGACCTCATCGAAGGCGCCCGGGTCTCCGCCGCCCGGGTGGGCAGCATCATCCTGGTCGGCAATACCGTCATGCATCACCTCTTCTGCGGTATCGACTGCGCTCCCCTGTCCCGATTCCCCTTCGAACCTGCCACCGACGGCCTCGTGCAACTCCTGCCAGGGGAGCTCGGCTGGGACCTTCCCAAACGGACGTCCGTGTGTTTCCTCCCATGCCTCGGCGGCTTCGTCGGGAGTGACATACTGGCCGGCATTGTC
>Ga0182021_10006418_pt1 | contig 13968 bp, 11 predicted proteins | sample 612E3MmetaG_FD_120493 | JGI IMG/M metagenome (GOLD analysis project Ga0182021, IMG submission 120493) | Permafrost microbial communities from Stordalen Mire, Sweden - 612E3M metaG (Illumina Assembly) | ecosystem: Environmental > Terrestrial > Soil > Wetlands > Permafrost | place: Sweden...
CGCTACCCCCCTCACCTCAAGCCACTTCACCCCAAATCGGCTTCGTTCCACCAACCCCCATTTCCACCCCGTCCCAGCCAGCGCCAGCCATCCCAAGCCACGGTCCCCTGCCGCCGCTAGCCCAACTTCTCCGGCCAACCAGGCCAACCAGCCATGAAGCGGACCTTCGCCCGGGCGGCATGGTAAAATAAGGCGTTCCCCTTTCATGGATTTCCTCAAAGGGCTTAATGCGCAGCAGCGTGAAGCCGTAAGCCATATCGACGGACCCCTACTGATTCTTGCCGGCGCGGGCAGCGGCAAGACCCGCGTCATCACGCATCGCATCGCGCACATCGTCACCTCCCGCCATGTGCCTCCATCGGCGGTACTTGCGGTCACCTTCACCAACAAGGCCGCGCGCGAAATGCGGGAACGCGTGGTCGCCCTGCTGGAAGATGTTCCGCTCGATTCCGCCCCCAACCTGAGCACCTTTCACTCTTTTTGCGTGCGCATGCTGCGGCGCGACGGGGATCCGCTGGCGGACATTCGTCCCGGCTTTACCCGCCGGTTCAGCATCTACGACGACGAAGATCAACTGGTGATCGTCAAGGCGGCGTACCGCACCCTGGGGCTGGAGGAAAAAGAGTTCATGCAGTACCGCGCGGCCATCTCCAGGATCAGCCGCGCCAAGAACACCAAGGTCACCCCGGCGGATCTCTACAAGAGCGCGGTCAACCCGGAGTCCGAGGCCGTCGCCGCCGTCTTCGAACAATACGAGAAGGCGCTGCACAACGCCAACGCGCTCGATTTCGACGACCTGCTGCTGGAGGCCGTGCGCCTGCTGCGGCATGACGACGCCACCCGCGAGGCTTACAACCGGCGCCTGAGCTACGTCATGATCGACGAGTACCAGGACACCAACCGCACCCAGTACGACCTGATGCGCCTGCTGACCGAACGGCATGGCAATATCTGCGTGGTGGGCGACGAGGACCAGTCGATCTATAGCTGGCGCGGCGCCGATATCCGGAACATTCTGGATTTCGAGCGCGACTACCCCAAGGCCAGGACCATTCGCCTGGAGCAGAACTACCGCTCCACCAAGAACATTCTGGCGGCGGCGGGCGCCGTGGTGGAGAACAACAAGGCGCGCAAGGGTAAGGTGCTCTGGACCGATGCCGATGCCGGCGACCCAATCGGCCTGTACGCGGGCTACGACTCGGAAAACGAGGCGCTGTTCATCGCCGACGCCACCGAAAACTACCTGGCGTCCAACCCCGGCGACCACGTGGCGATTCTTTACCGCACCAACGCGCAATCGCGCCAGATCGAAGAGGCGCTGCGGCGCTATGGGCGCAAATATAACATAGTGGGGGGCTTCAGCTTCTATCAGCGGGCCGAGATCAAGGATACGGTGGCCTATCTCAAGCTGGCGGCGGCGAATGCCGATTCAGTCAGCCTGGCGCGTATCATCAACACCCCGGCGCGCGGCATCGGGCGCACTACCGTGGAGCAGATCGAGCGCTACGGCCGGGACAACGGGCTGAACCTGTGGGATGCCATCGAGCGGATTATCGACGACCAGCAGCTTTCCACGCGCTCGCAATCGGCGCTGGTTATTTTCCGCAACCTGATTCAGGAGCTGTCGCTGGTGGCCAGCCAGTCGCCGCTACCGGCTCTGCTGCGCTTCATCCTGGACCGCACCGGCTACCGGAAGATGCTGGAGCGGGAGAAGACGCCGGAATCGGAAACGCGGCTCGAGAATCTCGACGAATTGATCAACGCCGCGGCGGAAGCCCAGGAGCGCGGCGAGAGCGTCGCCGATTTCCTGGATCACGCGGCCCTGGTGACCGACATCGATGCCTATGACGAGAAGGCCCCGATCACCCTCATGACGCTGCACAACGCCAAGGGGCTGGAGTTTCCCCTCGTGTTCCTCAGCGGCATGGAGCATGGGCTCTTCCCGCACAGCCGGTCCCTGGACTCCGAGGCGGCGCTGGAAGAAGAGCGGCGGCTGTGCTACGTGGGCATGACACGCGCCCGCAAACGTCTGATCCTGACCTGGGCGAAATACCGCCGGCGCTTTGGGGGCGGGGACCAGGAGCATTCCACGCCGAGCGGGTTCCTCAGAGAGGTGCCCGAGGCCCTGATCGTGAACCTGGGCCCACGGGACGACGCCGGGGAAGTCGATTTGCACGCCGAGCGCCACGATGTGCGGCAATCGGCCAAACGCGGCACCTATACCGGCAAGACCTACAATTCGCTGGACAACATTTCGCAATTCTTCGGTGAGCGGGGCCTGGCGTTCCAGCCGGCGAAAGCGCCGCCCACGCCGAAGCCGGATTTACGCACGCCGCCGCAATTCCCGCGGCCGGCCGGCAGCCCTCGGCCGCCCCAACCGGCAGCCGCCGCGCAGCCGCCTCCTGCCCGCAAGGGAGCCCGCACGGGGATGGTGGTGGTGCACCCCAAGTACGGCACTGGAACCGTGGTGCGGCGCGAAGGGGAGGGCGATGATGCTAAGATCACTGTTAACTTTCCTCGCTACGGATTAAAGAAGCTGGTGGAAAAGTACGCTGGATTGAAAAAAAACTGATGAATACGAAGAACGTCACCGACACCATTGAACGCAAGAAACTGAAACGCACGGCGCGCAAGAAGGCGGCTCCGAAGGCGAAACGCGCCGCCGGTGTGGCTCGCGGGTCCGAAAAGAAAAAGATCCGTCACCAGGCCCAGGGCCAGCGCAAGCGTTAAGCGCTAACAATTCACATTCAGGGGCCGCCAAGCGTGAGTCTTTTCCGGACCAAGAGTATCGATGCACTCATCGCTGCCTCCGAGGATCCGGAGAAGAAACTGCGCCGCACCTTAGGGCCATGGAGCCTCACCGCCATGGGTATCGGCGCGGTCATCGGCTCCGGCATTTTCATTCTCACCGGCACGGCGGCGGCCGGTGAGACGCTCAGCTACAAGTCCATCCTGCATGCGCCCGTGCTGGATCTGCTGATGCATGGCACCAAGGCCCTCTCCATGACGGGGCGGGCGGGCGCCGGTCCGGCCATCAGCCTCTCCTTTCTGCTGACCGCGATCGCCTGCAGTTTCGCGGCGCTCTGCTACGCCGAACTGGCCTCCATGATCCCCATCGCCGGCAGCGCGTATACCTACGCCTATGCCACGCTCGGCGAACTGGTGGCCTGGATCATCGGATGGGATCTCATCCTGGAGTACGCCGTCAGTAACATGGCCGTGGCGGTGGGCTTCTCCGCCTACCTCAACGACGTGCTGGACAACGTCTTCGGCTGGCATATTCCGGCGAGGTGGGCCAATCCGCCAATCGTCGGCGGCGAGTTCAGCGGGAGCTGGTTCAATATCTCCGCGCTGATCGTCCTGATGGTGCTCACCTGGATTCTGGTGAAGGGCGTTCGCGAGAGCGCCACCACCAACAACGTGATGGTGCTGATTAAGATTGCGGCCATCCTGATCTTCGTGATTGGCGCCGCCCGCGCGGTGGACACCTCCAACTGGAAACCGTTTGCGCCCGCCGGATTCAGTGGCGTGCTCACCGGCGCCGCCATCGTCTTTTTCACCTATATCGGCTTCGATTCCGTATCCACGGCGGCGGAGGAATGCCGCCGGCCGCAACGCGACCTGCCGTTTGGCATCATCATGACGCTGGTGATCTGCGCGGTCTTGTACATCGCGGTGGCCCTGGTGCTCACCGGAATCGCCCGCTATGACACCCTCAACAACGCCGCGCCGGTGGCCACGGCGCTCAAGGTACTAGGCTACAACGGGATCCGCCAGTGGGTGAGTATTGGCGCCATTGTCGGCATGTTGAGCTCCCTGCTGGTGTTCCAATACGGACAGGCGCGCATCTGGTTCGCCATGTCGCGCGACGGCCTGCTGCCCAAGGTATTCTCCAAGGTTCACCCGGTCCACAAAACGCCGCACATCAGCACCTGGATTGCCGGTCTGGTGGTGGGAATTCCCGCTGGTATCTGGGATATCGGGACTTTTGCCGATTTGGCGAACATCGGGACGTTGTTCGCGTTCATCATCGTCTCGCTCGGCGTGATCGTGCTGCGCAAGACCCAACCCGATCGCAAACGCGGCTTCCGGGTGCCCGGATCGCCCTGGCTGCCGATGATTTCCATCGCCTTTTGCCTGCTGCTGATGATGGCCCTGCCGCTGGAAACCTGGGTGAGATTCTTCGTCTGGCTGCTGATCGGCTTCGCCATCTATTTCCCCTTCGGCCGCAAGCACAGCGCCCTGGCGCGACAGTAGTACTTGGTCCGGGAAGAATCTCCGCTGCGGTACTGGCAAGCCCACTCCGCTCCCCTGGTACGCGAGACACTTCAACTCGAAAGAAAGTGAAGAAAGGTTCCGGCCTCGCAGGACGTTGTTTGTAAATACACAACTTGGAGGATGGAATCCAGTGGGTAAGAATATTGCGTCGCGGCCGGTGTTCCCGTTTGCTCTCGCGGTGGTTCTTTTGGCAATACCCAAACCCGCGCAAGCCTATGTCGATCCCGGTGGCGGAGCCATGATGTGGCAGTTGGCGGCGGCGGTGGGGATCGGCTCCCTTTTTTATGTGCGGCGGGTCTTCATCTGGATGCGCGATCACCTGGGATTTCATTCCACCAGGAGCGCTTTGACTGTCAGCCACTCTGTTCGCGCCGATGGCATCCGCACTTGACGATGACGCTCTTTGCCTGCAAAGGTGGGACAGACCGCGCAAGGCGCACGGTCTGTCCCACGGGTTCTAGAAGCCGCCGTCCAGGATGAAACGCTTCTGTGGATTGTCGTTGCGCACGGCCAGGTTGTGCTTCTTGGTCTGGCCGCCCGGGTAGCGGATTTCATAGGGCACGAACCATCCCCGGTACGTGCCGGATTGGAAGGCCTCGCCCACGGACACCACCTGAATGCCGCCATAGTCCTGCTTGAGCCCGTCACTCAACTGGGTGACGCTGGCGACCCTTTGCCAATCCCGGTTGGCACACCCTTCGAAGAAGGCCAGGGCGGCCTCCCGCGGCGTGGCGGGGATGGCGCCGGTCACCGGCAAATCCGCCGGCGTGCCCATCCAACTGACATCGGCGGGCAAAGCCGGCGTGAACAGATCGGCCGACAGCGGCTCGTTGTAGACAATGTTGGTAATCTCGAAAACCGGCACGTCCTGTCCGCCGCTGTGCACCAGCACCTGCAATCCGGCGAGCCGGTTGGTGGGGGCGTCGAAGCGGTACACGCACGTGTGGTCGGATTCCAGGACCGACTTATTCCTGAGCCAATCGTTGGTGAGATCGCCCTCCGCCCGGCGCGCCACACGAAGCATGGTTTCGTGCGAACCACGGTCCGTGGGGGTGGTGAGAGTGGTTTGGGACTTGCCCTGCCGGGCGGAAAGGAGTTCGCTCTGCAAAACCCGATCGGGGTCCAGCAGGGGCATGAGCCAATCCACGAAACCGGTCCTTGCGCCGCCGCGCATGGCCTGATTCCCGCCGATGAGCAGAAGCGAACCGGCGCCATCCATCGCCACCACGCGCCCGGGCTTTTCGATGCGCCATTTCTGCGGCGTGCCGAACTCCTTCCACATCTCCACCGGGACGAAATCGTAATTGAGCCCGATCATCTCGAAGTTGTCCCTCGGCAGGGTCCGCATACGCGCGGTGATGTGGACCGTTTGGAGAGACGACATGGCCTGTACGGATTGTGCCAGCAGCGCGATGGCGCCTGACTGGGAATGGTTGCCGCCGAAATACGGCAGCGCCAGAACGATGGCGAGGACGAGCCCCACCGAGAAGGCGAGCCGCGGAATGGGCCGCGCCCAGAGACGTGGTCTTGCCGCTGGTGCGGCGTTAAGTTCTTGATGCAGTTTGTTCATTGTGCGCTCCTTGAAATCCAAGGAGGCTCGAACCCGTTCCACCGGCGTGACGCTTGCAAGCGCGTTGCGCGCCCCCGCAAATTCCGCGGCGCAGGCGCCGCAGACTTCCAGATGGGCATGCAATTCCGCGCTGGCGGACACCGCTGCGTCATCGAACAAATCCGCCATCTGGCGGCGTGCGGACCGGCAGGTCATAGTCCAGCCTCCTTGGTGAGAATGCCGCGGAGCCTTTCCACTCCGTAGCGAAAGCGCGACTTGATGGTTGGCAGCGATACACCAACCGCTTCTGCAATGGCGGCAAATGGCAGGCAGCCGAAAACGCGCAGGCGGATCGCCTCCGCCTGCCGCTCGGGCAAGCGCCCCAGCAGGCGCTCGATATCGTCCAGGCGGTCCACCGCCGGGTCCGGGCCTGGGCAAGCGGCAAGATCGGCTGGGTCTGAGGGATCGCGGCGCCGTTCCGCTCGCTGGCGCTGGCGCAGCACGTCGGTGCACCGGTTCGCCACCATGCGGAAGAGGTAGGGGCGCACGCCGGTCACCGTACGGTGCTTCTCCCGTTCCAGGTAGGCCCGCACCAGGACGTCCTGCACGGCATCCTCGGCGTCTTCCAGACTGCGCAGGCGGCAGAACGCAAAGTGCACCAGTTCGTCCTGCACCGCTTTCACCAGACCCTCGAACTGCTCGACCGATTGCGGCCAGCGGCCGGCGGTGTCCATCGGCGCGGTATCCGGCGTTGCTTGCAGCGTGAACGGGATTGTCCAGCCCATTACAGTAGCCTTGTCTGCTGCTATAACGTTCGGCCCAGGGCAAAAGATCTAATTTCAGTCCCAATTATATCGAAGGTAGTACGGGCTTCCCGGCCTGTCGTGTTTTTGTCCACCGTGTTAACGTGAAAGCTCGGTGAGAATTCTCTTTATCGGCGATATTTTTGGCTCGCCCGGGCGGCGTATTGTGGCGGACCACGTGGAGGATATCGTCAAAACGAATCGGATCGATCTGGCGATTGCCAACGCGGAGAACGCCGCCGGGGGCTTCGGCATCACCCCCGCGATTGCCGAGGATCTCTTCGCCCTCGGCCTCGATATTCTCACCAGCGGCAACCATGTCTGGGACAAGCGGGAACTCTACGATTACCTGAACCGCCAGCCGCGCCTGTTGCGGCCGGCGAACTATCCGGAGGCGCCGGGTCATGGACTGATCGCCGTGAAGGCCCGCAACGGAGTGGAGTGCGCCGTCCTCAATCTGCAGGGCCGCACCTACATGCCGTCCACCGACTGCCCGTTCCGCAAGGCGGATTTGCTCTTGAGCCAGATCGACCCCGCGATTAAAGTGAAATTTGTGGATTTCCATGCCGAGGTGACCAGTGAGAAGATGGCGTTGGGCTGGTATCTGGACGGCCGCGTATCGGCCGTGGTGGGCACGCATACCCACGTGCCCACCGCCGATACGCGCATTCTGCCCGGCGGTACCGCCTACCAAACCGACTGCGGCATGACCGGCCCCTACCGGTCGGTGATCGGGGTCGATACGGAGACTATTTTGCAGCGCTTCCTTTCCGGACTGCCGGTGCGAATGGAAGCCGCCAAGCATGGGGTGGAGTTGCACTCGGTGATCGTCGACGTGGACGAAGAGACCGGGAAGGCCCTCTCCATTCGCCGCCACACGATCAACGGAGACTGATTCGATGGATCCTTCCAGTCCGGTAGCCGACATCACCGCGTTTTATATCCAGGAAATCGGCGCACTGTTGTTTGGGACCGTGTTCTACTTCCTGTACCGGCAATCGAAGGTGGTCTACTTCGGGCTTTGGTCGGGAGCCTGGGTCATGCGCGTGATGGCCGCGTTTTTCGGCTTCGAACTGGTGCGCACCCAGCACTCCGGGTGGCTGGCGCCCTATGCCTGCTTCGAGTTCGGGTTTGCCATCGTGCTGATCGCGGCGGCGCGCGCCGGTTTCGCCAGCAGCATGAAGGACTGGCGCACCGTGCTGCGTCTGATTTCCATTCTGCCCATCTTCGTGGCGCTGGTCTGGGCCATCGGCCAGTCTTCGGGCCTGGAAGCCTATCACGCGTCGGATGCCGTAGTCCTCGGGTTCATCTACCTCTACAATTTTTATACCCTGCGCAGGAGCGGCGGGTTGGGTGCGCGGATCTTCCGCTATTCCCTGTTGGTGCTGGCCTCGGCGTTCTTCGAGCATGCGGTGATTTTCCTGTGGTTGTTCAATCGCGGCGGCGCGCCGGCCTGGGCGACGTACCTGCACCACGAGTCGTACTACGATTTCGCGCTGCACTGCGTGATGGCTTTTGCCGCCATGGCGATGTGGAGTGAGAGCCAGATCGACCGCCTGCGCGACCTGACGAGCGAACTGGATCACATGCGCCGCGAGCGCAAGAACACCATGGACCTGGACCGGTTGACGGGCCTGTTGAATCAGGCGGCGCTGGCCCACCGGGTGGAGGAACCCGAGGGGTTCGATGGCGTGGTGGTGGTCTGCGACATGGATAATTTCAAGGACATCAACGACCGCTACGGGCATCTGGTGGGCGACGAGATCCTGCGCAACGTCGGCAACCTCCTGCAGGCTTCCATCCGCCATGAGGATGAAGCCTTCCGCTGGGGCGGCGACGAGTTCGTGATTCTGTTCCGCAATCAGCGCACCCTGGTGGCGATGCGGCGCATGGCGGATATCGAATCCCGCTTGCGCGATTTCCGGGTGCGCGGGTTGGGCATTCTGCCCATCCGGTTCAGTTGGGGGGCGGCCGACACCGAAGGGCGCGGGGTGCGCGAGGCGCTGGACGAGGCCGACCGGAACATGTACATCGTCAAGCGATCGCGCGCCGGCCAGGACGCTGCCGGCGAGCTGCCTCCCGCACGCTGATCCGTTTTGGTGGGGCAGGCGCTTCCGCCTGCCGGCCGCTGATCGCCCCTGACGGCACAAGCTATCTAGTTTCTGTCGCGAAACCCGGCATTCGCGCGCAAGACCGCTCCCTCAGAAGCTGAGAAGAAATCGGTTGACAGGCGAAAGCGCCTGTCCCACAAAGCCGCAGGTTGTATGTCTGCAATGGTGGGGCATGCTTCAGCTTGCCAACGCCCGCTTGCGGGCGCATTTTTTCTCGCCTTCTCACGGTCGCGGCTCCGATAAGAAGTCCCGTAGTGTCAACGGAACTATCCGAGCCGCGACCGTGAGGGAGCGATTGCCTCTTCGCTGCACGGCAGTTTCGCGACAGAAACTATCTGGTCACGTAGAACTTGACAGCGTATCCGGTGACCGACGCATTGTTGTCCGGCCAATTGCTGTAGAGCAGCATTAGAGCGTTGGCGCCGGCGGCGGTGGCTTGCGGAATGCGCACGTTGATCTGCCACATTCCGGGGAAGGCCGGCGACAGGCCGGAGAAATAGATGAAGTTTTCGTCGACGCCGGGAATGCTTCGCGGTTCATTGCCTACCAACGGAATCTGATCGGTATAATCGCTGCCCAGCCAGATGCGCAGGCTGTACTGGGCGCGGACCAGGCCGTTGCGGGGGACGTCCCCGTCGGCGGGCGGGTTCGACACGAAGCCCTGGCCGGTAGCATAAATGGCGATGTATTCGCCGATCTTGGCGGGGTGGGTGGCGTCGTTGATAGTATTGTTCTGGTTGATCACCGCCGCCAGTTTGGCGCCGACGCCGGCCGAGACGCCGACGAAAATCGCGGGCGACACGGTGTTCATGGGGATCGGGCTGGCCGCCAGCAACTGACCCGTGAGTGTGTTCAGCACCTGCACATCCGCCATGCCAGTCGTGGGCGCGTTCCAGGGCATCACAAAGTTGATCTGTCCGGGCGATACGTAGTACAGAGGCGCCGGTGTGCCGTTGACCGTCACCTGAATGTTGGCCAGCGAGGTCGGCAAAGGTATGGGCGCGGCCTGGGAGAATGCGTCGGCCGTATCCTTGCCGAATTGGATGCCGGCCGGATAGATTGTCGAGATGGTGTTGGGCGCCAGCGGCTTGTTTGCCAGCGGGACGGCCGCGTTGAATGCGGACAGCGCCGGGTAGTAGAAGGTCACCCGGTTGTCAGCCTCCGCCACGATGAGATCCCCGTACGGATCCTGGGTGACCGCTACGGGGCTGATCGAGGGGATGGAAACGCTGGCGACGGGATTGAAAATCAACTGGTCGTAGCGCGGGTACTTCTGGACGGCGTTGCCGCCGACGTTGGTGACCCAGATGTCGCCGGTATTGGGGTTGACGAAGATCCCTTCGGCGTGGGCAGCGGGCAGCACGAAGGATGCGTGCGCGCCGGTGGCCGGAACGCTCAGAATCTGGTCGAAGATCAGCACGCGGCCGTTGCCGCTGTCGACGACGTAGGGACGGCCGTCGGTATCGGTCGAGAGGTGAAGCGGTCCCGACATCCCGGTGTCCGAATTGCTCGCGGTCTTACTGGTGAAATCCGCTTGCCCGAACACCTTGGTGGCGGCTGCGCCGTTATCCGCGGAGGTGAACGTGCCCTGGGTAAAGGGGAAGTAGAGCACGCGGTTGAGCACCTCGTCGCTCACCAGCAGCCCGCTGGTGCCGGCGAAGGTGAGGCCATAAGGGACATACATGTTTCGCGCGTTGGCATCGGGGAGCCAGGGCGTGGAGAAACTGGGCTTGCCCAACACCACGTCCGCCTGTTGATTGCCCTGGTGGGAAAACGGCGTGGGGAAGCGCAGCACGCGGCCATTGGCCGAGTCGGCCACGTAGAGGTTGCCGTTGGAATCCACCAGCAGCCCAATGGGGCGGCACAGGCTGGATTGCGTGGGCTGGAGGATGTCGCCGGTCGGGTAATTGCACACGGCCGTCGCCAGGTCGGGCTGTCCGATGACGATATCGGCGGCGGATCCGGGGATCAGCTTGCGCACGTCGCGGAAGCCCAGGACGCGGTTGTTGTACGGGTCGGAGACGTACAAGTGGGGCGTATCTCCCGTGCTGTCCATCACCACGGCCGCGTCGGCCGAGCCTCCCTTGAGGAAATAGAACTCCCTGCCTTCGATCAGGTTGATGGAATTGGTATTGAACCGGTCCTGCCCCAGCACCCGCGTCGCGGGGTTGAAGCAGTTTCCCGATCCTGCGGGCGGGCAGTTGGCGCTTTGAAAGGGCAGCACGATCACGCGGTTGTTGTACCAGTCGGCCACGTAGAGCTCGTTGTTGACGAACACCGCCGCCTGGGGGTTGTTCAACGTGCCGGCCGCGGCCTGCGGATTGCCGTCATTGGCATACAAGCTCTTGGTATCGGTGTGGCTGATGCCGCCGATGCCGCTGGCGTGGCCGAAAACGGCTTTCGCGGAGGGAGAGATTGTCGTGTCGGAATCCCACTTGTCGTACGGATCGAAGATCAGGATGCGCGAGTAGTAGGAATCCACCACGCCCATGCCCTGTGTGCCCGGCAGAAAGAAGATCGCCGCGGGGTTCCACATCGCGATGGCGTAGATCTGCGGATCGGTCCGGTCCGGGGCTCCGGCGATGGTCGCCGGCTGAGCGCCCATCACGCGGGTGGCCGACATGCCCGTGGTAAAAGGCGGCAGGAAGACCAGCACACGGTTCTGCAGGGTGGGTGTGGAACTCCCATCGGAGTCGGCGATGTACAGGCGGCCGGCCGTATCGAAGGCGATGGCCGCCGGAGTGGTCAACTGGTTCTTGGTCTGCGCGCCTGTCGCGGTGTTGGGTAGGTTGGGCTGCCGGGAAACAAAGTCGAGTTGGCCGATTTCCAGGTCCGCGCTGATGGTTGTGGCGAACCCACCCTTGGCGACATCGGCCGCCTTGTAGCGCAGAACCCGATTGTTTCCGGCATCCGTCAACCAGAGGTTGTGCTGGGCATCGAAGGTGATCGCCGCGATGAAAACGCTGCCGCCGCTATTGAGCGCGATCCCATTTACCGTTGGCGTCGCGGCCTGGTTCAGGGGATAGTTGGCGCCGTTGGTGTTGAAGCTCGGCTGGCCGATGCACAGATCCGGGGTCAACTGATCCGGCGGTGTGGTGAACGGTTTCCTAAAACGCAGGACCCGGTTGTTGCCGCTATCGGCGACGTAGAGATCTCCGGTTGTCTGATCCACCGCCAGTCCCGTCGGCGAGGCGAGACCCGCCGACACGCTGTGTCCCGTGCTATTGGCGCCGGTGGAGAAGAAGTCCAGTTGCCCGATGACCAGGTCCGCCATCTCGCCGTTGCCCTTGGTGAAATTCACCGCGTCCTTCCATGCCAGAATGCGGTTGTTGCCGGTGTCCGCCACGTAGATCCGCGGCGGTGTCACCGAAGTATCCAGCGCGACCCCCGTGGGACTGTAAAACTCGCGGCCTTCCACCAGGTTGGGGTTAGCGTTGGGGATGGCAAAAGGGCTGGACGACAGCAGCCGCGGCTGGCCGATCTCGCGCGTGGGCGCCGTATTCAGGGTGATCTGTGCGCGTCCGGTGCCAGCGCAAAAGAGAGCAACAGTTACGGATAAGAAGTATTTAGATCGCATGGATAGTCCCGCGGCGCGACGCAAAAAGCGCACCTTAAATCAGGATATCAAACACCAACTGGGGCAGTGCGTTCGCCGCGGGGTGCGCGAACGCACGATAGACCATTTGATAAACTGGGGGTTGAGCCACCCCATCTCAAAACGGCCGCGCGTCTCGGCGGTCAGTTATCTGAATACATCTCCCCTGGTCTGGGGCATGCTCCATGGGCCGCAGCGCGGCCGGTTCGACCTGGAATTCCGCCTTCCCGCGGATTGCGCCGACCAGTTGGCCAGCGGCGCCGCCGATATCGGCATCGTTCCCTCTTTCGAATTGACCCGGCAGGATCTGGAGATCATCCCCGGCGCGGGCATCGCCTGTCACGGCGCGGTGCGCAGCATCCTGCTGATTTCCTCCCGCCCGGCGGCCGGGATTCGCTCTCTCGCCCTGGACTCCAGCTCGCGCACCAGCGTGGAACTGGCGCGCGTCCTTCTCGCCCGCCGCTACGGCGTTGTGCCGCGGTGTGTCTCCCACGCCCCGGACCTCGACGCCATGATGCGCATCGCCGACGCGGCGCTGATCATCGGCGACCCGGCCCTGCGGGTCGATGCGGCCTCCCTGCCGTGGCATGTCTACGATCTGGGGGCCGAATGGGTGGCCATGACGGGCCTGCCCATGGTTTTCGCCGTTTGGGCCGCACGCAAGGGCATCGTAACCCCGGATTTGGTGGCGGTGTTCCAGGAAAGCTGCCGTTACGGTCTGGACCGCATGGAGGAGATTGTGGCCGCGGAATCGGCGGCGCGCGGCTTTGCGCCCGAGCTCGTACGCCAGTACTTGACCCGCCATATCGTGCATGAATTGGGCCGGCGAGAATACCAGGGAATGGAATTGTTCCTCGAGTACGCGTCTCGGGGGGCAGCGGCGGGAATGAAGTTTGTCACGCCAGTTTGACCGGAGTCCGGCATTTCCCTATACTAGAGGAAAGATGGCGTATACACTGTTGTTACTTCTTCACGTAGCTGTGTGCCTGTTCCTGATCATCGTGGTTTTGCTGCAAAGCGGCAAAGCGGCGGATCTGGCGGGCGCATTCGGCGGAATGGGCTCGCAGACGGCCTTCGGTCCGCGCGGGTCGGCCACCCTGCTTTCCAAGGCGACCACGATATCGGCGGTGATCTTCATGGTCACCTCGCTATCGCTCTCCATCCTGGCCACCAGAAGCGCGGGCTTGGGTACCTCCGTGCTCGAGACATCTCCCAAGACGAGCGTGCCGAAAACGGCTCCGGTCCCGGTTACGATTCCCGGCCAGCAGACGGCGCCCCCCGGATCGGTGACGGTGCCGCTCCAGATTCCGCCGCCCGCAACTCAACAGAAAGCACCGGCTCCGGCGCCGCCTACGCCGGGGAAGAAGTAGCACCCTGAACGCGGAGGTGGCGGAATTGGCAGACGCACTAGCTTGAGGTGCTAGCGGGAGCAATCTCGTGGGGGTTCAAGTCCCCCTCTCCGCACCACATTTTAAAGGAGTTATCCGTCGCTAGCTGGACCTTATCCAGCTAGTACTGTGACCGTGAGGAAAGGTGCGATTTCTGTGGGGCAGGATGGAATCCTGCGCGGCGATTGGCAATCGCCGCGCGTGCCGGTTGCCAACCGGCACGCAGCTTGCCAAGCTGCCCCAC
>Ga0182021_10006419_pt1 | contig 13967 bp, 11 predicted proteins | sample 612E3MmetaG_FD_120493 | JGI IMG/M metagenome (GOLD analysis project Ga0182021, IMG submission 120493) | Permafrost microbial communities from Stordalen Mire, Sweden - 612E3M metaG (Illumina Assembly) | ecosystem: Environmental > Terrestrial > Soil > Wetlands > Permafrost | place: Sweden...
GCGCAGGAAGCGGGGCACCTTGAGCCGCACGCCGACGGTATTCTGTGCTCGATCCATAAACCAAGCGAGGGGACAAATGGCGCACCAGAACCGCCCAAGCAGGATGAATGACAGCGGCAGCAAAGGCCACCATACCGTCCATGCCAACGCCATTCCGAGGTTTTGGCCGGAGTTATTCGGCGCAAAGAGCACCGAAAAGACAATGACGACGAATGCCGCCGCCGTAAGCCATTGAAAGCTTGCCGGGTAGAATCTGCTCCGCAGCGCTGCCCTGATCCATGGGATGCTCAGCAGGTTCATGACGCAGCGCCTTCCGGCCGCCGGCGCCGACGAATAGAGGCAGCGGTGCCCAAAATAGTCGCTAGGGAGAGGAGGAACAAAATGAGAATCGCGGGGCTCGGCTGCGAACTCGCGACATCTACCGGGACGGTGAGCAGGCCGGCCCCGGCCGTGAAAGTCAGATTGACTCTGCCGGCTGTGTCAGGCTCCCACGAGAACGCGTAAGTGCCGGGCCCACTCTGCTCCCCCGCGAGACCCATGCGGCAACCGGCCTGCGCACCTGCTTCCGATCCGCTTCCCAGATCGCTCCCGCCGGCAGGCGTCGTGTCCAAGGCATCTTCCACGCTTATGAACATGGGCGCTGTATTCAGGCAGGTTCCCACCCTATCGGCCGGTTTTCCGTTTTCCGCAACATGCAGAATCAACGTGGCGGTCTTGCCCTTCGCTATGGTGGCCGGAAGTTGCACCGAGAGTTGATATGCACCGTCCGCAAATGCATCGCCAAACGTCGCCCCATCTCCAGCTATGATGCCGGCCAGCAGAGCCACAGCGATCGCCGAAATCCTCTTCATCGCATCTATCCTGGACAGAGCAACGTACGCAGAAGGTCTAACCTTCTATTTGACCGCGGACGTGTTCCGAGACCCTTGAGACTTCTACGCTCACGCGCGTCCACGTGGATGAAGTAGTGGTCCCGATAAGCTCATAAGTGCCGTGATGGCCTGCCGGCCAATCTTCCAGCTTGCCGGTGGCCGTGCCCACCGACTTGCCATTAGCGTCCCATAGTGTGGCTGTGAAGAACACATCGTGCTGGAACTTGTCGTGGTTGGTGGCGTAGCCTGTAACTTTGATATTTTTGCCATCCGTGATTTGCGCCATAGCCGGTCCATCCAGGCTGATCATGCTCTTGGCGTACTCCATCGTTTCCAGCTCTGCATCGTCGCCCGAATGGCAAGCGGCCAGGTTCAGGCTGAAGGCACATAAAATCAAAATGCTCAACATTCCGATTGTGTGTCGCATTGTCCTTAGATTTTCTCCACTTTCAATCGAAGGGTTCCGGCCTACTTTTTGTCATAGACCTGCTTGCGGGTTGTCGGACCATTCTGGCCCTGCCTTACCGAAGTAAGCGTCAGCGTCTTGCCGTCAGCGGACAAAGTGTAAGTCTGATCTACGGGCCGATCGCCACTCTGCGAGCTCTGAGTCCCGGTGATATGGACCGAGTTGCCATTCAACACGGCCTTATACTTGATGCCGCCTGTCTGTGGCGAAGCCACATGCTCGGTGACATTCGAGATGACCACGCTCACCTGCGCCCATGTAGGCGACGTGGTGGTGCCCGTAAGCTTATAATTATCTTTTTTGCCGGCGGGCAAATCCTCGAGCCTCCCCGTTGCCGTGCCCACTGATTTGCCGTTGGCATCCAGAAGCGTGGCGGTGAGCATGACGTCGTGCTGGAACTTGTCGTGGTTGGTGCCGCTGCCGTCGACTTCGATATTGTTGCCGCTGGTGACATGCGCCTTCGGGGTACCGTCCAGGCTGATCATGCTCTTGGCGTAGTCGAGTGTTTCCAAGTCCGAAGCAGATGGCTGCACGGGGGTCGTGGTGTGATCGGCGCCGTCCATGGTATAGGACGTCACCACGACGTCCTCATTCGCGGTACGGCTGATCGTCAACACGTTGCCATCCTGCTTGATGGTCAGATCGCTTATGCCGCTGGTGCTGCTACCGCTCGGCGGATCGCTCTTCGACGCATTGAATACCCATGTGCCGCTGAAACTAACTCCGGCCACCGCAACCGCGGCCAGAAGCAGTCCAATTGCAGGTAACAGATACGCTTTCTTCATGGCTTCTCCTTTTGTGAACGTTTGTTCCCAGAGTATCTCTTATGGGATCTCCTACAGGGGAGGTCCATCGGATTACCAGCAGCACCACGGTGAACTGACAGCAGAGCGCACGCCGGTTAATTCTCTTTTAGAGGGGATTTGTCGATCGGTATCCTCCTGATAGGGCATCAGGCCCCATGCCATCTTGGGATCCCGGTGAAGTACTATCAACGTGGGTTTCCGCGAAGCCACGCCGAGATTCTACTGATAAAATGATATCGATTATCGCCTGACAGGATCGGGAGATCCGTGATCGGACTCACCTCTCAGTTCGTCAAGCCGGGCTGATCGTAGGGCTTCCTGCGAACTACTACCAGAACTCGTAATAATGGGAGAAACAGTTCGAAAGGCAGTCGACGGGAGCAGTTATTGAAACGCAGAGACTACGTATTCCAGGGTGGAATGAATGGCAGCCATGAGGCTCGAGCTGCTCACAGACAAGAGCACGGTAAAAACCAAGCCGGAGACACAGGCGCCGACTGCAAAGTTCAGCCAGCGCACAGAGGCATTTTCCGGTCCACGTGCGCTTGCAGTCAATCGCGTGAGCCTGAGCACACGCGACGAAATGCCGCCAAGATCCTCCGCAATCAATGAGGCCCCGGCGAACATGGCCGGAGAGGTTCCTGTCGGAGCGAGGCGGGCAATCTTCACGAGCGCCGATGCCAGGTCCAGTGCTTCCGGCGCTCCAATCCTGGCCGCATAATCATCGGCTGCCCATTCAGCAGTCTTTATCCATGCGCGATCCAGGGATTTACCCAGCGGGAAAAGCGCCAGCACGTCCTTGCACATAAGTAACAGCCCGCGCTTGAAGTTGTCTCTTGCGTCCAGATGTCCGCGCTCGTGAGCCAACGCAGCAGAGAGTTCTTCCGGCGAAAGAGCTTCAAGCACCTGCTCGGCAATGAACAGTCTTGGACGCAAGGCGCCGACGATCGCAACCACCGGGAATCTGTGCGGGAAGCGGAATGCTGGTACGGAGAATTTTTCCACTGAAATCGGTTGCGCATACCGCAACCATTCTCTTGCGAGACGGCGCGTTGCCAGACATCTCGCTATGCAGCGCCATAGAGCAAAACCTATGCCATAGAGCGACGCGGCGGCCAGCAAGCCAAGCTTAAGGGTGACGATCTCCGTTGTGTGGCGGGGCTCATTGGTCAGATAGGACGGAATAAAGAGGGCGCCGACACAAAAGACCGCGGTAAGTCCCGGCATGATCCGCAAGAAAAACAATAACTGCGAGCACGCCCGGCTCGGCCACGATTCGGCTGTCCGCGAAATTCTGCGCCAGAGGCCCACGGCCAACAACGACGCCATGATGTTGATGGCCAGGAGTCCCACCAGCGACAGGCAAATGCCCAACAGTTCGTACATGTCTTCCTTTATGGCTTGCGCCGCTGCTCGCGCTTCTTTTCCCGGACGAGGCGGTCAAGTGCATCCAGAGATGCGCGATCGTGTTCGCTCAAAGCATCCACAATACAAGCCAAAACTGGTTCCACGCCTCCCGCGGCGCGATCGAGCAGACCTGAGATCAGATCTTGGGCAATGCCCTGCTCGAATTCGGCGTGCGAGACGCGCGGAGAGTAGAGAAACGCGCGCCCCAGCTTACGCCGGTCCAGGACTCCCTTCTGGTACAGGCGATGGAGCGTGGTCATGAGGGTCGTGTAGGCAATGCGGGCTTCAAACGCGCCATAAACGTCGCGCACGCTGACTTCTCCCCTCTGCCAGGCAACATCCATGACCTCGCGTTCGAGCTTGCCAAACCCCATCTCCACGATCTCGTGCGGCCGTTTAAATCCGCGAAGCGTAAATATCGGCAATTTCATACTTGATCCTGAGCCATTAGACGGCAGCTCCTGCGTATTGTGCACTTCTTGATTATCAAATCGCTTTGCCTGCAGTCAATCCCGAAATCGAAGGCGTTAAGGCTTCACCTTTCCACGGCTGCTCAGACACCAATCCGTGAATGGTGGTAGCCGCCCGCTCCACATCGGAGCGCGTGATGCCGCGATAAGTGACAAAACGCAGCATGGTTCCCATGCCCGGCAGTCCCCTGACGCCGCGAGCATCGAGGTAACGCGCGAAGGTGGCGGCGTCGATGCCGAGCCCCGCGACGTCTACGTTGACAATGTCTGTCTGGACCGATTCCAGGTCGATTGCCAATCCAGGGACCAGTGCGAGGCTGTGGGCAAGCATTCTTGCATTTTCATGGTCCTCGGCCAGCCGGTCGATCATTGTGCGTAACGCCACCAGGCCGGGAGCGGCAATAATGCCGGCCTGGCGCATGGCGCCTCCAAATGCACGCCGGACTTTGCGCGCCTTTTCGATAAAAGACCGGTTGCCCGCAAGCAGCGATCCGACCGGCGCCGACAACCCCTTGGACAGGCACATGCTCACCGAGTCGACGGAGCGTGTCAGAACACGGGCGTCGACGTGGAGGGCGACGGCGGCGTTGAAAATGCGGGCGCCATCCAGATGCACCGGTAGGTTTTGCGCATGCGCAATCTCACAGCAAAGATCCATATGTTGAGGCGGTATGGCCGTGCCGCCAGCCGTGTTGTGCGTGTTCTCCAGGCAGACCAGGCCGCGGGCGGGAAATCCGGCGCCGGCCCGCTTCGCGGCCACGCGCAGAGGCTCCGGGTGCAGGGCACCCAGCCTTCCCGGCACCGGAAGAACTAGAAGCCCGCAGGCCGCGGCAATGCCCCCAAACTCCAGCCCGTAAAGATGAGCGCTCTGTTCGACTACGGCCGCGCCTCCAGGTTCGGTGTGAGTTCGCATCGCGATCAGGTTGGACATCGTGCCGCTCACGGTCAGCATCGCCGCCTCTTGTCCGAGCATCTCCGCCGTAAGCGCTTCCAATTCGCGCACCGTGGGGTCGCCGTCGCGTGAATCGTCGCCAAGCTTGGCATCCTGGATACTGCGGAGCATCTCGTCTGTGGGAAGGCTGAGCGTGTCGCTGCGCAAATCTATGACTGACTTGTCCACCGCATACCTCCATGAAATCGGACAACCGGCCTCAAGATAGAGGTTTTTTTCGGTGATTCATAGCAAAAATCGATTTTCATTTGGTGTGCGCGTGAACAGGTGGGATTTGTCAGCGAATGGCCCGTTGCAGGTTTAGCAGTTCGATGACCCGCGAAATGTCTTCCACTGCCTCCCCAACGGTGATGTTCAGTTCTTCCGCAATCTCCGTGGCAGGCCGTCCCTCGGCCATCATGCGCAAGACCTCGCGTTCCTGAACCGAGATTCCATCCGCGGCATCCGGCCTTATGGTTCCATCAAGGAATGGGAGCAACAGGTCCTTTACCACGCTGGGAGAGGCATACGGTTTGCCTCCGAGGACCACCTGGATCGCCTGGATCAGCTCCGTGGCAGCAGAGCTTTTCAGGACATATCCGCTCCCGCCAGCAATGAATGCCTCGGCCGCATACATGGGGTCAGAGTGCATGGTAAGAAATATGATTTTGCATTCAGGGAGATGCGCTTTGAGGCGGCGCGCCGTGTCGAGTCCATTCAGTCCCGGCATGGAAATGTCGAGGAGGATCAGGTCGGGTTTGAGGAGCGGGGCAGCCTGAAGCAGGGATTGGCCATCTTCGAATGTGCCCACCACTTCACCGTGCCCGTGCAAGAGCCGCTGCAGACCCTCGAGCATGAGGCGATGGTCGTCTGCGAGCATTATGCGAGGCTGCCTCATGATGCGGCCCTCCGGAGGAACGCGCCCGCGATAGAATATCTACTCCAACATACGCTTTCTCGAAATAAGGGCGGCTTAACCTGGCTTCCGGGGCGCATCAGAAGCACGCCTCCCGCTGCATGCGAGCGCGACTATTCAGCATAATGGACCTCCGGTCCTCGTCGCAAAACTCCAGGACGCAGGAGAAGTGTCCCGACCTCAGGCACCGCACAGGAAGAATCAGCGCCAGGGGAGACAGATGCCTTCACTGCCGACGAATTCAGTATTGCTTGGGAGCAAATCTTACTCAAGCGTGAAATGAGGCTCCGATTCAAATGCTGCAAATACCCACAAATTCCGGAATGGTGGCGGATCAGAAGCAATTGCCGTTTTGACCCCAGAAGGTCCAGCAGGTATGGCCCAATGTGAAAGCGCGCGGGCATTAATCAAGCCGATTGTCCGTCATTGTTTATGGCCGTGGACTAGCTGCGCAACCCTATCGCTGCTGCTTGGAGTACATCACCTTGCCGCCTATGATGGTGAACTTCACGACAGTCGAGGGTATCTCATCTTCAGATATGGTTAGAATATCTTTGGAAAGCACCGTAATGTCGGCCAGTTTGCCGGGAGTGAGGGATCCTTTCATGTCTTCTTCGAAACCCGAGTAAGCCGCGTTCCAGGTGTAAGACTTCAATGCCTCTGCCCTGCTCATGCGCTGGTCGGGGTAGAACACCGTACCGTCTTTGAGCTTGCGCGACACCGCCGCATAAAAATTGGCGATCGGATTCACGTCTTCCACAGGCGTGTCGGTTCCATTGCTGACAATCGCGCCCGATTTCATCAGTTTTTGCCAGACATAGGCGCCCTCCTCCGCTCGCTGGGATCCCAGACGCGCCAGCACGTACGGCGCGTCGGAGGTGCAGTGGATCGCCTGCATGGCAGCGATCACTCCAAGGGCGCCGAAGCGCGGTATATCCGCCGCGTTCAGATGTTGCGCGTGCTCGATGCGCCAGCGCAGGTCCTTTTTGTCGGGATGAGCCTTGAATGCCGCCTCATAGATATTCAACACCTCGCGATTGGCGCGGTCGCCTATGGCATGTGTGCAGAGCTGGAACCCGTTTTCCATCGCCAGGCGGGCCGTTTCCGTGATCGTCTCCACCGAGTCCACATTGATGCCCGTGCTCGTGGGCAGGTCCGTATAAGGTTCGAGCATCCAAGCCGTCCGTGAGCCGAGCGCTCCGTCCATGAACCGTTTGATTGCACGAACGGTGAGATGCCTGTTTCCATAGTCGATGATTCTGTATTTTGCGAGGTTCGACTCGAGGCTCTTGTTTCCTTCCGATATCATCACCCACAATCGCAAGTCCAGCTTGCCCTCATCAGCCAGTTTTTTGAAAAGATCAATGTTCTTAAACGACTCGCTCGCATCATAGAAAGAGGTAATCCCTTTCGACAGGCAATCCTGCGTAGCCAGTTCCACCACCTTGCGTGCGTTTGCCTCGGCTTCCTCGGGAGTGCGCTGTCTGCGCGCTTCCGCGAGCGCTTTGTCAACCAGTCCTTGAGCGTTCTCGCGGAATACGCCGACGAGATTGCCGTGCGCGTCGCGCATGATTTCGCCGCCCGCTGGATTTGGAGTGCTGCGCGTGATCCCGGCAAGGGTCATTGCCTTCGCATTGGCATAGGTCGCATGGCCGCTGGCGTGAGTCAGCAGCACGGGGTTGTTCGGCGAGACCTTGCTCAGCGAATTATGAATTGGGAAACCTTCCACGTTCGGCGTAGGCTTTTTGTCCCACTTCTCCTGATGCCATCCGCGGCCCAGTATGAACTCGCCCTGCTTGGCCTTCTTCGCCGCATCCGCAACCATGGCCACGATCTCATCCCAATTCGCGCAGTGCGTCAGATCCAGCTCCATCTTGGTTTCACCCAGGCTCATGAAATGGCCGTGGCTGTCGATCAAACCCGGCACGGCCAGCATGCCTGCAAGATCGATCACCTTCGTCGAGGGTCCAACATATGGCTGAATCTCCTCGTCGGTTCCGACAGCCTGGATTACGCCGTCCCTGACTGCAATGGCCCTTGCTTCCGGTTTGGCGGGGTCCACCGTTGCTATCTTGCCGTTGCGCAATACCAAGTCTGCGGGCGCAACCTTGGGACCGCAAGCGGTCAGCATTGCTGAGATAACAAGGCCGAAAAGCACAAAGAGATTCTTCCTCCAGGATGTTCCTCTCATGGCGCTTCCTCCGAATGAATGACGATCGTGGCGCGTATCTTATCGCAAGACTTGCTCTCGACGCTCAAGAAAGTGTTGCGTCGAGGGACCTTCATGTATGGCGCAGAAAGATGGCGCTCAGAGGCGGCAGAGTGAGCAGAAGGCTCTGGGGCCGGCCGTGCGCACTCGTGGCCGTAGTCGACACGCCTCCAAGGTTGCCGATGCCGCTCCCGCCGTAAATCGCGGCATCGCTGTTTAGCACCTCTTGCCAGAACCCCGGCATGAGAGCGCCGAGGCGGTACCCATGCCGCGGCACCGGAGTAAAATTGCACACGACCATGATGGGTTGTTGGTCGGCTTTTGCTGCTTTGCGCGCGAAAGAGAGGACGCTTCTCTCAGCGTCGTGGCAGTCAATCCATTCGAATCCGGCAGGCTTGTGATCCATTTGATTTAGAGCCGGTTCACTTCGATATAACTGGTTGAGATCGGCAAGCCACTTCTGCACGCCCCGATGGGACGCGTATCCGAGCAAGTACCAGTCGAGGCCGGAATCGTGCTCCCATTCCGCCCGCTGTGCGAATTCTCCGCCCATGAATAAGAGTTTCTTCCCTGGCTGGGCAAACATGTAACCCAGCAGGAGGCGCAGATTCGCAAATTTGCGCCAGTCATCGCCGGGCATCTTGCTGAGCAGCGATCTCTTGCCGTGTACCACCTCGTCGTGGGACAGCGGCAGGACGAAGTTTTCCGTGAAGGAGTACAGGCCGCGAAAGGTAAGCTGATCGTGATGGTAACGGCGGAAAATCGCGTCGTGAGACATATAGTCCAGAGAATCGTGCATCCAGCCCATGTCCCACTTAAATCCGAATCCCAATCCTCCCACGTAGGTCGGCCGGGAAACCATGGGCCAGGCGGTCGATTCTTCGGCGATCGTCATGACATCCGGATAATTCGCATAGATCTGCTCATTCATGGCGCGCAGGAAGCCCATCGCCTCCAGATTTTCGCGGCCTCCATACTTGTTGGGTATCCATTCGCCCGGCTTGCGGGAATAATCGAGGTACAGCATCGAGGCAACGGCATCGACGCGCAGTCCATCGGCATGGTACTTGTCGAGCCAGAAGAGTGCGCTGCTGATCAGAAAACTGCGCACTTCATCGCGGCCATAATTGAATATCAGCGTGTTCCAATCCCTCTGCACTCCCTGGCGAGCGTCTGAGTGCTCGAAAAGATGAGTCCCGTCGAAATATCCAAGACTATGTTCGTCCATTGGAAAATGAGACGGAACCCAATCCAAAATCACGCCGATGCCGTTCTGGTGCATGAAGTCGACGAACCACATGAAATCCTGCGGCTCGCCATATCTTTTCGTCGGGGCAAAATAGGATGTTGTCTGATATCCCCAAGAGCCGTAAAACGGATGCTCCATTACCGGCAGCAACTCGATATGAGTGAATCCCATCTCCTTCACGTACCTGGCAAGTTCGACTGCGAGCTCTCTGTAAGACAGGGGCTGCTGTCCCTCATTATCCTTGCGTCTCCAGGAGCCGAGGTGGACCTCGTAGATAGAGACTGGGCGGCCGATCCAGGGTCCGGCGCCGCGCATTTGCATCCATTCAGAATCGTTCCATTGGTAAGTCAGATCCCAGACGATTGCAGCAGTGCCCGGCGGCATTTCGGTGGCATTGGCAAAGGGATCGGTCTTGTCGACCCGATAGCGATTATATCGAGACTGAATGTGGTACTTGTAGAGCGTCCCTTTGGCGACGCCGGGTACGAAGGTTTCCCAGATTCCTGATTGTCCGCGGGGCATCATTGGGCTTGCCTGACGGTCCCAGCCATTGAATTCACCGACGACGGAAACCGATTGAGCATTCGGCGCCCATACGGCGAAGGAAGCGCCCTTGACGCTGTCCGTGTCGATCAGGTGGGAGCCTAATTTTCCATAAAGCCGATAGTGAGTGCCTTCATTGAACATGTGAAGATCATCGGAGGTCAAACGGCTGTGTTGAGCGGTCATCGATGCTTCCTCGCCTGATGCATTGTGTTGTTGCCTGCGGCGGACGCCGGATTCCTTCTTGAGACAGTGCTTCGGCTAATCTATCAGATTTAGAACGCTCGGCAGAGTCAGATGTTGTCGCAATCAGGAATCAGCAAACTGTATCCTGCGCTCTTGAAGGGAGAGAGACCTCGATGGTCGGGCCGGTTTCGCACCCGCCGGAGACGTCCAATTTGCCTCCCCAAGCGGAAACCAGCGGCTCCAATGTCGATGTGTCCACATGCGATTGCACTCCGTTCCCGCTGGCTGTCACAAATAGCAGAACGCCGAGCTGCTGCTCCGAAACTTCACCAGGTCCGATCGCCGCGGTTTCCAAGGTGATCGTTCCACCAAACGGTAACGCATCGCGCGCGGACTGCAGAAGTGCTTGCAGGAGCCGTTCGATCTGAGGCCGCGCGGCCCGAATGCGCGGCAGGCTTGGAGAGAGAATAGTCAGCAAATCGACGTGCTCTCCGGCCATGCTGCGCAAGTTTTCCAGGATCGTTGATACGCACAGGTTTAGATCGATGAATTCTTGTGAGGCGCATTGCGCCAGCAGCCGGACTGCCAGATCGCCGGCCCGGCGCGCGGCATCGATGAGAAGCACAGCACGTTCGCGCCGTGGATCGCCAGTGTCCAGCAACTCTGCGAGCAACGTGCCGCAGTCAATCACGGGTGTCGTGAGATCCGCGAACGCATTTATTGCAGCGGCGACCAGTTCAGGGAGAGGCTCCGTCTGGAGTTCATTTGACGTGACTCTCAGAACTTCTTCGAGCGCGCGGCGAGTCGCGGTCTGCCTCTCCGTCTCCAGCCTTCGCTCTTCGACAAGTTGTGCCTGACATGCCTCCGATGCTTCCAGCGCCTTTATCAGGATGCCGAGCGTTTCTCCCAACTCGCGCTGCCGCTGTGCCAGGTTTCCGCGTTCTGCCTCCACCGCGGCGCTTTCCGTGCGCCTCAGTTCGTCAATCTCCGCAAGACGAGCTGGCATCACCTGGCACTCCTCGGCCATGGCGGTCGCCTTGGATTCTGCAGCCGCAAGCTGGCTGGCGCGTTCCTCTTGCTCCGCCTTCCAGTTCGCGCGTTCACCCTGGAGTTGCGCCGTGACTTCTCCGGTCCGCTCCTGGAGCGTGTGCATCTCCTCTTCAATCCACTCGAGATGCTGCTCCATGTGTTTATGGGCTGTTTCCCAGCCTGCTTTCTCTGACTTGTGCTGTTCCTCCATGCGCAAGATTCGTGCTTCGGAATCCGCCAGAGCGGAATCGGGGGTGGCGGCTCTAGCCGTCAGTTCCGCGCTACGTTGCAGAAGTTCCTCAATCGTCTTTTCATACTCGCCCTGTTCACTCCGGCATTTCTCCTCCAGCTCCGCAAAGCGGCCTTCCGCCGCTTGCAGCTGGGCATCGAGGGAATCACAGTGGCTGGCTTCCTCGGCAGAGGCGGCTTCCAGTTCGAGCCGTTGAGTCTCGAACTCGATACGCGCTGCGTTCCAGCCGGCTAGCTCATTGCGGTGCTGCTCTTCAAGGGCAGCGAGATGCGTTTTAAGTTCACGCAGGGTCGCATCGAGCGTGGCACGCCTCTCCTCTGCCTCGCTCGACTGCCGTTCCAGATCCTGGCGGGCCGTTTCCCACTCCGCTCTTTCCTTGCCGCTCTGTTCCACCAGCTGGCTCTGTCCGAATTCAGCCACGCGCAACGCCTCTTCCATGGCAAGCCGCTGCCATTCCATCTCCTGGCGTACTGTTTGCCATTCCTCTTTTTCGACACGGTGCTGTTCTTCGGCTGCCGTAAACTTTGCTTCCGAAGCTCGTGTGGTATCCAGAAGCAGGAGGCGCTCCTCTTCGTACTTCTGGCGCACCTCAACCCACTGGGCGTTCAGCGCGTCCCGTTCTTTTTCGATACGCGCACGATCTGTTTCGGCCGCCAGGCGCGCCTCCTCCAACGCTTCACAGCGCCTTTCGAGATCCAGCCGTGCGTCGTCTGCTGCCTTCAATTTCGAGCTTAGGTCCGTTGGGGACGGTGTCCGGCCTTTGTGAAAATCAGTTCCCGCTTCCGTTGCCGCCACCCCATCAGCGCTCCGGTCCGCACGGCCGGGTTCAGAGACCGGCTTCCGATGTTCTTCGGACTGCCGGCGCGCTATCACGCGCTGCAGAATCAATGGCAAAACGTCGACGAAATGGGGCCGTTTGACGATGTAGTCATCCGCTCCGGCCTGAAGCATCTCAAGAGGTGGGGTTCCATCCGCAGCCCCGATCACCACTATGACCGCCAGCGGCATCTTTTGTTCGCGGATGCATGCAATCAGATTCTCTCCGCCGGGAAGCAGTGGGTCGAGCAGCACGGCATCGTAATTGCCGGGTGCGGAGATACGCGCCAGCGCATCGGCATTTCTGGGCGAAACATCGATATGGATATGTGGAGCAATTTTGCGCAGTTCATGCTCAACGAAGTCAGCATCGCTGAGATGTCTCGTGACGTACAAGACATTCATGGTCATGGCCTAATCAAGTATCCGAAGCTCTGTCAACAGATCCATAATACCTCATTTGCCGGCAATTCGATCACGATGCAGCAAAATTGCGGAAAGACACCTTTTTCGCCGGCGACAACGCGGCCGCGGCCGCCAGTCTGAAAGATCGGCAAACCCAGCAAATAGATTAGCTTTCGGCAAACGAGGGCTTCGCAATTGGCTAAATAAACCTGCGGATGCCTCAATTCAGGCAGCCTCGCCTGTTTACAGGCATAAGTATTGGCATGCGATCGCTGCCGAATTTGAACTTGGACCCAGACCTGGACTTGGACTGGACGTCGACTTGGACTGCCGTGCCCGACGCAGATACTCTCAATGCTTGAGGTTAGCATGCGTCGAGTCCAAGCTTCGTCCAAGTCTAAGTCCATGTCCAGGTCCATGTCCAGGTCCACGACGCAAGTGGCCATTCAGTTGCATTACGGGTCATCATGATAGTGTCGAACATGACTGAACCATCCCAATCCCGCCGGAATATCCCAGTCCTTTCATGGGATTATCAAACTCGCGGAATGCCTTACCACCGTTTCCGCGAGATTTCAGGGCGGCCGTGGTTGCCTTCGGCGTCTATTCGCTTTATCACCAACCCGTTGACGCGATACCGGATCTTTCGGACACGCAGGTCATCGTGTATTCCAAATGGGATCGCTCCCCGGACATTATAGAAGATCAGGTCACCTACCCTGTCACCACAGTCTTGCTCGGAGCCCCCAAGGTCAAGGCGATACGCGGTTATTCGAATTTCGGGTTCTCCTATGTCTACATCATCTTTGAGGACGGAACCGATTTTTACTGGGCCAGGAGCCGGGTGCTCGAATACCTGAGCAAGGTAATTCCCTCACTTCCCGCGAGAGTCAAAACCGAGATTGGTCCTGACGCCACCGGCGTGGGATGGGTATTTCAGTACGCGCTGGTGGACACGAGCCATACGCACACTCTGGCCGATTTGCGCTCCTTTCAGGATTGGAACCTGCGCTGTGCATTGCAGCCGGTTCCGGGCGTTGCGGAGATCGCCACTGTCGGGGGATTCCAGAATCAATACCAGTTGTTGTCGACCGGGATCAGCTGGCCGCTTACAACATCCCGATCGCTGCGATAGCCGAGGCAGTGCGCAATGCCAATGTCGAAATCGGCGCGCGCTTGATCGAGTTTTCCGGCACCGAGCACATGGTGCGCGGCCATGGCTACATCAAACGACCGGAGGATATCGAACAGATCGTCCTCAAGACGAATGGCCGAGGCACTCCGGTCCTTTTGCAGGACGTTGCCCGCGTAGAACGTGGTCCGGAAATCCGCCGCGGTGTTGCCGACCTGGATGGAATGGGCGACGCGGTAGCCGGTATCGTCGTGATGCGTCAGGGTGAAAACGCAGATCA
>Ga0182021_10006421_pt1 | contig 13963 bp, 2 predicted proteins | sample 612E3MmetaG_FD_120493 | JGI IMG/M metagenome (GOLD analysis project Ga0182021, IMG submission 120493) | Permafrost microbial communities from Stordalen Mire, Sweden - 612E3M metaG (Illumina Assembly) | ecosystem: Environmental > Terrestrial > Soil > Wetlands > Permafrost | place: Sweden...
CATGCGCGTTTTGCCGCCGCCGGTCGCGACCGGCAGGAGGGCGCGGGCGGGTTTGTGGTCTTGTGCCGCGCGAATGATCTGCTCGAAGGTGGCGCGCATTCCGGCGTCCTGGTAGTAACGGAAATAGTCCAGGCCCTGGGCGTAAGGGATTTCGAGCAGTTTGAAGGCGGGGGTCTGCGGATTGAGTCCCCGAAGCGCAAGGTAGCGCTGAACGAGTTCGTCGGGTGTGGGAAATTCGCTCAGGGGCTTGGGGTCCGAGGTGGTGCCGGTCTCCTCGTCGTACTCGACGAACAGGTGCCCGTTGGATGAAAAAACGAAGGGTACATGGTGCAACTGGCCAACGCGATAGCCTTTGCCCTGCTGCAAACCGTGCTCGGGCGGCAATCCTTCGTGCTTAGCTTCCATAATGGCGAGGGGCACGGGTTGCGCTTCAGGGGTGAGAGGGCGACGGAGAACGTAATCGGTGCGGCCAGCCGCGCGCTCGCGGGGCTGATGATTGACAATATCAATGGGCCTGGCGGTTTCCTCAACGCGAATGTCGGTGCGGCGGTTCCACCCCCGATCCTCGAGAGCAGGATCAATCAGCTCAAATCTGGTTTGGGCTTCGTTGCGGGGCATCAGAGGGAAGGCAGGGTGGTTTGGATGGAGTGCGGTTGTGGGTGGTGTCCCGAGAGGGACACCTGGCCGACTGATAACTTTGCATTCGTGCCGCCCATGACGAAAGGTGAGGCCATGATGAGCCTAGTCGCGGCCGGTTGCAGCAAAAAAATCTGGCCTGCTGGTGGTTCTTTTGTGCTTCTCAAGCGCGCAGGGTTTCGCGCAAGGTTCGGGTTGAGGCGAATGCGATCCGGATTATGCGTGTACTGACTGCAATGGTGACGGCAGGCGGTGGCGTTGGATGAGGCCGGGTGGGCGTTCAGGCCGGGGGGACGTGGCTGACCGGTACGGTCAGCTTACGGATCAATCAACGCTTCCTGTGCCCAGTCCACCGACCAGTTCGCAATGTCGGTGGTGTGCGGGTCGTCGTCATTGTTCCAGCGAGCGCGCCACAGCCGACTCGCCGGGTCAATCACGTCATGCCGCCGGCCAGCCGCGGCGTGGCCGTCGCAAAACAACAAGTCGGTCTGGCGATTGTGGCGGTTGGAGCGCCACTGGTCGTACTGGGTGGGGTCTAAATTCGCCGGCCAGGTGCTGTAGAGCGACGGATCGGCAAAGGCGCGCGCATCCCCGCACATGATCATGTCAACGGGCCTACGCACCATGGCTTCCGTCACCAGGCCCCGGGACGCCCAGGAGCCATTGATGTCCCCACCCAGGCCGAGCTGCGGGGTGTGATTGATATCGAGCCCCCAATCGTTGTAGGCGAGAGAGAAGCGGGAGTTCAGGGTGATCCCATAAGGATCATAGACGCCATCCGGTCCTGTGGCGCCAAGGGTTTTGTTGATGTTGGTGTTCCAGGCCGCGTCCGACCGGGCGGCCGGACAGCAAAACACCCCCCGGTTATTGGCCATCACGGACAGGATCCGGGTTGGCCAGACGGCATAGACTTGCGGTGTCACCGAATAACATCCGGGGTAAGTCTTGCTGTCGTTAAGGTACATCACCAGTCCAAGACCAACCTGCCGGAGGTTGTTGAGGCAGCCGGTCTGTTTGGCCTTGGTTTTGGCTTTGCTGAGCGCCGGCAGCAGCAGCGCCGCCAGGATGGCGATGATGGCAATGACTACCAGCAGTTCAATCAGCGTAAATCCACCGCGCGTTCGCAGGCCGAAACTCTGGCCTGCCCGACTTGGCCTGTGCGGAATCATAAGAGTGTATTAACGAGCATAAAGTATCCGAGGTGCTTTGCGAGTGCAATCCCCCCAGTTGAACAGGGCAAACGCATTCATGGAAACGCTCCGGACCCTGGCGCCAAGCGGGCACCGGGAATGGTCGGCCGGGCAGTTATAGATGCCAACCTTCCTGGCGACAGACAGCTCACCACAGTTGCGAACTTACACGATATTCCTGCCAGTGCCAGCCCTCAAGGTCCATCCGGGCTATGGATTTTTCAACCGGAAAAACTGTGATCGGTTGGTGGCCGGGAGCGTGACCTGGAGTTGGCCGCCGATGGCGCTGGGAGCATTGGTCACCGCTGCCCAACCAGCCGAAGCTGAAAGGGCCGCGCGGGCCTCAAGGTGATAGCCGTTGGCGCCTTGCGGCCAGGACAGAACGATCAGATGCAGGTTCGCGCTCGAACTGGCGACGGTGAGCTGGGGAGCGCCAGCGATTACACTGGTCCTGGCATCCGCGATGAGGTGCGCCGGTTCAACGTTGCCCGCGTTGTCCTGCGCCGAGCTGTAGAAGGCATACATGTGCCCGATGCTGCCGACAAAGACGGCGGAGGTGTTGGTGGTCGCGGCCAGCCACTCCGTCCACGGCCCGCTATTGTCGGAGACATAGATGTTGTAACTGGCGATGCCGGAGCCGGCGCCATCCGTGCCCGACCACGAAACGATCACATTTGTCCCCAGAGTAACGGGGGCCAGGGCGTTCACCGAACTCGACGGCGCGACCAGATCAAGGGTATTGGTGACCACCGGCGTTAGAATCGGCGCGTTGACATCGAACACGATGCTGGCCTGGTTCGTAATGACCGTGGCGCTGGCCAGGCCGGTCTTGGGCCAGACCGTGTAAGAGACGTAGCCTTCGCCGACGCCATTGGTGTTATCTGGTGGCAGGAACCCGGCCAGCGGGTCGGTCACCAATTGACCGGTGACCGGGTCAATGGAAGTCATCGTCCAGGTGATCACACCCGTAGCGGCATTGAATGCGGCCTGGACCTGGACCGGGTTGGGATCCGTGGCCACGTGTGTTTGTTTGCTGTAGTTCTGGAGGCCGGCCGGCATGTCGAGCACTACGTTATTGAAAGCGACGGTCTGTAGTTCGAGCGTGGACCAGTCGAGGTTCGGATCGAGCTGATCCGTCACGACCACCTGCTGCGCCGCCGCCGTCGCATTCGAGACGTTTGCGAAGTCAATCGTGTAGAAGAGGCTGCCGTCGTCCGTCACAAAGCCCTGAGCCCCGAAGCCCGAACCGGTCTTGTCGTTAGGGTCGGTGCTATTACTATTAGCGGTGGTGTTATTCGCTCCAGGGCATCCATTGCAGGGAGGAGTATAGTTGGGGTTATTTATCAATGAGTTCCTAAGTCCGACATTATAAACAGCTCCCTGTAAGGGGCTTTGTTCGCCGTTCGGGTCAATATGCATCAGCGGGGAGTTTCCGACGTAACGATAGAGATTCACGTCCCCACCTGCCAAGCCGAGCGGGTCTGGTTGCGTGAAGCGACCATTGCCGGGATCATACCAGCGGTTGCGCATGAAGTACAAGCCCGCGCCGTCATCCGCCACGCCAAACTTCCCGATGAAGGTGAACGGATTGGGTGTCGTGCCGGTGGCTGAGAGTTTCTCGCCAAAGGGCAGATAACTGTAGCTATTAAGCCGAGCACCGCTGGGGTCGGTCAAGTCGGCCGTATTGCCATTGTTGTCAAAATCGTAGAAGGCGGCGGATCCCCCGGCATCCACCCGGGAAACCAGACCCTTGCCGTAGGTGTAGTGGGCGACCAGCGCGCCTCCGCCCTGGTATTCTCCCACCACGTGTGTGAGGTAGCGGCCCGCGGGATCGAGCAGATACTCCCGCCGCTGACCATTGTGGGTGACCGCTGTGCGCTGACCAAGGGCGTTGTACTCGTAGCTCCAGGTTCCGCTGGGCGACACCAAGGAAATCAAACGATTCTCGTCGTCGTCGATGTAGGTGGTCGTGCCGGTGGAGTCGGTCTTGGCAACCAGGTTGCCAGCAGCATCGTAGCTGAAGCTGGCCGGCCCGGCGGTCAGATACTGATTAAGCCCATTGATGGCATAAGCGGTATTCGTGCCGCTGTCCACGACGGCCCTGCGGTTGCCCGCAACGTCGTACTGGTAGGTGATGGTGCGGCCGCCCGGCGCGGTGACGGAGGTAAGCTGGTTGTCAGCGTCATGCCCGTACGTGAACGTCCCGGCGAGAGTGGTCATGCTCGTCACTCGACCGAGAGTGTCGTAACCATAGTCGAAGTACGACAAGACCGACCCGCCGGTTACCTGGTTGGTGATGCTCTGCACGAGACCGGCCTGAGTGTAGATGAAGGCCGAGACCACACCGTTGCCCAGGACTTTGCTCGCGAGACGGCCGATGTTGTCGTAACTGTAGGTCACGATCGAGTTGTTGCTGCTGTCCGACAGCCGGGCCAGACGACCGAGCGCATCGTAACTGTACCGGGTCGTGAAACCGTCCTGGTCAACCATGTTCGTGCGCCGTCCGCCCGCGTCGTAGGCGAACTGGAGGAACCTGCCATTGGGATAGGTTACCCGGGTCACGCGATCCGCCGCATCATAGGCGAACGCGATGGTTCCGTTCGTATCCGAGATCGCTGTGGGATTGCGATGGGCGTCATACGAGTTCGTCCGCGTTGAACCATCGGGCAGCGTCGTGACCGTCAGGAGGTTGTGCGCACCATAAGCGTAACGGGTGGTGTTGCCCCGCCGGCTGGTCCAGGCGGTGACGTTCCCGGCCGCGTCGTAAGTGTATTGATCACGAGTGCCATCGCCAAACACCGTGGCGATGTTGTTGCCATTCGCGTCGTATTGCATGGCCAACGGATGGCCCAGCGGGTCGAAGGCCGCCGTGAGTTGGTTATAGTTTGTTTCGTGGTCGAAACCGATTTCGCCGCCCATCGGATCAATAACTCCGTTCGTGTTGCCCAGGTTGTCATAGGTCATCGTGGTGGCCTGCCCGACCGAGTTTTGAATGTGGATGAGATTATGATCGTCATCGAACGTGAACTGGGTCGTGATCCCCAAAGTATCCAGCACCTGTGCGATCCGGGAGAACTCATTCGGTCTGGAGGTCGTAGTGCGGCCCGCCGCATCGGTGGTTGTTACACCGCCACAGACGTCGTAGTCATAGGTGACCGGTTCCGCGCCACCCTCGCGGGTCAGGAGGGTCAAACGCCCTTGCGCATCATATTGGTAGTTCGTGTGGGTGCCGTCGGGACAGGTAATGGAGGCCAAGGCGTGCTCGCGGGCGGCGCCTTGACCCATAATCCAGGTGTACCCGACCACCCCAACCGCATTGGATACCTGCAGCACGTGCTCGTCGGTGGCATCATAGGTGTAGGTGGTCATCCGGCCTTCGGGGTCCGTCACCCTCGTGATGCGTCCATGGCCGTCATAGACATACGACGTGCTGTTGCCGAAAGAATCCGTCCAGCCGGTCAATAGACTGCCAGAATAATTGGCCGTCAGGCGATTGCCGTTGCGATCCTGAACGTAGTCAACTCGCCCGTCGGAGGAGCGGAAAACTGCGAGCAAACCGTCCTTCTCGCGGAGTTGGTAAACGCCGCCGGCTGTCGTTAGCACGCCATAGTCGCCCGGCCCGCCAAGGTAGGCGCCATCCGCTTGGAGCGTGAATGGGCGAACCTGGCCGAAGTAAAAAATGGCGACCTCGTTGGCGGAGTAGTTCGTTGCGATCAGCCCGGTCGGATCCGGCATCCCACGGCCAAACGCGCCCAGCCAGTAGCGCCGGGTGATCGCCCCAAAATCGTCCGCCTGCTGGAACTCGAACGACAACAGCCGACGGACATCGGTCACTCTCTCGCCTAACTCGCCCAGATAGGTGGCATCTTGGGCCAGCACTGCTTCGTATTGCCCATAGGTTGTGCCGACTTTGGCGAGGAAGTTGGAGTACAGCACGTTCCAAGAATCACCAGCATGGAATTGTGGCTGAAGTGAGTTCTTGAGGCCAACCCAATCCACCGTGTTAGACGGAGAGGCCAGAGCCACGGAGTATTGACTCAGGGCAGTGATTGTCTTCTGTGAGAACTCCACTTGAATCTCCCCCTGAGCGCCCGGCGGCAGCACCCCGGCGGGGCCAGTGGAGTTAATTCCCACCAACGGGAGACTGTCCGGTGTCCAGGCCTGCTGTCCGGGCAGCCGGAATTGCCCGTTGGGCGACTGCAAGAAGAGAATCGGCGCTGAAACATCAGATCCGCCTGTGTTGGCATAATGAACTGTCAGTATGATGGATCGCCCTGCGCGCGCACGTTGCGGCCCCGTAATGATGGCCTGAATCTGCCCGGCCCCGCTGCTCGCCACGCTGAAGGCATGGGAGAGGGTGGTGTTCTGCCCGGCCACCCTCAGACTGTAGGGACCCACCGGCAGGCCGGTGAAATCGAACGTCGCATAGACCTCGCTGCTATTGAGAACAAACACTGCTGTGGCGTTGTGGGCGCCGCCAGATGGGTCCACGACCTGATAGATCATGGATCCGGTGAGTTGGCCGCCGCTGATCGTCAGCGTTGCGGCGCCGCCGTTTCCAACCACGCTGGGCGAAACACTCGAAAGTCCAAAGGCTGGAACGCTGGCCGCGAGAGTGAATGTGCTCGGCGTGGCCGAGAGCGAGAGCGGCTCGACCAGTACGTAGTAGGGCTCCGTCGAGAAGTCGGCCACGAAAGTGGTCACATCGGGAGAGTTCCACTGGGACTGCTGGAAGGTGAAGTTCTGGGGAGTGGGCATGAATCCCTGCCCCACATAAAGTCCCAAGGCGCCGCCCCCGTTCAGCAAGTTCAGGCTGATCTGGATGTCCTCATTCGTCTGCGGCATGAACATGAACCAGTACGGCTGGCTAAGACTGGTGAACATGTTGGTCAGCGGCACCCCGCCGATGGTTAGCAGTGGGTCCGAGAGGCTGGAGGGCGTGGCGGCGAGGGTGGTGTTGTTGGTCCAGTTGGCGCCTTCGAAGATGTCGCCCCGGCTGTTGACCTGGACCTGCCAGCGATAGTTGCCCTCCGTGCCGCCGGGAACTGTGACGGTGGCGGACGCGGTGTAGGTCTGGCCCGGCCCGAGCACGACGCCTTGAGCGACCAACTGGTCACTGACCGGCAAGACATTGCCGCTGCCATCCATCGCGGCCAGCGAGATGGTGTCGTGCCAGGGGCCGACGGCGGAGGCGCTGCCGATGTTGGCGTCCATCCACTGGACGGTTGCCGTCTGCCCGGCGGTAACGGTGGTTGGACCGACAATAGCGGTGACAATGAGATCAATCGGCGAAGCGGCGGTTTCGACAAACTCGAAGACGCCGAGGTCGGCATAGAGTCCGTTGGCGTTGGGGATGCCGGTCTTGACCAGCGTGCGCGGATCGTTGTAACGCGGGGCACCCGTCGAGTCGGTGGGGGGCGCCACCGTGGTGTCGGCGGCATCAATACAGGGTGAGAGATAGTTGAGCCGATAATCGCCCTGGGCGGCATCCTTGAATTTGGGATCGGCGGAGATGTTGCCATTCTGGCCGATGGCAACCGGGTTGAGGGAGTTGGTATAGCTCGACCAGATGTCGCAGTAGCGCACGGTGCCCTGGCCCTCACTCACGCTGGCCTGAATGCTGTTGGCAATGATGCAGTTCTCGGCCGCAATTCGACCGCTTCCGTGTTCGCAAAGAGCGACGAGGTTCTCGCTGAAGGTGCAATTGATCAGGTGCGCAGAGCCCCCGTAGGTCCAAATCGCGCGGTCCAAATCGCGCAAGACGCAGTTAACGAGCAGAGCAGCGCCATTGGCTAGAGAAATCCCGTCCCACAGGGTGTGGGCCACGACGCTGTTGGACAGCGACAGCGTGCCGGCGTTGACGATAATCACGCCACTGGCACCCTGGCCGCCCCCGGTATTGCCGCCGTAGAGAATCGCGCAGTGGTCGAGATTGACCGTGCTGCTCGTGTTAAGGCCAACCCAATCCCCCGGGGCCGGTGCAGTGGCATTGCCATCGCCGTTGCTGTCGCCGCCGACCGAGTCGTCCCGGAGCGAGGTAAAGGTGATGGGCTGCACGACCGTGCCCAGTGCGTTCAGGGTTCCGCCGGTGTCAACGGTGATGCCCGCCCCGGCGGCGAACTTGATTACCGCCCCCGGGTTGATGGTGAGGGTGACGCCGTTGGGCACCTCGACACTTTCGGTGACAATATAGACGGATGTGCCCAACCATGACTGGCTGCCGGCCAGCGTCCCGCCCAGCGTTACGGTGATGTAGCGGATATCAACGTAGGCCGTCTCATTGAACTGTCCACCCAAGACGCTAATACCCGGCCAATCACCGGGCTGCGGCCTGGACTGGTCTCCATCCATATTGGTATCGCCACCGGCCGTGTCATCGGCCAGGGACGTGAGCACGATGGGCGCGTCCGCAGTCGCCAAGGCATTCAAAATACCGCCACTCCGCACCGTGATGCCGGTGCCTTTGGCGAATTTTACAATGGCCCCCGGTTGAAGGGTGATCGTGACGCCGTTCGGAATAAAGATGTTCTGATCCACCACGTGCACCGTGTTGCTGGTCCAAGTGTCGTTCGCGGACAGCACACCCGAGTGCAAGGCAACGGAGTTGTTGACCCATTCGGCCTGCGAAACCTGGCCCAGCGTCCTCCCAGAGGCATCCCGGAAGGTGATGAGCAACTGGTAGAGGCCAGCGGAGACGCCGATCGTATCCCACATGGCCCCGCCGGTGGCGGCGGTGATTTGATCGAAAACCGTGGTCCCGTCACGGGCGATCACGATTTCGGCCGTGTCGCCGGAATAGAGACTCAGACCCGCCGCGGTCCAGGAGACCGGCGCGATGCCGTGCAGCCACGCCGGCAGGCCGCCAAGACTGAAATACGGCTGCGGACTGACATACACGGTGCCGGCGCCGCCTGAGACGCCCCACCAGCCACCGTAAACAGTGATTTGGAAACCGGGCGGGGTCGCAGGGTTCTGATAGTAAATCGCCACGCGCCCGCCGCCCCCGCCGTTGCCCTCGAAGACCGCAGCGCCGTTGGCCTGGATCGTGCCGGCGCCGGACAACGTGCCGGCCTCGATCAAGATGCTGCCGCCGGAGCCGCCGCCATCACCGCCATAACTATAATGAACCCCGTTGGCGGTGATGAGGCCGTCCATTTGCAGGGTCCCCGCCACCAGATGAATGGCGCCGCCGCCGGGGTTGCCGGCATCGGAGCCTCCGCTGCCTATATCCACCGGAGCGAAGGTCCAGCCGTAGGTGCCGCCGCTGGCAGCCGTGGCCGCCTGACCGGGACCACCGTATCCTCCTCCTCCGGCAGCGCTACCATACCTGATGCCGGCGCCCGGCCCCTGACCCGCCGCGTACCCGAGCCCGTCGGCGCTGAGCACCGCCCCGGTTTGGATGAGGACGTTCTGGGCCTGGATCTCCACGCCCCGGCCCAGCCACTGCGAATCAATCGGCCCGGTGTTGTTGGTCGAGTAACAAAACACGGTGCCATTCGTAGCGAGGAGCAACTGATTCACGGTCCAGGTTTGGCCACCGCCGATAGTCGCTTGCGCACCGTTGGCCACAGTCACCAGCACGTTCCTTCCGCCGATCGCATCTGCTGGGGTATAAGCGCCAACCAGACCAGCGTTGTCCAGCACCACGGAAGCCAGAGTGCCGGCTGGGCCCTCCGAATAGATCGTGCCGGCACCGCCCGGCTGTGTGCGACCGAAGCCGCCCGGAGCCGCAACCGTTCCGGCAAAAGTGTTGGTCTGGTAATAGATGGCAATGCGACCACCACCACCGCCGCAATTGTCTCCCCATGGGCCGCCGCAGGCCTGAATGGTGCCGTTGCCAACCAACGCGCCGGTTTCGATCCAGACGCTTCCCCCGGCGCCGCCGGTACCGGCGACTCCGGCCTGAACGCTGTTGGCGGTAATGCTGCCGTCAACCTGCAACGTCCCTGCCACGATCAGTCGAATGGCGCCCCCACCGCAACTGCTCGGATCAGAACTGGCGCTGCCCAACTCGCCCGGCTGGGTCAGTGAACCATAAGGATTCTGCTGAACAACCCCCCGTTTTTGGAAATACCATCTGCTTGCGTGAAAATAGCCGAAAAAATATCGCCCGCAAATGGCGTACAAACGATTTTGATTTTTGTCGAGGGTGTTTTGATGGTCTTTCTTGGCGTTGATTTTTGGCCAGTCGGGGTTCTTCAGCAGAATCCATAAGCCGCGCTACCGCTGGTCACATGCGTGCCGCCCTGCCCGCCGTGTCCAGCCCCCCATGGCACAACCGCCCCGGTGCCTGGCCCTTGCCCGGAAACGTAGCCCAAGCCGTCGGCGCTGAGCGCGGCCCCGGACTGTATCAGCACACTCTGCGCCTGGATGACGACCCCCGTGCCCAGCCACTGGGAATTGACCGGCCCGGTGTTGTTGGCGGAGAAACACCAGACGGTGCTGTTGGTGGCCAGGAGCAATTGATTCACCGACCAACTCTGGCCGCCGGCGAGGCTCGCCTGTGCGCCGTTGGTCACGGTCACCAGCAAATTCATCCCGCCGAGCAAATCTGCCGGCGTGTATGCGCCGATCAAGCCGCCGTTGTCCAGCACCACGGAGTCGAGGGTGCCCGCTGAGCCTTCCCAGTAGATCGTCCCGGCCCCGCCCCCCTGGAAAACGCCATTGCCACCCCAGGCCGTAGCTGTGCCCGTAAAAGTCCTGGTCTGGTAATGCATGGCAATTCTGCCGCCGCCGCCGCCGTTGTGTTCGCCCCGGCTGCCGTTGGCCTGAATGGTGCCACTTCCAGCCAGACTGCCGGCCCCGATCCAAATGCTTCCGCCTGCGCTGCCCCCATAGGTGCCGTTTGCCCCATCAACAGCGCCGGCAGTAATGGTGCCGTCCACCTGCAATGCTCCCGTCACGACCAATCGAATAGCGCCACCGCCGGAGCTGTTTGGGTCCGAACCGCCGCTGCCCAACTCCACCGGTTGAGTCAGTGAACCGTACGCCGCACCGCCACTGGCCCACCAAGTGCCGCCCTGGCCGCCATGTCCGCCGCCACCGTTACGAGTCAGATATGCGCCGGCGCCCGGTCCCTGACCCGGCCCGTACCCGAAACCATCCGCGCTGAGCACGCCCCCGGCATTGATCGCCACGCTCTGTGCCTGGATGACAACGCCCGCGCCGGCCCATTGGTTGCTGACCTGGCCGGCCGCGTTGGTAGACTGACACCATACGGTGCCGCCGCTGCCAATGACCAATTGTCCTACGGTCCACGTCTCGCCGCCGGGGATAGACGCTTGCGCCCCGTTGGTCACAGTCAGGGCCAGATTAGCCCCCTGGATCGCGTCGGCCGGCGTGTACGCGCCGGCGTGGCCGCCGTTGTCCAGCACATAGCTCGAAAGGCCGGTGGCGCCCTGCCAATAGACCGTTCCCGCTCCGCCCGCCGCCCCGGCGCCGGCCCACCGGCCGCCCCAAGCCGTAGCGGCGCCGGCAAAGGCATTCGCTTGGTAGTAGATGGCGATTCTGCCCCCGCCTCCGCCATTGCCATTGCCGCCACCGTTTGCGCCGTTGGCCTGAATCGTGCCGCTGCCGGCCAGTGTGCCGGCCTGTATCCAGATGCTGCCGCCAGCGCCGCCACCAGCATTGCCTGGGTTGCCGGCGTTGGCGGTAATACTGCCGTCCACTCGCAACGTGCCGGCCACGACCAGTTGGATGGCACCACCGCCGGAGTTGCCTTCAGCCCAACCCCCGCTGCCCAACTCCGTAGGCTGCGTTAGCGACCCGTAGGCTCCGCCGCCGCCACCTCCGGCGGTGCCACCCAGCCCGCCATGCCCGGCGGCGCCACCACCCCAACTGCCGGATGTGGCCGCGCCCGGCCCCTGGCCGGGCACATACCCGAGGCCGTCGGCCGTGACCACGCCACCGGGTTGAATCACCAGGCTCTGCGCCTGGATCACGACGCCCGTGCCCAACCACTGCGAGTTGAGCAGCCCAGTGTTGTTGATTGAAAAACACAAGACGGCGCCATTGGTGGCCAAGAGCAACTGATTCACGGTCCAGGTCTCGCCGCCCGCGATCGAAACTTGAGCCCCGTTTGTCACCGTCACCACCAGGTTCGTCCCCTCGATTAGATCGGCAGGCGTATAGATGCCGGTCTGCCCATCGTTGTCGACTAGTACGTAGCCCAGCGCGTTGGTCGGGCTCTGCCAATAAACCGTCCCGGCCCCGCCCGTTTGAGCAATCCCGGGGCCACCCGCTGCGGTAATGGCGCCCGCAAACAAATTGTTCCGGCAATACAAGGCAATTCTGCCGCCGCCCCCACCATTGGCATGGCCCATGGCGCCATTGGCCTGAATCGTGCCGCCGCCGGCCAGGGTGCCGGCGGTGATCCAGATGCTGCCGCCCGCTCCGCCGGCACCGTCGTCCGTGTGGAATCCGCTGGCCGTAAGGACGCCGTCCACTTCCAACGTCCCGTTCACGACCAACTCGATGGCTCCGCCACCCGGACTGCCTCCATCCGAACCGCCGCTGCCCAACTCGGTGGGCTGCGTTACCGAACCGTAGGCCCCGCCGCCATTGCCGTTGACGGTGCCGCCAAGTCCCCCATGTCCGCCGCCGCCAGCCCAACTACCCGCCGCCGCAGCGCCCGGACCTTGAAGCGGCGCGTAACCAAGACCGTCGGCTGTGATCACGCCGCCTGGCTGGACCACCACGCTCTGTGCCTGAATCACGACGCCCGTGCCCAGCCATTGCGAGTTGACCAGCCCGCCAGCGTTGGCCGAGAAACACACCACGGTGCCATTGGTGGCCAGGAGCAACTGGTTCACGCTCCACGTCTCGCCGCCCGCGATCGAAACTTGCGCCCCGTTCGTCACGGTCACCACCAGGTTCGTCCCCTCGATTAGATCCGTCGGGGTGTAGGCCCCGACTTGGCCAGCGTTGTCCACCAACACGCGCAGCGTGCCCTTGGCGACCTGCCAACATACCGTGCCGGCCCCGCCCGTTTGAGCGATGGCCGCTCCGCCCCTGGCCGTGACGGCCCCCGCAAACGCATTCTCTTGGCAATAGACGGCGACTCGGCCACCTCCGCCGCCGTTGGCGTGGCCAATGGCGCCGTCGGCCTGAATCGTGCCGCCGCCGGCCAGGGTGCCGGCGGTGATCCAGATGCTGCCGCCCGAACCGCCGGCGCCGTCGTCCACGTGAAGACCGTCGGCGGCAATGGTGCCGTCCACCTGCAGCGTCCCCGCCACAATCAGGCGGATGGCTCCGCCACCCGGGCTGCCTCCATCCGAACCTCCGCTGCCTAACTCGGTCGGCTGCGTTACCGACCCGTACGCCCCGCCGCCATTGCCGTTGACGGTGCCGCCCAGTCCCCCATGTCCGCCGCCGGCAGCCCAACTACTTGCCGCCGCCGCGCCCGGACCTTGAAGCGGCGGGTAACCCTGACCCTCGGCGCTGATTACGGCCCCGGTCTGAATCGTGAGGCTCTGAGCCTGGATAGCGGCCCCTGCGCCGACCCATTGGTTGCTGACCTGGCCGGCCGCGTTGGTAGCCAGACACCAGACGGTACTGCCGCTGCCCAACACCAGTTGTCCCACGGTCCACGTCTCGCCGCCAGGAACGCCGATTTGCGTGCCGTTGGTCACGACGACCACCAGGTTCGTCCCTAGGATCAAGTCCGCCGGGGTGTACGCCCCGGCCTGGCTATGGTTGTCCACCACTACGTAGCCCAGCGCGCCAGTGGGGCCTTTCCAGTACACCGTCCCAGCCCCACCCGCTTGCCCGCCGGCAGACGCCGGCCCGCCAAAAGCCTGAACGGCACCGGAAAAGGAATTGGTCTGGTAATAGAGAGCGATTCGACCGCCCCCGCCCCCAGCTCCGTTCCCAGCGCCATTGGCCTGGATCGTGCCACTGCCGGCCAGCCCGCCGGCTTGAATCCAGATGCTGCCGCCAGCTCCCCCGCTGTGATAATAATACTGGCTGCCGTTGGCTGTAACCGTACCGTCCACTTGGAGGGTACCGGCTACTACCAGTTGGATGGCGCCGCCACCTGGACTAAATTGATCGCCACCTCCACTCCCCAATTCGGTCGGCTGCGATACTGAACCATACGCGGCGCCACCAAGGCCATACACGCTTGCCCCCAGCCCGCC
>Ga0182021_10006422_pt1 | contig 13960 bp, 11 predicted proteins | sample 612E3MmetaG_FD_120493 | JGI IMG/M metagenome (GOLD analysis project Ga0182021, IMG submission 120493) | Permafrost microbial communities from Stordalen Mire, Sweden - 612E3M metaG (Illumina Assembly) | ecosystem: Environmental > Terrestrial > Soil > Wetlands > Permafrost | place: Sweden...
CGACGCCGCCGTTCTCGTGGCCGCTGATAAAAACGAGCGGCGGGCATGGGCCGAACACAAGGCCCGTTTGGAACTTGGCGTTGTTCCATTGGTTCCCGCGCCGGTGGTCGTCCAGGTCAGCCGGTCCCCACAACAAGCCCAACTCCGGCGCTTCCTGACTGGGTGCGTGGTCGTTCCGCTTGGCGAGACCGAGGCGCACGAAGCCGGGCGGCTGTTAGGCATAACCAAAACGTCGGATGTCGTTGACGCCGTTGTGGTGACGACAGCCGTTCGGCAAAAAGCTACGATTCTCACAAGCGACCCAGACGACATAGAACAGCTCGTCAGGGCTTCTGGCCGCGAAGTCGCTGTCGTCGCTATCTGAGGTATAACGACGATCCGTCCAGGATACGTCGTCAGCGAATGCGAATTCCGCATACCGAAAATTGGGGCTCCGTCCGTATTGTTGCCCACTCGTACAAAGCTCAGATCGATCCAGCGCCCCGGACCTCGTAATTGGCCAGATACGGCCTTCGGGAAAGCGTCGCTACAGCCTCCTTGACTGAACCGTATTGGGTCCAGCGTCCAGTTTTGAATGACGGAGCGGACTTCGGGGTTCTCGAAGAACATGCCGGCCTGACCGCCGTTGCGGTCCATTCGGTTGGGGAGGGAACGCGAATGGGGGAACTCAACGTGATGGGGCGCGTTGCGCCGGTAAACAACCGGCGCGCAGCTTGCCAAGCTGCCCCACAACGCGAGTCGCGGCCCCAGCAAGGCCGCAGGGTTTCGAAGAAGAAGCCCGCTTCGTGGAGGCGGTGAAGCGTGGCGAGGATGCGCTGCAACGCGGCGAGCACCTCACCCACGAACAAGTTGGCCAGCGGCTTCAGCGGTTCTTGCAGCCCTGATGGAAGTCCGTTGGTCGTTGCCCGCGCTCTACGAAGGAAGCGCCCGCTGCTCGGTCCCGGGTGGTATAGTTAACGTTGAAGTAGGCCCCCCGCGGTCATGTCGCGGTGTCCGGCGGACGCTTCGACGGCTGGACCAGGGCGGTTCGGGCAGGAGCATGTACAGGAGGCAGTGAGGTCATGAAAATCAGCAGGCGAAATGCAATTGCGGTCATAGCCGGAGCACCCGCGCTCCTTCTGCCGCGCAAGTCGCTCGGTCAGGACGTTGTTCCGGAAATCGAGAAGGGCCCCTTCGATGGAACCCGTGAGGGGCTGAAGGCGTACCAGGTTCCGCAATGGTTCCGCGATGCCAAGTTTGGAATCTGGGCGCATTGGGGACCGCAGTCGGCCGCCGAGCACGGCGACTGGTACGCGCGGAATATCTATATTCAGGGAAGCGAGCAGAACAAGTACCACGTTGCGACGTATGGCCATCCTTCGAAGTTCGGCCACAAAGACATCTGCAAAATATGGACCGCCGACAAGTTCGATCCGGACCACCTGATGCAGCTCTACAAGAAGGCGGGCGCAAAGTATTTCATGAGCATGGGCGTGCACCATGACAATTTCGACCTTTGGGATTCCAAGCACCAGCCCAGGTGGAACTCGGTGGCAATGGGGCCGAAGAAGGATATTGTCAGTCTCTTCAAGACGGCCGCGCGGAAGCAGGGGTTGCGGTTCGCGGTGAGCGAGCACCTGGCGTACAGCTACTACTGGTGGCCGGTTTCTCACCAAAGCGACAAGACCGGGCCCATGGCCGGCGTCCCCTACGACGGAGCGGACCCGCAGTATGCCGACCTGTACCACGAGTATGCGCCGGAGTTCCTGGCGCCGGAGCCAAATGGCCAGGTACAGATGAGACGGCCCGTTCCATTGGCGTGGAAACAACATTATTTCGCCCGCATCAAGGACCTGATCGACAAGCACCAACCCGACCTGCTCTACAATGACGGCTCCATTGTCTACCCGGAGGTTGGCTACCACCTGGTGTCGCATCTCTACAACGTGAGCGCCAAGGTTCACGGCGGCAAGGTGGAGGCTGTTTACACGAGCAAGGGACGGACCGATTGCGACACTGGCACGTGTGTCTTCGACATCGAGCGCGGGGTGGCCGACCAGATCATGCCCAACCCATGGCAGACCGACACGTGTATCGGCGCATGGCACTACAGGCGAGGCATCGAATACAAAACGCCGAAGCAGGTTATCGACATGCTCTGCGACATTGTGAGCCGCAACGGCAACCTGATGCTGAACTTCCCATTGCCCAACAGCGGTGAGCTGGATTCCCAGGAACTCAAGATCCTGGATGAGATCACGCGATGGATGGCGGTCAACAGCGACGGCATCTATGGCACGCGTCCGTGGAAGATCTCCGGCGACGGCCCTGGCAGCAAGCCCACGGCGGCACCGGGGGAGCGATTCAACGAAAACAAGCGCAAGGATCTGACTGCCGAAGATGCGCGCTTCACCACCAAGGGCAACGCGCTGTACGCATTCGTCATGGGCTGGCCGGGCAAAGAGGCTTCGATTCCCGCGCTCGCCCTTGGCGGCAAGAACAGCGTGCCCAGGATTCGCAATATCGAACTGCTGGGCCACAAAGGAAAGCTCAAGTGGACGCAGGACGCCGGGAGTCTCAAAGTCGAACTGCCGGCGGAGAAACCGTCCGATCACGCCGTGACGTTTAAGATCGCTCTTGCCTGACGATCCCTCGGGCCAGCAAGCGCAGGTGGGGCACGCGGAAGCGCCCGCCCCACCCGACGAATACCAGGACGAGCACACGCGCGCCGCCATCACTGGGGTTCCGCTGCGTGAAGGACGCGCCATAAGTACATTGCCACTTCGGCCCGCGCCAGGCCCGTTCCGCGCCGCCCCGTCAGTCGCGCATCGTCGGGCTGTACAATGAAGGAACAGGGAAACAACATGGAAATCGCAGTCGAACCTTCTGTCTTGCGCCAGTGGCGGGAGGAATTCGAAGCCGCGGCGCGTAGACCGCTGGAACAGCGCATGCGATACGCGTTCATTCACACCTACAAGCCGGTTCTGGATGACGCCGCGTATCGTTCCTTCGAAACCACCGAAGAGTATCGCCGATGGTGCCAACAGAACCTACCGGACTGGTTGGGCTATGGGCGTATTTGAATACCGGGAATCGCTGCCTCGCTTGCTTTCGTTTCGCGATTGGCTGAAGAGCAGGGGAGTGCGGGATCCGTAGCCAGGGAAGCGCTCCTTTAGCCCCACTACTGTTCACTTTGGAGCTTGGCAAGTAGCGCCGGTGGGACAGGCCATCGGGTTTTGTGGCCTGTCGTGCCCCGGAATTCTCGCCGAGCCCCAAGGATGACAGACCACGAAAGGCGATGGTCTGTCCCACCCACCGCGGAGTGAACAGTATTGGGGTTAGAACCGTCCGGGCCACCACGCCAGGAAGGACTGCCCCGCCGTCGCTGGAACCGCTATACGGCTTCCGTTTTCTCGCGCAATTCGGCGGCTTCCAGCAGGTAGTGAAGCTCGCGGCCGAGATTGGGGCGAAGGCCGTTCATGCGGACGAACCTGGACTGGTCCGGGGTCTCCGGGGATTCCTGCAGGATCAGCAGGTCGCCCACCGCGAAACTACCGCGGGCACGGGATGTCGACTGCTGGGCACTGAAGGACTGCGTCACTCGGCGTCTTTTCATAAACGTTTCCTCCACTCGCATCTCGGCCAGCACAGCACGGCGGACCTTACGTCCAGGGCGCGGGGGCCGAATAGACCGACGGACGGCGCGGGGCTTTGGGTAGTTTTGCGCCGGGAATGGGCCGGCTTACCAGGTAGTCCCGCATGTGTTGTTCGGTGAGCGGACAGCAGGCCAGGTCTTCCGATCTACGGCCTGCCTCCAATTCGGCGGCGAGCACGCGCATACAGAGAGCGGGTCCGTCCTGGATGGCGATGCGCAGAGTGTGGAACAGGGCCAGGTTGGCCGCCACCTCGAAGCACTGGGTGGGCGCGCCCGGCGTGATGCGCTCGAATTGGAAGCGCCGCAGGTTTTCCAGGTGCCGGAAACCAACGTAGCGGAGTTGGGTGATTTCTTTGTATCGTTCGGCGCCGGGGTGAACCGTGGCGGGGGCTTCCACCGAGACGTTGATGGCTTTCGAGTACACTCGTCCCCCCGCTTCGAAGTGAACGAATTTCCCCTGCGCCAGCGCGGCGACATCGTAGGTCAACACCCCGGCGAGGTCGAAGTCGAAGTCCTCACCATGTTCCGACCGTATCGCGCCGCTAGTGGTCAGCTTGCTGAATCGTGTAATCGTTCCGAGCATCCGCTCTCCTCTTTTCCCCCGTCCGGCGGCCGGGCGGGCAATGGCGCCCATCCGCGATTCGGGTATAGCCAGCAAAGCATGCGTACGCGGATCGACCGGACTGGTGGGCACTCGGCCGCCGCGGGAGGTGCTTTCATGGTTTCCAGACTCCGCACCGGGTCAGTCCCAAGCGGGCACAGCATGACATGCTCCGATCCTTGCAGTGTCTAAGGAGGTGGGCCCGGATAATCTGACTTAGTTCAGACCGTCCGAAGAGGGAGGAAAAGATAGCTCGCTCACTTCTAAGGATAGTCGAATTTGGCGGAGTTGTCAAAGAGCAGAGCAAGAGCGGAGCAAGAACGAGCATGCGGCGCAGCGGCTTTGCCGCCACCGCGATCGGCGCCGCGCCCGATCAATTTCTTGATGGCGGTCCATAAAGACAATCTATGACGCGCCGGTGCAAAACTATTGCGGCGGCGGACCGCCGTCATCGACAATTAGGATTCAACCCACCATGACTCCCAACGAACTGCAAGACTTTTTGACGCTCTCCTACGGGGAGCTGGAAGAACTGAATCTGGCTGCCAAGGCGCAGCGGCAGAGCCGCGTGCCCGCGCACCAGCTCCAAGAGGAGCGCCTGAAATATCTCACGGACGAGAAGCGCATCAAGGCTGTCACCGTCCTGTTCAGCGACCTGGAAGGCCGCCTGCACATGCTCGATTACGACAAGAAGTTTCTTGTCAAGAGCTATGACAACCTGACCTTCGACGGATCGTCGATCCGCGGGTTCACGGCGCAGAAGGAGAGCGACCTTCGCCTGCACATGGATTGGGGCGCCTTCTACTGGGGACCGAGCGACGTCTTCGGCGCCGGCAAGGTGCTGGTGTTCGGCGAGGTGATCGATAAGGATGGCACGCCCTACACGGCGGACATCCGCGGCGTGCTCAAGGGATACGCGCAGAGCCTGCACAAGAAGCACGGGTACACGCTCAACGCGGCCAACGAGATCGAAGGCTTCATATTCCAGGGCAACGACGCCGAGCGGCGCTATCACGAAACCGGGAAGTTCGAGTATGTGAATACGGGCGGGTATTATCACTCGCTGCCGGGCGATCCGCTGCGGCACTTCATCGACCGTTGCGCGGAAGTGCAGCGGGCGATGGGCTTCGAGAACGAGAAGGACCATCCGGAAGTGGCGCCGTCGCAGTTCGAAATCAACTACAGCTACGCGGAAGTGGTGGCGGCGGCGGACCAGATTCAGTTGTACAAGCTGATCTGCCGGCAGGTGGCCACCAACATGGGGATGACGGCGTGTTTCCTGCCCAAGCCGGTAGTGGGCGTGAACGGCAGCGGGATGCACACCAACGTATCGGTGATGAAGAACGGGAAGAACCTGTTCTGGGATCCGCAGGGCGAAGAGAAGATCAGCAAGTTTGCCTGGGATTTCATGGACCGGGTCTTGACGCACGGCAACGATATCTGCCTGCTGTTGAACTCGAGCGTGAATGCATACCGGCGGCTGGACCCGCATTTTGAAGCGCCGAACCAGCTCAGGGCATCGGCGGTGGATCGTGGAGCCATGATCCGGATCCCGATCGGCAACGAGCGGAGTTCGCGGCTGGAAGTGCGTGCCGTGGCGCCGGACGCCAATCCATACCTGGTGATGCTGAGCGTGTTCAAAACGGGGCTGGACGGAGAGATCGCGCAGATCGAGAATCTGCGCGACGCGGAGCGCTACCTGCCGGACAACATCTACGATGCGCTGGCGAACTTCAGGAACGCCCCGTGGACGACGACGCTGTTGGGCGAAGACGTGAAGGCGCGCTTTGCGGATTTGAAGCAGGCGTCGGCGGACCGCTGCCCGCGCCTCCTGGGGACCGTCGTGAAGGCGCCCGAAGTGCAGCATCATCACGAAGTCTACAATCAGTTCCTGTGGAATCAGTTCTAAAGAAAGGCAAATTCAGCCGCCGATAAACGCCGATAACACAAAACGTCTTATCTGCGTTTATCGGCGGCCATTCGTTTTTTCTTACTTCGGCACCTGAACCGTAATGTTGCGATAACGGATCACGCCCTGGTGATCGCCCTGCAGGAAGAACGGTCCCGGCTCGCTCTCATTGCTGTCCAGCGCGCCGCCCGTGGGGCCGGGGATTTCCACGTTGTCGTGGATCTTGACGCCGTCGCGGAATACGGTCAGGTAGCGTCCCACGAAGGTAACGTCGAAGCTGGTCCATTCCCCCAGTTTGTTGCCGATGTTTCCCGCCGGCGCAAAATGGCTGTAGACCGCGCCCATCTCGTGTGACGGCACCTGGCCGCCTTCGGTGCCGATCTGAATCTCGTAGCGGCCGCGCAGGTAGAATCCGCTGTTGCCGTGCTCCGGGCAGTTGACTTCAAAGTGCGCCTTGAAATCCTGCCATTTCTGCGTGGTCTTGATGTTGGCCGCGCTGGGCCCGCGCTGGCCCTCCACCACCGGGTTATCGTTGACCAGTTCTCCGCCGCGCGCCACCCATTTGCTGTTCTGGACGTTGCCGATGGGCTCCCAACCGGTGAGGTCTTTCCCGTTGAAGATGGCGACGGGCTCGGTCCACGCTTTGGGCATGGGGCGCTTCAACTCGGGAGCGCGGACCGCCACGATCCGCGATCCGGCGGTTTCGCCGCGCTTTTCGACGCCGCTGAGATGGTCGCCAGCGGCGGTGAACTCCCAGGTGGTGGCCGGTCCGTTTTGCAGGGCGGCCAGGGTGAGGATCAGGTGTCCGTTGTCCACCTTGACGGCCACCAGTGGCAGCCAGGGTCCGCCGCGCGGCTGGTAGCGGCCCGCCATCTTCCCGTCCTTTTCAGTGATCTCCATCCACTGCGGGAAGGGGTCGCCACTCTGCGGCGTGACCGTCACATCCCAGCGGCCTGCAAAGCCGCCCTGCGCAGGGGCCGACGCGGCCAGCGCGAAAAGCAGTATGGGCAGAAAACTAATTTGCTTCATTTCCCAACAGTTTACCCGGAAGCGCCCGTTTGCGCGTTAAATTAGTATTGTAGACCTGCTTGTCCGGATTTATACTGACTACGGGCGACGGCAAGCACCAACTCTAGGTGGGTCTATCGAGCCAGGGGGCGAGCGACATGGCGATTACGGGCAAACTCGACCGCGGTTCAGTCGAGGTGAACGCTGAAGAATGCAAGGGTTGCGGGCTCTGCGTGGATGCCTGTCCTCCCAAGGTGCTGCACCTGACCGAAGGGCTGAATCACTACGGGTACCGGCCGGCGATCTACGCGGGCGTGGGGTGCACCGGGTGCGGCATCTGTTTCTTCGTGTGTCCCGAGCCGGGGGGCATACGGGTGTTCCGCCTGGATGCCGTGGCCGCCGCCTAGGAGGATGGCATGGGAAAACAACTGACCAAAGGCAATGAAGCCATCGTGAAGGCCGCCGTTCTGGCCGGATGCCGCGCCTACTACGGGTATCCCATCACCCCGGCCAGCGAGATCGCCGAGGCCGCCTCGCTCTACCTGCCGCGGGCCGGCGGCGTATTCGTGCAGGCGGAAAGCGAAGTAGCGGCCATCAACATGCTGTTCGGCAGCGCTTCGGCGGGCGTGCGTTGCATGAGCGCCTCCAGCGGCCCCGGCATCAGCCTGATGCAGGAAGGCTTCAGTTACCTGGCGGGCGCGGAACTGCCCTGCGTGATCGCCGACATCATGCGCGGCGGCCCCGGCCTGGGCAATATCGCACCCGAACAGGGCGATTACAACCAGATCGTCAAAGGCGGCGGGCACGGCAACTACCGCACCCTGGTGGTGGCGCCGGATTCGGTTCAGGAGATGGCCGACCTGACCGCCTGGGCCTTCGACCTGGCCGATCGCTATCGCAACCCCGCGGTCGTGCTGGCCGATGGCTTCATCGGGCAGATGATGGAACCGGTGGAGTTCGCCGCCCGGGCGACGCTTCCGGAGGCCCCCGAGTGGGCCATCCGCGGCACCGCCGATACGCGCAAGAACATGGTGACTTCCCTCTACCTGGAGCCGGACCTCATGGAGCGCCACCTGCTCAAGCTGGAAGAAAAGTACCAGCAAGCCCAGCGCCACGAGGTGCGCTTCGAACACTGGCGCACCGAGGACGCCGAGATCGTGCTGGTGGGCTACGGGATTGTGGGGCGCATCCTGAAGGCCGCCGTGGAGCTGGCGCGGGCGCGCGGTATGGCGGTGGGCCTGTTGCGGCCCATCACCCTGTTCCCGTTCCCCTCGTCACAGATTCGCGAGCTGGCGAAACACGCCAAGGCATTCGCCGTGGTGGAACTCAGCAACGGCCAGATGGTGGACGATGTGCGGCTGGCGCTCTCCGGCAGCAGGCCGGTGGAATTCTTCAGCCGCGTGGGCGGCAACACTCCCTCCGCCGAGGAGGTGGTGGCGTTTCTGGAACGCACTTTTCCGGGCTGCCTGCCACAGCCCGTGGCGGGGCGGCAGGAGGAGCCCTTAGCAGGGCGGCAGGAGGAACTGATCCATGGCTAGCTACACCGCGATCCACCAGAAGCCGGAGGCTTTCTACGGCACCTTCGAGCGCAAGGCCGAACCACGGCACCAGACGCACTACTGCCCGGGATGCGGCCACGGCGTCGTTTCCAAACTGCTGGCCCTGGCCATCGACCAACTGGGCGTCAAGGACCGCACCGTGCTGGTCAGCCCGGTGGGCTGCTCGGTCTTCGGCTACTGCTATTTCGACGTGGGCAACGTGCAGGGGTCGCACGGGCGCGCGCCGGCCGTGGCCACGGGCATGAAGCGGAGCCGCCCGGAGGCTATCGTGATCGCCTACCAGGGGGATGGCGACCTGGCGGCCATCGGCACCGCCGAGATCGTTCACGCCGCCAATCGCGGCGAGGCCATCACGGTGATCTTCGTCAATAACGGGATCTACGGGATGACCGGCGGGCAGATGGCGCCCACCACGCCGCTCGGCAGGAAGACGACTACCTCCCCGCTGGGACGCACGGCGCTCAACGATGGCCCCCCGCTGCGCGTCTGCGAGCTGTTGAATTCGCTCGAAGCGCCGGTCTTTATCGAGCGCGTGGCGCTGGGCAACAGCAAGCAGATCATGCACGCCGCCAAAGTGGTCAAGCGCGCCGTGGAGAACCAGGTCAAGGGGCTGGGATTCTCCTTCGTGGAAGTGCTCTCGCCCTGCCCCACCATTTGGAAGATGCAGCCCGTGGAGGCGAAGCGCTACGTGCAGGATGAGATGGCCGCCGTGTTCCCGGTGTGCAATCTGCGCGACCGCACCAAGGATGCGCAGGCACGTCCGCCGGCGGCTGCCGCTCCGGCGCTGGAGGATCTGCCGCGGCTGCTCGACTTGGTGGACGCTGATGGCGAAGAGGCGGCGGCCGTTCATCCGCCGCGCGAACTCGATCTCGGGATCAGAGTGGCGGGCTTCGGCGGGCAGGGTGTGCTGATGCTGGGCGAGGTACTGGCGGAAGCCGGGCTGGACGCCGGGTACGAAGTCTCCTGGCTGCCGTCCTACGGGCCGGAGATGCGGTCGGGGACGTCGAACTGCCACGTCAGACTGGGCAATCATGCCATCGATTCGCCGCTGGTGTCGCGCCCCAACGTGCTGCTGGCTTTGAACGAGCCCTCACTGCGCAAATTCCTGCCCGCCGTGGAAGAGGGCGGGATCGTGCTCTATAACGGCGGCGAAATCCCCGGCGATTGCGTGCGCCGCGACGTGCGCATGGTGGCGCTGCCGTTCACCGAACTGGCCGACGAGGTGGGTTCTACCAAAGTGGGCAATGTCGTGATGCTGGGGGCGCTACTCGAAGCCACGGACATGCTGCAACAGGATCGCGTGGCGGGAGCGCTCAAGCGGTTGGTGCACCCGCGCTTCTTCGATCTCGACCTGGCGGCCCTGGCGCGCGGCCGCAAGGAGTTCCGCGAGAGCGCCTCGGACGACTACCTCTGGGGAGCCTGAGCGGGCAAGAACCCTGGCCGCCGCGAGATCTGGCGCCATTGGGAAACCGCTCATGTAGTGAGCAGGCGAAGGCGCGCTGTGCCACCAACGGCAACTCGTTTGCGTGCAAAGGTGGGGCATGCTTTAGCTTGCCAACGCCCGCTTGCGGGCGCATTTTCTCTCACCTTTTCAGGGAGTGGCCTCCCGCCAAGTTACCGCGGCCGCACCAGCAGGTAGACCACGATGGCTCCCGCCAGAAACGCCAGCAGACAAAAAATCGCAATCAGCAGGGTGTTCGACGATTTGGGCGCTGGCACAGTCGCCGGCGGGACCATCGCTTGCGGCGGCGCCATTTGCGGCATCGGCGGCGGCGCGTAAGCCACCTGCGGCATGACGGGCTGCTGCGGCATCGCTGGCATCTGCGGTATGCCCATCCGCGGCATTCCGGGCATGGGCCCGGCTGGAGGCGCGGCGGCGGGCGGAGCGGCCAGATTCGAGGGCACGGAGATCATCCGCGTGTACTCGCTCGGACCCTGCGGCGTGGCCATGGGTGCGGACCCGGGAGTCACTCGGAACGCCTGTGTCGCGCCGCCACCCGGGCCGTACGAGGCTGGTGGTGAGGGCGCTTGCGCCGCGGGCACGGCTGGCGGGGCGCCGGACAGCGCTCCGGGGCCGAACATGCGTGTGTACTCGCCGGGTTCCTGCCGCGGCGGAGGCGGAGCGGGCGCCGGCGGCGCGGCCGGAAATTGCGACGCCGAAGGGAACTGCGGCCCCAGCGGCATTCCGCCGGGCGACGGTTTGAAGAACTCCGTGTACTCGCCCCCTTTGGGAGGCGGCGGCCCCGCTTCCGGCCGCGCGGCGGGCGGCGCCTGAAACATCCGCGTGAACTCGCCCGGCTCCGGCGGTTTGGCGGCCGCCGGCGGCCAGTCCCCCGGCGCTGCCACATCGGGCATCGGCGAATGGAACATCCGCGTGAATTCGCCCGGCTCTGCTGACGATGGCGCCACAGGGTGCGGCGGCGCGGGCGGCGCGGAACTCGCGAAACCCGGCGCCACGCCCGGCACCGGCGACGGCGGCGCGACCGGACTCTGGAACATGCGCGTGAACTCGCCCGGCTCCGCGGAGGGCGGCGCCGGCGCGGACGGTGAGGTCCCCGCGGACCCCGGCGCCACGCCCGGCACCGGCGGCGCGGACGGTGAGGTCCCCACGGAACCCGGCGCCACGCCCGGCACCGGCGGTGCGGACGGTGTGCTCCCCGCGGACCCCGGCGCCACGCCCGGCACCGGCGGCGGCGGCGCAACCGGGCTCTGGAACATCCGCGTAAACTCGCCCGGCTCCGCGGAAGACGCCGCCACAGGGTGCGGCGGCGGTGCGGACGGTGTGCTCCCCGCGGACCCCGGCGCCGCGCCCGGCACTGGCGACAGTGGCGCAGCCGGACCCTGGAACATCCGCGTAGATTCTCCCGGCTCCGTTGAGGGCACCGGCGGCGCGGACGGTGTGCTCCCCGCGGACCCCGGCGCCACGCCCGGCACCGGCATCGGCGGCGCAACCGGACTCTGGAACATCCGCGTAAATTCTCCCGGCTCCGCTGAGGGCGGCGGCGGTGCGGACGGTGTGCTCCCCACGGAACCCGGCGCCACGCCCGGCACCGGCGACGGCGGCGCGGCCGGACTCTGGAACATGCGCGTAAACTCGCCCGGCTCCGCTGGGGGCACGGGCGGCGTCGCGGACGGCGTGCTCCCCGCGGACCCCGGCGTCACGCCCGGCACCGGCGCCGCCGCCAGCGAACCAGGCTCCGGACGCTTCCAAAAGCCCGCTTTGGAGAATCCCTTCGTCGCCACCGCCGCGCGATCCTGATCCGCCAGCCACTCCTCCAGCCGCTGGTACGGCGGCGCCATCGTCACCACAAACGTGTTGCCCTGGTGTTCGCCCACTTCGATCAGCTTCGCCATCGATTGCGGCGGCATGGCGCGCAGGCGGACCAGCAGGGCCTCGTTCTCCGGGGTCTTCCCGCCCATCAGAAGGTGCACCGCCACATCGCGCCCAGTATTCGTTTGCAGCGCGCGATAACTCTGCACGCCGCCCCCTGCCAGCAATTCGATCAGTTTGTATTTTTTCGTGAAGTCCATGTCCTCGCACCCTTTTTTCCATCATGCTACCTTCCCCGCCCGGAGTCCAGCACGGACGGCGATGTGCGCAGTCTCACAACTTTGGCGAAAATCGCCGGGGAAGCGGCCTTCCGGCCTTCCCCATGGATCCAAAGCGGCTCAGCCCTCCGGCTATGCTAAAGTATGCGCACGGGCTTATGAAGCTGCTTTCGAGAGTAGTCTGGTCGGAGGGCATGCACCTGGGGCCACACCATTTCCAGGTGCAGAGCCGCTACTTCGAAGACTCCATCCAGTTTGCCGTCTCGTCGCTCTGGTTTGCCTCCTACGGTCTGGCGGGCCTGGAGTTGGATGCCGACGCGCTTTTTAACGGAAGCGTCTCGCTGCTCCACGCGCGCGGCATCCTGCCCGATGGCCTGCCGTTCAACATGCCGGAATGCGACGATCTGCCGGAACCGCGCGCCATCGCCGATCTCATCCCGCCCACCCGCGACGGCGTCATTGTGCTGCTCGGCATCCCCCCGCTCCGGCCCAATGGGCTGAACTGCACATCCGGCGCGCAGGTCCAAAGCGATGCCCGCTATGCCTCGCAGGCCAGAGTCCTCCACGACGAAATCTCCGGCGTCGACGAGCGCAGCGTGCAGATGGGCCGCAAGAACCTGCGCCTGCTGCTCGATACCGAGCCCGCCGGCGACCTGGTGACCGTCCCCATCGCCCGCGTGGTGCGCGACGGAGCCGGCCACTTCGCCTACGATTCCGCCTTCGTGCCGCCGGCGGTGCAGATCGGCGCCAGTGCCCGGCTGCTCCAGTTGTTACAGCAAATGGTCGAAATCCTGGACGAGAAGGGCGCCTCTCTCGGCCGCGATGCCGGCAGTTCGCGCGGCGAGTTCTCCACCCGCGAGATTGCCAGCTTCTGGCTCCTGCATGCCATCAATTCCGCCTTGGCCCCTTTGCGCCACCTGCTGATCGCCAAGCGCGGCCACCCCGAAGAACTCTTCGTCGAACTCTCGCGGCTGGCCGGCGCGCTCTGCACCTTCTCGCTCGATTCCCAACCCCGCGACCTGCCGCTCTACGATCACCAGAACCTCACCGAGTGTTTCAACCAGTTGGACCGCCACATCCGCACCCACCTGGAGACCGTCCTGCCCACCAACTGCATCGCCATCCCGTTGGTGGCGGCCGGCGACTGCTTCTACGAGGGCAAGATTTCCGACGCGCGCTGCCTGGGCAATTCCCGCTGGGTGCTCGCCATCCGCGCCGGCATCGCCGAGAGCGACCTCATGACCGAGACCCCGAAACTCGTCAAGGTCTGCACCCCGGTATTCGTGCGCGAACTTGTCAACCGTGCCCTGCCCGGCATGCCGTTGACCCATCTGCCCATCCCGCCGCCCGCCATTTCCAAGCGCGGCGAGACGCAGTATTTTGGGATCAGCCGGACCGGGCCTTGTTGGAACCACATGCTGCAAACGCGCCAGGTGGGCGTCTATGTCCCCAGCGCATTTCCCAACCCCGAACTGCAGGTCTTAGTGGTGCTCGATAACTAAACCTATGTCTCCTTCGGCCGATACCCGCAGGCCAGAGAATCTGGCCCTCCTCTTCCAGGATGTGCTCACCGCCATTGTCCGCCTGCGCGCCAACCGCCAGGGCGTGACCGACGCCAACGCCTTCCGCCACCACACCCGCGAGGCGCTCAAGACGGCGGCCAGCCAGGCCCTCGCCGCCGGTTACACGGCGGAAGATAC
>Ga0182021_10006424_pt1 | contig 13958 bp, 10 predicted proteins | sample 612E3MmetaG_FD_120493 | JGI IMG/M metagenome (GOLD analysis project Ga0182021, IMG submission 120493) | Permafrost microbial communities from Stordalen Mire, Sweden - 612E3M metaG (Illumina Assembly) | ecosystem: Environmental > Terrestrial > Soil > Wetlands > Permafrost | place: Sweden...
AATCAATCAAGTGGCTTATGTCCAGAGCTTATAAAAAATTTTAAATGCACTCCCCCTTTTAAAATAAAAAACTTAATGTATTGTAAGAAAAAGGAACTTAATAAAAGTGATAAACTTGATTGGCTTGAACACAATCCTGAAGGATTTCTAAATTATTTCCATCGTTCAGTAAAAACTGAGAATAAAAATCCTACGATTTTCGATTGGGTTGAAATGGAACTTTGCAAATCTGAAGCTGTGCATATCTAGGCTTAGGATTTCATGACTAATATAACAGCTATGTTTTTTGGATAATTTCCGACACATTAATATGTTAACAAAAGATCAGTTATTATTAAATTGGAGTGATTCTAATTATTTACATTTGATCAAATTAAAAATTCTATGGCACTTGCAGAAAATAATTTCGATGAAATTAAGAAAAGAGTCTTCGATGCTTATAAGAGCGAAGACTTAATCATTCAAAAGTTCCGAGAATATGCAAGAAGAATTAAAAATGATGTTAAACCGATAAGACCATATTCAGTAAATGCAGTCTCTTTTGTCTCATCAGATGGAGGAGATAATCGATTATATTTTAATCCAGCAGTAATTGAGCTAGTTCGAGTTGTGGATTCGCGAGGAAATCAATGTGCTTTAGATGCAATACCCGGCAACTCCAGAGCCAAAGATTTTAATGAAAGAGCCAATAGCAAAAGTCCACTATTGGTTGAGCCATTAAAAAAGCTCTGTGAAGATTTAAAAATGAATGTACTTGATCTTTCTTACTTACTAAAAGGAATTGAGGAACCAGGCAAAAGTACAGGAGCAGTGAGAGTTTATCGAGATATTGTTGAATGGGCAGTTCTTTATAATTTAATGAAATACAGGGAATGGGGATCTGATACTATAATAGTGAGAGAAGGAATGTTAAGAACAAAGTCCTTCAAGCTTACAGTCTTTCCAAAAATTGATCAACTCATTCGCGAGGCTCATGAAATACATAAGAAAAAAAACATTTCAGTTTCAATGGTTGGTGTGGCAAAACAGAGTGCGGTATTAAGCCGGCTTTCAATAGCATTAGAATTAGAAGGTGCATTAAACAAACCATATCCTTGTTATGTTCGGGTTCCCGATGATATTGAAGCTGACTGCTATAACTTTGATAGGACATGGCTTGATACTCTCGAAACCAGTGAACCTGATGAAAATGGAACTTATAGATATCAAGCAATCGGTAAAATGTTTTTAGTTAAATTTGGAGATAGACCTTTTGATCCAGTTTGGCCCGTCGATATAGCGGAATGGCAATTATCTGATGCTGAAAAAATTATTGGGCAGCTTACAAAGGATGCTCAGCCTGGATTTCCTATACCTGATTTTCCAATGTGTGTTCAAAAAGCTCATGATTTTGCTAAAGTTAACGGATTGGAGGTAAACATTTTACAAGACATTTTATTTGAGGGGATTACTCAAAAACTTTCTCCTGATGAAAAGGAAAGAGTATTGAGAATTAGATACTTAGGACAGAATTTAACTAATATTAGATATAGAAATGCCTGAATTATTCGCAAAATCAAATGTATTTGGAACTTTCAAAGGGTTCAGTGAAAAAGGATTTGAATTTGCTGCAGAAATTGTAGCTCCCTATGATTCATCAATGTTAGACCGACCTCAATTAGGTCAATTCCTTTTGATTGAACTAAGTTCTAGTGAAGAAGCTTCTTTGGGAAGGATTACAAAATTTGTTCCTTCTGGCCTTTTAGCATCACCAGAAGGTGAAGACTATATAAACACAATGCAGAGTAGAGATCAAGAAGTACCCGAGGATCTCAAAAAAGCCAAATTAAAATATAGAGTTCAAATTAAATTATTAGGTGCTGTAAAAAATGTAAACAACAAAATCATTTTTGTACCATCACAAAGGAGACTTCCACATTTAGGTGCTAAGGTTGCTATGCCCAGCACAGATGTTCTTAAAGAACTTTGTCAGTTAAGCGATGGTACAACTGTTTTAGGTAATTACGTGCTGGGGGAATTTGTATATTCAGGAATTACATCTGAACCGGAATCTGTATTAAGGCATATTGATCCAGCTCTCCAAGTTACTTTTAACATTAACAATTTGGTTTCAAAACGATCTGTTGTTTTCGCTCGTGCAGGATATGGAAAATCGAATTTAATAAAATTTTTAGTTGGAGAATTATATCGCAATGGGATACCCAAAACAGATAGAGGAAGGAATGTTGGCGTTTTAATCTTTGATGCTGATGGAGAGTACTTTTGGCCTGATTTTAAAGATAGACCAGGTTTATGTGATGTTGATCAACTTCAAGAGCACTTAGTTGTGTTTACTTCTCGTCCAGCTCAAAGTGCTTACTATGATAGTTGGAAAGCTGGCAATGTAAGGATTGATATTCGTGACCTACCCTCTCGTGATGTAATTGGAATTTCAATATCCGCAGATAGGCAAAACCAACAAAACGTTATTAAGTTAAAATCATTAGATTCAGCCAGATGGAGAGAATTGGTCGATTTGATGGCAAGGGATGGACTTAATGCTGATGACGCAGCGATAGGAAGAATTCTTGGATATCAGGTTGTTGCTGATGCTAGAGCAGAAATTTTAGCTGCAAAGAGCAACATGAATAATGTTGTCAACCATCTTCATGATCCAAACAGTCAGTTGCTTAATGGAACTTTAGAAGCTTTGATAGATGGTAATTGTGTAGTGGTAGATATCAGTATGCTAAGCTCTTCGGCCGGTTATAATGTTGCGGGTTTATTAATGCGAAGAATTTTTAATTATAATCAGGAGCACTTCACTGGAGAATCACCCATTCCAGTAATATCAATTATTGAAGAAGCCCAGAGTGTCCTTGGTAAGAATTTAGATGAATCGAGTCCATTCGTTGAATGGGTAAAGGAAGGTCGAAAATATGATTTAGGAGCTGTTTTGGTTACTCAACAGCCAGGATCAATGTCACCCGAGCTTTTGAGCCAAGCTGACAATTGGTTTTGTTTTCACCTTCTTTCCGAGGGAGATGCAGGCACATTAGGAAAATACAATTCGCATTTCTCACATGATATTCTTTCTCATTTAATTGGTGAACCAATTCAGGGTAATTGTTATATGTGGAGTGCTCCTAAACAACCCTTTGTTTTGCCAGTAAGAATTAGAAGTTTTGAAGGCTTATATTCAAATTATGTGAACAAGAAAAAAGATGCACCAACTTTTAGTAAATCAGCAGCTATTGAAATCCGGGAAAAGGCAGAGGCTAGAAATAAAGCTTTGGCAGAAGCTCTTAGGTCGAAAATGAAAACAGGAAAATTAAATCTAAAAGAATTTGAACCTGATTTACAAGGTATTTATGAAGGACAACTCTATATGATCCTTAAAGATATAAAAGGGATGGATGTTTTTAAAGACGAATTTAGAGGTGAAAACGAACTCAAAACCGTAGTCTTAGGACTTCTTTTAGAATGTCCTATAATAATTCAAAAAGGAGATATTAAGGATAAACCGGGTGTGAATTTTTATTGTGCTCCAAAAATTAATTGGGGAAAAGCTTTGAAGTAATATGAGTTTATATTTTGATTTAGAAACAGTTGCTGAGAGTATCCCTAAGGACAAGGATTTTATTAGCATCCCTGTTTCGGGAAAATCCATTGAACAAAAAGTACGACTCCTAATTCTTAGAGATTTATTAAATCTTAATTGGCAAGTCAAATTTGGGAAGAACAAGCTTGAAGTATTCCCTCCAGAATCTTATGATAAGGAAACGATCAGACAAGCCATGTCATTTAAAAGAGAAGAGGTTATTAGAAACAATAATAAATGGATTGAAAAAAACATTGATTTAGCTAGAAAAAACCTTGCCAATGGCCTTGATGTTTTAACTTCGAAAATTGATCCAATCATAGAAGTTTGTCAGACTAGAAAGCAACATGATCTATTTAGAATTCTTAGGTATTATTGGAGTTCTCCTTATAGTGATTATGTTGGAAGAAGAATTAAGTTTATTATTCGCGATAAAGCTTTACCAAATAAACCTGTAATTGGAATTGCTGCTTTGGGAAGTCCTATAATTCATATACCTGAACGTGATGAATTTATAGGATGGAATAGGTCAACTAGAACTAGAAACCTCATTTTTACGATGGACGCCTTTGTTATTGGTGCGCTTCCTCCCTACAATCATCTTTTGGGAGGGAAATTAATTTCACTCCTGTTAGCTTCAAAGGAAGTTAGAAAGATTTATGGTGAAAAATACAAAGGGAAGACTACTATTATTGATAAACGAATATCAAATTCACTGATAGGGATCTTTACAACAAGCCTTTATGGCAAAAGTTCACAGTATAATCGTTTGAAATATAAAGATGAATTTATTTACAAAGAGATTGGACATACAAAAGGATATGGTTCCCTTCATTTATCAGATGAGACTATCCAAGAAATGATTAAATATCTTAAATTCAAAAACATAGATGTTAATCACCGGTTTGGAGATGGTCCAAGTTGGGTTATGCGTATAATCAGAACTGCAGGTGATTCATTAGGGATTGATTCTAATTTTTTATTAAAACACTCCTTTAAAAGAAGTATTTACTTCATCCCTTTAGCTTATAATTATAAAGAAGTTTTAAATAATGAAAGTAAAAAACCGCTGTATTTCAATTTTACTAAGAAAGAACTCGTTGATCATTGGAAAACTAGATGGTTAGATAATAGAAAAAGGAACATCGATATAATAAATAAGGTTTTAGAATTTAATCCAAACGATTTTAATATTTGACAATATCTTCTTAATAAGGGGATTATAAAGTTAAAATTATCAAATTGAAATTACCTCTGAGACATGTATCCGTACGAGTTCCTTGGCACGACAGAGGATGGGATGGGCACATTTGCAATGATCCAAGAAACAATGCATCATGCATGTTTCTTCCAAGAATTCAATCAAAAGATATTGAATTTGAAGAATTAAACGCAAAGACACCTTTCAATGAAATAACTGAGACAGATGAAAATGGGGTATTAAAACTTCCACCCTGTATAGGTGAAAAAGTGACCTTTATGGCATCTTTTGATGTGATAAAGAAAATGAACCATCCTTATGCTTCATTTGAACCTACATATAGTCATTATAAAGAATCGCGTTTGAAGTATCCGGGACATTCATTTTCGGTTATTCCATATAAATGGATGCTGAAGGATAAGGAAACAAAGGAAAATGAAACTGCCCTGGAATATAAAGTAAATTATGATGCTGGTTTAGAACCCAATCTGATTTTTGAAGACCAATGGGTGCAACATTACGACAATCAAAAAAATTTGCTTGATACTTTCATCAGTGCAATTCAAGTTAATAAATCTTTAGTTTTCGTTTACGCAAAGAACGTTCCGATTATTGATAATGTGGACAGAATCTTAATTGGTGTTGGTGAAATTACAGGGATAGGAGATTTAACTGAATATGAATACAAAGAGAAAAATCCACCATTCAAAAGCTTGTTTTGGGAACGGCCACTCTTTCACTCAATAAGACCGGGTTTTAAAAAAGGTTTTTTATTGCCTTATCAAGATTTAGTAAAGCTGAATGAAAAAAATCCCATTCAGGAAATTGATAAATACATTGCATATTGTCCAAATTTCAATGAGTTTTCCTTTGGCTCAGAATTAGTCTCGCATGATTCAGCAATTGACGCTTTGATTAACCTTCGAGATGCTTTAAATAATTGCGGTAAATTATTAGAAAAAGATTATTCTGAACAATTGAATTGGATAAATATCAAATTATCAAATATATGGAATATGAGAGGTGCCTTTCCTGGCGTTGGAGCTGTTCTTTCAGCGATGAAAGTTCCAGAAGGGAATCTTGTTGCATGGGAAATTGAAAAATACATTCAGTTTAAAGATGCAGGCGAATTGAAAACTAATCCATGGGATTTAGTAATGGAAGTTTTCAAGGGTTCTGCAAGTTGGCTAAAAGAGGATTTACAAAAGCAAATTGGCAAATCCTTTAAAGGCATCTGGGATAAAATGCCTGAAACTAAAAAGAATTTTTTAATACTATTAAGCCGTTTGTCAATAAATAACTCGCAGGCTGAGCTGCTTTATAATATGGAAGGTTCGAAGAAACCTTTCATAGAAAATCCATATCTTCTTTTTGAACAAACGATTCTGGAAGCTAATCCAATTCTCTTCAATGTAGTTGATAAAGCAGTTTTTCCCAATGAGAAAATTCAAAATCTTTTCCCAATCGATTCGCCTTCTTTAGTTGAAGAACTTCTTGATAAAAGAAGGGTTAGAGCTTTGGTTATAGAAACACTTGAAATTGCTGCCATTCAAGGTCACTCCTTACTTTCGCAATCTCAAATTATTACTTCTATTAATAATCGTAAACTTGAAAAACCATGTGATTTAACAATTGACATCTTAAATTATGTCGAAGATGATTTTTTTAGTGAAGAAGAAAATGAGACTGTTAGGATATTAATTCAATCAGATGAGAAAACAGAAGAAGAAACTAAATACTATAAATTACATCGGTTACAAAAGCTTAAAGAGGAGATTGCAAATGAGGTTAATCAAAGAATGAATCGTGGTAAAAGACACGAAGTTGAAGTTAACTGGGTTTCAATTATAAATGAGATATTTAAGATAGAAAAGAATAAACCTAACTGTTATCATCAGAAACAAACCAGAGCAAATGCTGAGAAAGCAGAAGCGCTTAAAGAGTTAGCTGAATCAAGATTTTCAATTTTAATAGGACCTGCAGGTACAGGTAAAACAACTTTACTTGAAATTCTTTGCACAATTCCCGAAATACAAAGTAAAAAAATATTGCGTTTAGCTCCAACAGGAAAAGCAAGAGTGAAACTAGGGAAAGATGCTTTGACAGTTGCTCAATTTTTAGTACAACACGATAGATATAATGGAGAAACAAATCGTTATTTCATCGATGATAATGCAAAAAAATTCAGCACTGCAAGAACGGTGATTATTGATGAAGCATCAATGCTTACTGAAGACCAACTTGCCGCTGTAATAAATACGCTGGTTGATGTTGATCGTTTGATATTAGCGGGCGATCCTAGACAGCTACCCCCAATCGGAACAGGGAAACCATTTGTTGATATTATTAATCTACTCAAACCTATACACAATAATCAAAATAAGCCAACTATTGCAAATGGTTATGCAGAATTAAAGGAGATTTTCAGACAAGATGATGATACTAATAATGAATGTACCGAACGGTTTGATGTGCGTCTTTCAAAGTGGTTCAGTAATTCAGAAGTCAGAAAAGGTGAAGATATTTTTGATGAAATTGCAATTCATCCAACAAAAGATTGGGATACTTTTAAGCTGATTAGTTGGTATGGGGAAAAAGAGTTAGCAGGGAAGATACTAGTTGAATTGAGAAACATTATATCCCCTAATGAATTACTAGACCAATTACATTTTGATTTAAAATTTGGAGGGGTTGAATTAAAAAATAAAACTTTATTGCCTGCATATTTTACAATTGACTCTGCCAAATTTATTGAGGATTGGCAAATTCTCTCTCCTGTTAATGCCAATGGTTTTGGTATCAAAGAATTAAATAGATTCATACAAAAATCTTTTCGGAAAAACAATATTGATTTAGCTCTAGATCCACCTAGTTTGTGGCATGATGATTTTTTCCCAAAAAGAATTCCACAACCTGTAGGTGATGATAATTTGGTTTATGGGGACAAAGTAATTAATCTTAAAAACACGAAATGGAATAATCCATGGCAACGGATTACTCCAGTTGAAGAGAAAGAAAAAGCTCTAAAATACTTTGCAAATGGTGAAATCGGTCTAATTACTGGTGAGCAAAGAGGGGATTCTTACTTTAAAAACCATGCTGAAAGAGTTAAACAATGGAAAGCAAGTGGTAGTAAAGGGAAAAAACCTGCACTGGGTGATCCACTAATTAATATAACATTTTCATCACAATTGGGGTATAGTTACCAGTTTAAACCAACCAATTTTGCAAATGGGAATGACCATGATAGAAACAAAGTAGTATTTGAACTTGCTTATGCTATTACAGTTCACAAATCGCAAGGAAGCGGATTTGATACCGTTTTCTTAGTTCTACCAAACCCCTGTGGAATACTAAGTAGAGAACTGTTATATACTGCTTTAACCCGTCAGAAGAAACAAATTATTATTTTCCATCAGGGTGATTTTAAGGATTATAAGAAATACATTAGTGATGGATGGAGTGAGACAGGCCGAAGATTAACAGATTTGTTTGGCTTGCCCATTCTAAGATTAGTCAAAGAAAAATACTATGATGCAAAATATATCCAAGTTTCAGCGAATGGTGAATTTATGATTTCAAAATCTGAAGTCATAATTGCGGATCATTTATTCTACAATAAAGTTCGATATACATATGAAAATGAAATCACAGATAATCGAGGTATAACAATTCACCCTGACTTTACAATAGATGACAGGTCATCTGGCATTACTTATTATTGGGAACACCTTGGTTTATTGACTGATGATGATTATCGAAAAAAGTGGGACCGAAAAATGGAATGGTACAAGTTGAGTAACATTGTCTTAGTATCTGAAGCACAAAAAGAAGATTGTAAACGATTAATAATCACAAAAGACAAACCTGATGGAGGGATTGATTCACAAGAAGTCTTAAGGATTATTAAAGAGGTAATAAAAGCAAAGGGGATTTAAAACGACATTGCAAGCACATTGACAAAGCCCCACTAGCCGACGCATCAGCTAAAGCTTTGTCAAAGAGCTTGCAAAAGAGAAGATAGAATTTTAAATTTTTCTCTCTCTCGCCGACGTAAGAAAATTACTGCAGCTAGACAACAAGTAAAAAATAATCAAAAAAAACGTATCGTATAACTTGACAATTTTCTGGTACCGAGACAAATAAATAAGGCCTGGCCCATAATACGGACAATAAAGGTTATAAAGCTTGTCACGGATTTTACAAGCCATCCCCCATACTGTTAACAAAATAACAATAAAGAGCGTCAATTAAGGCTTGACTCTATCCATTGATTAAATTATAAGTACAATAAATTAACGCCCCTCCCCGGGGCGTTTTTGTTTTATTCTATACTATAGATTGACCCCCCATCTAGTTAATTAATCTGAAGCACCCTTTTAGTTGTAAAATGATTTCTCAAAATTAGGGTGAAAGAATGCAGCGAGACAATTCCATGTGTGTTACCTCCCTTTAACTATAAAAAAGTTCACTTTGGTTTTCAATAATAAATGTTTTAACTTTCTGAATTGTAAGTAAATTGTCTCTCTATGACTACACTATCTGCAATTCCAATCAGGGAACCATTTATTGATTTGATCCTGAATGGTTTCAAACTCTGGGAAATTAGGTCAAAGTTTACAAAGAAATTAGGCCCTGTTGCACTCATCCGTTCTGGCTCCGGAACTGTGGTTGCGACTGCTACTTTGTCAGAAGTAATCCAACTTACTCAGAAAATTGCTTATGAGAATCAAAATTATATGGGCTTTCAAGGAATTTCATTGACCCAAGCTAAAGATTTTGAGGGAGAATATGCATGGGTACTTAAAGATGTGGTCAGGTTAAAAACACCTGTCCCTTACAAACATCCTCCCGGAGCTGTTACGTGGGTTACACTTGATGAACCCACCACTAAAAAAGTGTTTGAGGAGGCAAAACGGTCAGCTAGATAAAATATTTTAGGATATATTTCAGGTGATTTAAGGTAACACTTTCAACATACTCCTGTTCAATAAGATTATATTGCAGGCACTGACTTTCATATTAGACAGTAAAACCGGTTCCTTTTAGCACGGGAACCTCTTCAATCAGAAAATGCCGCTTCTTTTTAAAAGGCAACCAAAACAATGCAACGGGTTTTAGTTTAATCGAACTTTAGAAACAATTGTATTATTGTTTATAGCAATTATGCCAGGCCGTAAATTTAACAATGTCATCAGTTCTTAAAAATGGTTTTTTCATATGTACTTTTGTAGGATAATCAATTTGGATTTCACCTTTACAAAGATTCACCAAATAAGACCTCATTTCAGAATCTTTATGTAGAAAATCCACTGATTTATCAAAATCTGTTTGCTTTAACGATATACAATAACCTAATTGGTAAAGATCAACTGCTGTAATCATAATTTCTTCTTTAACGGTTTATCTGTTTATTTTTTTATCAAAGTTATTCGTATTTTCGCTTATAATCCTTGAAAACATATCCCTATGAAAAGAATAAGAAACTTACATTATAGAGAAATAGTTATAAAACTATTTCTTCTCATAAGCCTATTAGCTTTAACCCTAATCTATACTTCCTGTTATGTCACATTGCCATTGATCTCAAAAAATCAGTTTGATGTTCAGATTATATCAGACCCGCCTGGTGCAAGGATTGAAATAAATGGAAATTATGTTGGGGATGCCCCTTTAACTGTGAAGATTGAAGGATTCCGTGATCGAACTTTTAATAAGACTACTGTAATTATTGCAAATCCAATTTATGCAGGGCAATACGTCCAAGTAAAAAGTTTCGTCGGCAATACTGCTGTTAGAGAATTGAATGATAAAATACCTGAGAGAATTTTATTTATTATGGATATAGGAAGGGCACCTAATTAATATGATATTGATATAAATAAAAAGTTGTGCTTTCTAATACCAATTAGCCTTAAATTATCCGTAAATTATTTGCACCATATCAGAATATTTCTAAATTTTGATTTAGCGTATTTCCTTCTTTCAGACATTGACTTTCACAGCAGGTGTCGCCTTTTTTAAATATGGGGGTCGAGTGCCCATGAGGTGGTACTTCGAATCCTTTAAGCAAATTGAAATGCAGCAAGACATCAATCAAGCCCGCCTCTCTTATTAACAATGTCCCATTTCCTGAATCCCGGTTTGACATATTTTGTTTACTTTTAATCTTTCAATGTCAAAAACCTATCCTTGAGCGATGTACGAAAACTGCAGATAACCTGATAAATACTATTGAAATAAAAGAAAACCTATATGTTTGAACAAGCTTTTAAGAATATTGACGATATACTGCATAAGGATGCCGGTTGCAGCAGCGAACTGGATTATGTGGAACAGACATCCTGGATTTTATTCCTTAAATACCTTGACGATTTAGAGAAGGACAAGAAAACAGCAGCCGAATTATCAGGTAAATCATACAAACCAATTATCAGTCCGGAATACAGATGGGAGAAATGGGCAATGCCTAAAGGCAAAGATGGTAAACTTGATTTCAATGTTGCTCTTACCGGGGATGACCTGGCAGACTTCGTGAACCTAAAACTTTGGCCTTACCTTAAAAAGTTTAAAACTGATGCTGTTAGTGCTGACACTATTGAATACAAAATCGGGGAGATATTCGGTGAGCTGAAAAACAGGATACAGAGTGGTTATAATCTCAGGGAGGTCGTGAATCGGATTGATGAACTCCGGTTCCGCACTCACTCAGAAAAGCATGAGATGAGCCACTTGTACGAAGGGAAAATACAAAACATGGGGAACGCTGGTCGCAATGGTGGTGAGTATTATACCCCTCGTCCATTAATAAAAACCATTGTTAAGGTTGTTGCTCCAAAGATTGGCGATAAGATATATGACGGTGCTGTTGGTTCTGCCGGATTCCTCTGTGAGGCATTTGAATATCTGAAAACGACCAGGGCCCTTACCACAAAAGATACAACTACACTTCAAAAAAGTACCTTTTATGGTAAGGAAAAGAAAGGTCTTGCATACATCATCGGTACTATGAATATGATATTGCATGGTATTGAAGCTCCTAATATTGTTCATACAAATACTCTTACTGAAAACATAACCGATATACAGGATAAAGACCGATATGACATAGTTCTGGCTAATCCGCCTTTTGGTGGAAAGGAACGTGCAGAGGTGCAGCAGAACTTTCCTATCAAAACAGGGGAAACGGCCTTCCTGTTCTTGCAGCACTTTATTAAGATATTGAAAGCAGGAGGTAAAGCCGGTATAGTTATAAAAAACACTTTTTTGAGTAATACCGATAATGCTTCGGTGAGTTTGCGTAAGCTGTTGTTGGATAGTTGCAACCTACATACCATTTTAGATTTGCCGGGAGGAGTGTTTACCGGGGCTGGTGTGAAAACAGTTGTATTGTTCTTTGATAAAGGGACACCCACTCGAGAGGTATGGTATTACCAGCTTAACCTTGACCGGAACCTGGGCAAGACAAATGCTCTCTCCGAAAATGACCTGGCTGATTTTGTAGCATTGCAGAAAACAAAAGCAAATAGTGAAAACTCCTGGACGTTTGATGTAACCAAGATAGATACAGACACCTACGACTTATCCGCAAAGAATCCCAACAAGAAGGAGGAAGCAGCTTTACGTGAGCCGAAACATATATTGGAGGAGATGAATGCCCTGGATAAGGAAAGCGCAGAGATATTAATCTCAATCCTGAAGTTGATATGAAACAAGGCTGGGAAATAAAGAAGTTGGGAGAGATTCTCAAAATTCAAAATGGGTATGCTTTCAATTCAAAATTGTTCACACCTAATGGAGGAATACCATTAATTAGGATTAGAGATATTAAAGACGGTATTGGAACAGAAACTAATTTTAATGGTCCTTATGATAAAAAGTATGAAGTTAATGCAGGAGATTATTTAATAGGAATGGACGGGGAGTTCGGATGTTATGAATGGAAAGGTGATACTGCTCTTCTAAATCAGCGAGTTTGTAGATTACAAGGATTTAGTAAAAAACTTTATTCAAGGTTTCTTTTTTATGGTATCAATAAATATTTGAAAGCGATTGAAGATGTTACTGCATTTGCAACGGTTAAACACATTTCCTCAAAACAAATTGAAAATATTGAAATCCCACTACCTACACTCCAAGAACAACAGCGCATTGTTGCCATATTAGACATAGCCTTTGCCTCTATTTCCAAAGCAACAGCCAATGCTGAACATAACCTCAATAACGCCAAAGAACTTTTTGAGAGCTATTTGCAAGAAGTGTTTGAAAATAAAGGCGAGGGATGGGAAGAAAAGAGATTTGAGGAAATTTGCATTCTTCAAAGAGGTTTTGATTTACCCACCCATTCAAGGTCAGGAGGAATTTATCCATTAGTAAGTTCAAATGGCATTACTGATAGAATTAGTCTATGGAAAGTTAAAGCACCAGGAGTTGTAACAGGTCGAAGTGGGACTATTGGTAGTGTTCATTTTATCAAAGAAGATTTCTGGCCATTAAATACAGCACTTTATATAAAAGACTTTCATGGCAATCATGAACGATTTATTTATTATTTTTTAAAATACTTTGATCTTTCCAAGTATAGTTCTGGTGCGGGTGTTCCTACTTTGAACAGAAATAATGTTCACAATGAAAAAGTTTATTTCCTAAAATCAATAAAAGGACAACGTGCTATCGTTCAAAAACTCGATGCTCTTTCAGTTGAAACCAAAAAGATTGAGACTATATACCGACAAAAACTAAATAATCTGGAAGAACTGAAAAAGAGTGTATTGCAGATGGCATTTAATGGCGAATTGAAAACAACCTAATCATCATTAATGATATGAACGAAGCTGAAACCAGAGCAGAACTCATAGACCCTAAGCTAAGAGAAGCAGGTTGGGGTGTAATTGAGGGTTCAAAAGTCCTTCGGGAATACATAATCACTTTCGGTAAAATCCAAACCGGTGGAGGAAGAGCAAAACCATTAATTGCCGATTATGTTCTGGTTTACAAAGGCATTAAACTGGCTGTTATTGAAGCTAAAAGCAATGTTCAGGAGGTAGGGGAAGGTGTGGCACAAGCCAAATTGTATGCTGAAAAAATGCAACTGGATACTACCTATGCTACTAACGGCAGAGAGATTTATAGTATCTGCATGAAAACAGCTAAGGAGGGTCTCGTTGCCAATTTCCT
>Ga0182021_10006426_pt1 | contig 13957 bp, 14 predicted proteins | sample 612E3MmetaG_FD_120493 | JGI IMG/M metagenome (GOLD analysis project Ga0182021, IMG submission 120493) | Permafrost microbial communities from Stordalen Mire, Sweden - 612E3M metaG (Illumina Assembly) | ecosystem: Environmental > Terrestrial > Soil > Wetlands > Permafrost | place: Sweden...
AAGACCCTCACAGACGTCGGCGACAAGTTACCCAGTGACCTCAAGAACAAGATCACAGACAGCCTCACCGCCCTCAAGGAGGCCCTCAAGGGCACCGATACCGATGTCATCAAGACCAAGACTGACGACTTGACGAAGATCGTCCAGGAGGCAGGGGCGGAGATCTACAAGCAATCCGCCGAGGCCCAGCAGCAGCCCGGCCAGGAGCAGCAGCAACAGCAGCAGCCCGGCCAGGAGCAGCAGCAACAACAGCCCGGTTCCGAGCCGCAGGAGGAGCAGGGCAAGAAGACCGTCGACGCCGAGTACAAGGTAGTCGACGACGACAAGAAGCAGTAACTGTGCGCCTACGACCCCCATCGGGGTTACGCCAACTTTTTCGCCTCTTCAACCCAAACAACCATCGACCCCCATTTATAGAGCGTTTCAAGCTCGACGCCTTAGACCTCATAGTCAGGGTCCTCATGGAGTGCGAGAAGACCTTAGACAGGCTACTCTCCAAGATGGAGAGGGAATCCGACCTACTAGAAGAGCTCGTCGACCGCCTCGAAGCCCTCTATGAGCCCGCCTCGGATTAGACTGGCACAAGTAAACGTTTTTAAGCCTACCGTCTCGGATGAGACCTAGCACCCGGGGGATGCTCTTGGCGGCGAAGCGGGACTACTACGAGATTCTAGGTATCAACAAGAGCGCCACCCAGGACGACATAAAGAAAGCCTTCAGGAAGCTCGCTTTCGACCTTCACCCCGACCGTAACAAGGACCCCGCCTCAGAGGAGAAGTTCAAGGAGATAAGTGAGGCCTACGGCGTCCTCAGCGACCCGGAGAAGAGGCAAAAGTACGACGCATACGGCCACGCGGGCATCAGCGGCGCCTATAGCCAGGAGGACATCTTCCGCGGCGCCGACTTCAGCGGCTTCGGCGTAGATATGGAGGACATCCTTCGTAACTTCTTCGGAGGGGCTATCGGCGGAAACTTCGGGGGCTTCGGCTTCCAGCGCCAGCGTAGCGGCCCCCAGAAGGGGCGGGACCTCGAAACCGCTGTCGAGATAAAACTCGAGCAGGCAGCTACGGGTGCCACGATGGAGATCAGCATCAATAGGCTGGAAAAGTGCAGCAGGTGCGGGGGCAGCGGCGCAGAACCCGGTGCCAGCGTCGTCACTTGCCCCAAGTGTGGTGGCACAGGCCAGATCCAGCGTAGCGTCGCGAGTCCATTCGGCAGAATGATCACCGTCACAACATGCGACCGCTGCCAGGGGCGCGGCAGGACCCCCGAGAAGCCATGCTCCAAGTGCAGAGGCGACGGGGTCGAGGAGGCTCGTAGGAAGATAGACGTGAAGATACCCCCTGGGATCGACGAGGACATGTATCTCACACTCAGGGGGCAGGGTGACGCAGGCATCTACGGTGGCCCATCCGGCGACCTGTTCGTAGGCATCAGGATAAAGCCCCATCCCTACCTACTCCGCAAGGGCTCTGACACCATCTACGAGGTCGAGATAAACGTGGCACAGGCGGCGCTGGGTGCGGAGATAACTGTCCCGGTGATCAACGGGGAGGAGATCATCAAGGTCCCGAGCGGCACCCAGAGCGGGGACATCATAAGACTCAAGGGAAAGGGGATGCCGAGCCGTTACGGCAGGGGCGACCACCTAGTCCATGTGACCGTCAGGGTCCCCGTCAAAATGAGTAAACACCAGCGCGAACTCATGGAGGAGCTCGCTAAAGAGTTCAACGTCGAGCCCCAGAAGAGGGGATTCTTCAGGCACTAACGCCTGTCGATGAGCTCGTCGACATCCGGCCCCGTCCCGATTAGGGAGACGGGTACCTTAACCTCGTCCTCGATCTTCTTGACGAATGTTTTCGCTTCGACGCAGAGTTCTGCATACTCCTTGGCGCCTTTGCAGTCGGGGAAGAGCACGTCGAGCTTCGTCAACCCGATCATGGTAGCTCCGTTGATCATTTTCGCCCGCCGAGCGAGGTTGTAGTCGAAGGGGGCAGCGCGCCTTTGGCGTCCCGTGACGGTGCCGTACTCGTCCCAACCCCTCTTCTTAGCTTCCTCATGGCTGATCTCGCCTTCCAACTCGCCGCCACCCACCCGAGTCACGTAGCTCTTTAGCACCATGACGACGTCGGTGACGCGCGTCGGGCCGATGCCCACATCGCTGCACGCGGCGGAGGCGCAGACATCCTTGCTGGTCACGTATGGGTACTGGCCGAAGTAGAGGCTGATAAAGGTCCCCTGAGTCCCCTCGATGAGCAGGTTTCTCCCGTCGTCGAGGGCCTTGTTCGCGATGGCTGGAACGTCGCAGATGTACTTCTTGAGCTCGGGTATCTCCCTCGCCATCTTGGCGACGCGCATGACCCGATCAGCGTTGCAGGGACCTGTCCCCGTGCCCGTCGTCTTAACTGTGTTCTTGAGATTGCTGTCCGTCTGGTCGAGCTGGATGTGCCTGGGCTCAATTATGGCGCACTGGGGGTCAATGCCGAAGCGCTTCTCGATCCTCGTCTCCGCGACCTCCTTGAGAACCAGCTCCGGGTTCACGAGGACGCCTGGGCCCACGAGCATAAGCGCTTTCGGGTTCACGAAGCCGCATGGCACCATCCTGAGCTTGTATGCCCTGCCGTTTTTCACGACAGTGTGGCCTGCGTTGGGTCCCACCCCCGCCCTCGCGACGACGGCGACGTCGTCCGCGACCGCTAGGTAGGAAACTATCTTTCCCTTCCCGGTGTCTCCGTAGAATCCGTCAACTACAACGGTGCAGCCCATCCAGCCTCACCCGAAACCAACAGATTGGGGTTGAGGAGCGCTTTTAACCTTTTTTATCTAAAGTAAGTGGTTATTTAATTATTATATTTGACTGATAAGTGTAATAAAGTCTTCGACGATGGGTATTATTGACCATCCACATTTGCCATGAAGGGGTCAAGTTTAGACACCGCAACAACCAGATTAATACAGCCGGCACATTAACAACGAGCGGGGCGGCGATGTTGATTGAAATAGTTAAAGTCGCGGATGGGCTCGGCGCCTTCTTCCTTGAGCTATGCGGGGATGGAGCACGCGTCACAATGCCCAAGGACATCACCGTCGGCTGGGAAACCCAGATAGTAGCATTTACCTTAGAGGTCCCCGGCGAGGATCCCCTCGAACTCATCGCTAGGATCTACCCGGTGGACAATGGCGCACGCAAGGCAGAATGGGAGTTCAACGTCATGCAGCATCTCGCCTCGGTTGGATACCCAGTCCCCAAGGTCTACGCCTACGAAGCGGATGTTGAGACGCTCGGTTCCCCATTCCTAATAATGGAGCGTATAACGGGAAACACACTCTGGGACGTCTTCTTCGGCTCCCCGAAGGAGAGGTACGGGGAGGTGCTTGCCCTCAACTCGCGCCTAATGGCAAACCTCCATGACATACCGGTGAGGAGGGTCATCCCCGGCGTATATCTAGTGAAGACTAAGCATAGGGTCCTCGGCAGGGTCGGTGAAGAGCAGAAAGAGCTTACTGAGCATGGGCTTGGGGGAATATTTGCGCCTCTCATTGAATGGCTAAAGGACAACGCGGAGAGAGTTGTCGAGAGTCCACTGTGCATAATACACCAGGATTTCCACCCTCGTAACGTATTGCTCCGTGAAGACGGTTCTCCGGTTGTCATCGACTGGGCGGGCTGCACCGTAGGAGACTTCCGGGAAGATCTATGCTGGACGGGTCTACTCGCCGGCACCTTCATCAACGATTCGCTCAGGCAGGAGGTCTACGATTCGTACGCTGAATATTCAGCGAGGGAGCTTCTTGATCTGCCCTACTTCGAAGCATTCGCAGGTCTCCGCCGGTTAGCCGACGTAGCTATTACGCTGAAGGTAGGTGCTTCAGCGAGGGGGATGATGCCCGAGGCGCTCACGGAGATGGAGAACAACCGGCCGCACTACTCAAAAGTCCTAGCTAGAGTAGAGGTAGTTACTGAGTTGAGTCTAGCCAAGGTTGGAAGCCTCATCGGAGTCTAGGAAACCCTTTACGCCCACCCGGAACCATATAACGAGTTGATACACCAAGTCGCCATAGTAACCGTCGGCAACGAGATACTCGATGGCATTATACTCGACACCAATACAAAGTGGATGATCGAGCGCCTCAAGCCCCTCGGGCTCATGGTGAAGGAGGTCATTATCGTCAGGGACGATGTACCGGAGATCGGGAGAGCCATAAACAGGGCTGTCGAGGACGGCTGCGGCCTCATCATCACGAGCGGGGGACTCGGCCCAACGCACGACGACATGACCCTAAAGGGCGTCGCCGAGGCCTTCAACCTCTCCTTGGAGGTTAACGAGGAGGGCCTGGCGATAGTCGCGAGGCAGTACCGGCAACTCCACGAAGCTGGCAGGATCGAGTCTGGGGAGATTACTGAGGCTAGAAAAAAGATGGCGATCTTCCCGAATGGCGCACGCCCCCTTGATAACAAGGTCGGCGGAGCACCTGGCGTGCTGCTTAAGCGTGAGGGCTTCGAGGTTGTCTCCCTCCCCGGCGTCCCCCACGAGCTTATGTGGATATTCGACAACCAGCTCATCCCCCACTTAACCCAGCATCTAGACGAGTCCTACTACGAGGAGGTCCTCAGCCTGCCTCTGAGGGACGAGTCAACACTTGCCCCCCTGATAGACGAGGCGATGAGGCGGGTCCCAGGCGTCTGGATAAAGTCGCTTGTGAAGCCCTACGGGGAGAGAGGGATCAAGTTCTGGGTGAGCGCGAGAGGGAAGGATAAGAGAGAACTAGAAGCAAGGGTCAAGGAGGCCATCGACATCCTCCTCCAGCTGGCGAAGGATCGACTCCCTTCGGGCTAGACCATACTTAATATCAGCCCGCCCACAAGCCATACGGGATCGAAGATGCTCGTGGCGGACCTCCCCATCCCCGAAGAGGTGAAGCAGATACTCACCCTCAAGGGGATCACGAAGTTATATCCGCCGCAGGCCGACGCTATAAATACCGGTGTTTTGGAAGGCAAGAACCTCGTCCTCGCGAGTCCGACGGCGAGCGGGAAGACCCTGATCGCCGAGCTCTGCGCTCTCAAACATGTTCTGGAGCACCGTGGGAAGGTCCTATACCTCAGCCCCCTCCGCGCCCTCGCCTGGGAGAAGTTCGAGGGTTTCGAGGAGTACACGAGTATACATAAGCCTGGCGGAGGAAAGATGCGCGTCGGAGTCATCACAGGCGACCTCGATAGCAAAAGCCCCTGGCTCGAGGGCTATGACATAGTAATCACCACGAACGAGAAATGTGACTCCCTCCTAAGGCATAGGAGTGCCTGGATGAGCAACGTCACCCTCGTAATCGCGGACGAGGTCCACCTCATCGGGGACGAGAGAGGGCCGACTCTCGAGATCGCGATCGCACGGCTCCGCCAGATGAACCCGAACATGCAGGTCCTCGCCCTCAGCGCCACCATAAAGAATGCCGACGAGGTCGCAGAGTGGCTCAAGGCGGAGTGCGTCACCACCGAGTGGAGGCCGACGAAGCTCTACGAGGGCGTGGCACACGGCAACACGGTCATCTTCCGCGACGGCACAGTTAAAAAACTCAAGCCGCTCAACACGATGGACGCCCTCAACATCGCCATGAACAGCGTCCTCGATGGCGGGCAGGCACTCATATTCGTCGAGTCCCGGAAGCGTGCTGAGAGCATGGCGAGGGAGGCGGCGATGGCTCTCAACGGAATGCAGAGCAAGAAAGTGCAGACAGATCTCGAAGGGTTGGCATCTCAGATTGAAATTCATGGGGAAAAGACGAGCCTCACCGACGCCCTCGCCTTCGCAGTCTCTAAAGGCGTGTCCTTCCACCATGCAGGCCTCAATACCGAGCACCGGCGAATAGTGGAACGAGCCTTCAAAGCTGGGACGCTCAAGATACTCGCCGCCACACCGACGCTGGCTGCCGGCGTCAACCTCCCCGCCCGAACCGTCGTCATAGGCAACTACAAGCGCTTCGTCGCCGGCTACGGAATGTATCCCATCACAGTTCTTGAGTACAAGCAGATGAGCGGGCGCGCTGGCCGCCCACAGTACGACCCATACGGCGAGGCCATACTCATCGCCAGCAGCAGCGACGAGCAGGACCAGCTGATGGAGAACTACATCTTAGCCGACCCCGAGAGGCTATACAGCCGCCTCGCGCAGGAATCAGCGCTCCGTGGCCATACCCTCGCGGCCATCGCAAGCGACTATGCGCACACCGAGCAGGGGCTCCTCGACTTCCTCGGAGGCACGTTCTACGGTTTCAACTACCCCCCTGCCAGCATCAAGCTCATCACAACGGGTGTCCTCCGCTACCTCCTCAAGGAGGAGATGCTGGAGGAGAAGGGAGACTACCTCTACGCCACCGACTTCGGGAGGAGGGTCTCGGAGCTGTATATCGACCCACTCACCGCTGTAGTGCTCCGTAACGGGCTCAAAAAAGGCGCGATGGATATAACCGATTTCACGTGGCTCCACCTCATCTGCCACACACCCGACATGAGGCCAATTCTCCGCCCACGCCGAGGCGACCTCGAGATGGTCGAGACCTACGCTGAGGAGAGGCAGGAGGAGTTCGCCATCCCTCTCAACCAGGAGGGCGGAGACTACATCGAGCGAGAACAGTTCCTCGGCGAGGTAAAGACAGCGATGGTGCTCAACGACTGGATAAGCGAGAAGTCTGAGGCGGACATCCTCGAGCAGCACGGCGTCCAGCCCGGAGACCGTTACTCCGCTGTCCATAACGCGGAGTGGCTCCTATATAGTGCCCACGAGATCGCAGACATCGTCGGGGCACCAGACCACAAGCGGCAGCTCGGGGAACTCAACGACCGTGTCAAGCACGGCGTCTCGAAGAAGTTGCTGCCCTTGGTCAGGCTCAAGGGCATCGGCCGTGTCCGCGCGCGTGTCCTCTACAACAGCGGCTTCACGGGCATTGCTGAGCTGAAGCGCGCTCCACTGCAGCGTCTCGTTGCCCTTCCCCTCATCGGCCCCCATCTCGCTAAATCTATCAAGGAGCAGGTCGGCGGCCTTGTCGAGGAGGAGGAGTGGAAGAGCCTCGACAGGGTGGAGAAGGAGCAGAGAGCTCTCACCGACTTCGTCGAAGAGAAGTTCGAGCCCGAGAAAGAGAATTAAGGCGCACGCGACTCACCTTCAGAGAACTCACCTGGTTCACAAGACCCTACGCCATCGGGAAGTTGTGCCTCAGCACCGAACCCGATAGGGGGCCTTTCTTAACGGCACAAGCTGACAGGGGAGCATGTCAACTCTAATCTCGAAGTCGCGGAGGACGAGCAAGGCTAGGGATAAGCTGAAACATGCCGCCGCGTGGCCACTAAGGGATGAGCCAACTCGTCGGGCTGCTCAGCCGGAGTGGCGAGGATGTTATGCCGTGTTTGCTAAGCCTGCTCAGGAGGGGATCAAGGGCGCGACCTAACGCGTACGGCTTGGCGACCCCCGACGGTGTGGAACATATACCGGGAGGACCGGATTTCACCTCTCTCAGTGGTACGGCAGCCATCGGCTACAGACTCATCAAGACGAGCCCGCTGGATAATCCCCAGCCCATCCTCGACGCGGGGCATGCGACCTCATTCATAGGGCGACTCTGGGACTCACCCAGCCCCACAGCTGTATTCGATACACTTCGGAGTGATGCCAAAAACGGTTTGGAGAAGATGCTTCATAATGAGGATGGATCATGGGCAGCAGCCGTCGTCGAGGAGGAAAGAATCATCTGCGCTAGGGACGTCATCGGCGCCGTGCCTCTCTACTATGGGCAAAACGAGGAATACGCGGCGGTGGCGAACAACAAGAAAACCTTCGTAGCGCTTGGTGTCACGCCAACACGGGTACCACCGGGACACATAGTGACGCTCAGCCTGAATGGGCTTGAAGACGAAGCCATCACAACCCTCGAAAACCCGCCGACATCTACCTTCGACCTCGAGGAGGCTACCGACAGATTAAACCAACTTCTAACAAAAGCCGCGTCAAGGACTGCTCTCAACCAAACCACCCCGACCCTCGCCTTCTCGGGCGGGATAGACAGCACGCTGCTCGCCTACTATCTCAAGGGCGTCGGGCTACACCTTCACCTCACATGTGTTGGCTCAACTGAGTCCCCCGACCTAGAGGCCGCAAAGGTCGCTGCTGACTCCCTTTGCCTTCCCCTGACGATTAAGACGTACACCGAAACCGATCTGGATGAGCACCTCGACCAAATTCTGTTCAGCGTGGAAGAAGCGGACCCAATGAAGATCGGTGTAGCTACCCCCCTCTACTTCGTCGCAAAAGAAGCGTCGAGTCGATCCAACAGTGTCATTTATTCTGGGAACGGGAGCGATGAACTCTTCGGAGGCTACGCGAAGTACGCTGAGTTGTACCAAAAAGACGAAAGGGAAGCTGTCGCAAGCATGTTCCGCGATGTCCTCAGGTCACACGAGGTGAACCTTGAGAGGGACTGGAAGGTGTGCTCAGATCTAGGTCTAGAGCTAAGGCTCCCCTTTATCGATCCCTCCCTCACGAGGTTTGCCCTCGGCCTCCCTCCTCAGTACAAGTTACCGAAGGAGGGGAAGGAGCCCCGTAAGATCATTCTCAGGCACCTCGCGAAGAGGTTAGGTTTCCCCCCGGCCGTTTCAGGGAGGCCGAAGAAGGCGGCGCAGTACTCCTCGGGGACGGGGAAGATGATCGAGAGGCTCGCGAAGAGAAACGGAAAATCGGTCCTGGGGTTCCTCTCGGGTAGACTTGAGGAGGCTATGCGGCGGATTGAACAGGGCTGAAAAGATACTGAAAGCTCTGAGGGGACATTATGGCGAGGACGCCTTCACTGTGAGCCCTGAGGAGCCTTTCAAGGCGCTGATCGGTTGTATACTCTCCCAGAGTACGAGGGATAAGAACGCCTCGAGGGCTGCGACGGCCCTCTTCTCCGTCGCCTCGACGCCACAGCAGATACTCGCATTAGACCCGACTGTACTCAGGCAACTGATATACCCGTCCGGCTACTACAACCAGAAGGCGAAGTACATCATTGGCGCGAGTAAGGCGATCGTCGAGAGGTTCGGAGGCGTTACGCCTCGGACACGCACCGAACTCATAACCCTCCCCGGTGTCGGGCCTAAAACGGCCGATATTGTCCTGTTATGGTTTCGGGGAACCCGCCATAGCCGTGGATACGCATATCAACAGGGTCACGAAGAGACTCGGGCTCGCGAATGACAAAGCAAGCCCAGCAGACATTAAGATCACTCTCGAGAGCTCACTCCCCCTCAAGGATTACAGCTACGCTGATGGTGCAATACTAAGCATAGGCAAAGAGTACTGCAAAACGGGTAGACCCCGATGCGGGGAATGTCCCCTAGAACAGGTCTGCGAAAAGTGTGGTGTTTAGCGGAGGCCCACGTGGCCGTCCGCGAGTGCGCTACAGAAGTCGTCGAGGTGGTCGAACTCGTCGTCGATTATCTCCTCGATGCTCGGCTCAAGGCTCTTCATCGAGACCCCCTTCTGGGGGATGACCTGGGCGGATATGACGCTTGGCTCGTTTATCGGACGGCCGATCCTGCTCAGTAGCCAGACGTACGTCTCCTCGACGCCGTTGACCTCGTCGATGATCCTGTCCGCTATCTTGTAGCAGAGCATGTTGTATATCTTGCCGACGTGGCTGACGGGGTTCTTCCCAGCGGCGGCCTCGCTGCTCATCGGGCGGAGAAGGGCGATGACGCCGCGCACGTTGTTACCCCTGCCCACCTGGCCAGAGTCCCCAGCTTCTGCTGAAGTACCGAGCACTGTCAGGTACAGGCCATCCAATCCCCTACCCCTAAGGTCGAGGGCGTTCAAGGCAACATCCACTCCCTCAAACCCACCCTTGTCGTCTATCCAGGTGTGGATTGTGTCGAGGATCTCGTCCTTGCGCTTGAAGTAGTCGTCCTCACTCTTGATGAAGCGGTCCACGATCGCGATGGCGACGGTTAGGTCGACCTTCTTCCCGCGGCGGAGTGCCATGATCTTTATGTCCTCGCCGACCTCGGGGTGCTCCTTCTTGTAGTCCCGCGAGTTGAGATACTTTTCTAGGCCGAGGATGAGCTTCTCCTGCTCCGTGTAGGGGGCGAAGCCCACCGCGGCGCTGGTGTCGTTAGCGCCTAGGTACTGCCCCTTCTTCTTCCTGCTAAAGATATCCTGTAGTGCCGCTGAGCCTGGCTTTATCTCGCTCTGGAACTTGACATGGATGTCCGGGTCTATGAAGCGGAGGTTCTTTTTCAGCCAAGTTTTGGTGCTCTTTTCGGCGATCTCGTTGACTGGCACCTCCTCGTTCCCGACCTTGAAGGTAGCGCGGTCACCGTAGACGATGAGGATCGGCTTGTTTACCTTTCCGCCCCCGAACTTCACGGTGGTCTCGCCTGCTGCTATGAGGCCCTTGTCCATGTTGTGGTGGTAGATTGTCCCGAACCTCTTCATGTACTCGGTGGAGAGGTCGACTGAGATCTGGTTCATGATGTTGTCGCACATCGTGTCAGGGTGCCCGAGGCCCTTTCTCTCGGTTATCTCGAGAGACCTCGACTGAAGCGGCACCTGACTAAGCTCGTTGATGAAGACGTTGTTCAACGCGTTCACCTGTCACGTAAGCGAGTTAATTCCCAGCTTACCTTTTTAACCCTTGCCTATATTCTCAGAGGGTTAAAGGAGGGGAGAGGGGGTTTGTGTCCTTCAGCTTGTAGTGCGAGTCGAAAAATTAGATATCAGGTTTTTCGTAAAAGAAAAGACTAATAATGTTACGATTAACAAGATAATGAGAGGTACAACATTTGAACGACAAGTCGCTTGGATACTCGATTATATTGATCACTGCGCTGATAATGATCGGGTACTTCGTCTGGTCATTTGGTTATTTATTAGACCCATTTAAGAATTTTATAACCCCTGCCGTTTCCGAGTGGGCCTTCAAGCTGCCGATCCTAGCGGCGGTTTACATAATGCTCTTCATAGTCCTGTGGATCGGTTACACGATGGCGACGACCCCGCCACCGATCCCGCTCGACAACCCCCTCGACTTAGAGAGGGAGGGGGAGAAGGAAGAGAAAAAGTAGCTAGATTATTCTGGCGTCTATCCTGATCTTCCAGGCAGACGGGCTGTACTGGGAGACCCTTACTCGGTCGGTAACCTCCGCTATTCTACTCCACTTTTCAGCAGCTTCGGTGAGGATGCGTTCGCCATCGGTGAAGGGGTCGTTCCTTGGGGCCCAGTGGTAAAAGTGCAGGGTGCCTCCCGGCTTGACCATGGGGATCGCGACATCGAGGTATTCATAGGCTCCCTTCGGGAGGGGCATGAGGACCCTGTCAAATCTCTCCCCGAGCGCCGGGCAGACCTCACGGACGTCCCCGAGGATAGCCGTTACCCGATCACCGACCTTGTTGAGTCGGATATTCTCCACGCAGTACCTGTGCCCCTCTGGGTTGAACTCGACAGCGACGCATGAGGCCGTCCTTTGCCTCTTCGCTATGCAGATGGCGAAGGGCCCGACGCCGCTGAACATCACCAGAACTCTTTCCCCGAGGGTCACCTGGGATGTTATCTTCTCCCTCTCCGTCGACTCCCTTGGCGAGAAGTACGCCTTGGCGGGGTCGACCTTGAAGACGCAGCCTGACTCCTTGTGGAGTACTTCTGTATTCGGGTCACCTGCGAGGAGGGTCATCTCACGGACCCGGAAGCCACCCATACGCTCGGTCCCCTTAGAGAGAACACTCATCACATTCCTCTGGACGCGCATTAGAGCATCCCCTATAGAGGCACCATACTGCTCAAGTTCGGGTGAGACTTCGATAACCGCGACCGCGCGCCCTTTAGAACCAATTACGTCGAATGATCGTGGCACAAGCCCGATTAATTCAGTGGGGATGATGCCTGACAGCTCGCTCCGGATGTCCCGCTTCATAGCCGGAGCAGAATTTACCGCGAGAAGCTAATAGATACTTCTATCCCCCACCTTCTTGGCGAGCTTGCCCCTTGCGCGCACCTCGGGTATCTCGAACGTGTCGGGCTCCGAGTCCTCCTTGGTCTTCCTCTTTATGGTGAAGCCGCATATCCCGTTGTCGAGAAGCTGGCGCTTGAAGCAAACCGCGTATGTGCACTTCGTAGGCTCGCACTCCGCCTCCGTCCACTGGCACCACGTGGACTTGCCCCTGAAGGACATCGCCCTCTTCGTGCATGTAAAATCTCTACACCTAGAATAGCAGGGTTGAGCTGATGACAAAACTCTAGGCACCTTCTCCGGTTGAGACGCTTAATACCAACAGAAACCCTTCAAAGGAGCAATTTAAACTTTATCGATGCAATCCATTGTTGAAGGGATAAAACGGATTCATGAATGAGTACACGCGCGCACGATCATTTAGGAGCAGAGGGGATAATGGTGTGATTACCAGTTGCATCTGATGGTCGGAGACGGTATTACTTAACGGCTGCTTCGAGAGTCTTCAGCGCACCATGAAAATCGTGACTTTTCATTAAGTAGCTACCCGATGCAAAGATGTTCGCCCCTGCATCTCTTGCCTTCTTCGCATTCTCAGGGTTCATAGCACCGTCGACCTCGATTGGCAGATCTGATGCCAGACTCCGCAGTCGCTTCACGGTCTCCAGCGCTGCCGGCACGAAAGGCGCACCATACATTCCCGGCTCCACGGTCATGACTAGTACTCTGTCGAGCTCATCGAGGTGTTCTTCAATGGCGTTTGTAGGAGTCCCGGGGTTGATGGCTGCACTAACCTCGTAACCGAGTTTCCTCGCCATCTTGAGCGCGTCCCCAAACCTGTCCGATTCGACGTGGATAATGGTGGTCTCGACCTTCCCGCGGAGCTCCTCGAGGCTCCGTAGCGGCTCCTTCACCATGAGGTGAGCCTCGTAGCGTAGGCCCTTTGGTAGCCTGACATCAAACATTAGTGCCCTAGACTGCACGAATCTACCATCCATGAAGTCGAGCATCACCCACTCAACTTTTCCCAATAAAAGATTCAGCATGGGGTTAAGCTCATCTTGGCTCCCGGCTATGATCGCGGGGAGGACTCTTGTGAACACAGTTGCAGTATAGCAGATGGTTTGATAAAGAATACGCCCCCACGCGGGGGGACAAGATGTTACTGGCTTCTACTATAGTCAGCTACCCATGACGCGCGCGCGCAATTCCTCCCACGACAAAAGTCGTGGGCTTCCTTGGGGACGGATCGTGATCAGTGGCAGGTCGCTGGGTCGATCTCTCTTCGGGATGCGCGCGCATGGATCACTTAGTTCCCAGTCCGGCAGCCTCTCACTACTCCCAAGGAGGTCACAGTAGTACTGCACGAGCGCGCAAACATCTAGTACAAATGGCCGATCCTATAAGACAAGTCACCCAAGATCGCAATTTTTAGTTGAGTGCTAAGATGAGACAGGGGGCTGACTCGTATATTTTGCGTTCGACCAGTCACCTAGCGCTGCGCGCGCTAACTGGTGAGTACTCTCGGCGCAGTGACTGCGCGGGAGCACATATCCCGCGTCAAGCAACCCCACACCGCGCGCGCACCTTTTGATGGATCACCTTTGGATATGAATGGGGTTCCCGAGACGAATGCTTTGGGCTCGTTTTCGGGCTCTGAATTGAGTTTCACTATCCCTCTATCATCGACTTCTGGCAAACATAACGTAACCATAATTGACCCACGTTTAAACAAGGCCTATACGATGATTAATGTCACTAAAAGTTCAGGCGATAGTGGCGGTGGAGGTAGCGGAGGCGGTGGTGGTGGAGGCGGCGGTGGGAGTGGAGGCGGTGGGTGGGTTTCCCAGCCGACGAACACTCCTCCTACGGCGATATTCAACTGCACAAGCGTAAAACCAGTATGCTTCTCACCAGTAGCCTTTGACGCAAAGAACAGCTTGGACGTCGATGGATCGATAATAAAGTATGATTGGAGCTATGGGG
>Ga0182021_10006427_pt1 | contig 13956 bp, 12 predicted proteins | sample 612E3MmetaG_FD_120493 | JGI IMG/M metagenome (GOLD analysis project Ga0182021, IMG submission 120493) | Permafrost microbial communities from Stordalen Mire, Sweden - 612E3M metaG (Illumina Assembly) | ecosystem: Environmental > Terrestrial > Soil > Wetlands > Permafrost | place: Sweden...
GTTCGGGAGCGCCGTGGAAGTACCGCCCCGATCAGGCCCAGGCCGAGGTGGCGGCGGTCGCCTGCAGCCAACCGCCTCCGGGTGCCAAGCGATGGACCGTGAAGCTGCTGACAGAAGCTGTGGGGCAACGCGAGGGCTTGGCCGGCATCAATCGGGAGAGCGTGCGCCAGCTTCTAAAAACAACGTCTTGAAACCCTGGCGCAAAGCGATGTGGTGCGTCGGCAAGATCACCGCCGAATACCGGCAGCGGATGTATGGGCTGTTGGAGTTGTATGCCCGGCCCTATGACGCACAGGAACCAGTGGTATGCGTGGACGAGAAGAGCAAGCAACTGCTCAAAGAAACCCGTGTCCCCGTGCCCGCCCGTCCCGGGAGCGTCGCCAAGCAAGACTGCGAGTACGAACGGGCTGGCACCTGCAACCTGTTTATGTCGGTGGAACCCAAGGGCCAGCGCCGACACGTGCAGGTCACGGCGCGGCGCACCAAAGTGGACTTTGTGCGCTTTGTCGGCCAGTTGGTCGAGCAGTTTTACGCCAGGGCCAAGAAACTTCATTTGGTGTTGGACAATCTCAACACGCATTTCGCTCCCAGTTTTGAGGAAGTGCTGGGGCCGGAAGCGGCGGTGGCCCTGTTGGCGGGAGTGGAGTTTCACTACACACCCAAACACGCCCGTTGGCTCAACATGGCTGAGTTGGAGATTGGCATCATGGAGAAGCAATGCACCGGGCGCCGGATGTCGGCCCAGCCGTTCGTGGCGGAGGAAGTGACCGCCTGGGAACATCGGCGTAACGTCGAGGGGCGCGGCATCAATTGGACGTTCACTCGCGAAAAGGCCGATAAAAAACTTGGGCGCCACTATGTGACGTAATTCACTTGTTGATGTACTAGTGCTTAATGGCAGAAATAAGCGTTGTATGGAAACCGCTGAGATTCCCCGGAAAACAGCCTGATTCTGTCAAAGTCATTATATCGCTTATCAGCGCAAGCAAGCACTAGTTGAGTCGTGCTGAGGTTACTCATGAGCCCCTTCGCTTGACACTGCAATGTTGAGAGCCGGATGCAGAACTGTAGCAGCCGACGTGAGGAGGCTCTGACTTCCTCTGAGTTTGAGCCTCGTTACCTCGGCTGCTACGGCGTATTGGATCATAATTCGAGGAGGTTGGCGGTGAGGGGTTGGAAGGTCATGGGGACCAGTTCTCGGAGAAGACCTGCAGGACATGGTTGCGAGCGGTGTTGTAGCGATAAGTGAATTGCCGGGCGTAAGTGGGAGGGTCGTAGAGCTTCTGGATCTTGTAGTCGGCGTTGGCCATCTTCTTCGGAAACTCGTCCACGGCGATCTCGTTGTGATGCGGCAGGGCATCGCGGAAACGGAAGCAGGGGCGGTTCTTGAGGTTGGCGGGAATGGTGACCTCAGGGACCACCGGCCTGCCGGAAGGCACGATCGTCTCGGGCACAATGCGGTCCCCATCCCAGTTCCAGCGGGGCGAGTAGATAACAGTGTTTTGAAGACACATATTTCTCCGACTTTGGCTCTAACGCTTGTGGAGATAGTCAATGGGACGGGCTCGGATGTCACGAGAAATCGGCGGAGTGACAGCGAAGACGCAAAGACGCGAAGATCAGAGAACAGCGGTGGTTATCCGCGAATGACGCGAAGGGGCGCGCATGAAAGGCTAAGGGCTGAAGGCTAAAGGTTAAAGGACCTCAGGCGGCGTCGAGTTTGTGGATGGCGTGGCGGAGATGGTGCTCGATGGCGCGGTGGCGTTCGGGGGCGAGGATCTTGCCGCCGGTCAGTTCCCGGACGTAAAAGCTGTCCATGGCGGCGCCTCTCTCGGTGCAAATCTTGGCGGCGGAGATGTCCACGGCGAGTTCGGCGAGGGTCTGGGAAATGGTGTAGAGCAAGCCAACGCGGTCCTCGGTTTCGATTTCGAGGAGGGTGCGGGCCTCGGAGGCGTCATTATCGAAGTGGATGCGGGTGGCGATCTGTTCGCCGCTGTAGGCTTGGTAGAGGGGGCGCGTGATCTTCTGCCGCGCCAGCAACGCGTGAAAATCCACTTCCTCGCCCGTCAGGGCGCGATTGAGGACATTCTCGAACCGGTCGCGCTGCTCGGGGCCCCCCAGGTTGCCGGTAAGGGCGTCAGTGACGAAGAATGTGTCCAGCACAAGGTCGTCGCTGCGGGTGAAAATCTGGGCGCTGAGGATGTTCAAACCCGCGGCGCTGAAGGACCCGGCGATCTTCCAGAACAGTCCGGCGCGGTCCCAGGTGCAGATTTTCACGGCGTTGTAAGCGCAGTCGGGCTCGTTATGCCAGTTGACCACCGGGGCCAGCGGGTTTTCCTCCTCCGAAACCTGCCGGCGCAGGAAGCGGTGCGCGAGGAGGAGGTCGGCCAGGATTTCCTTGGCCGGATGGACCTGGAAGTAACGCGGCGGCAGCGTGGCGAAGTGCGCCGCCAACTCCTCTTCACTCAACTGCTCCGGCGCCAGCCGGCGGACATCCTGCATCAGCAGCTCGCGTTGCTTTTCTTCCGCCCGGGCAAACTCGGTGCCGCCGGTCATCAACTGCATCGCCTTGTAGTGCAGCGAGCCGAGCAGGAGATCCTTGAATCCGTTCCAGAGCTTGTCGCTCGTGGCCTGCGCATCCGCGAACGTGTGCAGCGTGAGCAAGGCCAGCGTTTCCGGATTCTCCACTTGGTTGGCGAACTGCCGGATCACCGCCGGGTCATCCAGATCGCGCCGCTGCGATACGCTGGCCATCAGCAGATGATGCTCGATGACCCGCCGCAGCGTTTGCGTCGCGGGGTCGTCCAGCGCCAGGCGGCGGGCCACGTGCATGGCCAGATCGCAACTGACCTCCGAGTGGTTGCCGTGACCGTCGGCTTTGCCCACGTCGTGCAGCAACAAAGCCAAATACAGCACGAAGGGCCGCTCCAGCTTCTGAAACAGCGGGGTGTAGGTGCTATAGGGCGGCACGGTCGCCTCCCAGATGCGGTCCAACTGCTCCACGCACATCAGCGTGTGCTCGTCCGCCGTGTATTGGTGGTAAAACTCGTGCTGCACCAGGCAGGTCAGCTTGCCGAACTCCGGCAGGTATTTCCCCAGCAAATCCACCTCGTGCATCGCTCGCAGAATGGGCGCCACGTTGCCCCGCTGATTCAGGATGGCCAGAAAGGTCTCCCGCACGTGCTCTTCCGCCAGAAACGCGCGGTCCACCAACTCCAGCTCGTTGCGGATAAGCTGCGCCAGGTCCGGATGCAATCGCAGCCCGCGCTGTTGCGCGTAAAGAAAAACGCGCATCAACCGCCGCGGTTGATCGCGGAAGACCCGGATCGAGGCGGCGTGAATCTCGCCGTCGAGGAACTTGAAACCGTCCACAGGCTCGCTGGCGAGCTTGGGCAGGTTGGGCAGCCAGGAGCGCAACGAAAGCCCCGGGAGCCGCCGTGGCTTTGGCAGCAACGCCAGCCGCTGCTCGAGAGTGCGCGTGATCAGAAAGATATTGCGCGAATGGCGGTACACCTCGCGCATGAAATGCTCGATCCGCTTGCTGGGCGATCGTTCGTGGTAGCCCAGATTATGCGCCACGGCCGGCTGCAGATTCCGGCCCAGGACATCCGTCGCGCGGTTGGTGTGGTAGTGCAGTTCCGTGCGGACGCGCAGCAGGAAATCGTAGGCCGCTTCGAGCTGTTTGCGCTCGCTCTCACCGATGAGCTGATGGGTTTGCAGCTCCTTGAGCGAGCGCGTGCGGTATTTGAAAAACGCCATCCACAACAGGTTCTGGAAATCCCGCAGCCCACCGCAGCCGTTCTTGAGGTTCGGCTCCTGCATGCACGCCGAGTTGCCGAATTTGCCCCTCCGCTCGGCCTGATCTTTCACCCGCATGCCAATATAGTCGGCCGCGTGATCGTCCACGCATTTGCGGACCAGCGTCTGCTGAAACTTCTTGAACAGCGCTTCGTCTCCCACGATGAGCCGCGCCTCGATCAGCGACGTTTTGGATTGCATATCGCTGTTGGCGATTTTCACGCAATCCTCGAGGCTGCGCACCGAGTGGCCGATCTTCAGGCCGATGTCCCACAACGGATACAGCAGGCCGTCAATGATCCGGGACAAATGAGGCAGCGGCCGGATGCCGGCGGCGACCTGGCGGCTGTGCAGGAACATGAAATCAATGTCGCTGTGCGGATTGAGCTCCGCCCGACCGTAGCCGCCAATCGCCACCAGAGCTAGCGGCGGGAACTCTTTCTGCGCCTGGGCCGAAAGGCCGCCTTTGGCGCTCTCCCATAACGAGCGCAGCAGGACGTCGAGGATGACGGCGCGCGCGCGGCAGATTTCCAGGCCGTCCGCGCCCGCCCGATGCAGCAGCTTGAGCCGGTGGGTTTCCACCTTGAGGAACGCCTTGTAGCGGGCCAATTCCTGACCCGCTTCCCGGCCGGGCGGCAGTTTGAGCCGGGCGGCGGCGCTCGCTTCGATCGTTTTCAACAATTCCTGCATCCGCGAACTACTGTGGGTGGAAAACCGACTGAAAGCAAGTGCCCCCAATTGCGTCAAACCTTGTGGTCTGACTGGTGTTTGTTAAGCTTTTGGACCGTATGTCCGCCGCGCTCGATCCCGATGCCACCTTGATGTTGCGCGTCAAGCAGGGCGATAGCAGCGCTTTCGCCGAGCTGGTGGATAAATACAAGCAGCCGCTCATGAATGTCGCTTACCGCATGTTGGGCGACGCGACGGAAGCCGAGGACCTCGCGCAGAATGTCTTCGTCCAGGTGCACAAATCGGCCCACCGCTACCAGGTCTCCTCGAAGTTTTCCACCTGGCTGTTCACGATCGCCCGCAACTTGTGCTTGAACGAAATCCGCCGCCGCTCCCGGCACCCGGCCACCTCGCTCGATGCCCCCCATCCCGACCAGGAAGGCCAGCCGCTCCACCAGTTCGAGGACACCAAAACCGCTTCCCCGCCCGAAACTCTGCTGCACGGCGAGTTGCAGGAGAAAATTGCCCAGGCGCTGGCCGTGCTGCCCGAAAACCAGCGTCTGGCCATCCTGCTCTGCCGCCAGGACGAGTTGAGCTACGAGCAGATCGCCAAAGTGCTCGGCTGTTCGGTCTCGGCGACTAAATCTCTGATCCACCGCGGGCGCGAAACGCTCAAGCGGGAACTCAAGCCCTATCTGCGAACGGGCGTGTGGCGCGAATCAAAATGAATGCAACTTTCCTGACCGGCCGGTTTTTATACCTTTGACGCAGTTTATGACAAACGACCCGCTTTACCACCATCTGCGCGAGCTAAGCTGGCGGCGGAAACTCACCCCTGCCGAAGCCGCAGAGTTGCAGGCCTGGTTGGCAGCACATCCCGAGGCGCGGGAAAATTGGGAGGCCGAGGCGGGGTTGAACGAGGCCCTGGGGCGGTTGCCCGACGCGCCTGTGGCCAGCAATTTCACGGCCCGCGTGTTGCAGGCGGTGGAGCGGGAAACCGCGTCTGAACGGCGCCGGCGCCAACGCAAGTGGCGGTTCGCGGAATGGTTACGCTGGTTGCCCAGAGCGGCGGTCGCGATGGTTATTCTGGGCGTGGGCCTGATTTCGTTTCAACGGGTTCGCAGTCCCCACTACCGCTCGTTGGTGCAGAGCGTGGCGGCTGTCTCGCGCGTCTCCTCACTGCCCAGCCCGGAGATCCTCGAAGACTTCGACGCCATCCGTGTGTCGAATCCTACTCCCGCCGCAGACGAGGAATTGCTCGCGGTGCTGAAATGAATTCGACCGGTCGCAAGAGTTCCTGGTGGGCTGCCTTGCTGAGCTGTGGCCCATTGCTCTTTGGCCCGGTCCTCGCCCAAGCTGCCACGCAGGATTCGGCCCTGCACTCATCCAATGCGGCCCCCGTTGGCACCCGAATGCTCGTCCCGCCGTTGCCTTCGGTCTCGCTGCCGCCGGTGCCAACACCCAAGTCGCCCGTTTCTTTCTTCCGCGAATTGCTCGCCATGAATGCGCTCGAGCGAAAGCAAGCCCTGGCGGACCGTTCGCTGGAAGGCCAGAAGCTCATCCTGGCTAAAGTACGCGAGTACACCGCGCTCGATCCCGACCAGTGCGAACTGCGCCTCCAGGTAACCGAACTGCGCTGGTACCTCCTGCCGCTGATGATGGCCCCGCCGACGAATCGCCCCGCGGAACTCGCCGCCGTTCCGCCCCGAATCCGCGATTTCGTTGCCGACCGCCTGCGGGAATGGGACAAGCTGCCGCCCGACTGGCAAAAGGAACTTCTGGCCAACGAAGCCACCCTTCATTACTTCACCGAAATTGAAGGACGCACCGAAGACCAGCGGCGAAAGGCTCTGGAGAGTCTCTCGCCCGCCCGCCGCCAGAAACTGCAGGCGGGCATAGACAAATTGAACCGGATGCCCGAAGAACAGCGCCTCAAGATGATCAGCCGGTTCAAAGAGTTTTTCGACCTCAGCGCCCACGATAAGGAGAAGGCGCTCCGCACGCTTTCCGCCCCGGAACGGCGGCAGATCGAGAAAACGCTGCAGACCTTTGCGAATTTGCCCCCGGAGCAACGCGCCAAGTGCATCCGCGCCATTGGGCAATATACTAGCCTCAGCTTGGCGGACCGGCAGCAGTTCATCAAGAACGCCGAGCGCTGGAAGTTGCTGACTCCGAGCCAACGCCAGGCTTGGCGCGACCTAGTCCAGAAATTGCCCCCGCCCTTGCCGCCGGACTTCCCGCCGTTGCCCCCCTCGGACCGCTCCGTTCGCTCGGCTCCTGCGATTGTCACCAACGGCAATTGAGCCTGCCTGGGTAGGGACGCCTCGCCGAGGCGTCCGCTCCCGCCCCAACACGGACGTTTCGGCGAAACATCCCTACCGCGCCGGGTCGGAATCGCGAGCTGGATGCAGCCCTGGCAATTGAGGAGGTCTGCTGCGTTTTCATTTTCCAGTTTGGGGTTTCAATCCTAAACTCTGAGCGATGCATCCGATCGCCTTTGATCTCGGGCCATTCCCCATACACTGGTATGGAGTCCTGGTGGCCTTGGGCTTCGTCGCCGGCCTGTGGACCGCCAGCCGCCGCGGTCTGCGGTCGGGCGTCGCCGCGGACAACATCATAGACCTGGGCCCGTGGCTCATCCTTGGCGCGATTGTCGGGGCGCGGACTCTTTACGTCATTTCGTATTGGAGCGAATCGTTCGCAGGCAGGCCCATAGGCGAAATCTTCGCGGTCTGGCGCGGGGGGTTGGTTTATTACGGCGGGCTGATTGGCGCCACGCTGGCCTGCATTTTCTACCTCCGCATGAAAAAGCTGCCGTTCTGGAAGGTGGCCGATATTCTCGCGCCGAGCATTGCCTTGGGCTCCGTCTTCGGGCGCATCGGCTGCCTGCTCAACGGATGCTGCTATGGGCGCGCCTGCAACTTGCCCTGGGCCATTCGCTTCCCCCCAGGCAACCCGCTCAGCCCGCCCACTTACCCGGTGCATCCGACTCAGGTCTATGACTCGCTCCTGAACCTGGGCCTTTACGCCGCGCTGGCCTGGCTGTATCGGCGCAAGAAGTTTGACGGCCAGGTCTTTGCCTCATATCTGGCCGCCTATGCCCTGCTGCGCTCGTTCGTGGAACTGTTCCGCGGCGACTACCCGGAACATCAGCATTACCTCGGCGGCTGGGCCACGCCCGCGCACCTGGTGAGCATCGTCATTCTCGCGGCGGGCCTGGTGCTGTTGCGCGTGCTGCCCCGCCAGGAAACGAAGCGAGAATAGAGCATCGAGGAAAGCAGATGGCAACCGAACCCGAACACCATCCGCCATCCGCCATCCTCGATCCTCGCCCGCTGCTCCTTGCAGGGCCAACGGCAGTCGGTAAATCTCAAACCGCGCTTCGGCTCGCCGAAAAGCTCGACGGGGAGATTGTCTCGGTTGATTCCATGCAGGTCTATCGCGGGCTGGATATCGGCACGGCTAAGCCTGCCCTGGCGGAGCGGGCCCGCGTGCCCCATCACTTGATTGATGTGGTGGAAGTGACGGAACCGTTCGACGCCGCGCAATTCGTGCGCCTGGCGCGCCGGGCCGTGGCTGAAATTCAGAGCCGTGGACGGGTGCCAATTCTGTGTGGGGGGACGGGACTTTACTTCAAGGCGTTCCTGGAGGGCCTGGGCCAGGCGCCGCCGGCGGATGCCGCTTTGCGGGCGGTGCTGGAAGCGACGCCCTTGCCGGAGTTGCTGCGCGAACTGGCCGCGCGCGACCCGGTAACCTACGAACGCATTGACCGGCAGAACCCTCGCCGTGTCGTTCGCGCCGTCGAAGTCATTCGCCTGACCGGCCAGCCCTTCTCCACCCAGCGCGCCGATTGGCGCCCCTCGCCCCTCGCCCTTCGCACCTCGCCCCTTCACTTCGGCCTCGTCCGCTCCGCGCCGGATCTGCACCAACGCATCTCTGCCCGGGTGGACGCCATGTTCCGCAGGGGCTGGGTGGCCGAGACCGAACAACTTTTGCAGCGCGGCCTTGCGCAAAACAAGACCGCCATGCAAGCGCTGGGCTACCGGCAGATTGTTGAGTATTTGCGCGGAGAGCGCTCACTGCCTGAGACTATTGCACTGGTCAAGGTCCGCACCCGGCAATTTGCGAAGCGCCAGATGACGTGGTTCCGGCGGCAGCTTCAGTTGACCTGGAGCAACCTTGAACCGGAGACCAGCGCCGAGGCGGTCGCCAATAGGATCGCGGCAACCTGCTAACAAAACGAACTTTGAACAGTTCGCACGCCGGGTGGCGGTGGTTAAGATTTGCCGAGCGAAGGGAAAAAGGGCAGGTTTGGGTAGGTCAAGGGCGCCGGTTCCGAGCCGTTAGCGCCCGGGCGAACGACAAATAGAAAAAGACACTATGGCCCAGGCAATCATGGACCCCGAACAGGTGCGGCGCTTCGCCGAGGAACTGAAGCGATTCAACACGGACCTGAAGGACCGAACCGTGTCGCTGCAGGCGCGGTTTGCAGCGCTGGGCGACACGTGGCAGGACCAGGAGCACGTCAAGTTTGCGGAGGAATTCCGGCAGATGATGAAGGCGCTGAAGGCGTTCGTCGAGGTGTCGGACCGGCACACGCCCTACCTGCTGCGAAAGGCGCAGCGGATCGAGGAGTATCTGAGCCAGCGTTAACGCCATGCCGCAACGCGCCCAGGTTACATCGGTGGAGGCACTGGAGTCGTTCCGGTCCAGCTTGATCGTTTATGTGAGCAAGGCGCGGCCGGTGTTGGACGAGGTGAGCGGCGCAGTGGTGCGGATGCGGATGTGGCTGCAAGACGAGCAGCGCACGCATTGCGAGAATGAGCTGCGCCGCTGCACCCGGGCGCTGCAAGAGGCGCAGCAGGCGCTCTTCAGCGCCCGGCTCTCGAGCTTCCGCGAGGAAACCTCGGCCGAACTCATGGCGGTCCAACGGACCAGACGGGCCGCCGACGAAGCGGAGGACAAACTGAGAGTGCTGAAGAAGTGGAACCGGGACTTCGACAATCGCGTCGAGCCGCTGGTGAAACAGATGGAGAAACTGCAAACGGTGCTGGCGCACGACATGGTCCAGGCGATCGCCTACCTGACGCAAGCGATCAATGCGCTGCACGCGTATGCCAAGATCGCCCCGGCACCAGCGGCCCCGTCCGGCGGCAGCCTGGCGGGCGAGAGCAGCGCGAGCGGGGAACGCACGGGTGAACGCGGCGCGCCCTCGGCAGGACACGAATGAAGCCATGAAAGGCAGCGGCACCCGGTTGACCGGGATCACGCGGGAGTTGTGGGTCCAGTGGCAGCAAACCAAGGTTTACTGGCGGGACGCCAAGTGCCAGGAGTTCGAGCGCAAGTATTTGGAAGAACTGCTGACCAGCGTGGACCGGACCGCTACAATAATCGAGCAACTGGACAAACTGCTAACGAAAGTCAGGACGGACTGTGAGTAGCAACCTGGGAGTCGGCAAGACACTCGAACTGCTGGACCGTCTGAGAAGCACGGTGCGGGAACTCGCCGCCCGGGTGGACAAGCTGGATAAGGAATGCCACACCCGGATGGCGCGTGAACGGCGGCACCACGAAGCCGCCGTGGCGGAGCAGGCGAAGCAGTTGTCCGCCGCCAGCGGTGGAGCGGAAGCCGCCTTTGTGGCAGCCAAGGAGGCCGCCCAGGCGAAATACGAACACCGCAAAGACTGGATCGGCAAGGCCTTCCAGGCCAGCAAGGAAAAGGCGCTGGGCGAGATCGAGGACCACACTGGCGCCCGCAAATACGAACTCCAGAAAATAGTCTTGCAGGCGGAGCGCGACGGGGACACGGGCCTGGCCACCGCCGCCGCCACGCTGGAAGAGTTCAGGGCCAACCTGGCCGCCGAGCAGCAGGGGTTGGCGGTGCTGGAAAAGGAGGTCCGCACCGCCTTCAAGGGTCACCGGACGTTACTCCGCCTGCTGGTGGCGGCTCACGACAAGGCCGACGCCAGCGCGGCGCCGGATGACAACCAAAATCTGGCCAAACTGCGCGAATTGCTCGGCCAGACACGGAGTGACCTGACCCGGTTCCGGAAGTTTCTGCTGCTGCGCATCTTCAAGTATTGGCCGGCGTGGGCGGCGGCAATCCTTTGCGAGATACCGTTTGTGTTTCAGCGGTTCGGGGTTAATGCAGATTCAGGCTGGAAGGCGGGCGGAGGCGTTCTGGCCAGCCTGGTGGCGCTGTTTGCGCTGCGATACCTGGGGCGGCGCCAGGCCGGGCCGCTGGCTGGCAGGATCGCCGGCGCCCTGGGTAAAGCCCGCCGGTTGCACGATACCGCCAGGGAACAGGGCGAAGCCCACTATCAGCGGGAAATCGAGCGAGTCAAGAATACGTTTGAGAGCACCACCCGGCAGGCGGATCAGGAGTTGAAACAGGCCGTGGCCCAGGCGAGCGAACTTCGGGTGGCCTGCCGCATGGAGAGCGACAGCCGGGCCTCCCGGCTCCTGCAACACAACGAGCACTGCCACCAGTGGCGGCTCGATCAGCTCGAACGCGGACATTCCGAGACGGCGCGGCAGTTGGTGCGAGCGGCGGAAGTGCGTCAGAACGCCGAGGCCGAGGCCAACGCCAGCAAAGCAGCCAAGCTCAATGCCGATTACCAAGCCCAATGGCAAAAAATCGAAATAGAGTGGCACACCCGGATTGAGCCGATCTACGCAGCTCTGAACTCCGCCAGGGCTGCGGCCGAGAAACTGTTTTCGCCCTGGCAGCCTGAGATACTGGAAACCTGGACTCCGCCGGGACAGTTCGCCGCGGCGGCGCAATTCGGCCGGCTGGAGGTGGATCTGGAAAAGCTCGCTGAAACGGCGCCCCGGGACAAACGCCTGGCCCTACCGGGTCCGTCCCGGTTGGCGCTGCCGCTCTGCCTGGCCTATCCGGAGCAAGGCTCGATTCTTTTCGAGACCACTAACGCGAGACGAGACGAGGCCATTGGCGCGCTCAATAACATCATCTTGCGGCTGCTGGCGAGCACGCCGCCTGGCCGCTTGAATTTCACCATCTTCGACCCCGTGGGCCTCGGCCAGAATTTCGCCGGCGTCATGCACCTCGCCGACTACGAGGAGCAGATTATTAACAGCCGGATCTGGACGCAGTCCGGCCAGATCGAGCAAAAGCTGGCGGACCTCAACGTCCACATGGAGAAGGTCATCCAGATGTATCTGCGCAACGAATATGCGACCATCGCGGAATACAATGAGCAGGCTGGCGTGATCGCGGAGAAATATCTTTTCCTGGTCGTAGCGGATTTCCCGGCGAGCTTCACGGAGATGGCCGCCAAGCGCCTGCTAAGCATCGCCGCCAGCGGTGCCCGGTGCGGCGTCTATATGCTCATCCACTGGGACCAGCGCCAGCCTTTGCCGCCCGATTTCATCCCCGATGAGCTGCGGAAGAACAGCGTCTGCCTCAGCGGCAAAGAAACCGGCTTTCTCATCGGGGGAAACTCGCTTCCAGGAACAGAGCTGGTGCTGGAGGCCCCGCCGTCGGCGGAGTTTGCGACCGAGTTCGTCAACCGGGTGGGCCGCAGCAGCCGAGATTCGAGTCGGGTGGAAGTGCCTTTTGCGCACGTGGCCCCGCCGGAACCGGAGATGTGGAGCGAGGACACGACCAGGGAACTGCAAGTGCCGATCGGACGGACGGGCGCGACCAAGTTCCAATACCTGGCGATCGGCAAGGGGACGTGCCAACACGGGCTGATTGCCGGCAAGACCGGCTCGGGAAAGTCCACGCTGTTCCACGTCATTATTACCAACCTGGCCTTATGGTGCAGCCCGGAACAGGTGGAGTTTTACCTGGTGGATTTCAAGAAAGGCGTCGAATTCAAGTGCTACGCCACCCACCGGCTCCCTCACGCGCGGGTCGTCGCCATCGAGAGCGACCGCGAGTTCGGGCTAAGCGTGCTCCAGCGGGTGGATGAGGAGCTCAAACGCCGGGGCGATCTGTTCCGCCGGCTTGGGGTTCAGGATCTGCCGGGGTACAAGAAGGCGGGCGGCACCGAGCCCATGCCCCGCTCGCTGCTGATCATTGACGAGTTCCAGGAATTCTTCGTCGAAGACGACAAGATCGCGCAGACATCGTCGCTGCTGCTGGACCGCATCATCCGGCAGGGCCGCGCTTTCGGCATTCACGTGCTGCTCGGTTCCCAGACCCTGGGCGGCGCCTACACCGTGGCCCGGACGACGCTCGGCCAGATGGTCATCCGCATCGCCCTCCAATGCAACGAAGCGGATGCCTACCTGATCATGGATGAAGGCAATCCCGCTCCCCGCCTGCTCTCGCGGCCCGGTGAAGGCATCTACAACGACATGGCTGGCCGCCTGGAAGGCAACAGCCCGTTCCAAACCGTTTGGCTGCCGGACGACGTGCGCGAAACCTATCTCAATAAGGTTCAGGTCAGGGCCAACGAGGAGGAACGCAGAAGGCAGAAGGCAGAAGGCGGAACCACCGGCGCGGAGCGTGGGGCGCTTTATCCGGGGCCGATTGTCTTTGAGGGCAACGCGCCCGCGGATGCGGAAGAAAACCCTTTGCTCCAGCGATTGCTGGCAGCGGACTCCCTGAAGCCCACGACGGCTGGCCGCATCTGGCTCGGTGCCCCCAACTCCATCAAGGGGCCGACCGAGGCGGTCTTCCACCGGCAAAGCGGCAGCAACCTCCTCGTGGTTGGCCAGCGCGAGGAAACGATGCTGGCCATGCTGTCCATCGGACTCATTGCCTTGGCTGCCCAGTACCCCGTGGGGCGCGCGCGTTTCATCCTGTGCGATAGCACCCCGCCCGGCACGCCCCAACGTCAGTTCCTGGACCTCGTCATTCAAGCCATTCCTCACGCCGTCACTCTGGCCAGGCAGAGCGACCTGCCGGGAATCCTGAAGGGCCTGGCGGACGACCTGAAGCAGCGCGCGGACGCAGCGGATCCCGAAGCCGCCCCGCCCGCCTTCCTCTTCATTCACGGTCTGCAGAAATACAGCAAACTGCGCTATGAGGATGACTTTAGCTTTTCGGTTGCCGACGCCGAGGCGCCGCCCAATCCCGCGGTGCTGCTGAACGATCTCATTTGCGAAGGCACCCGGCTTGGGTTCCACGTCATCGCCACCTGTGACACCTACAACAACTTGAGCCGTTTCCTGAGCCGGAAAGCCCTCAGCGAATTTGAGATGCGTGTGCTCTTCCAGATGAGCGCCAACGATTCCGCCAGCCTGATTGACAACCCGAAAGCCAGCCTGCTAGGGCTGCATCGCGCCCTCTACTACAACCAGCAGGAGGGCTACCTCGAAACGTTCCGCCCCTACGCGCTGCCCGGCAGCGAATGGATCGAGCAAGCGGCGCGCAACCTAACCCGATTGGTCAAGTAGCTGCTGCTAGCCCGGAAAATTCATAGTTGGATTGAACAAAGAAGCGGCGAAGGCGTCAGAAGGCTTGAAAACACCGAGCCCAATGAAAACGCCACTCGCCGCTTCTTCTAAGACAGACTGTAA
>Ga0182021_10006430_pt1 | contig 13949 bp, 3 predicted proteins | sample 612E3MmetaG_FD_120493 | JGI IMG/M metagenome (GOLD analysis project Ga0182021, IMG submission 120493) | Permafrost microbial communities from Stordalen Mire, Sweden - 612E3M metaG (Illumina Assembly) | ecosystem: Environmental > Terrestrial > Soil > Wetlands > Permafrost | place: Sweden...
GGGCAGGCCGAAGATTCCAACCAAAATCCGCCGCAGACACCATTCGAAGCCCTGCCCAAGCGCCAGAGGTCGCAGGCTGCAACAGACTGATTCCAGCCGCTCGGGTCTTGCGAGCAATTGACAGCATCGTGCCCAATCCAGTCAGATGCTATATAAATAAGTACAGACCGCTTTCGGCCCAGCAGTCGCCGTCAACTTCAACAAGGACCCATGGGAGGCGGATGGATTATTCGTGACCACAGCCATGGGATCATGGATAATTCCGCACCGCTGACAATTCAGCCCACCATTGTCGAGCCTTTTTTCGCGCCCAGCGGCTGCTCGATACAGTGGTGTTCCCATTACGGGGTTTGGAGAAATCAGTGCTTGCGTATTGGCTACGGCTATTCGTTGTTGGCATTTCCAGCGTCTTCGCTGGGCACGCATTTGCTGCGCTAGGTGCTTCGGTGACCCTGGCAGGCGGACAGCCGGGAACCATCTACCCGGGCGAGACCACCCAGCTCCAGATTACGCTTTCGAACAGCAACACCGATGCGGCGGGTGTCACTGGCGTCGGCTTCAGCAACAGCTTGCCGGGTGCCTTACCCAACGGGCTAAAGATAGCCGGCGCGGCGGTCTATACCTGTACCGACCCATCCGGCCCTTCGACGGCGGCCGGGGTGGGGACGCTGACTGCGGTCGTCGGCACGCAGACGATCACGCTCGGCAACGACGGCGTCATTCCCGCTCGCGCCAACAGTACGGACGGCACCTGCACCATCATCATTCCCGTTACCGCCGGGTCTTCGACGGGCAATAGCGCAACCTATAGCTACACCATTGCCAACGGCGCAGTGACCGGTACCGATAACTCCGGCGCCGTAGCCGACTCGGGCGCCGTCAACCAGAGCATCAACGTCCGCTCGGTCTCGTTGCCAACCGTTAGCAAGGGGTTCAGCAACTCGGTGGCCTTTCTGGGCGGTGCAGTGGTGACGCTGACCATCACCGTCAACAACCCGAACCCAATCGCGCTGCCCAATTTCAGCATCACCGACAATTTTCCGCAACTCGGAACGGCACTCATCAAGGTCGCGGCGGCGCCCGCCAAGACCTCCACCTGCACCGGAGTAGGATCACCGGCCACCTTCAATCCCGGCGCCGGCGACACCGTACTTGCTGCCACGGGCGGCACGGTTGCGGCCAACGGCAGTTGCACCATCACCGTGGCAGTCGAGGCCAGCCATACCAACGGCGTCTACGACACCGGCTTGCAGAACAACACCATCGTCGGTGCCAGCGATTTCAGCAATGACCTCGGCCTGGTGCCGGCGAATGCCACAGCGCAGGTGAGGACGCGCTCGCCGCTGCGGATCGCCAAGTGCTTCGCGCATGCCTTCCTCGCCAGCGGCCAAGCGGACAGCCTGACCATCACGCTTTTCAATGACGGCGGCGCGGCACTGACCGTGACAAGCTTCACCGACGACCCCATCGACGGCGTCACCGGCGGCGGCTACGGCCTGTCGGTCACCGGCAGTTCTACGACGTGCGCCGGCGGCGCCACCGCCACGACCGCGGGCAATGAGGGTGTCACCTTGACTGGCGGCACCATCCCCGCCAACGGTTCCTGTACGGTCACCATCAACTTCACCGGCACGGTGCAGACTGTTGGCGTGCCGATCAGTTTCACCAACAACATCGCGCAAGGCGCTGTGGGTGTCACCGCTGCCGGCATCGTCAGCCAGACCGCGTCGGCTTCCGTGATCGTCGCCGACGACCTGCGCGTGAGCAAGACTGCCACGCCGGCCTCGGCGGCGCCGGGCAACCCGGTGAAGTATTCGGTGACGGTGGAGAACTATTCGGCGACCCCCATCAACAATGTTGCCATTACCGACACGTTTGCCAACGGCTTGACCTTCCTCACCGGCACTATCAACGGTGTCGACTACACGCCCACCATTACAGGCGGATGCGGTGTCCTCGCGGTGACCGGAACGAGCGGTGCTGCGGCCCCAGTACTGACGATCGGTACCCTGCCGGCACGGTCGGGCGTGAACACGGCGGGTAGCTGTACCGTGGCCTTCTACGCGATGGTCGCGACTGGCGCGGGCAACGGCTCCTCGACCTCCAATAGTCTTGGTGCCGGCAGCGTCTGCTATGCGGGGCCAACCTGCAACGGCGCCGCGTCGAACAGTACGGCGGGTTCGGTCACGACCTCCACCCTTGCCGTCACCAAGGCCTACAACCTCATCAGTCCAAAGCCCGAAGGCACGATCACGCGGGCCACCATCACTATCACCAACCTGTCGGCCAACGCGCTGACCGGGGTGTCGGTCGCCGATACCCTGCCGCTCGCCGCCAGCGGCGGCCAGATGCGCGTCGCCACGCCGTCCAACGCCGCCAGTACCTGCGGCAGCCCGACGATCACGGCCGTCGCCGGGTCGACGTCGGTCGCCATGAACGGCGGCACGGTGCCGGCGCGCGCCGGCAACGGCACCGGCGCAGCCGGCAGTTGCATACTCCAGGTCGATGTCGTCGCGGCGGCAGGCATCTATACCGCCGGCGCGGGTCACGCCAATACGGCCACGGTGGCGGGCACCGAAACTTATGCCAACGGCGCGACGCACACCGTCGGCCCGGTCAGCGCCAGCGCGGACTTCACTTTCTCGTCTTCGCTCGCCGCCACGAAGACCTTCAGCCCTGCCACAGTTTCATCGGGCGGCAAGTCGACGGTTACGGTACGCCTGTCCAACTCGGGCGCCGGTGCCCTGACGAGCGTCGCCGTTACCGACCCGCTACCGGCCGGCATGGTGCTGGCGAACCCGCCAAATGTCTATACCACGTGTTCCGGCAGCACGTCGGTTACTGCCGTGGCCGGCGCGAGCAGCGCCAGCATGAGCGGTGCCGCCATCGCCGGCAGCGGCAACTGCGATTTCATCTTCGACGTCATCGCCACCGGCGCCGCCAACTGGGTCAATACCATTCCGGCGGGCAACATCACTGCCAGCGGCGGGGTCAGCAACCAGTCCGCCGTGGTCGGTACCCTGCTTTACGCCGCGCCAAGCAACCCCTCCGTCATCAAGCAGACCAATCCCAGCACGCTGACCTTTCCGGGCCAGATCAGCGTCCTTACCATTACCATCACCGGCGGCACGCAGGCAGTAGCGAACCTGGGATTGACCGACTATTTCACCGCCAATGGCACGTCCGTTGCCGCGGCAAACGGCATGGCCATCGCGCCGACGCCGGGAGTCGCGACCACCTGCCCGAGCGGCATTGTCACCGCCGTACCCGGCGCGACCTCGGTTTCGCTGGCGGGGGCTTCGCTGTCGGCGCTCGCCAGTTGTACGGTCACGGTCAATGTCACCTCGACCTCGGTCGGTGGCATCACCAACTACATTCCGGTCGGTTCCATCCGTACCGACCAGGGACTGACCAACACCGGGCAGGCGACGACCAGCCTGACCACGCAGAGCAACATCGGCGCCGTCAAGCAGTTCACGCCCAACGTCGTCAAGCCGGGCGCGCGTTCGCGGCTGCGCATCACCTTCTACAACCCGACGGCGCAGCCGGCGAGCAGCGTTGCCGTCATCGACACCTTGCCGGCCGGGATGACTGTGCCCAGCGGTCCCAATGCAACGACAACCTGCGCCGGCGCCACGGTATCGTCGCCAGCGGCGAACCAGGTACAGGTGGCCGGCGGCGCCATCGCTGCGGCGTCGGGCGGCGTGGCGGCGTCGTGTTATGCGGAAATTGATGTCGCCGCCGCTGCGCAGAGCGACTACGTGAACACCATTGCCGCAGGCGCCGTAACGGCGGTTACAGGTGGCGCACCGGCCTCCAACTCGCAGCCGACCAGCGACACCCTGCGCGTCAAGTCGCCCGTCGTCGTGCACAAGGCCATCGCATCCAGGACACTGGATGCCGGGAATCCCGTCGGCTTCACCACCGGCACGGCCAGCGCAGCGCCGGGTGCGTCGGCAACGGTGAGCATCCGTCTCGACAACCCCAACGCAGTGCAACTCACCGCTGCGGCTTTCACCGACGTCCTGCCGACCGGACTCGTCGTCGCGCAAACGCCCAGCGCCGCCACCACCTGCGCCGGCGGCACGGTGGTCGCCGCAGCCTCGGGCACCTCGGTCCGCCTCTCCGGTGCCACCATTCCCGCCGCCGGTTTCTGTACGGTGACGGTGGACGTGCTGAGCAACATTTCCGGCACCTACACCAACACAATTGCGGCGGGCGGCGTCACCACCTTCGAGGGTGTCAGCAACGAAGATCCCACCAGCGCGCAGATCATCGTGACGACGCCGCCGACGGTGAGCAAGCAGTTCGCCCCGGCGGTGATTGTCCCGAACGGCACTTCGACGCTGACCATCGTGCTGGGCAACAGCAATTCGGGCGCGGTGACGCTGAGCTCGGCGTTTACCGATACCCTGCCCACAGCGCCCGGCAGCATTGTCGTCGCTGCAGTACCGAACAAGGCCAGTACCTGCGGCGGCGGGGCTGGTGCCATCACTGCGGTGGCGGCTGCCGGAACTATCACGCTGGCAAGCGGCAACACCATTCCCGCCGGCGGCTGCACGATCAGCGTCGATGTCACCGGCGTCACGCCCGGCGTTCATACCAACAACATAGCGGCCGGCGGTCTCGTCACCAACATCGGCAACAACCAGCAGCCGGCCAACTCGACGCTGACCGTAAGCACTCTGGGCTACATTTCCGGCCGCGTGTTCAAGGACAACAACGTAGTGCCCAACGGCACTTACCAGTCGGGTACGGACACGCCGCTCGAAAGCGTCAGCATCGAACTGCGCAGTGGCGCCAGCTGTGGCGGCGCGCTAGTCAATAGCGTCGGCCTTGCCAACCCGACCGCCACCGATGTGCTCGGCAATTACTCGTTTTCCGGCCTGCCGGCGGGTACCTATTCGGTGTGCGAACCGGTGCAACCGACCGGTACCACCAACGGCATTACCACCGCAGGGAGTATCACGTCCGTAAACGGCAGTACCGGCACGGCGGGCGCGGCGTCCAATCCAACGGCGACAACCAGCCAGGTGGTCGGCATCGTCCTCAATGCCAACGGCGGTGCTGGGGAGATCAGCGGTTCCGCCGGCAACAACTTCGCCGAAGTCGTGTTGTCCAGCATCGCCGGCACGGTTTTTCTCGACCAGAATAACAATGGCATTCAGAACGGTGCCGATACAGGGATCGCGGGCATCACCATCAACCTGACCGGCTATTCGTATGGCGCCAACGGCGTCGACAACGCCGGCGCCGGTGACGACGTGGTGGTAACAGCCACGACCACGACCGATGCCAGCGGCAACTATTCCTTCGCTAACCTCGCTCCCGGCAAGTACACCGTCACTGAACCGACGCAGCCCGCCGGCACCGCCAACGGCATCACTACCGCAGGCGTTGTGCCCAACGGCGGCACCGTCGGTACTGCAACCAACGTAGCGACGCTGCCGAGCGTCATCAGCGCCATCGTGCTGCCGCCCAACACGGCATCGACGGCCAATAACTTCGCCGAGATTCCAGGCGGGCGCAATCTTTCCGGCCGCGTATTCCTCGACTACAACAACAACGGCGTCATGAACGGCGCCGATCACGGCATCGGTGTACAGACCATCAACCTGACCGGCACCGACATCAACGTCAACGCGGTGACGCGCACGACCACGACGGCCGCCGATGGCACCTACAGCTTTACCGGCCTGCCGGAAGGCACCTACACGGTCACGCAGCCGGTACAGCCGGCCGGGACGACCAACGGCATCACCACGGCCGGCAGCACGGGTGGTGTGGCAACCTTGGTCGGCGTTACGCCCAGCGCCATCTTCGGAATCAGCCTGGTCGGCGCCAACACCGTGTCTGCTGGCAACGACTTCGCCGAAGTGCCAGGCGCTGCGCCGGACCTGGCCATCGCCAAAACGCATTCGCCGGCCAGCTTTGCCCAGGCCAGCAGCAGCGGCTACTACACCATCACGCCGAGCAACATCGGCACGGTGGCGACCAGCGGCACGGTCACTATCGTTGATACGCTGCCGGCAGGCATCACGGTTGCGGCGCCGGCGACCGGCGCCGGCTGGGCCTGCGCCGGCGCGGTCGGCGCAGGTGTGGTGACGTGCACTTCGACGACGGTTATCGGCGCGGGCGGCACCGGCAACCCGATTACCTTGCGCGTGGCCGTAGCCGCTGGCCTGGCTGGCCAAATCCTGACCAATACCGCCGTCATTGCCGGCGGCGGCGAGCCGCCCGGCTTCGACGGCAACAACACTGTCACCGATCCCACCACCATCGCCACGTCGGCCGCTGTGCAGGGCCACGTCTGGCTCGACCGTTCGCATACCCGCAAGTTCGCCGATCCGCAGTCTGTGCCGCAGGCAGGCTGGGTGGTCGAACTGCTGCTCGGTGGCACGCAGGTGGCCTCCACGACCACCGACGCGACCGGCCTCTATTCCTTCACCGGCCTTGCGCCCGGATCTGGCTACCAGATCCGCTTCCGTCACCCGACCACCGGCATGATCTTCGGCAGCGCCGTGCCCAACGAAGATCCTGCGGCCAAGCCTTATACCAGCGCCGTTACCAGTGCCAACAATCCTGCCGGCGCTACCACGACCGATGGCACGCTCAGCAACCTGACGCTGCTTGCCGGCACCACCACCGTTGAGCAGAGCTTGCCGCTCGACCCGGCCGGCGTCGTTTATGACGCCATTACGCGTAACCCGGTGCCTGGCGCTGTCGTCACCATTACCGGCCCAGGCGGCTTCAATCCGGCGATCCACCTCGTTGGTGGCAGTGCCACCTTCACCACCGGTGCCGACGGCCTCTACCAGTTCCTGCTCAATCCGACAGCGCCGAATGGTACCTACCTCCTGACCGTGACGACCTACCCGGCCGGGTACCTGCCGCAGCCGTCGGTGCTGATCCCCTCCTGTATCAATACACCGGTCGTCGCCGCCGCGCCGAATCCCGCGCTGATTCAGGCAGCCAATACAGCGCCACTGGTCGGTACGACACTGCACGCACCCGGCACTTGCCCGGCAACGACTGCGGCGCTGGCGCCAGCCAATCAGGCGACGACGCAGTATTACTACAGCTTTGCCATGACGATCGGCGTTTCGGCCAATGTGGTGAACAACCACATCCCGCTCGATCCCATCCTCGGCGGTGCCATCGTCATGACCAAGACGACGCCGATGGTCAACGTCACCCGCAGCGACCTCGTGCCCTACACGCTGACAGCGACGAATACGCTCGCTGCCGCGCTGACGAACATCAACGTGGTCGATCGCATTCCGCCGGGCTTCCGCTATCGCACCGGCTCGGCGACGCTTAACGGCATTCCGGTGGAACCGCTGGTGACCGGGCGCGACTTGACCTGGGCCAACCAGACCTTTGCCGCCAGCCAACGCAAGGTCTGGAAAATGATCCTCGTCGTCGGCACCGGTGTAGGCGAGGGCGAATACATCAATCAGACCTGGTCGCTCAACAGCCTTGTCAATTCGCTGGTGTCGAACATCGCCACCGCCACGGTACGGGTGATTCCCGACCCGACCTTCGATTGCTCCGACATTATCGGTAAGGTCTTCGATGACAAGAACGCCAACGGGTACCAGGACGAAGGCGAGCCGGGCATTGCCAACGTACGTCTTGCCACCGCCCGTGGCCTGCTGGTGACGACCGATGCGGAAGGGCGCTTCCATGTTGCCTGCGCCGCCATCCCGCAGGCTGATCACGGTTCCAACTTCGTCATGAAGCTCGACGAGCGCACGCTGCCCTCGGGTTATCGCCTCACCACCGAGAATCCGCGCGACGTGCGTGTCACTCGCGGCAAGATGGTCAAGCTCAACTTCGGCGCCACGGTGCATCGCGTCGTGCGCCTTGATCTTTCGGCCGCCGCCTTCGTCGGTGCCACGACCGATCTGGCACCGCAGTGGGCGCAGCAGCTGGCCGCCCTGCCGGCGCAGTTGCAGACGCGCCCATCGGTGCTGCGCATCGCCTACCGCCGCGCGGCGGAAGCCCGAGACTTGGCGCAATCCAGGCTCGATGCGGTCACCGCCAGGATCAAGGAACTCTGGCAAGCCGCCCGCAAGGACGAGAAAGGGCAGGAGGCGCCACGCTATCCGCTTGTCGTCGAAACGGAGCTGGGGGGCGCGAAATGAAGTTCCGCCGCCAAGCTATTGGCATCTTCGTCGGACTTGCATTCGCTTCGGCATATGCCCAAGAGAATGACGACGCAAACGGCAAGCGTATCGACAACGCCCGCGTCGATGTGCACGAAGTGCCGGCACCATCCGAGATACAACCGGACTTCGCCTACCCGCTGCCTTCGGGGGTGACGCGTGCCGAGGCGCTCACCATGCGCGCTGGTGCAAGCAATCTGCCGGCCGCAGCCCCGGGCCTTCGGAAAGTGATCGAGGAGCGCGCCAGCGGCGCATTGTTCGCCCCAGGTAAAGCCGACCTGACGGATGCATCGCGCGCCGAGCTCGACGCGCTGGTGGCCGAAATCAAGGGTAAGCCGGGCCTGCGTATCGCCATCAGCGGCCATACCGACAACCAGCGCCTCGCCCCGGCGACAAAGAAGATTTTTCGCGATAACCGAGGTTTGTCCGAAGCGCGCTCGCTGGCCGTGGCGGCCTACCTCAAACATACGTTGGGCGTCGCCGCTGAACGTGTCGCCGTTGAAGGGTATGGCGAGGGCAGGCCGGTTGCGAGCAACGAAACGTCCGACGGCATGGCAAAAAATCGTCGCGTCGAGTTGCGTGTCTGGTTCGATGTGCCACTGCCCGCCACAGTCGCGCCCGTTGTGCGTGCGCCTTGCGCGGCGCAAGCCGCCACCGGTTCCGCTGCGCCGTTCAGCGTCACTGTCGACGGCGAGCCGCTCGATGCCAAAGGCATCGTTGTAGAGGGCGACCTTCAGCGCTGCACCGACGTTGCTCTCGAGAAGGCCGATATTCAAGTTCGCTACGACGGTCTTGCCAGCGCCCCGGCGATGAATGCCTGGGCGACGCCGAATGCGGTGGTGAAGGGTGAAAAGGTCGAATTCCGGACGTGGTCGAACTACCTTCCGTGGATTAGGAAGGCCGAGCTGCGCCTGTTCCGCGCCGGCCAAAAGCCGCAGGAGAACCCGCTAGTCGTCCTGCCAGCGAGCTGGAGCGAAGCCATCGTATGGACGATGCCGGCCGATGCGCGCGACGACCAGGTGTTTTACCTTTTGCGCGTCTATGATGAGCAGGGCCGCTTTGATGAGACCAGCCTTAAGCCCCTGACGTTTCTGGCGCATCAGCGCCCGGTCGGCGACGAGGACCAGGTCGAGCGGGAAAAGCTTGCGGGCTATGGTGAGAACAGCCTCTCGCTGCGCAGTATCCCGGTCAACGGCGGGACCGTCACAGTCAATGGTTTCGGGCTTAAAGCAGGGCAGAAGGTCGAGGCGCTCGGCCTCGCACTGCCCGTTGATGCGCAAGGCAAGTTTGCCATCAAGCAAATCATGCCGGCGGGGCCGCACAGCGTCGAAGTGAAAGTGATTGATATGGATGGCGTCACCACGGGTTTCCGACGCAACCTGAACATTCCCGTCGACGACTGGTTCTACATCGCCCTTGGCGATCTCACTGTGGGCAAGAACCAGGTGGCCGGTCCGGCGCAACTGGTGACCAGCGATGCCACGCACTACGCCGGCACGACCTATGTCGACGGACGCGGTGCCTTCTATCTCAAGGGAAAAATCAAGGGTGAGTATCTTCTGACGGCATCGGCGGACACACGCGAGCAGCCGCTGAAAAATCTATTCACAAATTTCTCTGCAAAAGACCCGAGCTACCTGCTGCGCAACATCAATCCCGATCTCTACTACCCGGTTTACGGCGACGACAGCACCACGGTCGACGATGCGCCGACACAGGGCAAGTTTTACGTCAAGCTGGAGAAGGGCGATTCCCATGTCATGTGGGGCAACTTCCAGACCTCCTGGAGCGGTACCGATCTGTTGCAGTTTTCGCGCGGCCTCTATGGCGCCAAGGCGCGCTACCGGTCGGAAACGACAACGCAGTATGGCGAAAAGAGTATCCAGGTCGACGCCTTCGCCGCCGATCCCGGCACCATCGCCGCCCGCGACGAATACCGCGGCACCGGCGGTTCGCTCTACTACCTGCGGCACATGGATATCACGCAGGGGTCGGAGCGCGTCTGGGTCGAAGCGCGCGACAAGGACTCGGGCCTTGTCGTCGAGCGCAAGCAACTCGTCGCCGCCCAGGACTACGAGATTAGCAACCTGCAGGGCCGGCTGACCTTACGGGAACCCCTGTCATCCACCGGCAATGGCGGCGGATTGGTAATGACGTCAGCGGTTAACGGCAATCCGCTTTACCTGGTCGTCACATACGAATATGCGCCGGGTGTCTCGGCGGTCAGCAATTTGTCCACCGGCTTACGCGCGAGCCACTGGATGAACGCCAACCTGCAGGTTGGCGTCACCAGCTACCATCAGGGCGAAACCGGTAACGATCAGACACTGAAGGGTGTGGACGCCACGTTGCGCTACAAGCCAGGCACCTACGTCAAGGTCGAGGCGGCGCGTTCCAGCGGCAACGGCAATGGCTCACTCGTTTCGCAGGATGGCGGCTTCGGCTTCAATGCGCTTGCCAGCGCAGGACAGGCCGCCGGTGCCTACCGCATCGAGGCATCCGTCGATCTCGCTGAGGTAACCGACGGCGGCAAGGGCAAGATCGCCGCCTACGCGCAGGACAGGCAGCGCGGCTTTTCTGCTCCGGGTCAGGTCAGCGTCAATGGCGAGGCCGTCAGGCAGGGCGGCGCCAGGGCTGATGTGAAGGTGACCGAGGACACCACCCTCGAAGCCAAGGCCGACCAACGCGACGGCGATATGCAGAACAGCAGGAACCTCGAAGTGGGGGTGCGCCAGAAACTTGGCGACGAATGGCAGGGCGCGGTCGGCCTGCGCCGCGATGAGCGCCAGAACCTTGTTGCCAACGCCAGCACGCTCCTGTCGCAGAACGGTGGCCGCACCGACGCCCAGCTCCGCCTCGACTACCAGCCGCTGAAGGAAGGCGGCAAGCCGGGCGAGAAGGATGACTGGCAGTCCTATGGCTTCGTCCAGGGCACGCTCGAACGCGACGGTGAGCGCGAAGCCAACAATCGCGCGGGAATCGGCGGCACCTGGCGTGTGAACGACCGCCTCAAGGTGCTGGCCGAGGGCTCCGACGGCACCCAGCATATGGGCGGCAAGATCGGAGCGGACTACCGGCTCTCCGATCGCAGCAACGCCTACGTCAATTACCAGGTCGAAACCGAGAACCCCAACGTGGCCTGGCGCGGACGCCAGGGCACTTGGATCTCCGGTAGCACGACCAAACTCTCGGACGAGGTGCGCGTTTTCGGCGAAACCCGTGCCACCAACGGTGGCGGACCGCAAAGCCTGACCCAGGCATTCGGCATGGACTGGGCGCCGAACGACCGCTGGACTTACGGCGGCAAAGCCGAAGCCGGCACGATCTCTGATCCCCTCGCCGGCGATACGAAGCGCTATGCGTTAGGCATCTCGGCCGGTTACAAGGAAGGCGGGACCAAGTACAGCGGCGGCGTCGAAGCGCGCCGCGACGAGAACTCGCTTTCCGGAAATCGCATTACCTGGCTGGTGCGCAACACACTCGGTGTGCAGGCGACGAAGGAGTGGCGTCTGCTAGGCAAGTTCAATTTCTCGACTTCGCAGAACAGCCAGGGCGCCTTTGCCGACGGCAATTACCACGAGATCGTGGCCGCCGCCGCATACCGCCCCATTTCAGATGACCGCTGGAATACGCTGATCAAATACACCAACCTCTTCAACGTCCCGTCCGCAGGACAGGTGGCGGCGTCGGGCACCACGGCCGATTATGCCCAAAAGAGTCAGGTGTTCGCCATCGACACGATCTACGACGTCAAGCCCTGGCTCTCGGTCGGCGGCAAATATGCCTTTCGGATCGGCGAGCTGCAAGCGACTGCAGGCCAAAGCGACTGGTTCTCCAGCCGAGCAGACCTCATCGTCCTGCGCGCCGACTGGCATTGGATCAAGGAATGGGATGCCGTGGTCGAGCTGCGCAACCTGCGCGCCACCGAAGCTGCCGATGCCCGCGCCGGCTTCCTGCTGGCCGTCTACCGCCATATGGCCGAAGGAGTCAAAGCTGGCGTCGGTTACAACTTCACAAACTATTCGGATAGCCTGACGGACCTTTCCTACCGCAGCCGCGGCTGGTTCGTGAACGTGCTCGGTACTCTATGACTGCTATCTGTAGCAAAGCAGCCGGCAAAAAGCCGTTTGTTCGAGCGTGATGAATGTCGGCAGTTGGCCGGAAGCAGAAGTACAACCCTCCGCGGCCAATGCCTGGAAACGCTTCATTGCCGACAGTAAAGCTTCCGGACGCGACAGTCCGCTGAAGGATCGCATGCGCACCCAAATGATCCGGCTTCGCATTGAAGCTCGCCACGGTCCGACACGCGCCGAACTTTTCGCCATGTCCTCGATCCTGCCAAGCAGAGGAAGATCGCTCAGGCCAAGATGAGGGCTTTGAGCATTGCCAGAAAAGGCATCGCCTCCGCCGTATTTTCAGCCGGCGCCCATGGCGCACGTTCAGCCTCGGTCAGCGGCAAATAGGGGCCGGCCTTGGCTTCGAGAAAAACCGTGTCGGGCTCCAGCGCCACCGCCGCATGCCATGTGCCGTGGGGAATATTGACCCCGATCGCTGCGCCGCCGGCGCCAACTTTGACGCTGCGAACTATCGCTCCCTGGTCGTCGAACAGAACCAGCCCCAGAAGACCGCGCAGGACAAGGAAGGTTTCGTCCTTGTCCGGATCGAGATGGCGATGCGGCGGGATATAGGATTCGGGCTGCATGGCATTCAGCAGGCGATGCGCCGGATGATCGTCGCGCGAATGGAAGTTGCGGTTCTTGCGCCGGCGCGGGCTGGCCGCCGCTGCGGCGCAGAGTTCATCCAGCAGCGCGTTGTCGATCAGCGTGATCACTGGTACAGCACTTTCACGTTCTCCGGCTTTAGCCAGTCGGCGAGCCCGGCGAGCAGGGCATCATCGAGCCTCACGCGCCAGCTCTCGGGCAGCGGCAGCTCGGCGGCAGCATCGCCATTACGGTAGCTCAGCCGCACCGGGCAGGGTCCGTTGCGAAACGGCGCCAGCGTGGCCTGCAGGCGTTTGGCATCGGAATCGCCGTTCAGGGTCAGGCACAAGCTGCGGGCATAACGACCGCGCGCCTCGGCCAGCGTGTAGAGCTTGTCGGCGGTAATGCGCAGGCCGCCGCTGTATTCGTCCTTCTGCACCTTGCCTTCGACCAGCAGCAGTTCATCCTCTTTGATCTTTGCCCGCTCGGCATCCCACAGTTCGTTGAACACGGTCACCTCGAGCTGGGTGGTGCCGTCGTCGAGCACCACCACGGCCATCTTGCCGCGCCGGGTCATCTGGGTGCGTGTGGACATGACGACACCGGCCAGCAGCAACGGTTCGCGTTGCGGCTCGAGCTGACCCAGACGGCGCTTGACGAAGGCAGCGAGTTCGGCGGCGTAGGCGTGGTAAGGATGGCCGGAGAAGAAGAAGCCCAGTGCCGGCTTTTCGTTCATCAGCTGTTCGCGTTCGGTCCAGCGCGAGGCCTCGACGTAGTGAGAGGTATCTTCCTGCGCCCCCGCACCCATGTCGAACAGGCCGCCCTGCATGGCATTGCGCTCGGCCTGTTCCGCAGCCTCCAGCGCAACACCGGTGGAGGCCAGCAATTTGGCGCGGTGGTCGTCGATCGCATCGAATGCGCCGGCACGAATCAGTGCCTCGACCACGCGCCGATTCACCACGCGTTTGTCGATGCGGCGACAGAAATCGAACAGGTCGCGGAAGGGCTCGCCCTCATTGCGAACCTTGAGAATCACCGAAAGCGCTGCCTCGCCGGTGCCCTTGATGGCCCCCAGGCCATA
>Ga0182021_10006433_pt1 | contig 13945 bp, 7 predicted proteins | sample 612E3MmetaG_FD_120493 | JGI IMG/M metagenome (GOLD analysis project Ga0182021, IMG submission 120493) | Permafrost microbial communities from Stordalen Mire, Sweden - 612E3M metaG (Illumina Assembly) | ecosystem: Environmental > Terrestrial > Soil > Wetlands > Permafrost | place: Sweden...
CGGACATGCTGAAAGAAGGTTCGCTCACCCAGTTTCACGGTCATGCCATAATAGACCCCTGCGCCAAGGAGGGCCATGAACAAGGCGAACTTCAACAGGCGAAACACTTTGATCTAGTTAACACTGGCCGAGCAATCGCGCCAATTTTGACTATCTTGATGGGAACACAGACCCTTCGTTTGTGCTCTTCGACCAGGGTGAGCAGCGCGACGTGGGACCACGCAAGCGGCGACACCGACAACGCCGCACCACTTGAGGGTATGAAGTTAGTGCTCGAAGTGAAGCCGGATCGCCACGAACTTCACCGGCCCCCGATCGGCGTTGTAGCCTGGATTCAGGACGTATTGGCCGTCGATGGTCAGCCACATTCCGGTAAACGCGCCGAACGAATAGTATGCCTCGAACACCTGCTCGGGCCGGTAGTTGAGCTGCCCGTCGCCGAGAAAATTCCCCAGGCCACCCGCCGTCAGGTAGGCGCGGTGCGAATCCGAGAGGCCGTTCTGCACCGACGCAAAGGCGATGGTGTCACGCGGACGAAACCACAGCCGCCCGCGCATAGCCAGGCCCATGGTCAGCGACTGATCCATCTCGGCGAAAGCATAGGTTTCGGTGCGACCGTCGTTCCAGCTATAGCGGCCGAAGAGGCCTAAGTCGCGGGTGAGGCTCTGGTCAAAGCCAACCCCAACACCGAGCTTTGCTTGAGATCGTCGCACGCTGGCGATATCTGGTTTGCCTGTGAGTGCGCCGCGGGCGAGCGCGTCGGAGAAGCTGCCCATCCTGGCGTAGTTGAGGAAGGTCAGCAGGCGCACGCTCCCGGTGAGTCCCCAAAGGGCGTGTCGGTGCTCGACTTCGAGATTCTCGCCGAAGTGAGCCCATAGGCGGTAATCAAGGGCGAGCCCGTTGGATTGCTTGGGCTGCGCGAAGTGACCGAAGCGAAAGGCCCAGGCGTCGCGATAGTATTCGACCGCGAAACCCACGGTGTAGCCGCGCGCATCAGCGGCGTAGTCCGACGCACCGCCAGCCATCAGTGCCCAGTTCAAGAACTGGATGCGCGGATCGTGCGCCAAGGCGTTGTTGTCGAAGATATCGATGAGCGCCATCTTCCCCACGGTCACGACCAAACGACGGGAAGATACCTGCCCACCAAACTGATTCGCCCCCGCTTCGACGGGCGCCTCGTCCCCGCCCAGGCGGATGGTCTGGCGAAGAAAGGCCCGCGCGCTGTACAGGCGTGCAGTTGGGCCACCGGTTTTCTGATTCTCCCCGTTGCTGAGACCGCCAAGGCCGTGCAGGTCGGACAGAGAAACGCTCTGGATCATCTCCGGGTTGAAGAACAACTCAGCGCCGCGCCAGGGCCGGTAGCCCAGGAACAGCGTTGCGGTGAGCGTATAGCCGGTCTCGCGCTGCGACTTCAAGCTGTGGGCGCCGTCGTATGAGGCCGCGAAGCCCGGGTGCATCTGCCAGACATAGGTTGTCTGGAAGTTAGCGTTCCAGTCTTCGGGGCGTAGCGCCCGCGCCAACCATGCGGGACGCTGGTCAGCCTCGACTGCGGAGGGTGCCTCGGGCTTGACGTCCGGGGCACGCGGCTCGGCCCGGGCTCGCCCTGCCAGACACGCCGCGCCCGCCAGGATGGCAAGCGCGACGTTGGTGGAGCGTGGGACGCGTCTGCGCACGAACACGGCCCCTGCGTCTATCACGACTCAACTGAGAAGCGAGCCCTGCCTTCTTGCCAAAGTCAGGCCGCCCCAATGACCCGCTCTGCTGAGTCGCTGCCCCTTAGTAACTGTGGAGTTGCCCGAACACAGCAAAGACGCCCTTCTCGCCATCGTCGTGGCGGCGGCTAAACGCGGTGTTCCATGAGCGCTGAGCACGTCGCCGCCCTAGCCGACCAGGGCTTGGTGCCGGTGGCTGAGGCTGGACGCAAGGAACTCCTGGGTGCAGATGCCGACGACGCCCTCTTGGCTCGCGCCGCGCTCGCAGGCCAGGTTTGGGCACAGCGCGAGATTTGGTTGCGATTCGCGCCCATGGTGTATCGCCTCTTCTCCCGAGCGCTCGGCCCGCGCCATGACCCCGACGATTTGACCCAAGAGGTCTTCCTGCGGGTTTTTCGCATGCTGCACACCCTGGGAAAAGCATCGGCCATTCGCAGCTTCGTGTATTCCGTTGCGGTTCGCGTGGTGAGTGAGGAGGTCAGCCGGTTCGCCTGTCGCCGCCGGATCATCGAGCAAAAACCAGCTCTCCCGACCCCCTCAACGTCGTCACCGGCTGACTTCGAGGTCCGCGAAACCATGTTGTGCGTGCAGCGAATTCTCGACGGAATGCGCGACAGGCACAGGGTTGTGTTGATTCTCCGATATGTCGAAGACATGAAGTTGAAGGAGATCGCATTGGGCCTTGGCATTTCGCTGGCCACGGTGAAGCGGTACCTGAACCAGGCCTTGGCTTTCATCCAAAAATCCGTTTCCAAGGAGGAAGGTCAAACACCGGCGGGCCTGGGCACACGGAGGCGACCTCGTCTCTGCGCGGGCAGGCAATGATGGACGCGACGGATTCCCTGCTTATCGAGCATTCCAACGTGGGTCGGGCTGGGACGAGCCGGCTGCCGGCCCCCTCGTGCGACTTGCAGCGAGTCTACGTGAGAGCCAACAGAGGATCCATGTTGGGCGCGATGCGGAACCCCACATGCGGGGGTTGATTGTAGCCTGACTGCTCAAAATTCTGGTCTATGCCATGACGGGCTGACCCCTAGTCATTTGAAAGGGTTGTGGGCCTGTTGCGTTTCGAAGAGAATGTCAGGGCGCATGCGCTACAAAGGCAGCCGCTTTGGCAAGCCCGTCAGATGCTGGATCTCGATTAATGCCTTGGCATGATCCTGTTGTGCCTCTATCTGCTCCAGATAGACTTCGTTGAGAGTCCGCTCGGCGTGAAGTTCCTCAAGCAAGCTGACCTCTCCCCGCTGGTAACTGTACAGTTTAGCGTTGCGAACCTTTTCTGCACTCTCCACGATTGGCCCGTTGAACAAGGCAAGGCGTTTGGTGGCGGCGTTGTACTGCTCGACCGCGCGCCGAACCCTGCTGTCCAGTGCGTGCTCAGCCGCCTCGACAAGCCTGCGGGCGTGCAGTTGTTCAGCGAGAGCTTGGTCGACCACCCCTTGGTTGAGCATCGAGAACGGCAATGGAATCGACGTAACCAGCCTGAGCGCGTCCAGAGGCGGCACTTCGAATCCACCCTTCCCGGCTGTGCTATGCAGCCACCCGACGCCAATCGTCAGATTCGGCCACCGGTCAGCGCGGACAAGGTCGACCCGCTTCTCGGTCGAGGCCACTGCCAATCGCGCCGACCTCAGTGCCAGATTGTTGGCTCGCGCGGCGCTCAGCAGTTCGTCGACAGTCGCAGTTTGGGCCTCGATGACCAGACTTCCTTCCAGCACGACACCGTCGGTTTCGCCATCATTCATCCCCGCAAGAGCCAGAAGGCGGAGATCAGCGTCTTTGACGGCTGCCCGCGCTTTGGCGATCTCGCCGCGGAATCGTTCCACCTCAATCCCGGATTGCGCAACCTCGATTTCTCCCACATCTCCCGCGCGCACGCGTTCTTTGTTGATCGCATTGACCCTCTCAAGACTGGCGAGGGCCTGTTCCTTGCGGGCGAGTTGCTGGTGTGCACCCAGCGCCTCAACCCATGCATCGGCCGCTTCCTTTAACAGGTCTGCCGTATATGACCCGCTCTCGGCCACAATCAGCCCATGGTCGGCCTGCGCCGACCCGATGCGCGCACCGCGCTTTCCCCCAAGTTCGATATCCTGTTCAATGCCGATCGAGAGAGAAAGCGGCGCGTCCCGTTGGGCTACCGCCACCGAATCTGCGGCCAACGCCAGGCGCGGGTCTGGCAGCTTCCCGGCTGCCACCACGGCTGCGCGGGGCCCTGGTTCTCGGCTCAATTGGGCGGCACGATCCGGGTTCTTGTTGAGCACCCCTTCGATAAAGCCGCCGAAGTTCAGCTTGACCCCTCGTGCCTGCTCCGCGCCAACGCCGCTGTCCCAGGCAAGAATGCATGCAACGCACGCCGACCACATCAGGGAGTGCTTCATGACGACGCCTGACTCGGCTGAGCGGGAGGCAAGATCCCTTGCGTCTCTTCACGGCTCGTCCTCCGACGCAAGATGCGTCGTTCGTATTCGTAGTAGAGAGCCGGCAACAGATACAGAGTCAGCAAGGTGGAAATACAGATTCCCCCAACCACCACAGTCGCCAGGGGCCGCTGGACATCGCTGCCAATCCCTGTTGCCATGGCTGCCGGCACCAGGCCCAGGGCTGCGACCAGAGCCGCCATGAAGATCGACCTCAATCGGTCGCCGGCCCCGCCTATGACGGCCTCGCGAAGCGAAACAGCTGTCACGCGCAACCGATTGATGTTGGCCACCATGATGACGCCGTTTTGTACTGCGACGCCGAAGAGCGCGATGAACCCGACAGCACTGGACACGTTCAGGGTCATGCCTCGGATGTGGAGAGCCGTCATGCCCCCAAGCAGGGCCAGTGGAACGCTCGATAGAATGAGCGCCGCATGGCGTGTGGAAGCAAAGGCACCGTACAGCAGAATGAAGATCAGGCCGAGGCTGATGGGGATAATCACGGCGAGGCGCACCTGGGCACGGTTCTGGTTCTCGAACTGCCCACCCCAGACGATGGCCTTGCGGTAGGCGACCAGGCGCGCATCATTGGCGACCTTCTTCTGTGCCTCGCCGAGAAACGACGACAGGTCCCGACCTCGGAGGTTGATCTTGACGGTCATGTGGCGGCGGTTGCTCTCGCGGGTGATCACGCTTTCCCCATCCGAAAGCTCGATCTTGGTGACTGCGGAAAGCGGCACTCTCGCGCCGGATGCGGTGCTTACCAGCAAGGCGGCAATCGCCTCGGGGTTGTTGCGCACTGGTTCCATCAAGCGAACCGCGATGTCGTAGCTGCGCTCTCCTATCAGAACCCGATGGATGGCCTTTCCACCGACCGCGGTCTCGACCAGCTCGCTGATTCGCGCCACGTTGATGCCAAAGCGCGCGGCAGCGGCGCGATCGATGTTGATTTGGAGTTGTGGCAAGGGAGGCTCCTGGTCGACGGCCACGTCGGCCGCGCCCGGCACCGCGTGGAGCAATTCAACCAGACGTTCTGCAACCGTTCGCATCTCGCGCAAATCGGTCCCGTACACCTTCACTACCAGCTCGCTGTGCGCGCCGGCGACCTTGTCGTTGACCATGTCGATCATCGGCTGCGAGAAACCGATGGCGAAGCCGGGCAAGTGGGCCAATCGCCTTCGCATTCGTTCGACAAGTTCAGCCTTGGTCAACCCCGATTTCCAGCTCCGGTAGGGATACAGCGAGATGGGCACCTCTATGTGGGATGGGGTCCAAGGGTCCATGCCGTCGTCCACGCGACCCAGCTGGGTGACCACGTCGCGAACCTCAGGAAATTCCTTCACCGCCTTTCGCAGTTCGTCCGCCATGCGAGCCCCTTTGGCAAGCGAGATTCCTGGAGGCAACGTGACTTGAAGCCAGAGCGACCCTTCGTCGAGCTCGGGCAAGAACTCACGCCCAACCGTCACACTGAGAATGATGGCCAGGACGATCGCCCCAGCGCCGGGGGCAAGAACCGTCCAGGGTCGATTGAGAATGACCGTCAGATGGCGCTGGTAGGCGCGATCACACCATTCCATCACCGGGTTGCGAAACACCCTTCGTGGCTTGGAGAAATACAACAACCCGAGCACCGGGGTGAGCGTGAGGGCGACGAGCGTGCCGCCCAGCAGGGCATAGGCGACGGTAAACGCGATCGGCTGGAAGAGCTTGCCTTCGACTCGCTGGAAGGAGAAGAGCGGCAGGTAGGCGATGATGATGATCGCCATCGCAAAGAGCATAGGGCGGGCCACTTCCAGCGTTGCGGAGCGAGCCGCGGACTCGTCCAGCAGGGCGGCTGGATGCCGCTCGCGCCACTGGAGGAGGTTCTCAAAAACAACGATCGTCCCGTTGACAATTATGCCGAAATCAATAGCCCCCAGCGAAAGCAAATTGGCTGGAACGTTGGTGAAGCGCATGAGCACGAATGCAAACAGCAGCGAGAGTGGCACGGTGAGCGCGACGATGAGCGCCGAACGGACGCTGCCGAGAAACAGAAGAAGCACAAGCACGACCAGCCCCATGCCAAACAGCAAGGTATGGGAGACCGTGGCGAGTGTGGCCTGCACCAGGTCAGTGCGGTCCAGGTAGGGCACGATCTGAACGTCGCCGGGCAGCACCCCGTGATTGAGCTCATCCGCCTTGCGGTGAATGTCATCCAGGACTTTCGAGGGATTGCATCCGCGCAGGAGAAGCACCAGGGCTGAGACGCCATCCGGATTGTCATTCTTGCCCAGAATTCCTCGGCGCTCCATGCCGCCCATCTGCGGGGTGCCGAGATGGCGCACCAACACGGGGGTACCTTCCTTTTCGGCAACGACCACGTTTCCAAGATCGTCGAGGGTGCGAATCTGCCCAATGCCACGGATCACGAACCCCTGTTCGCCACGGACCAGGAGGCTGCCTCCTGAGTTGGCATTGTTGGCTTGGATGGCCTCGATGATCTGCTGCAGGGTGAGATTGAAACGCACCAGTTGTGAAGGGTCCAGGATGACTTGGAACTGCAGCGTCTCTCCACCGAAGCTCGAAACATCGGCCACTCCATTGATCTGACGAAGGGCCGGGGCCACGACCCAGGTCTGAAGCTCCTTCAGTTCACGCTGGCTTTGGGTGCGCGACTCCAGGGTATACCGGTAGATTTCGCCAATCGGAGAGCTGAGAGGATCGAGCCCTGGTTCGGCGCTCTCCGGCAGTTTGACGCCCTCGATGCGTTCCCGGATTCGCTGTCGGGCCCAGTAGTCCTCGACACCGTCCCGAAAGACCAGGGTGATAAGAGAGAGGCCGAACGTGCTGCGCGAGCGTATGACGTGCAGGCCAGGGATGCCATTCAAGGCTCGCTCGATCGGGATCGTGACTTGCTGTTCGACTTCTTCGGCGGCATGACCTTGCCACTGGGTGATGACCTGCGCAGAGGTATCTCCGATATCCGGGTAGGCCTCAATTGCGAGCTGCGTCCAGCTATTCCAACCAAAGATCGCTACTGCACAAAACAAGGCCACGATCAGTCCGCGGCGGGCCAGGCAAAGGCTGATGAGCCGTCCAATCATTGAAGAACCACTGCGTCCTGCCCGACGACCTTCTCGCCGGCAGTCAACCCGGTGAGAACGATGGCTTTCCCATCCATGGAGGTATCGAGCTGAACCGTCCGGGCTTCGAAGCGCCAGGGAGCCACCTCGACGAAGACCTGATTGTCGCGTCCCGTGTGCACCACGGCCGTGGTGTCCACCACCAGCGCATTCTCGGGTTCGGATAGAAAGTCGACGGTTCCGAACATGCCGGGCTTGAGGCGCCTGTCCCGGTTCTTGAACACCAGGGTCACGCTGAGTGTCCGTGTGTCCGGACTGAGCAAATCGCCGACCACATGGACGATGCCCTCGAACCGCTGCTCGGGATAGGCGATGAGCGAGACGGACGCCGCCTGACCAACATGCACCCGCCGTGCGTCTATTTCCTGCACATTCGCGGTAACCCAAACCTCCGAGAGGTCGGCGATGGTCATGACGGCGGTGCTCAGATCGTTGAGCATCTCGCCCTGTGCGATCTTGAACTCAACCACCCGGCCCTGGATGGGAGCACGGACGACCATCGGCTTGCCGATGCTGCTGGTGTCGCTGCCTAGCAGGCGCAGCCGCGAATTTGTTCGATGCAACTCACGATCGGCAAGATCGAGTTCAGTCTGAGCTTGCTCGACCTCCCGCTGCGCCGCAATGCCGTGCTCCCGCAGATCCTTCTGGCGAGCCAGAACACGCTCGGCTTGCGAACGAGCGCTCACGGCTTTGAGATAGTCACTTTGCGCCGAGATCAGGTCAGGCGAGTCCAGCGAAAAGAGAGCTTGCCCCTTGTTGACGGTGTCGCCCAGGCTGACGTACACACTCGTCACTCGACCAGACAGCGGCGGGGAAACGTTGGCAAAGCGTGCCGGATCTGCCCGCACGGTGGCAGGGACGTTCAGGTGTCTTTGAACAGGTGTGAAAGACACGGGGAGGACTTTCAGGCGTGCGCGCAGGGGCGATCCCTCGGGAATCACACGCTGTTTCCCCTCAACCAGAAAGGCCAGCGACGCGAGATCCCCGACATCAGATGCTTTCTTCGCATGGCACCCCATGCCGCCCGTGAGGATGAAAAGCGTGCCAAGGACCGGGCAGAAAGCCCGCGCCTCGCTTCTCGCGAGGGTCAGGCGGTGGGATATGTCAAATCGTCTATCGTAATAGCCCATGCGAACACCCATCCAGAACAAGGTGATGACAGATGGCCCATGCCACTTCGCAGGTGACACGCGGCGTTCGTGCGTCCCTAGAACACGAGGCAGGAACTAGGCGCGCTGTTCTGGAGGGGAATGCTTTGGGGCGAAGAGGATGATCTTCTTGGCCTGGACGCCCACCGCCCTGGCCGGCTTGCTTTCTCGTTCGTCAAGCGGGACCGGGGTGGAGCACAACGGTCGCGCAGCCGATGAGAACTGGACGGCGAAATTCGAAAAGAAACACGCCGGCCGTGAACCGAAGCCACTGGGAACGACCTCGGTCGATGCGACTTGAGCCTCGGTGGCAGGCACTGCGCTGGAGGCACGGACATCGTCCTGCTTGAGACCGTCGTCCTCGATCCGACTATGCTCAGGACAGAATACGTGTCGATGGGATGCAGAAGCCTGGTGCAGTTGCGGCATGACGGGCGCAAGCGCAATCCACACGGCGCACTGGAACGCGACGAGAACTGCGCCTGGATGGGAAAGTCTTGCCGTCATGGGGTCTGCTTGGACTTGTCGTGCAAGGCTATCTGATTATCCGACCCGATGCCACGTTTCCGCGCAGCGCGGTTGCGCGGGCCTTACCCAGGGGAGCGAGAACTGGTCCTTGCACAACTGCTTCGGACGGGTTCCTTCGACCGGCACAATCTGGCGTAGACTGCATCGCATGTGCAGTCCGGGTTTGCGCGTTGCGATCGTTTCGCTTGCGACCCTGGTCACGCTTCGGCCTGGGCCTGCGCGTGCGGTCGATCCCTTCGAGATCGAGGTCTACGATGGTACGGCGAACCAGCCCGGCATGCCCGGCATTGAACTGCACGTGAACTCCGTCGCAAGCGGTAGGCGCGAATCGAACGGGCCGGAGCTTCCACCCAATCACCAGACCCACTTCACGTTCGAGCCGTCGCTCGGGCTTCTGGCTTGGTGGGAAATCGGCGGCTACCTTCAGACCACCTTGCGCGGAGATGGAACCTTTGACTACGCGGGCACAAAGCTTCGCTCGAAGTTCGTGACTCCGCCGTCGTTCAGCGATCGCATGCGGCTCGGCGCAAACCTTGAGCTGTCGCTCCTGCCGGAGCAGTACGACCGCAATCGCTGGGGCATGGAGTTGCGGCCGATCGTGGCCTACGAGGACAAGCACTGGCTTCTCGCATTCAACCCTATCGTCGGTCTCGCTCTCGCGGGCCCCGACTGCCACGATGGTCCATCGTTCCAGCCTGCTGCCATGGCGGTCTTCAAGCCTTTCGAGGTCGCTTCCGTCGGCGTCGAATACTACGGGGATCTCGGTCCGTTCTCTGGCTTCAAGTCAGGGCGCGAACAAGAGCACTACGTCTTTGAGGTCTTTAACCTTCTCGCGCTGTCGCACATTGAGCTCAATGCTGGAATCGGGGAAGGACTCACGGCGGGAAGCAACACGCTTAGTGTGAAGATGATCGTCGGGTACTCGTGGGAGAGATCAGAATCGCACCTGCCAAGCGCCAGTGTCGTGGCTACGCCGCATCAATGAAACTGCAGAATTCTTCGCTTTCTCCAACGGCGCGGGACGGCCGCCAACGACGAGACCGGTCGCGAGACTTTGTTCCGCCAAGTAGTTAGATCAGAAGGCGCGACGCGGCGAGCACTGGGTGAACTGAGCAAGGCGACCTCGGCGGGGACGCGATGGGGTAGACTGTGCCGGGTGATGGCGATTCATTCCCTAGCTGACGAAGTTCCCATGAGGAGTCCATTCCGCCGTCATTCGAGCTTCGTGTCGGGTGTTGCCTTGGCCGCTTTCGCGTTCCTTGGGTTGAACTGCCAATCGAGCAGCAGTGGGGCCAGCGGCACCGCCAGCTCCGGCGGAGAGACCGGAAGCGGCGGAGTCACCAACCCCAGCGCGGGGGGCACCACTGGCGGCCGAGGCTCCGATGCAACGGCAACAACCACTGCCGCTCCAGGTGGTGGCGGCGATGCAACTGGCGGCGTGACCGTCACCGGTGGTGTTTCTGCTGCAGGGGGAACGAGCGGAATTGCTGCTTCGGGCGGTGCTGCGGGCGCGCTTTCAGGCGCCGGTGGCGCTTCCGCTGCAGGAGGAGAGGGCGGAATCGCCTCTTCGAGCGGTGCTGCGGGCACGCTTCCCGGCAGCGGTGGCGCCACTTCGACCGGCGGCACCACGAGCCCGGGAGGCAGCAGCGCCACAGGAGGGACGACAGGCAGCGGGGGCATCATGGGCGGCAGGAGCGGGAGTGGGGGAGCCGGGGGCAAGACCACGACCGGCAGCACAGGCGGAACCGCGGGCGCGGCCGGCGCCAGCTCCGGAGGCATCACCGGTGGCTCGGGTGGAAGTCTTGGCTGGGCGGTGCGGATGGCCAATTCGGTTCTTGCGCGTCACCCGAATCCCGACACCATCGCTTCCTCGAACTTCTCTTGGGAGGTCGGATACGCGGTGTGGGTGCTCGAGAAGGTCTGGCGGTCCACCCAAGATCCCAAGTACTTCGCCTACCTCAAGAAGTATGTCGACCAACATGTCGACGCGACCGGAAAGCTTTCGGGCTTCAGCGCGTCAGCATTGGACCATTTCTTGCCCGGCTACGCCATTTTGCTTCTGTATGAGGAAACCCAGGCGCAGCAGTACCTCACAGCCGCCACCACCATACGCAACTCCTTCAAGACCTACCCGCGCAACAGCGATCAAGGCTTCTGGCATAGTACCGGCAACCCGAATCAGATGTGGGTCGACGGCGTGTTCATGGGCCAGATGTTCCTTGTCCGCTACGGCCATGCGACCGGTGAAAGCGCGGCCTTCGACGAGGTGGTCACGCAGATGACCGACATTGTCAACCATTGCATGAAGACCAATGGGCTCTTGTTGCATGCCTATGACGAAAGCAAGAAGGCCTCGTGGGCGAACCCCACCACGGGGCTGGCCCCCGAAGTGTGGAGCGAGGGCCTCGGCTGGTATGCGGTCCTCATCGCAGACGTATTCGACTATCTGCCCGTGGACCACCCCGGACGACCGGGCCTCCTCGATATCCTCGGCAAACTCGCCGCCGGCCTCATGGCAAATCAGGACATGAAGAGCGGCCGTTGGTGTCAGGTAGTGGACAAGTGCACGTTGTCGGACAACTGGAACGAGTCGTCGGGTACCGGGATGTTTCTCTATCTCATCAAGAAATCCATCAATCAGGGCTACCTCGACGCCACCACATACGGCCCCGCGGTCAATAACGCCTACCAAGGTCTGGTGCAGAAGGCGACCGCCAACAGCGACGGTTCCGTCGACATCAATGATTGCAGCAGCATCGGGGTGCAGGGCAGCTACAGTGCCTATGTCAGCAAGGCCAAACAGGTGAGTCCACCCTCGTGTGTGAGTTCGTTCATTGCCGGCACGTTGATGGTGGAAAAGCCGAGTCCCCCCACCCTGTAGCGCTGACTGGTCTTTGACGCCAAGGCGCACAACATGAACAGCCACCCAGCCGGCAACGCAGGTCAACCCATCGCCTGCGGCGTCATCGTGAAGCAGGGAGTCTGCCTGAGCCGGTGTCACGGCTTGGGCCACTGCCTGGAATGATCTCTTCTCGGAAGTGAGCTATAAGCTGAAGTCTCAACCTGAACTCCAGACCAAGAGGAGGCGCCGCATGAAGTCCAAGTCTATCGTGGTTGCCGCGATCGCGATCGGAACGGCACTGACTACTGCGCGGGCCGCGAGCGCCCCGCGGTTCATGGAGAAGTTGGACCGCGGTCTGATTGCCGTCAAATCCGGCAGCGGATACTTCTTAAGCTGGCGGCTTTTCGGGACCGACCCACAGGACGCTACCTTCGGGTTCAACGTCTACCGAGGCACCACCAAGCTCAACCCGGCGGTGATCACCGACTCCACGAACTATCTGGACAGCGCCGGCGGCAGCGGGACGTATACAGTCAAGGCGGTCACCAACGGCGTTGAAGGAGAGGCTTCCGAGAATGCCCTGGTCATCGATGGCGGCTACGTCAATATCCCCTTGACTCCGCCTCCCTCAGGGAGTTCGCACGGCTCCAGCTATGACGAGACTGCAAACGACGCCAGCGTGGGTGATCTTGACGGTGACGGCCAGTACGAAATCGTACTCAAATGGGACCCTACAAACTCCCATGACAATGTGCAGACTGGATACAGCGGACCGACCTACCTCGATGGCTACAAGCTTGGCGGCAAGATGATGTGGCGGATCAATCTTGGGCCAAACATCCGTTCCGGCGCCCACTATACCCAGTTCATGGTGTACGACCTTGACGGCGACGGATCGGCCGAGGTGGCCTGCAAGACCGCTCCGGGTACCAAGGACGGCACCGGCAACTATTTGAAGACCGGCCCCGCCGCCACTGCGGACCATACCGTGGACTACACCAGCACCGCCGCAGCCACACTAGGCAAAGTCATTACAGGGCCCGAGTACTACACGATTTTCAGTGGCAAGACAGGCGCTGAACTAGTTACCGTTGACTACAAACCGGGTCGAGGCGCGGTTGGCGTCTGGGGCGCCATCCAGGGCATTGCTTCTCCTGCTGGCGACCTGGGCTGGGGAAACGACAGCGTCTATAATTTCGTCGACCGTTTTCTGGCCAGCGTCGCATACCTTGACGGGGAACGACCGAGCGTGATCCCCTGCCGTGGCTACTACTGGCGATCGGCGCTCTGGGCGCTCGACTGGCGGGACGGCAAACTGACCGAGCGGTGGTTGTTCGACACGGCCGCGGGCGGCACCGGAAAGGATGGGAAGCCGCTTCAGTCCTCACAAGGATACGAGAGTCAGGGGGCGCATAGCATCCGCCAAGGCGATGTGGATGGCGACGGGTTTGATGAGATCGTCTATGGCTCGGCCACGATAGACCATGACGGCAAGGGCCTCTATACGACGGGGTTGAGGCACGGGGATGCCCTTCACATGTCGGACCTGGATCCTGATAGGCCCGGACTGGAAATTTGGATGGCTGATGAACAGACCAGCGAAAACGGCGGGATAGCCTCGCATTTTCAGGATGCCAAGGACGGCACGATTATTTGGGAGGACAAGTCCTCGGGCGACAACGGGCGCGGCTGCACCGGACCGCTTATTGCCGGCACCAAAGGCTGGCAGATGTGGTCGACCGTGGGTGGACTTTTTGATGCGAGCCACAAGAGCGTGGGGAGCTCGCCTTCGTCCGACAACTTCACCATCTGGTGGGGTGCCGATTTGAACCGTTTCCTGGAAAACGGGACATCAATTACCCCCTACGGCAGCGGCGGCGGTACGGGGCTGAACGCCAGCGGCTGCAGCTCGAACAACACCTCCAAGTCAAACCCTGCCCTTACCGCAGACATCTTCGGCGACTGGCGCGAGGAGCTGGTGTTGAGAACAACCGGCAACGATGCGCTGCGGATTTACACGACCACCACGCCGACCACCAAGCGTCTCTACACGTTGATGCATGACCCGATCTACCGGATGAGCGTCGCCACCGAGAACGTGGCCTATAACCAGCCCCCGGAACCGGGCATCTACATCGGCCCCAGCATGACGCTGCCGCAGGCGAAGCCGGAC
>Ga0182021_10006434_pt1 | contig 13944 bp, 10 predicted proteins | sample 612E3MmetaG_FD_120493 | JGI IMG/M metagenome (GOLD analysis project Ga0182021, IMG submission 120493) | Permafrost microbial communities from Stordalen Mire, Sweden - 612E3M metaG (Illumina Assembly) | ecosystem: Environmental > Terrestrial > Soil > Wetlands > Permafrost | place: Sweden...
CCGGGACTGGCGCGATCGAGGCACGGGTCGTCGTGATGGCCGCCGGAGCCCTGGGCACGCCCGTCATCCTCCAGCGGTCCGCCGCGATGCTCGGCGGCGTCCCGGGCGCGGTCGGCCGCAACTTCTCCGGCAACGGTGACCGGGTCAGCGTCGCGGTGATGGACGAGGAGAAGGTGCGCACGCTCCTCGGCCTCGAGCGGGCTCCTGGCGTTGCCTACGATGCGCTGCACATCGGGAAGCCCATCGGCTCGATGTCGTACGACGGACTCGACCCGAGCTCGCCTGAGTTCGGCCGCTTCTCGCTGCAGCAGATCTACTTTCCGGCAATCACCAACATGCTCGGCGAGGACCTGACCGTTGCCGCGCCGGCCTGGTTCGGGGTGGACAAGAAGGCGATGACCGACCGCTGGCGCTCATGGCTGACCATGCTGGCGATGACCGAGGACGACAACGAGGGTGTCTTCGGCCCACCGCCGCCGACCGGCTCCTTCACCCGGGTCGCCTCATCCCTCGCCCGTGGACAGATCACCTACAAGCCCACCGCCAACACCCGGCGCGGATGGGACGCCTCCGACGGCGAGGTTCGCGCGATCCTGGAGAAGGACGGGCTCGCGCAGTGGCGTCCCTGGACCTCCGATGCGGGGCCGTTGTCCGCGCATCCGCTAAGCTCCTGTCGCCTCGGGGACAACCCTGCCACCTCGGCCCTGTACGCGAACCATGAGCTACGCGGCCACCCCGGTCTCTTCGTCACCGACGGGTCCGCCGTGCCAACCTCGTTGTGCGTCAACCCTTCCCTGACCATCGCCGCTCTCGCGGAGCGGGCGGTCCCGGGGATTGTCGACCGCGCGGCCGAGGCGGGCGCGTCGGTGAAGTATGGCGCGCCGGCTCCCGGCGGAGAGACCGCAGGACGGCGTGGCGTGCTGTCAGTGATACCCCGGTGACGGACTTGTATGCCGCCCGGTGGCGTGGTCAGCCCGGTCGCCTTGAGGTCTGGTACGCCACTTTGACCGACCCCGACTCGGGGCTGGGCCTGTGGATCCACCACGAGTTGGTCGCGCGCACCGACGGGTCCACGAAGCTCCACGGCTGGGCCACAGCGTTCGTGCCCGGAGAGCGCCCCGTGTCGGCCCGGTTCGGTCCGGTCGACGTCGCCGCCGTGGACGCATCCCACCTCGCGGACCCCGATGGCCCCGGGGAGGTGACCGGAGGCGAGGACCTGGCGTCCCGCGCATACGTCCGGATGGGCGTGGTCTCTGCCGGGCCGGACCGCCTGCAGGGCGAGGCGGGAGCACTGCGGTGGCGGCTGCAGGTGCGGAACGGTGGTGAGCCGCTGTTCCCGTTCCCGCGGTGGAGCTGGCGGAACGAGGTGCTGCCTGCGGCGCAGGTAGTGCCGTCGCCCACGGCGACGTTCTCGGGTGAGGTCCGCGTCGGCGACCGGGTGTTCAGGCTCGGGGAGGCCGGGGGCGCGGTATCCCGGATCTACGGGCACGGAAACGCGAGCCGCTGGGGATGGTTGCACGCCGACCTCGGTGGCGGCGACGTTCTCGAGCTGGTGGCCGCGGTCTCGGCGCGTCCGGGCCTGCGGCACCTTCCCCCGCTCCCTCTGCTGCAGCTTCGAGCCGGCGGCCGCGACTGGCCGCGCAGCCCGTTGCTCGCAGCACCGCTGCTCAGAGCCCGGCTCGACCAGCCTGAATGGAGCGTGTGGGGTGTCGTGGGACGGCGCCGGGTGCGCATCCACGTCGTCCAGGACCCGGGCGACTCGGTGACGATGCAGTACGAGAACCCTGACGGCCGCGGCCCGGTGTGTGTCAACAGCGAGCGAGCCAGCGCGGAGGTGCTCGTCGAACGGTGGAGCGGTCGCTGGGCGGTCGAGCACCACTGGCACCTGGACCACACCGCGCACGCCGAGATCGGTTTCACGACACCGCACCAGAACACGTCCCCAGGTAGTTCGTTGAAAGGACAGCCATGCCTCTGAACCACCACGCGTCCAACCAGGCCGCCCGGCCGACCGAGCACGGGCACACCCTGGCCTCGGTGATGACCGACCGGCGCCGGTTCCTCGGCTATCTGGTCGCGGCGCCCACCCTGGCGGCTGCGGCCGAGTTCGGGCTCAGCGCGCAGCGACCCGCCGAGGCAGCGATCCCCTCGGGGCCCCAGCCGCCTGAGATCTACGACCTCAACGACATGCTAAGGGATGCAGCCCTGCCGACCTCGAACCTGATTACCGTCACGATCAACAGGGACGGCACGGCCTCCTTCGCGCTGCCGCGCGCCGAGGTCGGCCAGGGCATCACCACGTCCACCGCGATGCTCGTCGCCGAAGAGCTCGACCTCCCCGTCCGGAGGGTCATCGTGACCCTTGCCGATGCGCGACCCGAGCTGCTCTTCAACCAGCTCACCGGCGGCTCGAACACGACCATCTCGACCTTCACACCAATTCGAGTCGCTGCTGCGATCGCCAAGCAGGCCCTCCTACAGGCCGCGGCGATCGAGCTCGGTGACACCGTGGACCGACTGACTGCCAAGGGCGGAGTGATCCAGGCACCGAGCGGGGCGAGTGTGACGTACGGCGAGCTGGCCTCGAAGGCCGCCGTCCGGCAGACGCGCAAGGTCGCGGTCACCCTCAAGGCAGCCTCCGACTTCACGGTCATCGGGACGGCGCAGAACCGGATCGACGCGCTGGAGGCCGTCACCGGCCGCAAGACCTTCACCCTCGACCTGGATGTCCAGGACGCGAAGCCGACGATGGTCTGCCGGGCGCCTAGGCTCAACGGCATACCCAGGGAGATACGCAACAAGACCGAGGTTCTCGCGATGCCGGGGATCACCCACATCGCGATGGTCTCGTCCGGCGTCGCGGTGCGGGGTGGCACCTTCGGCCAGGTCATCGACGCCATCCGTGCGCTCGACGTCTCCTGGACTGCAGGAACCGTCGCCGGCAAGTCTGACGAGTCAGTGCTCACGGAGCTCAGGGCTGCTGAGCTCCCGCTCGCCGCTCCCTCGCTCGGACTGTTCGTGAAGACGGTCGAGTCGTCGTTCACCTTCCACTTCCGCAGCAACAGCGCCCTGGAGCCCAACGCGGCGATTGCCGACGTGCGAGCAGACAGCGCGGAGATCTGGTCCGGGCTGAAGTCACCGATCGTGGCCCGGCAGGAGATCGCACAGCTGCTCGGCCTGCCCCAGAGTGCCGTGACGGTGCACGTGATGACCAGTGGCGGTTCGTTCGGCCGCAAGCTGTTTTACGACGCCGCCCTTGAGGCCGCCGAGATCTCACAGGCCATGGGCAAGCCGGTGCGGCTGATGTGGCACCGCACCGATGACTCGCGGGTGGGGCGCACGCACCCGATGGCGACGTCGCGGATCCGGGCGTCATACCGTGCAGGGAACGTGCTGACGTTCGAGCAGCGGCACACCAGTGTCTCCACAGACTTCACGCACGGGCTCGGCGAGATCATCACGGCGATGGCTGCCAAGCTCCCGGTGGGCGGCAACCTCAGCTTCTCCGAGACGATCTTTGCGCTGAGCCAGGAGGTGCCCTACAACTACGGGGTCACCGACCAGACGCTCACCGAGGTCGACGCCGCGTTCAATACGGGCAGCATGAGAAACATCTACTCGCCCGATGTCTGCACGGCGCGCGAGCTGATCACCGACCAGCTCGCCACAGCGATGGGCAAGGACCCCTATGCGTTCCGCCGTGAGTTCCTCAAGACCGCGCGGGCCCGGGCTGTGCTCGACAAGGTCGCCGAGGTCGGGCGGTGGAGTCGCCCCATGCCGTCGGGGATGGCGCAGGGCATCGCGCTCCACAAGGAGTACAAAGGCGTCAATGCGTGCCTCGTGGAGCTGGACTGCCGTCCGCAGACCGTCAACCGCACGATTCGTGACGCGTGGACCGGGCCTCGCGTCACGAAGGTCGTGATGGCCGTCGATGTCGGGCTCGCCATCAATCCGCGCGGCCTCGAGGCCCAGATGCAGGGCGGGATCATGGACGGTATCGCCCTGGCCTTGACGTCGAGCCTGCACCTGAAGGACGGCTACTTTCTCGAGGGCAGCTGGGACAACTACTTCTACACCCGGCAGTGGAATGCCCCGCCCGAGATCGAGGTGATCGTGATGCCCTCTGATATCGATGAGCCAGGCGGGGCAGGGGAGTTTGGCGTCGCATCGGCATCCGCTGCCACTGCGTGTGCCTACGCCCGGGCCACAGGCACCATGCCGGTCAGCTTCCCGATCAACCACGACCAGCCACTCGGCTTTGTGCCGAAGTCCACTGTCCCACCAATTCCGCAGTCGCCGACTGACGGCCTGACTCACACCTACTGAGGAGCGACACATGCCTGATCAGACCTTCAAGCTCAACGGTGAGATGGTCACCGTCGACGTCGCCGACAATGTGCGTTTGCTGTGGGTGCTCCGCGACGTCCTGGGTGTCACCGGCCCGAAGTACGGGTGCGGCATCAATGTCTGCAAGGCCTGCACTAGCCACATCAACGGCGCGGCTTTCAACCCGTGCTCCGTGCCGGTCTCGAAGATCAAGAGGACCGACGAGGTCACCACCATCGAGGGCCTGCCCGGCACCGTCGGCAAGGAGCTTCACCCGATGCAGGAGGCCTGGATCGACGAGGACGTCGCGCAGTGCGGCTATTGCCAGCCCGGCCAGATCATGGCCGCCGTGGCCAAGGTCAACCAGGCCCGGCGAGAGGGCCGCGTGATCAGCGACGCCGACTTCGACGAGATCCGCAACATCTGCCGATGCGGTACGTACTTTCGAATCCGGGAGGCCACGAGAGCCGGCGCCAAGAATATGTGAGGCTGCTACCCACTCTCCGAGCGATCCCAGGACCGTTAGAGGTGCGCCGAGAGCGCAGACAAACCGCAAGTGAAGGCCAGAAGGTCGCAGCGGGCGAGTCCATGACCTGCGCTGTCCCCGACCACGAATGTGGGACCTGGTTGACGGCAGCAGCGTCAAGAGCCTCGGCTACCAGCCAGGCGGGATACTGGTCGCCCGTCGGCTGTTCCCGGTGGTCAGGCGTGCGGATCTGAACTTGCTCATGCGGCCTGGTACCCATATCTTCGCGACCCAGCTTTCAGTGAGTTCCTTGGCATTAAGGCCGGTCAACTCGGCGACGGTCGAACCAAGACCGGTGGAATAGTTGATGTTGCCATGCTGCAGACCCTCACCCGTTGAGACAACATCGCCGAACTGACGGCGGCCTACGGGCTCGTCATCGTCGACGAGTGCCACCAATTCCGGCGGTGTTGTCGTGGAGGTCTACGAGCAGGTCGATGTCGCTGAGCGCGGTCTCTTGACCGCGTGCGACACTGCCAAAGAGCCGCACTTTCATCGCTCCAGCTTTCGCACACAGATGTTTGATCTCGGCCCGCTAAGCCCGCACTTTCCGACCCAAAGGGCTTGTTAGTCGGTCCAGAGTAGAGGGGGTCCAACGAATTCGCAGTTCGAGCTCAAGCCCGGTGGCGGCTATCAGTCTTTCCAGGACTGGCAGGGAGGGCTGTCGCGCGCCCGATTCGTAGGCGCTGATCACACTCTGCGTCACACCTGCGGAGCGCGCGAGCTCCGTTTTGAATCGGCCCGGCACGCCTGCGGGCCTCGTGCAGCGCTCTGCTCGCAGTTCCAGATCTGACTTTGGTCATGATCGATACATGGCGGATCGCAGATACCGTTCCAATCAACGTTGGTGGGCACCCTGGCGAGCAACGCCTATTTCAATGTGTGCGCCGCTGGCGAGGACACTCCCAGAATGGGGGTCGTGCGCAGGAATCCGTTCGACATGCGGATCCACCGTGGTGCCAACGAGATCGGCGGTAAATGCGTCGAGCTGCGCCGCGGGCCGGACATGGGCTCGAAGCGCTCCTGACCTAGTCCAAGTCGGGCGGCTGGTCAACTTCCTCCGGATGTGCAAGACTATGGAAACGTTTCCAATGAAACGTTTCCACAAATCGCGAAGGAGGGTGGCTATGGCAGGTGGAGCAAGGTCGGCGCGTCCGACGATCCGCGACGTCGCGGCTGCCGCAGGCGTCTCCCTGGGCACGGCCTCTCGGGCCCTCAACGGCCACAAAAACGTCTCGCCAGGAAACGTTGAAAGGGTCCGGATGGCTGTCAGCCAGCTGGGGTTCCAGCTGAACGCGCATGCCCGCTCGCTGCGTTCTGCCCACAGCGGCACGATCGGGGTCCTAGTATCCGACATCCGCAACCCCTTCTTCGCCGAGATTGCGCGAGCGGCAGAGATGGTCGCCCTCGAGAACGGATATGTGACGCTGCTGGCCAACGCGGACGAGTCTGTGGGACAGCAGGACACCTACCTGCGCGGGATGGTCTCGCACCGGATCGACGGGCTCCTCGCGGCCCCGCAGGGCGATGGCACCGGTTCGCTCAAGGAGATCGTCGCCTCAGGTCTGCCAGTAGTTTTCGTCGACAGAACCATCGACGGTCTGGACGTTCCCTCCGTCACGAGTGATTCCCGTCCGGGGCTGCGGGAGGCCCTCGCTCACCTTCGATCGCTCGGACACAACCGCATCGGCTTCATCGCCGGACCCCAGGCCACTTCAACCGGCCGTGAGCGGCTGGTGGTCTTTCTCAGCGAAGCCCGTGAAGCCGGCATACCCCAGCCTTCGGAGCTTGTCGCCCAGGGCGACTTCCAGTCCCGCAGCGGAGAAGTCGGAGCTCACCTGTTGATGTCGCTCGCCAACCCGCCCACTGCACTGATCGCGGCTGACAGCCTGATGGGAGTCGGAGCTCTGGTTGCGTTGAAGGCGCTGGGGCTGCGAGTTGGTCGGGACGTTTCTGTGATCGCGTTCGACGACCTGCCATATGCCAGCCTGTTCGATCCCGGACTTACCGTTATCGACCAGGACGCCGAGGCAATGGGGCGTCTGGCGGGGGAAGGCCTCATCGCGGTCATCGGCGGGGAGCGCCCCGCATCCGTGGTCCTGCCGACCAGGCTCGTCGTGCGCGGCTCTTGCCGGGCGCCGGCGTTGGCTCGTAAGTCACCCATCCAAGCTACCGAACGGTCCCAGGGCATCCCTGCACCACACACCGGACGGCAGGACCACTTATGAGTGACCAACCGATTCTGACCCTGGACCATGTGAGTAAGCGCTTCGGTCCGATCACCGTCGTAGACGACGTCACCCTCAGCGTTCACCCTGGCAAGATTCAGGTTCTCCTGGGCGAGAACGGAGCTGGTAAGTCCACTCTCATCAACATGGTGGCGGGCGTCCATGAGCCGAGCAGCGGTCAGATCATCGTCGACGGCCACCCCACCCGCATCCCGGACACGAAGGCGTCGGAGGCGCTTGGTATCGCCACGATCCACCAAGAGTTGCAGCTCGTTTCGAGCCTGAGTTTGGCGGAGAACATCATGATGGGCCGGCTTCCGCGGCGGTTCGGCCTGGTCGACAAGGGGGAGACGTATCACCTCGCGACCGAGGCCCTGACGACGGTCGGGCTGCACGTCGACCCGCGCATGCCGGCTGGCGCGCTCGGCATCGCGCGACAACAGCTCGTCGAGATCGCCAAGGCGCTCAGTCTCAAAGCCCGCCTGCTCATCCTCGACGAGCCGACGGCCTCGCTCACCAAGCACGAGATCGAGCACCTTTTCGGCGTGATCAGTCAGCTCCGTTCGGAGGGCGTCGGAATGGTGTTTATCTCCCATCACCTCGACGAGATTTCCGCGATCGGTGACAGCGTGACCGTCATCCGCGACGGCAAGTTTGTCGCCGAAGTTCCCGCCACGACCCCTGAGCCGGAGCTCGTTCGGCTCATGGTGGGCCGGAGCATCGATGAGCAGTTCCCTCGTCGCGCCACCGCACCTCAAGAGCCTCTGCTCAGCGTTAGAGGCCTCACCCGCAAGGGCGCCTTCACGGATATCTCCTTTGAGGTTCGCGCAGGTGAGGTCCTGGGCATCGCCGGCCTCGTCGGCGCCGGTCGCACCGAGGTGGTCCGAGCGATCGCTGGTGCTGACTCGTATGACACCGGCACAGTCGCTATTGACGGCAAATCACTATCCAAGGGGCGCATCGCGGCGGCCATCGCGGCCGGCGTGGGCCTGGTTCCCGAGGACAGGAAGGCGTTCGGCCTCGTTCTCGGTGCCTCGGTCGAGGATAACCTCGGTTATGCGACGCTCATGTCAAGCGCTCGATACGGGCTGGTCGATCGCCGTGGCCAAGCCCGGCGCGCCAGCAACGTCGCGCAGCGGCTCGCGATCCGGATGCGCGGCTTGGGCCAGCGGGTTGGTGCGCTCTCCGGCGGCAACCAGCAGAAGGTCGTCCTTGGGAGGTGGATCTCGGCCGGCTCCCGGGTCCTCCTGCTCGACGAGCCCACGCGTGGCGTGGACGTTGGGGCCAAGGTGGAGATCTACCAGCTCATGAACGAGATCACGGCCGCCGGCGGAGCGGTGGTGATGGTCTCGAGCGAGCTGCCCGAGGTGCTCGGAATGAGCGACCGCATCCTCGTCATGTCCGGTGGGCGCGTGGCCGGCGTGCTTGCCGTGGCTGACGCCGACCAACCGACCGTGATGTCCCTCGCCGTCAAGGAAGTCGAGTCCGACCGTGTCTAACACTCAAGAGATCACGCCCACCCCCCACCCGACACCGACCGCCGACGTCAAGTCGACGGGAGCCAAGATCGCGGACTTCGCCTCCGACAACGGCGCCCTGGTCGGCCTTCTGGTGCTCTGTCTGGGCATGTTCATCGCGACGCCGGACTTCCTCACGCCGGACAACCTGCTGAACGTCGGCATCCAAGCCTCGGTGGTCGCCATCCTGGCCTTCGGCCAGACCTTCGTCATCGTGACAGCTGGCATCGACCTGTCAGTCGGAAGCGTCGCAGCCCTCTCGGCGATGGTGGCGGCCTTCACCGGCCAATCCTGGGGTATGCCGCCACTGGTGGCCCTCCTGTTCGGGTTGCTCACAGGACTCGCCGCCGGGATGATCTCGGGCGCGGCCACCGCATACGGCAAGCTGCCCCCATTCATCGCCACGCTGGCGATGTTGAGCGTCGCCCGAGGCCTCACCCTTGTCGTTTCCAACGGCATCCCCATCCCCACCCCGTCGGTCGTCACCTGGCTGGGCGGCGACGTCGGCCCGGTCCCGATGCCGGTCATCGTCATGCTCGTCATGGGAGCCCTCGGCTGGTTCACCCTTAACCGGCTCTCGATCGGGCGAGCGATGTATGCCGTCGGGGGCAATCTCGAAGCCGCCCGTCTATCTGGTATCCCGGTCAAGCGGGTCCTGGTCACCGTCTATGCGTTGTCCGGCCTGTTCGCGGCCGTCGCCGGCCTCGTTCTCAGCGGACGACTCGCTTCGGCCCAGCCCCAGGCGGCCACCGGATACGAGCTCGACTCCATCGCCGCCGTCGTGATCGGCGGGGCGAGCCTCGCCGGCGGGGTCGGGAAGATATCCGGCACCCTCATCGGCGCCCTCGTCTTGGCCGTCATTCGCAACGGCCTCAACCTGCTCAACGTCTCCGCATTCTGGCAGCAGGTCATCATCGGCCTCGTCATCGCGGTCGCCGTTGGCATCGACGTCCTGCGCCGCAAGCGAACCTGACTTCTGCCTGCCCACCACAGCCTTCAAACACCTGCGCAACACCCAGGTCACCCCGTGACCCTGACATTGGAGAATCTGATGCATTTCACCGCTCACCGCACCACCGCCGCAGCCATCGTTGCCGGGCTCGCGATCTTCCCGCTGGCGGCCTGCAACCGCACCTCGCCCTCAACGAACGCGACCGGGTCATCCAGCGCGAAGAAGATCACGCTCGCGGTCTCGACGCTGAACAACCCGTTCTTCGTCTCCCTGAAGGACGGTGCCGTAGCTGAGGCTGCTGCCGAGGGCGTCACCCTCAACGTCGTTGACGCGCAGAACGACGCGGCGACGCAGGCCAACCAACTCGCGAACGCCCAGTCCCAGAACGTCCAGGCCGTCATCCTGAACCCGGTGGACTCCAATGGTGCAGCGGCGCCGGTGAAGGTGCTGAACACCGCCAAGATCCCTGTCGTCGCCGTCGACCGAACCGTCATCGGCGCCAAAGTCGCATCCTTCATCGCGTCGGACAACGTCGCTGGTGGCAAGGAGGCGGCTGCCGAGTTCGGCAAACTGCTCGGCGGCAAGGGCAACATCATCGTGTTGCAGGGCACCGCTGGAACGTCCGCGGCTCGTGACCGCGGCCAGGGGTTCACGGAAGGGATGAAGGCCTTCCCGGGCATCAAGGTCGTGGCAACGCAGACCGCGAACTTCGACCGTACCCAGGGCTTAGACGTGACGACCAACCTGATGCAGGCGAACCCTAGTGTTGTGGGCATCTTCGCTGAGAACGACGAGATGGCACTTGGTGCCATCAAGGCGCTCGGCGCCAAGGCCGGTAAAGTCGTGAAGCTCTGTGCGTTCGACGGTACGGCCGATGGCATCTCGGCGGTCAAGGCTGGCACCTTGAACTGCGACGTTGCCCAGCTGCCCAAGGAACTCGGCAAGCTGGCCGTACAACAGGCTGTCAAGTCCCTCGCGGGCAAAGCTGACCCCAACGTGCCGGTCAAGACGACCGTAGTCACGGCTGCCAACGTCGCCAACTTTAAGAGCTGACTCCAACTCCCGGTCGGTAGGCCGCCGCGTTCAACGCGGAGGTCCACCAGTCCGCAGATCGCGGACCCCCCAGCCAGCACCACCCATCCACCATCACAGCGCACCTGACGAGGAGGCCACAATGCTGCGTGACGGCATCCTCAACGCACCGCTCGCAGGTGCTCTCGCCCGCCTCGGACATACCCACCAGGTCGTGATCGCCGATGCCGGACTACCACTTCCGTACGGCGTCCCGGGCTGCACCATCGTCGATCTGACCCTCGTGGCCGGCATACCGCGATTCGAGCAGGTTCTCGACGCGGTCTTGGACGCGATCGTCGTCGACCGAGCGGAGGCAGCTCTGGAGAGTCGCTCGCATCCCGCCCACCAGTGGATCGCCGCGCGTTTGGACAGCCTCAGCTTCATCTCACACGACGAGCTGAAGGCGCGGTTGCCCGAGACTCAGCTTGTGGTGCGCACCGGGGAGTCGACGCCCTACGCAAACGTGATCCTGCACTGCGGAGTCCCGTTTTGACCCAGTCACAGCGTAGGAACGCGGCCCCTCCGGCCAGCTCGTCGTGGCCACGTATCCCGTGCCCGTTCTAAGGAGTCAAACCATGTTCCCGGCCTCTGGCGTCGTTGTTGTCGGTTCACTGAATGCAGACCTCACCATTACGACGGACCGCTTGCCCTCGGCGGGCGAGACTGTCGCCGGGCATGACTTCGCGATCCGTCCGGGCGGTAAGGGGGCCAACCAGGCCGTGGCGGCGGTACGACTCGGAAGCGCATTGTCGCTCGTGGGTGCAGTGGGTGACGATGTACATGGCAACATGCTCGTGCAGGCGGCCGACCGCGACGGCATCGACACGGACTCGATTGTCAGGATCGCGGGCACTTCGACGGGGGTGGCTGTCATCGAGGTCGACGCCAACGGGGAGAACAGCATCGTCGTCTTCCCTGGCGCAAATGGCCGGCTCGCGCCTCACCATGTCGAACGGGAGGCCGAACGGATCGCGGCGGCTGCGGTCGTGTGCCTGTGCCTGGAGTGTCCGCTCGAGACCGTCATAGCGGCGATGCGACTGGGTCACAAAGCCGGCGCCATAGTGATGCTCAACCTCTCGCCGTTCAAGGAGGTTCCAGCCGAGGTGCTGGCTGATGCGAACCTGCTTCTGGTCAACGAGCACGAAGCGGCCCAACTGCTGGGGTCGACCGACCTCACCCTCGACTGGGAGGCCACCGCTCGCGGATTCACCGCTCGCGGTGTGCGCGACGTGGTGGTGACCTTGGGCGCACGTGGGTCGATGGTCATTCAGGGCGGCCCGGAGAACGCCCCGGTCCTGACCCCGATTCCTGCTGCGCCGACCAGCGTGGTCGACACCACCGGTTGCGGGGACGCCTTCACTGGTGCGGTAGCGGACTCGTTGGCCCGTGGGGAGGGCTTGGTGGCAGCCGCGCGGCGAGCCGCGGTGGTCGCATCCATGGCGGCGGCGACTGGAGGTGCGCAAGACTCCTACCCCACCTTGAGTGAGGTAAATGCGCACGTCTGAGATTTCCCTATCGTCACAACTGGTCAACACGGTGAAATATGTCGAGCGGTTCTGCGATGGCTAACTTCAGGTCCGTGACGGTTCGAATCGAACCGACTCTACCTCCAGCGAGCGCGGATCAACCGGCCGTAGCCGTAAACGGCAATCGGGTCAGGGCGAGGTTTCATCCAGCCCTTTGGTCGTGTCCTGGCATTGGGACGGGTAGACGGCCAGCGAGCACACCGGCGGATGTCCGTCCGCTGATGTGCGGATGGTTCGGTGATTGACTACTTGCGTGACAACGGCCACGAATATGGGGGGCATCAGGGGATGGAGTACGTCGACGTTGGCGTGATCGGCGGCGATGTTCTGATCTTTGTTCTCAAACTGAACGGTCGGCGTGCTGGCTCATCCTCGCCGCAGATGAGGTGGATGTGACGGAGTTGGCTGCCAGATCACGAGTTTTGGGTTGGTTGTCGAACCGTTCTACGTACAGGGTGGCTCCGCGGAGAAGTCCCGTCTCGATCTCGGATGGGAGGGCTCTGTCGTCGACGTATATGAGGTGCTCGAAGTAGAAGGTGTCTGGGGTCGCAGCCGCCTCACGCTCCAGCGCCCGGTATCTCTTGCCTTGCTCGGACCACCCTCGGTTAAGGGCGCGGTCTTGCCGAAAGATGTTGGGGCCGAACTCTCCTCCGGAGAGGTGGGGGATTAGATGCCCCCGGTCCACTTGAGCGTCGTCGACGCCTGGGCGTATTGGGAAGCCCCGCTGATAGGCGGTGTCCCGCAGGTCTACGGCGAGCGGTGTTAGCGCCCAGGCTGCAACTGTTCTGTCCTCCTGTGGAAGGTCGAGCGGACTGGCTAAGTCGAACAGGTAGGTGGCTCCAGATTGCTCAAATTGGTGGAGAGAACAGTCCGGGTGCTCGGCCTCATATCGGTCCGCTAGAGCTCTCAGGAGGGCCTCACCGACGGAATACGGTTTCGGTGGTGGACCCAGGAACGACATAAGCCCCGCGTAGTCCAACGTCAGCTCATTCATGAGGCGAACCGTAGCCCCAGTGGTTGCGCGAAGCATGCTGGTTGCCGTCATGCGGTTGTTTCGCCATCCGCTGTTCGACACCGACATGATTCGCCGCGTCGGAGGTGCGCCGATGGTGATACCTTCGCTGATGCATTACACGACGCATTGGTCTGGGTGTTGCGGACCCCGAGACGGAGGGGTTAGGTGTCGGGGCCAGCTTCGCTTTGCTCGCGCCGTGATCGATCTGCAGAAGCAACGTTTCGCCGACGAGCACCCAGACCGCGAGATCCCAATAGATCCACAGGACGAGCGTCCGGACTCGGCGCAGATCGGCGCGTGAACAACGAAGCGCGGCGAGGTTCCTAACTGCGGCGACGTCGTCTTCTCCAAGCGCCTCACGTTACAGCTGCAGGTCCTCGGCGAAGGCCTGAGGCGGTGCTCTGCCGGACTTGACTTCGACATGGTCAGCGACCCTTAGTGACAGATCGAACGCTTGCAACCGCTCGATCTGGATGCCTAACAAGATCGGCACAGTGTTCTCTGTGAGTGAGCGCGGGCAACCCCTTCCCCATCCCCGTGCGACCGCGTCACACTAAACACCAGACCGATCGGAAGCGGCCACGTGGTTCCGAATCGTGGCATAACGCTGTCCAGGAAAGGGAACTGCCCATGTCGACCCTGCGCAACCCCCGGTCCAACGCAATGTAAAGAATACGAAGTCCCAAAGATGGCAGGTCGACCCCATCAAGCGAAAGTTGGTCGAGGACCACGCACAGGCCCTCTTGGAGAGGCGCTTTCGGCACAAGGGGTGGAAGGTCG